>Ga0105047_10000278_pt1 | contig 81161 bp, 78 predicted proteins | sample MAT04_FD_78384 | JGI IMG/M metagenome (GOLD analysis project Ga0105047, IMG submission 78384) | Freshwater microbial communities from Lake Fryxell liftoff mats and glacier meltwater in Antarctica - MAT-04 (megahit assembly) | ecosystem: Environmental > Aquatic > Freshwater > Ice > Liftoff... | reverse complement strand
GCCGTGGGCGTCATGGCCGTGGGCGTCATGGCCGGCACCGGCGATGGCGAACTCGGCGGTGGGCTCACCGAAGGCGATGCGCTGGAAGAGCCACAGCAAGTAGCCGGCGGCGAGCACGGTGCCCAGGGCAGCAATGATCGTGAGCGCCTGGAACAGGCCGACGCTGAGCCCGCCGTAGGGCAGGCCGGTGCCGTGGAGCGGGTTCCATGCGGCAAGGATGGCGGGGAACTCGCCCCAGAAGCCGGCCAGGCCTGGCAGGCCGAGCGAGGCCATCGCGCAGAAGCCCAAGATCCAGCCCAGGCGCGGCACCTGCAGCAACATGCCGCTGAGTCGCTTGATCTCGAGCGTGTGGTAACGCTCCTTGACCGAACCGGCAACGAAGAAGAGCATGCCGGTGATCAGACCGTGAGCGACCATGCCGAACAGTGCAGCGCTGATGCCCAGGTTGGTGAGCGTGCTGATGCCGAGCATCACGAAGCCCATGTGGGCGACCGACGAGAAGGCGATGAGCCGCTTCATGTCGGTCTGCGCGAGGCAGCCGAGCGCACCGTAGATGATGCCGATGATGGCCAGGATGCCGATGATGGGCGCCCACTTGACGGCGGCCTGCGGCAGGAACGGGATGGCGATGCGAACGAAGCCGTAGGTGCCCAGCTTCAGCAGGATGGCGGCCAGGATGACCGAGCCCTGGGTAGGTGCCTGAGTGTGGGCATCGGGCAGCCAGGTGTGGAACGGGAACATCGGCACCTTGACAGCGAAACCGATGAACATGCCGGCGAAGATCCAGATGGCCGTGTTCCGGGCGATGTCGGGGCCGTTCTCGTTGAACCACTGGAAGCTGAAGTTGGCAGCGTCTGGATCGGCGGCGTTGTTCTTGGTGACGACGAACATGGCGATGAACGCGACCAGCATGAGTGCTGAGCCGAACATCGTGTAGAGGAAGAACTTCAGCGAGGCGTACTGGCGATTCTCGCCACCCCACACGCCGATCATGAAATACATCGGCAGCAGCACCACTTCGAAGAACACGAAGAAGAGGATCAGGTCCTGGGCGATGAAGGTGCCGGCCATGCCGGTCTGCAACACGAGCATCAGGATGAAGAACGCTTTGGCGTTGCCGGGGTTCGGCACGTGGTTCCAGCTGTAGACCATCACCAGCACGGTGATGACCATCGAGAGGATGTACAGCGGCAAGCTGATCCCGTCGAGGCCGATCGTGTAGGTCGCCTTGATCGGCGTGATCCACTTGTTGGTGGTGAAGAACTGCAGTTTCTCGCTCTGGTCGTAATCGAACTGCCAGAGCGTGAACACGCCCACAGCCAACGTGGCGATGGCAGTGACCAGCGCGACGCCCTTGGCTGCGACTTCATCCTTCTTGGGGATGAAGAGCATCACCAGCACGCCCACCAGCGGCAGGAAAGTGCCGAGGCTGAGGAGCCATTGTTGTTCCTGAATCATCGCTTGTTCCCTTTAGCTGTTCACGAGTACGAGTACGAGCGCACCGACTGCTGCGGCACCGAACAGCAACGCTCCGTACAGGTTGACCTTGCCTGATTGCACCGACTGCAAGGCGCTACCGGCGCCGCGTGCGGTTGCACCACTTCCATTGACTGCACCGTCGACCAACCCTTGGTCGACGTACTTGTAGACGAGCTCGCCCGTACGCCGGCCACCCTTGCCGACGGCGTTGACGATGCCGTCGAGCACATGCTGGTTGGTCCAGTACGCGGCTCGGCTGATGGGATGGGCGATCGAGCGAACGATCACCTTCTCGTACAGCGTGTCGAGGTAGTACTTGTTGACCAGGAACCGGTGACCGGCGCCCAGCACCTTGTTGCGTTGGGTGAGCCCCTGCAGGGCGGTCTTCTTCTCACCGAACACTGCCTTGCTCAGATACAGGCTGACGAGGAAACCGAGCAGCACCAGCACAAGGCCCGGCGCCGCGGCGGACCACGTGAACTCGGGCGGCGGCGGCACCTCGAAGGGGCCACCCTTGCCGATGGGAAGGCCGATGGATGACTCGGTCATGTGCTCGAACCAGTGGATACCCAAGGCCGGAGCGTTGAGGTAGCCGGAGATGACCGCCAGTACGCCGAGGATGAGGAGCGGGATGGTGATCTGCCACGACGAGTCGGTCTTGGCGAACGGCAGCGGCGCGCTGTGGTGTACCGGTGCGTCGTGATCGTCGTGACCGTGCGAATCAACGGGATGTGCGTCAACGGCATGTGCATCGGTGGCGTGTGCATCGTGGCCATGGACGAAGTGCGCTGCGCCGCCGCGAGCCGTGCCGAAGAAGGTGAGGTAGGTGGCTCGGGTCATGTACGCGGCGGTCATGGCTTCACCGATGATGGCCACGAAGTAGAACACCTTGTAGTCGTTGTACTTGGCCGAGTCGATGATCTCGTCCTTGCTGAAGAAGCCACTGAAGAACGGCACACCGCACAGCGCGAGGGTGCTGAGGATCCAGACAACGAACGTGACGGGCATCTTCTTGCGCAGGCCGCCCATGTCGGTCTTCATGTCGAAACTGTGATGGCTGCCGGTGTGGGCGATGGAACCGGCGCACAGGAACAGCGCACACTTGAAGAACGCGTGGGTGAAGATGTGGAACACGGCACCGGTCCAGGCGCCCACACCGAGGCCCAACATCATGTAGCCGAGTTGGCTGACCGTGCTGTAGGCCAACACCTTCTTGATGTCGTCCTGCACGAACGCCAAGCCGGCGGCGATGAGCACGGTGATGCCACCGATGACTGCGATGAGGTTGAAGTTCTGGCCGGCAAGGTTGATGTCCAGTCCCACATGGAACACGGGGTACAGGCGAGCCACCAGGAACACGCCAGCCACCACCATCGTGCTGCTGTGCAGCAGCGAACTGACCGGCGTGGGGCCGGCCATGGCATCAGGCAACCAGGTGTGCAGCGGGAACTGACCGCTCTTGCCGATGCACGCGATGAACAGCGCTATGGCAGCGAACATCAGCATGCCCTTGTTGTCGCCGGCAAAGGTGGCGGCCTTCTCGTTGATCTCGCTGATCTCCAACGTGCCGAACATGCCGAGCAGCACCGCAGTGCCCACCAGCAGACCCATGTCGCCGACGCGAACGGTCCAGATCGCTTTCAGCGCGGCCTCGCTGTTCGCCTTCTGTTCCCACCAGTGCCCTATGAGCAGGAAGGAGCACAGGCCCATGATCTCCCAGCCGAGGATGAACTGCACCATGTTGGGTGCGAGCACCATGGTGAGCATGCCGGCGGAGAACAGCGTGATGCTGGCGAAGAAGTGCGTGTAGCGGCGGTCGCCGCGCACATATTCGGTGGAGTAGATCTGGACGAGCGTGGAGATGAACGCCACCAGCAGCAACAGCGTGACCGCTAGGCCGTCGATGTGTGACCCGATGGACACCTTCAGGCCACCGATGTCGAACCAGTTCCAGCTGTTGATGACCGGCAGCACCTCGTGACCCTCGGCGGCGGCCTTTTCCGAGAAGACACGAGCGGAACCGAACGATGCGCGTGACAGGCCGAGCTCGCCTTCCGAGACCGGTGCATCCACACGCTGCACCCACTGGTAGGCGGTGCCGGCGGCGATGACCAGCGCGGCGAGCATGCTGGCGATGCCGATCTCGCTGCCACCGCGAGGCATGCGCTTACCGAACCCGATGATGAGGAAGAACGCGACCGCGGGGATGAGCGGGATCAGCCAGGCGTGTTCGAGGAACCAACCGGCTGCGTGCGTCGCTGCTTCTGTGCCTTCAGCGAACATGCCTCAGCCCTTCATTTCCGACAGGTCGTCGAGCGAGATCGTCTTGCGGTTGCGGAAGATCAGCAGCACCATGGCGAGACCCACGCCCACCTCGGCCGCTGCGACCGCGATGATGTAGAGCGCGAACACCTGGCCGTCCTGCTGACCGCCCCACAGGCGATCAAAGGCGAGCAGGTTGATGTTCACCGAGTTCAGGATCAGTTCGATGCTCATCAGCACCAGCACGGCGTTCTTGCGGGCGATGACACCGTAAACACCGATGCAGAACAGCACCGCGCCAAGGAGCAGGAAGTTGTTGATCAGCATGCGTCAGTCCTTCCGGGCCAGGACGATGGCGCCGATGACGGCGGCGAGCAGCACGAACGAGAGCGCCCAGAACGGCAGCGCGTAGACGGAGAAGATCTTGTCGCTCAGGTCGGCAGTGGTGGACGGCAGCAGGTCCGGGTCCAGTTTGGTGTCCTCGAAACCTTTGACGAGCACGTACGCCATCACCCCGAACAACAGCAGCGCGACGGGCGCACCGATTGCGGCACCGCCCTTGTTGTTGAGATCGACGTCCTTGCCCAGCTTCGCGCGGGTGAGCATGACACCGAAGAGGAACAGCACCATCACCGCGCCGATGTAGACGAGCACCTGGGTAACGGCGACGAACTCGGCGGCGAGCAGCAGGTACTGGGCGGCAGCACCGGCCATCACGGCGACGAGCGACAGCGCTGCATGCACCACGTTGCTACTGCGCACCACGTTGAGCGCACCCAGGATCATGATCGCGGCGATGATGCCGAAACCGATGTTCTGGGCGATCTGGATGTCGGAGGCGAGCAACATCACTTGCCCTTCTTCTTCTCGGCGCCGGCTTCGAGTGCGGGGGCCTCGGGCACCGTTTCCATCCACTCGCCGAGCTTGGTCTTGTCGTGCAGCAGGTCGGCGATCTTGGGCTCGCTGTACTCGTACTCCGGGCTCCAGAAGATGGCATCGAACGGGCAGACCTCGACGCAGATGCCGCAGTACATGCAGAGCGCGTAGTCGATATCGAAGCGGTCGACCTTGTTGACCTTGCGCGGGGCGCCACCGGCGCGACGCGGGGGCGCGAGTTCCTTGTGCGCTTCGATGTAGATGCACCAGTCGGGGCAGCTGCGTACGCACAACATGCACGAGGTGCAGTTGTCCTCGCGCAGCGCGATGACGCCGCGCGCACGGATGGGCGGCGTCTCCTTCTCGTGCGGGTACTGCACCGTGGCAGCGCCACCGCCCAGCTGCTTGGGCTTGATCGTCTGGATCATGGTGCCGAAGGTGACACCGAGACCCTTGATCATGCCGGGTACGTGGGGCTTGGGCATCAGAAGGCCACCTTGAAGATCGCGGTGAGCATGATGTTCACGAGAGACACCGGGATGAGCACCTTCCAGGCGAAGCGCTGCAACTGGTCCTCACGGAACCGTGGGTAGCTGAACCGCACCCACATGATGATGGCGGTGAGCACCATCATCTTGGTGAACATCACCAGCGGGCCGGCGACGTTCATCCAGTTGTCGATGGAACCGACATCCATCGCGTCCCAGCCGAACCAGGCGAACGGAACACCCCAGCCGCCGAGGAAGAGCACGCTGGCGATGAAGGCGAACACGCCGGCGGTGGCAAACTCGGCGATGAAGAAGATGAGGAAGCGAAAGCCCGAGTATTCGGTCATGTAGCCCGAGACGAGTTCGGACTCGGCGATGGGCATGTCGAAGGGCGTCTGCGTCAGCTCGGCCTGGACCGAGATCATGAAGACCAGGAAGGCGACGAACTGGGTGAGGATGTACGGGTAACCGAGGCCGTCCCAGCCGAAGATGCTGTCGCTGTTCTGCTTGATCACGATGGTCTGCAGGTTCATCGAGCCGGCCTGGATGACGACACCGAGCACCGCCAGCACCATCGGCAGTTCGTACGCGATCAGCTGACCGGCAGCGCGCAGACCACCGAGCAACGAGTACTTGTTGGCGCTGGACCAGCCGGCCATCAGGATGCCCAGCGTGCTGATACTGCTGACCGCCAGCAGGTAGAAGACGCCGGCATCGAAGTCGGTGAAGTAGGCGTCGGGGCCGAACGGCACTACCGCGACCAGCAGGAACGTGCTCATCAGCACGACCAACGGGGCGGCACGGAAGACCTTCAGGTCGGCGCGCGCCGGGGCGATGTCTTCCTTTTGCAGCCACTTGCCGACTTCGGCGAACAGCTGCATGCTGCCGTAGGGGCCGGCTTCCATCGGGCCGAGGCGGCTCTGCATGAAGCTCATCATCTTGAACAGGAATAGGTACACGATCGTGCCGGCGGGCAGCAGCACGGCGACCGTGCCACCGAGCACACGGAGCAACGACTGTGCCCAGTACGGGAGATCAACAGCGAGAAGGGCGCTCATCAGCGATCGATGTCCCCGAGGATGAAGTAGAGCGACGCGAGGATGGAGATCACGTCGGGCACATACACGCCGCGCAGGACCCACGGCACGATGGAGATGTTGTTGAAGCTGGCCGAACGGATCTTCACCCGGAACGGACCCAGGTCGCCCTTGCTGACGACGTAGTAGCCCATCTCGCCGAGCGGGTTCTCGGTGCTGACCCAGGCTTCGCCCTCGGGCACCTTGATGATGCGCGGCACCTTGGCCATGACCGGACCGGAAGGGATGCCGTCGAGCAACTGATCGACGATCTTGGTGGCTTCGCGGGTTTCCTGCAGGCGGATCCAGCAGCGGGCGAAGCAGTCGCCGTCGGGGTGGGTCCAGACCTTGAAGTCGATCTTGTCGTAGGCCAGCGGCAGCTGCTGGTCGCGGCGGAGATCCCAGTCGACACCGCTGGCACGCAGGTTGGCGCCGGACAGGCCGTACTGCTTGGCCACTTCGGCCGGAATCACGCCAATGCCGCGCAGGCGGCTCTGGAAGATCTCGTTGCCGAACAGCAGCGCTTCGATCTCGTCGCAGAAGTTGCGCAGCTTCTTCATCACTTGCTTGGTCTCGGTGATCCAGCCTTCCGGCAGGTCGTCCTTGAGCCCGCCGATGCGGTCGAAGTTGGGGTGGAAGCGGCCACCGGTGGCGCTCTCGATCAGGTTGAGCACGTACTCGCGGTCGCGGAACGCCATGAACACCGGGGTGATGGCGCCCAACTGCACGCCGAGGTCGCCCAGGAACAGGCTGACGTTGGCGATGCGGGAGAGCTCGAACAGGATGGTGCGGATCCACTGGGCGCGAGGCGGCGCCTCGATCTCCATCAGCTTTTCGGCGGCGAGGATGAACGGCACTTCGTTGGCGAAGCTGCCCAACCAGTCGATGCGGTTGACGAGTGCCGTGACCTGCGGGAAGGTGCGCACTTCGGTGAGCTTCTCGTAGCCGCGGTGCATGTAGCCGGCGCTGGGCTCAGCCCAGATGACCTGCTCGCCGTCGAGGCGCACGATGATGCGCAGGGTGCCGTGCGTGGCGGGGTGCTGCGGGCCGATGTTGAGGGTCATGCCCTCGGTCTCGAGCTCTACGTTCAGTCGTGCATCGGCAGCCTGGGCCGCGATGTAGCTCAGTTTCTGGCGATCGGCGAGATCGGTCATTCCGCACCTTCCTCGTCGTCGCCGCCGGGCAGGGGTTCCACGTCGACGATGCCGGGCCACGGCTTCACCAGCCGGGCCAGCAACGGGAAGTCCTTGCGCAGCGGGTGGCCCTCGAAATCGGTGGGCAGGTACATGTTGCGCAGGTCGGGGTGGCCGTTGAAGCCGATGCCGAACATCTCGTGACACTCGCGCTCATGCCAGTTGGCACCGGCGTAGTTGGTGATCCAGGTGTCGATGGCGGGGGCGTCGTCGGGCACGTCGGCCTTGATGGTGACGCCGAAGTGTTTGTCGATGCTGGCCACACGGGCGAACACCTGCAGCCGGGTGCTCCCACCGGTGTAGCCCTGCTTGATGGTCATGTCGCGCTCGACAGGCGGCTGCGACGGGTCGTCCTCGCTGCGGCCGAAGGGGCTGGGCATCCAATCGATGGCCGACAGGAAGCAGAAGTAGTCGCAACCCACGACGTCGCGCAGGACGCGACCAGCGTGCTGCCACGATGCTGCAGCGACCCGCACCCAGATGTCGTCGTTGGGCTTGATCAAGCTGTCGATCAGGCCTTCGCCCAGCGCATCGCGGAGTGCGGTGACGACACTCTCACGCAGCGCGTCGCCCGGCAACGCCAGTGTCTCTTCACTCAATTGGGCCACCCCCGACCACGATGGGTTCCTTGGCTGCGGCAGCGGTGGCCATGTTGACGTGACCCTCGCCGCGCCAGCGGGCGCCCATGTCCTCGTTCTTGATGCGCTGCTGCAGCAGTACGACGCCTTCCAGCAGGGCCTCGGGCCGTGGCGGGCACCCGGGCACGTAGACATCCACCGGGATGATCTGGTCGACGCCCTTGGTGACCGAGTAGCTATCCCAGTACGGGCCGCCACAGTTGGCGCAGGAACCCATGCTGATCACGTACTTCGGCTCGGGCATCTGCTCGTAGAGCCGCTTGATGCTGGGCGCCATCTTGTCGGTGACGGTGCCGGAGATGACCACCAGGTCAGCCTGGCGGGGGCTCGCGGGAAGCGGGATCACGCCGAGGCGCATCACGTCGTAGCGGGGCGAGCCGAAGGCGGCGCCCATTTCGATCGCGCAGCAGGCGAGGCCCCACTGGTACACCCAGAGGCTGTAGGAACGGCCCAAGTTGAACAGGGACGTGAGTGGTTTGGGCAGGCGCCCTTTGTCGACAAGACCCATGTGGTTACACCCAGCGCAAGACGCCCTTGCGCCACGCGTACACGAGGCCAAGGAGCAGGACGAAGACGAAGATGCCCATTTCGACGAGGCCGAAGACCCCGTAAATTTCGAGGCGGGTGGCCCACGGGAAGATGAACACGGCTTCCACGTCGAACACCACGAAGAGCAGAGCGAAGATGTAATAGCGGACCTGGCTCTGTGACCAGCCATCGCCGACGGGGTTGACACCGCTCTCGTAGGCCATGTTCTTCTCCGCCGACGGCTTGTTGGGCCGAAGGATGGCGGAGATGCCGAGCAGCAGGCTGGCCAGCACGATGGCAATGGCCCCGAACCACACCACGTTGAGATAATCGCGCAGGAAGTCAGACATCGGGCACGAAGCTACTACGCCACGTGAATGGCATCACAAATGGTGCGACCACTGCCCGCATGTTTGCCGGTTCGGCCAGCTCGCTGTGCCCAGTGAGGTGTGGAACCGATCGCCGTCCGTGGGCTGCTGCTGCGCCGTGCAGTGCTGGGAATCCTGCTGGCCGCAGGGTGCCCGCTGACGGTGCTGGAGGTGGCTGCTGCGCTGCACGAAGGGGGTGTCACCACCGGGGCATTGCTGACGAAGTCACCCAGCCGCGTCGTCGCCGACCTACTGGCGTACCAGGCCACGATCGGCAAGGTGAGCAAGACCGGGCCGGCGACGTTCCGAGTCGTGGCGAACAGCATGAGTCGCTCGACCCGCCAACGCTGCCTGCGATGGCGGCTGCAGGTCGATCAGCTGCGGGTGGCGCTGGCTGCCGAGCCTGGCGGACAACCCGGGCACGCTGCCACCGGTCCACCTCTTTCGGACGCCGGCGATGGAACCGGCGTCGTCGAGCCGCACTCCTGGGCACCAGGGCCGCCGCCCATCGAGCCCCCTCCTTGCCTCGGCCCACCTCTTTCGGACGCGGGTCGTCAGACGCCGGTCGCGTCCGAAAGAGGTGACCCGACGCACACTGCGCACCGTGAGTGCACGACGGCCAGCGCGCCCGTCGCACCGACCCGGCCCACACCGACCCGGCCCACACCGACCCGGCCCACACCGCTCGCGTCCGAAAGAGGTGACCCGGCAGGCACCGGTTACAGCGCCGTCGGCCCACCTGGCGAGAGCTACCCTTCGCCGATGTTCACCGTCGAACCCGCCACCGATGACGACCTCGAGGTGCTCGTCGAACAAGGCGCCGCACTGTTCCGCGAGGACGCCGGCGTCCACGACTCGTTCATCGACTTCACGTGGTACGAACGCGAGGGTCGGACCGACTTCGAACGACTCATCGCGAGCAACGACTGCCTGGTGCTCGTCGCCCGCTGGGGTGCAACGGTCGTCGGGCATCTCGTCGGCTACCTGCACGCTGCCTCACCCACTCGCCTGCCCGTCACGTTCGCGAATCTGCGCAGTCTGTACGTCACACCCGGGCACCGTCGCCGAGGCGTGGCCGACCGGCTCACCAACGAGTTCATCGGGTGGGCGACGGCCAGAGGCTGCGCCGAGGCGAACGTCGACAGCTATGCGAGCAACGAACCAGCCCAGCAGTTGTACGAGCGGCACGGGTTCGCCGTGCGTAGCACCGCCCGCACCCGGCCGTTGCAGCCCGATCAGGCTGGGGGCACGGACTGGGTGGCGTCGAGCCACCAGGCCATGCCGGACTCGATCTGCTCGCGCGACACGCCCCCCGCATAGAACGCACCCGAACGCGCCGACGTGCCCACCTGCTGCTTGGCGAACTCGACGGCCGCGGCCAGGTCGGTGGCGAAACGCTCGACCACACCGTCCTGCGTGTTGGGGCGAGTGACGCAGAAGTGCAGCGCAGCCGGCATCTGCAAGCCATTGAGCCGCCACCGCTGCGTCACCAGAAAGTCGTTGACGAGGAAGATGTCGAGCCCGGATGATTCGGTGGTCGTGAATGCGACGTTGAAGTACGGGTCGCCCAGCACCTGCAGTTCCGGCACGGCTTCGATGGTGGCGCGCAGGGCAGCGGCGGTGCGGAAGATGTCGCCGGCGATGCGCAGGTAGCCCTCCCGGCCGAGCGTCACCAGCGCGGCCCAGGCGGCAGCGATGATGCCGCCCGAACGCGAACCGCTCATGCCCGGCGACGTGTACAGCCCGCCCGGCCAATCGGGCACGATGAAGTACTGCAACCGGCGCAGTTCGGCAGTGCGGTACGTCAACACGCTGGAGCCCTTGAGGCCGAAGCCGTACTTGTGCGTGTCGGCGCTGATCGACGTCACTCCGGGCAACCGGAAGTCGAACGTGGGCACCGGGTAGCCCAGGTCCTGCCCCCACGCGAGGATGAACCCGCCCAGGCAGCCGTCGACGTGCAGGTTTATGCCACGCTCCAACGCGAGATCGGAGAGCTGCTCGATCGGGTCGATCAGGCCGTGCGGGTAGGTGCCGGCCGAACCGATCAGCGCCACCGTGTTCTCATCGACCAGCGAGCGCACAGAATCCATGTCGGCGATGAACTGATCGGTGACTTCGGCCCGGCGCAGTTCGATGCCGAAGTAATGCGCACCCTTGTTGAACGCTGGGTGAGCGGTGACGGGCATGACCACGTTCGGATTGGTGATGCCACGGAGGCGGCCCCACTCGCGGTACACGAACAACGGGTTCATCAGGCTCTCGGTACCACCGCTGGTGAGCACGCCGAACGGACCACCCTCCCCCACGCCCGGCGCGTGCAGCATGTCGCCGGTCATCGCGATGATCTCGCCCTCGAAGCGGGTTGCGCTGGGGTACATGTCGCGCTGCAGCACGTTGGCGTGGCTGTAGTGACCGAACACCTCGTTGAGGAACTCGTAGTGCTCCTCGTCGCCGCTGTAGATCGACCCGCTGATCTTGCCCTCGTGGTACGGCGAGTCCTCGATCGTCGACATCGCCTCGATCTCGGCCAGCACCTCGGCACGCGGCCGGCCCTGCGCGGGGAAGCTGCGGGTGACCGGGAATCGTTCGGCATAGGGGTACAGGCCCATGGTGGCTCCTTCAGAGCTCGGCGTGGAGTGCGATGTGACGAGCAAGAGCTTGCTGCATCCAGTCGCGATTGGTGGTGTCGGGAGCGTGTACTTCGGCAACCTGCAGCAGCGACGGAGTGTCGGCAAGGTCGAGCATGCCCAGCGCAGCGAACGCGAGGAAGGCCGCGCCGCGGGCGTTGGTGGCGCGGGGTTCAGCCAAACGATGCACGGGGCGGTCGGTCGCGTCGGCAAGCAACTGCGCCCAGAGCGGGCTCTGCGCGCCGCCGCCACCGAAACGCAGGAACGGAAACCCGTTGCCCACGAACGCCTCCACCCGCGGCAGCAGCCAGGCCAGGTTGAGCGCAATCCCCTCCAACGTCGCGCGCATCACGTGGCGGCGATCGTGCTGCAGCCCGAGCCCCACGTAAGCGGCACGCACGTCGTCGCTCGGCTTCGGTGCACTCGAGCCCAGCAGCCACGGCAGGAACTGCACGCCCTCCGCTGTCACCGCAGCTGCATCGGCCAGGGCCGAGTCCACATCCTCGCCGTAGCCGAACAGGTGGCGAGCCCATTCGAACGCGCGACCACCCAACCCGTTCTCGGCCATCACGTAGTACATGCCGTACAACGGACTGGGCACCCCGACCACACCGGAGCGAATGTCGCCACGGTGCTCGGCGATGTGGCTGACGAGCACCGACGTGGTGCCGATGATGACCGAGCCATCGGATGGGCCGAGCGCGCCGCTGCCGACGGCGGAGGTGATGGAGTCGATCGTGCCCGCGAGCACCGGCGTGCCGACGGCGATACCGAGCTGCGCGGCGACCAGCGAGGTGACCTCGCCAACGACGCTGTTCATCGGCACCAACGGCGCCAGCTTGGCCGGATCGAGGCCGGTGGCGGCAACCAGCGTGGGGTCGTACTCGGTGGCCCCCCACTGCCGGTTGTCGCAGACGAGCTGCCCGAACACCGTCGACTGGGTGGCGGTGACCCTCCCGGTGAGGCGGGCGGTCAGGAAGTCCATCGGCTCGACGAGTGCGGCAGCCGCGGCGTAGGCATTGGGGTGGCGGGTCTGCAGCACGTGCGCGTGGGCAACGTTGTCGTGCCCGCTGGGCAACGGCATCAGCCCGTGGCGGCCGAGGAAGAGGGGCACCGACACGTCGTTCAACAGCTTGCGGCTGTGTCGCGCTCCCCGGTGGTCCATCCACAGGATGCAAGGACCGGTGGGCGTACCGTCGGCGGCGACGGGGATGGCGCTCATGTACTGGCTGGTCACCGCAACAGCGCACGGCGGCGGGCCGTCGGACGGCCCGGACAGCAACGCACGCGTCGCCGCGACCACGGCGTTCCACATCTCGTGCGGGTCTTGCTCGGCACCCCCGTCGGGCAGGAACGTGGTGCCCACCGGAGCACTGCGCCAACCATGTGTGGTGCCGTCGAGGCCGACCAACGCAACCTTTGGTCCACTGGTGCCGAGGTCGATGGCCAGCACGCGATCCGTCACGTTGACACATTGCCAGAACCAGGCCGGCCGCGACGACGGCTCGTGACGGCCCCCGTCGCGTGCTACACCATGGTGCATGCCACGGCCGGACATCGAAGGGTTGGTCCGCCAAGTACCTGGCTGGCGTGGTCATCAGATCGAGCTGACTCCGCTGCACGGTGGTATCACCAACACCAACTTCGTCGCCACGGTCGCCGGTAACCGCTACGTCGTGCGGGTGCCGGGCGAACGGACCGAACTGCTCGGGATCGACAGGGCGAACGAGGCCGAGGCCGCTGCCCGAGCAGCCACCCTCGGCATCGGCCCGGCTGTGGTTGGCGAACTGCCCGCCATCGGCACGCTGATCACCTCGTTCGTGCCCGGTCGCCATCTCGATCCGGTGTCGTTCACCCAACGCCTCGCCGAGGTGGTCGGGCTGCTGCGAACGTTCCACGAGAGCGGCCCGTTACGCGGCGGCTTCCCCATCCATCGCGTCGTCGAGTGGCACGCCCGCGACGCGTCCTCGCACGGCGTCGTGCCGCCCTCGTCGTACGGACTGCTGCACCAGCAGAGCCGCCGAATCGAGGCCGCGTTCGCCGCCAACCCGCTGCCGCCGGTGCCCTGCCACAACGACCTGCTCCCCGGCAACGTGCTGTTCGAGACCGACACCACGAATGTCTGGCTGCTCGACTTCGAATACGCCGGTATGAACGATCGTTTCTTCGACCTCGGCAACCTGAGCGTCAACTGCGGGCTCGACCGCGCCGGTGACGAGGAACTGCTCCGCCTCTACTTCGGCGCTGTCAGCCCTTCGCGATGGGCACGCCTGCAGCTGATGAAGATGATGAGCGAGTTCCGCGAAGGCATGTGGGCCGTCGTGCAGCAGGCCATCAGCACCCTCGACACCGATTTCGTCGGCTACGCGGCGGAACGACTGGGCAACTGCGAACACCTGGCCACCAAACCCGACTTCGAACGGTGGCTCTCCGACGCTGTCCAGCCCGCAGCGTGAGCGCGGAACGGGCCGGCCCGAAGGCCGACCCGCTTGCGAAGGATGTTGAATGGCGAAGCGTTAGATCGCCTTGCCGTGCTCCACGGCATCGAGCTCGCGCTCAATGGCAAGTAGTTCCTCCTTGGTGCCCATCACCTTCGGGCCGGTGAACCACTTCTTGCCGCTGAACTTCCAGTAACCCATCACGAAGATGGCTGCCAGCAGGATCAACGGGCCGGTGAAGTTGAAGTTGTTCTGCTTGAAGTAGCCCGGGCTGTACTCGTTGCTGTCGTTCCAGAATCCCCAGAACGGCCAGAACAACGGGGCGATGAAAAGGATCGAGATGAATGCGATCCAGACCAACGCCGTCCAGCCCACCAGCTTGTGCTTGCCCTTCAGGTTCCACGGCCCGACCTCGAACGTCGGGTTGGTCAAGCGCAAGTAGATCGGGATTGCATAGGAGATGTAGAGCCCGATCACACAGATGCCGGTGAAGGCAAAGAAGGCCGTCGAGAAACCACCCTTCTGATACAGCGACAGCGTGCCGACCGACGCCGACAGGGTCACCCCCAGCCACACCGAGTTCGTTGGCGTGCGAGTCTTCGGATTGATCTTGTGCCAGAACCTCGACCCGGGAAGAGCACCGTCGCGGCTGAACGCGTAGATCATTCGGCTGTTGGCCGTGACCGACGCCAGACCGCAGAAGAATTGACCGACGATGGCGATGAAGATCAGCAGCTTTGCGGCGCCTGTGCCGACGGCACTCGAGATCAGGCGCGGCGCAGCGTTCACCAGGAATGCGTCGTCACCACCACCGAACGCAATCGCGACGTAGCCATCGACATCCTTCTTCTTCGGCAGCGCCGCGATCATCGACAGGTTCAAAATCAGCGCCGCGATCGCGGAGATGTAGATCGAGCGGACGATCGCCTTTGGCGCCTCCGTGCGTGCGCCCTTGGTCTCCTCGCTGACGTGTGCGGAAGCGTCGAAGCCGGTGATCGTGTACTGCGCGAGCAACAGACCGAGGGCGAAAAGGTAGGCCGTGACCATGAACCCGCCGGTCCAACCCGTGAGCCCTGCAGGCGCTTCGTCAAAGGCGCCGCCAATGCCTCGCTTGTTGGTGGGTGCGATGAACAGCACGCCAGCGATGATGACCACGCCGACGACGTGCCACCACACGCTGATGTCGCCGAGGACCCTCACCAAGTTGACGCTGAAGGTGTTCAGCAGGCCGTGCACGACGAGCACCATGAGGAAGATCGTGAAGATCGTCCACGAGGTGAGCTTGAACGAGTCGTCGAACATTCGGATGAAATACCCGATGAAGATCGACAGGGCGTAGTCGACGCTGGCGATCACGCCGATCTGGCCGATCAGGTTGAAGTAACCGGTGAACCACGCCCAGCGCGCCGCGTTCTTGCGGGCCAGCTTTGCCGACCAGTAGTAGAGACCACCGGCCGTCGGGTAAGCCGAGCAGATCTCGCCCATGGCCATGCCGACCAGGAGCGCGAAGAACCCGACGATGATCCACCCGAGGGTGATCACCCGTGGCCCACTGGTCGCCATACCCAACCAGAAGCTCGTCATGCCACCGGCCAGGATCGAGATGATCGAGAAGCTGATGGCGAAGTTGCTGAACGTACTCATGCCGCGATGCAGCTCTTGGGCATAGCCCATCGAGTGCAAATGGTCGCGGTCTTCATCCACGGTGTCTGCCATGGATACCCCCTTTGTGTAGGCATTGTGAGGCTCGACGAGCCGCCAATGCCCCACTCGCGGCCCGCAGAGCTAGCCGAGGTTTAGCACGTCGTGGAACTCGCTCGGGACGACCGACTCGCAGAACCAGTCGACGATGCGATCCGCGTTGGGCCTACTCTCGCCCACCGCAGCCTGCGTGGCGGCCATCAGTTCGTTGGCACTGGAACCGATGCGCACCAGTTCCTCGGCCCCGAAGCCGGTGGTCCAGCGGCGCAGCATCGCTTCGTTGGCCTCGGGGTGGAACTGGCTGCAGAACATCCGGCCGAGACGCCACGCCTGCGGGCCGACCGCACTGCGGGCCAGCTCCGTGGCCCGCGGGGGCACGGTGACGACGTCGTAGTGCCATTGCATCCAGGGACCGCCGGCGATGGTGAGCGGGATGTCGCTGTCCACCCCCATCCAGCCGATCTCGGCCGTGGCTGCTTTCTGAACCGAACCGCCGAACGCGTGCGCCATGACCTGGTTGCCGAAGCAGATGCCGAACACGGGTAGACCCCGCCGCGCCGCCTCGTGCAGCACCGCGACCTCGGCCGAGACGTTGCTTGCGACCTCGGGCCAGTAGACGCTCCACTCACTGCCCAACAGCACAACCAGCTCGTGACCGTCGAGCGCAGGCCAGTCTCCGGGGTGTTCGCGATGACACTCGTCGAAGGCGTAGCCGTGTGAGCGAAAACGTTCCCCCACGAACCCGGCATCAGCATCGTTGGCGTTGGCGATGAGCAATGCGCGCACGGCCGGTACCGTACCGCGTAGATGTGCGGAATCGTTGGCTGCTTCCACCCCGGGGAGGGTGCTGACTCGCTCGTTCACCACGCCCGTCTGATGGGTGCCGAGATCGCCCATCGCGGGCCCGATGCAGCCGGTCACTGGGTCAACGGCGATGCGGGTATCAGCTTCGGTTTCCAACGGTTGGCCATCGTCGATCTCACGGCCACCGGCATGCAGCCGATGCGTTCAGAATCGGGTCGCTACGTGGCCGTCTTCAACGGCGAGGTGTACAACCATGGCGCGCTGCGAGCCGAACTGCAGGGGGTCGCCTGGCGCGGCACCTCCGACAGCGAGGTCATGCTGGCCGCGTTCGATCGCTGGGGCGTTGTCGACGCACTCCCCCGTCTGCACGGCATGTTCGCGATCGCGGTGTGGGACCGCGCTGACCGAACGCTCACACTGTGTCGCGATCGTCTGGGCGAGAAGCCGCTCTATTACGGGTTGCACGGTGGCTCACTGCTGTTCGGCTCGGAACTCAAGGCACTGCGTTCGCACCCGGCGTTCACCGCCGAGATCGACCGCGATGCGCTCGCCGAGTTCATGTACGCGTCGTTCGTGCCAGGTCCCCGTTCCATCTGGGCGAACACGTACAAGCTGCCCGCCGGCCACACCGTCGCGATTTCGGCGACCGACATCACGGCTGGCACCGTCCCTGCGCCGGTCCCCTACTGGTCGCTGAACGACCACATCACTCGCCGACCGGCCGGTTCGCTCTCCGACGACGAGACGGTCACCCAACTCGACGGTCTGCTGCGCGATGCCGTCGGCCGGCAGATGGTCGCTGACGTGCCGCTGGGCGCCTTCCTCTCCGGCGGCATCGACAGTTCACTCATCGTCGCGCTGATGCAGGCGCAGTCAACCGGTCCGGTCAGCACGTTCACCATCGGCATCCCCGACGATGCCGGGCTCGACGAAACCACCTATGCGGCGCGGGTCGCAGCCCACCTGGGCACCGACCACCACACGCTGCACGCCACGCCCACCGAGGCCCAGGCCGTCATTCCGCGGCTCGGCGCGATGTACGACGAGCCGTTCGCCGATGCCAGCCAGATCCCCACTCATCTGGTGGCGGCGCTCGCTCGCCGCCACGTCACGGTCGGCCTGTCCGGCGACGGCGGCGACGAGGTGTTCGGCGGGTACCGCCGATACCTGCTCGCACCAACCCTCGCCCGCCGCAGCCGACGGGTGCCACAGGCCGCCGCCCGGGCCGGCCGCGCGGCCATCAGTGGTGTGCCCATCCGCATCTGGGACCGCATGCAACCCGGGCTCGGCACCCGTGCCCACCGCCTTGCCGACCTGATGCCCAATCGAGGCGTCGACGACATCTACCGCCGCGTGTTCGGGGCGCCTCGCGGGTTGGGCCTGGTGCTGGGCCATTCGGTCCACCCGTCATCACTGTTCGACAGGCTCGCACCCGGCCCGGCCAACGCGGTCGACCTGATGATGTACCGCGACACCCTCACTTACCTGCCTGACGACATCTGCGCGAAGGTCGACCGGGCGGCAATGGCCGTCAGCCTCGAGACGCGCATGCCGTTCCTGGATCACCGTGTCGTCGAGTTCGCATGGTCACTTCCACAACAGGCCCTGCTGCGCGATGGGGTCTCGAAGTGGGCGCTGCGCCAAGTTCTTGCACGGTACGTGCCGCCGGAGCTGACAGAGCGGCCCAAGGCCGGCTTCGGCATCCCGTTGGCCAGCTGGCTGCGCGACCCGTTGCGCGAATGGGCCGACGCTCTGCTCACCCCGGAAGCGTTGCGCGCCGACGGCTTCCTCGACGCCGACGCGGTGAGCCGCCTGTGGTCCGCACACCGCGCCGGCCGCAGCGACCACACCAACGTGCTGTGGAACGTGCTGATGTTCCAGTCGTGGCTGCACGCCTCGACGTGAGCAATCAGTCGTTGGTCGCTCAGTCGTTGGTCGCGATGAAGATGTTCTTCAGCTCGCTGTAGTGACGGATCGCGGTCATCGAGTGCTCGCGGCCGAGGCCGCTCTGCTTGAAACCACCGAACGGCGTCCAGTAGCGCACCGACGAGTTGGAGTTGACGCTGATCGTGCCCGCGTCGAGCGCCCGCGCGACGCGTAGCGCCTTGGAGCCGTCGCGCGTCCACACCGAGCCAGACAGGCCATAGTCGCTGTCGTTGGCGATCCGCAGCGCGTCGGCTTCGTCATCGAACGGGATGACGACCACGACCGGGCCGAACACTTCGTCGCGACAGATGCTTGCGGTCGGGTCGGTGGGGGCAGCGATCATGATCGGATGCCAGTAGCCGGGGCCTTCGGGCACGTCGCCGGTGTAGACGGTGTCGAGCCCGTCGGTGAAGGTTCGCACGCGGGCCAGGTGGGCAGCGGTGACCAGTGGCCCCATCGCCGTGGAGGGCAGCGAAGGGTCGCCGACGGTGAAGCCCTTCGACGCGTCGATGAACAGCTCCATGAACCGGTCGTACACGCTGCGCTGAACCAGCACTCGGCTGCGCGCACAGCAGTCCTGGCCGCTGTTGTCGAACACGGCACCGGGCGCGGCGGCGGCCGCCTTCTCCAGATCGGCGTCGGCGAAGATGATGTTCGCGCTCTTGCCACCGAGCTCCAGCGTCACTCGCTTCACCTGGTCGGCGCAGCCGGCCATGATCCGCTTTCCCACCGCGGTGCTGCCGGTGAAACCAACCTTGCGCACATCGGGGTGCTCGACCAAGCGCCAACCGACCTCCTGGCCGGTGCCCACGACCACGTTGAGGACACCGTCGGGAATGCCGGCTGCGAGAGCCAACTCACCGAAACGAATGGTGGTGAGCGGGGTGATCTCGGCCGGCTTCAGCACGGCGGTGTTGCCGGCCGCGAGCGCCGGACCAATCTTCCATGCCGCCATCATCATCGGGAAGTTCCACGGGGTGATCAGGCCGACCACACCGAGCGCCTCGGGGAACGTGAGGTTCACGCCGTTGGCAACCGGCAGCGTGCTGCCCTCGATCTTCTCGATGGCACCGGCGAAGTAGTGGATGACGTCGGCCGACGTGTTCGCGCACCACACGCTATTGCTGATGGTCATACCCATGTTGCGGGTTTCCAGCTCGCCCAGCTCCTGCGCATTGGCCGCGATCAGGTCGGCAAACTTGCGCATCAGCCGTGAACGGTCGGCCGGGCTGATGGCCCGCCACACGGGACCAGCCGCCTTGGCCTTGGCGATGGCTGCGTCGGTGTCGGCAGCCGTGGCGAGGCGCTGCTCGACGATGACTGCGGTGGTGGTCGGGTCGATGAGGGAAAGCGTCGGCACGACAGTGGAGGGTAGCTGCGCAGCCTGCGTGCGGCAGAATGGCCTTCCATGAGCCAGCCGCCGCCCCTGATCGCCCTCTGCGCCCGCGTCCTCACCTTCTCTGACGAGGGCAAGCGCGATGCATTCAGTAGCAGCCAGCCGTATTCGCGTGCCGTCACCCGGGCCGGTGGCGTGCCCGTGCTCGTGCCGCCCATCCGCGAGCTGGCCGACAACGCGTACACCGTGCTCCAGCACTTCGACGGCGTGCTGCTGCCCGGCGGCGGCGATGTCCACCCGGCCCGCTACGGCCAGGAGCCCCTCGACGAGAACCTGTACGGCATCACCGACATCCACGACGAGCTGGACATCGCCGTCTGCCTCGCGGCCATCGAACTCGACCTGCCGATGCTCGCGCTGTGCCGCGGCATGCAGGTGATGAACGTGGCACTCGGCGGCACGCTGCAGCAGGACATCGGCAACAGCGACCACTGGATGCGCGAGCACACCGTCGACCTCACCGAGGGCAGCCGCATCGCCCAGGCCTGCGGCACGTCGCACCTCGAGCACTGCCACTCGGTGCACCACCAGGGCATCGACCGACTGGCCGAGTCTTTGGCGGCGTGCGGCTGGGCCACCGACGGTCAGCTGGAAGCCGTCGAGCTGCCCTCGGCCACGTGGATCGTGGGGGCCCAGTGGCACCCCGAGGACACCGCGTCACGGGCGCCGCACCAGCAGGCGATCTACGACGAGCTGGTGCGCCAGGCCGCCGCCAGGGCCGCCGGCGCGTGAACTTCGTCGCCGCCGGGCTTCTGGGTGCATTTCGTTGCGGGCTCCGCAACGAAATGCGCCCAGATCGTGGGTGAGGGCGCCCAACAGGATGCATCTTTTCGAAAAGTGACAGGATTCGTGAGCGGCTGACTCTTCATGGCAACCGCTACGAAGGAGCCCACCCCATGCACGTCCGACGAACCCGAATCCTGTTCACCGCCGCCGCCGCCGCCGCCCTCGCCCTCTCGGCGAGCGCGTGCTCCGACACCGCGTCGATCAGCAGCAGCACAGCAGCCGAAACCACCGGCCCGACCGACACCGCGACGGTCGCAACGGCCGAGGCCATCACCACTCTGGCCCCGACGACCACGGCCTCCCCTGCCTCGGTACCCGACACTTCGCCACCCGCAACGACGCCGGCTCCCACCCCCACGGTGGCGGCTCCCGCGCCGTTGGTGCTGCGCGACACCGGCGTCGGCAGCTACGAGTTCGGCATGTCCTACGTCGAGGTCGCCGCCGGTCTCGGTAGCCGCCTCGAAGCGCTCACCGATGTGGCGAGCGCGTACCCCACCTCGGACGGTTTCGGCAGCTTCATCTCCGCCGACGGCAGCCAGATCTTCAGTGCCCCATTCGGCCGCGAGGCCTGCTGGTCCGATGGCGCCACCCGCTCGGACAACCTGTGTCTGTCCTTCGGTGGACCCTCGGCCAGCTCGCTGTCGTTCGTCGGCTGGCACTACGGCGGGCGCAGCCTGCTCACCGGCGGCGGCCTCACCGGCGGCTCACGCTGGAGCGACTTCCCCGAGATCTTCGCCGCCGGCACGGCCGGTTGCTACAACACATCCGGCTTCTCCGTCGGAGACATTTTGCTGAGCCTGGAGTCCACCGGCGCCTTGTTCGGCAGCTACGACGAGAGCGGAGTGTTCATCGGCCCGGACCCCGCACCCGCCGACGTCCGCATCACCTGGATGACCGCAGGCTCCACGGCCGGCAGCACCGAAGGCGACTGCTGAGCCGCCGAGCCGGCCACCCTGGCATTTATGCTTGTCGGGTGAACCCACTGGTACTGATTGTCGGCCGTCTGGCAACTGAGGCGAAGGGGGTCCGCGGCGAACCGTTCGCCGCCGGCCGTCGTTACTTCGAGGCCGTCGCCCGCGCCGATGGCATGCCGCTGATGCTGCCGCCGATCCCCTCGCTGATCGGCGACATCCCCGATCTGTTGCGCCAGGTGGACGCAGTGGTGCTGCACGGTGGCGGCGACGTCGACCCCCGCCACTACGGCCAGCAGGCCACCGCCGAGCAGCTCTACGGCATCGTGACCGAGCACGACGACGTCGAATTGGCCGTCGTTCGCGCTGCGCTCGAACTCGCAGTGCCGATGCTCGCGATCTGTCGCGGTATGCAGGTGCTCAACGTTGCGATGGGCGGAAGCCTGCAGCAGGACATCGGCAGCGAAGCACACTGGTTCGCGCACCACGAGGTGACGCTGACCGCAGGCTCACGGCTGGCCAGCGCCATCGGCAGCCAGACAGTTGCCGCTGGCCATTGCGTGCACCACCAGGCGATCGACCGCGTCGCTGACGGTCTGATCGTGGTCGGCTCGACGGCGGACGGCATCGTGCACGCGGCTGAGGTTGATGGCGATGCGTGGGTCGTGGCAACCCAGTGGCACCCGGAGGACACCGCGAACAGCGACGCCCAACAGCAGGCGCTGTTCACCGCGCTCGTCGACAACGTCTGACGCTCCGGCCGGTTGCCGACCGGCCGCCACTCGGGCTCAGGGGGTGATGTCGATCAGCCAGCCGGGGAAGAAGCCGACCGCCAGGGTGAAGGCAACCGACAGGCCGATGGCCACCCCCAGCAGCAGCGGAACCCGCACGACCTCGCGGGTATCGTCGCCGGCCTCGGGCTCGGCGATCCACATGCTGACCATGATGCGCAGGTAGAGGAACGCTGCGATGACCGCCGACACCATCGCGATGATGGCGATCGCGTAGCTGTGCACGTCGACCGCCGCAGTGATGACACCGAACTTGGCGACGAAACCACTAGTGAGCGGTACACCGGCCTGTGCCAGCAGCAGCACGGTCATACCCAGCGCGAGCACCGGCTTGTTCTTGGCGAGGCCTCTGAACCCGGCCAGCCCTGTGTCGGCGTCGCCGGTGCGGCCAACGGCGGTGACGACACCAAAGGTGCCCATCACCAGCACCGAGTAGATCAGCAGGTACATCAGCACCGACGAGACGCCGACGTTGTCGGTGAGCGAAGGCCCACCGCCGTGCGCAGCAGCTTCGACGCCGACGAGGATGAAGCCGGCGTGGCTGATGGACGAGAACGCCAGCATGCGCTTGACGTTGGTCTGCACCACTGCCATCACCGCACCACCCACCAGCGTGAGCAGGGTGATCATCCAGACGGCCGGGCGATAGTCGCTGGCCCACTGTGGCAGCGCCTGCAGCAACACGCGAAGCATCGCACCGAACGCCGCCGCTTTGCCGGCCGATGCCATGAACGCCGTGACCGGTGTGGGCGCGCCCTGATAGACGTCGGGTGCCCAGAAGTGGAACGGCACCGCCGCGACCTTGAACGACAGGCCCACCAACAGCAGCGCAACGCCGGCGAGGATCAGTGCCTCGTTGCCGCGGTCGACGTCGATGTTGTCGGTGAAGGCGGTGACGATCTTGGTGAAGTTGGTGCTGCCCGAACCGCCGTAGACCAGCGCCACGCCGTAGAGGAAGAACGCCGACGAGAAGCCACCGAGCACGAAGTACTTGATGCCACTCTCCTGGCTCTCGATGCGCTTGCGATGGCTGGCTGCCATCACATACATCGAGATCGAGAGGATCTCCAGACCGAGGAACAGCACGACCAGGTCGTTGGCCGTGGCCATCACGATGCCACCGAGGGCGGTGAGCATGTAGAGCACGTACAGTTCAGGCCCATCAAGGCCTTCGCGGCGCAGGTAATCGTCGGTGATCAGCGCTGCGAAGAACACCGCGATGCTGATGGTGATGGTGAGGAACAGCCCGAGCTTGTCGAGGTGCATCGCATCGCCGACGAGCGTAACGGGGCCTTTGTCGTCGACACGGAACCACAATGCAATCGCGAGGCCGACACCGGCCAACGCGATGGCAGCCGTGAACAGGGCGTACGCACGCTTGGGCCAGGGGGGTGTCAGCGAAGCGACGACGAGCAGCACCATGGCACCGGCCAGCAACGCCAGAAGCGGGCTGAGCGCAAACCAATCGACCTTCGGGCCTTGCAGTGTGTCGGCAGCGAGGAGCGCGCCCATCACCCTTCTCCCTCTTCAGTGACGACCGGCGCCGACGGTTCGGGCTGCTGGTAGTCGCTGTGTTGCTCGACGTGTTCGATCAGCTTGTCGACCGACGGCTCGATGCGACTGAGCACCGGCTTGGGGAACACTCCGGTGAACACGATGATGGCGATGAAGGGCAGCAACAGTGATGCTTCCTTCCACTTCAACTCGGGGAACGACTTGTTGTCGTCGTCGGGCTCGCCGTGGAAGACACGTTGGTACGCCCACAGCAGGTAGAGCGCGGCGAAGATCACGCCGGTGGCGGCAACGGCCACCCACCAGCGGGCGGTAGGGAATGAGCCGATCAGGATCATGAACTCGCCCACGAAGCCGTTGAGGCCGGGAACACCGATACTGGACAGCATGATCACCATGAAGGCCGCCGCGAACACCGGGGCCACCTTCTGCAGGCCCTTCAGTTTCGAGATCTCACGGGTGTGCCGACGCTCGTAGATCATGCCGACCATGAGGAACAACGCACCGGTCGAAACACCGTGGCTGACGTTCTGCATCACCGAGCCGGTGAGGGCCGTGGTGGTGAGCGCGAACGTGCCGAGCACGATGAACCCGAGGTGGGCGACCGACGAATAGGCGACGAGTCGCTTGAGGTCGGTCTGCATCGTGGCCGCGACCGCGCCCCACAGGATGCCGATGACGGCCAAGGTGAGGAACAGCGGGCGGGCCCACACGGCAGCCTCGGGGAAGAGATAGACGCCGAAGCGCAGCAGGCCGTAGGTGCCCATCTTCAGCAGCACGCCGGCCAGGATGACCGAACCACCGGTGGGTGCCTGCGTGTGCGCATCGGGCAGCCAGGTGTGCAGCGGGAACAGCGGCACCTTCACGGCGAACGCAATCGCGAACGCGAAGAACAACCAGCGGCCGGTACTAGCCGCGAAGTCGGCGTTCTCGGCGATCTTGATCAGGTCGAAGGTGACCGCACCGCCCTCGCCGGCCTTGGCCAGCACGGCGGTGGCGATGATGCCGACCAGCATGAACGCCGAGCCGACCATCGTGAACAGGAAGAACTTCGTGGCCGCATAAACGCGGTTGTCATAACCCCATCCACCGATGATGAAGTACATCGGGACAAGCACGATCTCGAAGAAGACGAAGAACAAGAACAGGTCGAGGCTGATGAACGAACCCATCACCCCGGCCTCGAGCAGCAGCATCCACGACAGGTACCGCTTGTGGTCGTGGTGTGGGTCGATGCCGACGATGACCAGCGGGAACAGCACACCCGTGAGCGCGACGAGGAACAGCGAGATGCCGTCCACGCCGAGGTGCCACGAGATGCCCCACGGCTTGATCCAGACATGTTGCGACACGAATTGGAAGTCGGCGTTGCCGGACTTGAACGCGAACAGCACCCACAACGCCATGGCGCCGGTGAGCACGCTGGTGAGCAGCGCGGTGATCTTGACGAGATCCGGTTGACGCTTGGAGATGAGGGCCACCAGCAGCGAGCCGATGGCCGGCACCAGTACCAGCAGGGTGAGAATCGGGAACTCGATCACAGGATCCCCCGGACGACGACGAACCACACGAGCAGGAGCACGACGCCGGCACCGACAGCGGCCGCATAATTGCGAACGTTGCCACTCTGCAGCTTGCGCACCTGTCCGGCGCTGCCACGTACCAGTTCACCGACGCCGTTGACGGCACCGTCGACGACGTGGGCATCGGCCCACGCCACACCATCGAACGCCTTGCGACCAGGGCCGCCCATGAAGTTGCTGACCGCCCGGTCGTAGCCCCATGCGTCGGCAAGGATCTGCGGTTCGATGGGCTTGGCCTTGTGCTTGGCATACACCATGATCGCGGCAGCGATACCGGCGAGGGCGATGGCGATGGCAACCAGCGCAAGGATGCCGCTGAGGTCGTGGGCACCAGCCGAGAGCGGGTGCTCGCCGAACTCGACGACGGGCTCGAGCCAACCCTCCAGCTTGTGCTGCAGGCCGTGAGGGATCCAGCCCCAGCTGGGCAGCTGGATGAGCCCACCGACGATTGACAGGCCGGCCAGCACGACGAGCGGCGCCACCATCGTGCGCGGGCTTTCGTGCGGCGTGAAGTCGCGCGCGGTCAGGTCGCCGTGAGCGCCGTGCTCCTCGTGAGCGTCCTTCCACTCGGCCTTGCCGAAGAACACCATGATCACCTGGCGGGTCATGTAGTAGGCGGTGAGCAACGCTGTGGCGAGGCCGACAACGTAGAGGATTGGGCTCTTGTCGTACGCGAAGAGAAGGATTTCGTCCTTACTCCAAAAGCCGGCGAACGGCGGCACTCCGGCGATCGCGAGCCATCCGATGATGAACGTGCCGGCGGTGATGGGCATGAGGACGCGTAGCGCGCCCATCTTGCGCATGTCCTGCTCGTGGTGCATGCCGTGGATGACCGAACCGGAACCGAGGAACAGCAGCGCCTTGAAGAACGCGTGGGTGACCATGTGGAAGATGGCTGCCACGTAAGCGCCAGAGCCGACGGCCAGGAACATGTAGCCGAGCTGGCTGACCGTGGAGTAGGCGAGCACCTTCTTGATGTCGTTCTGTGCGACGGCGACCGTGGCTGCATACAGCGCAGTGGCCGCACCGACACCGGCGATGATCCAGCCGGCGTAGCCGGAGCTGACCGACAGCACCGGGTTGATGCGCACCATCAGGTACACACCGGCGGTCACCATCGTGGCTGCGTGGATGAGTGCCGACACCGGAGTGGGGCCTTCCATTGCGTCGGGCAACCACAGGTACAGCGGCAGCTGCGCGCTCTTGCCGCAGGCACCGATGAAGCAGAACAGGGCGATGGCGGTGGCCGTCGACTGGGCGAGTCCACCGGCGACGCCCACCGATTCCGCAGCGTGGTTGAGCACGGAGTAGTCCAGCGAACCAACAGCCCAGAACGTGAAGAACATCGCCATCATGAAGCCCCAGTCGCCAACACGGTTGGTGACGAACGCCTTCTTGCCGGCGGTGGCTGCGCTCTCACGCTCGTGCCAGAACGAGATGAGAAGGTAGCTGCAGGTTCCCACGCCTTCCCAGCCGAGGAAGGTGACCAGCATGTTGGAGCCGAGAACCAGCATCAGCATGCTGAAGGCGAACAGGTTGAGGTACAGGAAGAACTTGCTGAAGCGCGAGTCGCCGTGCATGTAACCCACCGCATACAGGTGGATCAGCGAACCAATGCCGGTGACGAACAGGCACATGGTCAGGCTGAGCGGGTCGGCCAGGAACGCCAAGTCGATGGAGAAGCTGTTACCCAATGGCACCCACTGGAACAGGGTCTGTACGTGATGACGTTCCTCGGCGGTTTTGGAGAGCAGGTCCAGGAAAACGCCAACCGTGACAAGGAACGAAGCGCCCACCATCGCCGAGGCGAAGTAACCGGCCTTGGGGTCGCCCAGCTTCCTGCCGAACAACAGGATGCAGAGGAACCCGGCAAGCGGGAGCGCGGGAATGAGCCAGACGAGGTCGAGCATCACATCAACCCTTTAACTCGGCCATGTCGTCGGTGGTGGCATTGGGCTTGCGGCGCAGGATGGCGACCACGATGCCCAGACCCACGACCACTTCAGCAGCAGCCACGACCATCACGAAGAACACCGTGCTCTGTCCGCCGATGTCGCCCATCCGACGGGCCAAGGCCACGAAGGAGAGGTTGACGGCATTCAGCATCAGCTCGATGCACATGAACAGCACCAGCGGGTTGCGGCGCACCATGACGCCGATGACACCGATGGAGAACAGCAACGCTGACAGCAGCAGGTACCACGTGGTGGTGGGGGCGACAGCGATCACTTGGTTGCCGCTTCCACGACGAAGTCGCCCTTGCGCGGCTTGCGGGCCAGCATCACCGTTGCGACGACGGCTATGACCAGCAGCACCGACGTGAGCTCGAACGCAAGGACGTGATCCGAGAAGACGTCGCGGGCGAGCGCTTTGATGTTGCTGTCGTGCGGGTCGAGTAGCGCGTCCTGCACTGCCTGGCTCTGCGTCACGACGGGCACCGGTGCCTTGCGCGAGGCAATGATGGCCAGGCCGATCATCGTCAGCAGTCCGGCACCGACCACGGCGGCCACGGGGCGCTGCACCTTGAACGGCTCGACGCGCAGGTCTTCTGCATTGTCGACACCGAGCAACATGATGACGAACAAGAACAGCACCACGATGGCACCGGCGTACACGATGACCTGCACGGCAGCGAGGAAGTGGGCCTCCATCGAGACGAACAGCACCGCAATGCCGAACAGGGTGAGCACCAGGCTGAGCGCGGCGTGCACCGGGTGGCTGCGCAGGACGACCCCGAGCGCACCGCCCAGGATCATCGCGCTGGCAACGACGAAGACGAACAGTTCCATCACTCGGCCGCCGGTTCCGGGGCGCGCACGCCGTAGCCCAGCTCGCCCGACCAGCCGACTTCGCCGACGAAGTTGGCGTCGCCGCCGGCCGCGGTGGCGCGCATCCAGCCGCTGGTCAGCAGGTCCTCGCCGTCGCGCCAGTCCTCCCACGGCATCTGCTGCGGCTTGCCGTCGTCGCCGACGACCAGTTCGGTCTTGGTGTAGACGGCATCGGCGCGGCTGGTGAAACTGAACTCGAACAGCTTGCTCTCAGTGATGGCCTCGGTGGGGCAGGCCTCCACGCACAAATCGCAGTGGATGCAGCGCAGGTAGTTGATCTCGTAGACGAAGCCGAACCGCTCGCCGGGCGAGGTGGGGTTCTGCGGGTCGTTGTCGGCGCCGCGCACGTAGATGCACTGGGCGGGGCAGACACCGGCGCACAGTTCGCAGCCGATGCACTTCTCCATGCCGTCCTCATAACGATTCAGCACATGGCGACCGTGGAGGCGCTCGGGCTTGTCGATCTTCTCGTCGCGCCCTTCGACCGACTTGCCCTTCTTGGCCACGCGCCCACCGGAGTAGGGCGTGGTGACGCGTTCGCCGCCGAAGACCTTGTGTTGCTTCAGCGTGACGAGGAATCCGTCGAGGTAACCCATCAGAACATCGCCCCCTCTCGTTCACGGTTACGGGCACTGACCTTGGAGGCGAGGCGCAACAGGCCGGCACCGGCCATCATCACGACTAAGCCGATGCCGCCAGCGAGGATGCGCTCCGGACGCGACCAGCCGCGATCACTGCCCACACGGAAGACAGCGATGAGCATGAACCAACCCAGTGACAGCGGGATGAGCAGCTTCCAGCCGAGGTTCATCAGCTGGTCGTAGCGCATGCGGGGCAGCGTCGCACGGAACCACACGTACACGTACAGGAAGACGAGCACCTTGAGCAGCAACCAGACGGTGCCGCTGAAGGGCCCGAGGAACGACAAGACGTTGGCGTTACCGAGGATCTTCAGCGGCTGCGGGCCACCGAAGAACAGCGTCACGATCACACCGCTCATCGTGATCGTGTTCATGAACTCAGCCAGGAAAAACAGGGCGAAACGGATACCGGAGTACTCGGTGTTGAAGCCGCCGACCAGTTCCTGTTCCGCCTCGACGAGGTCGAACGGGGGCCTGTTGAGTTCGGCGGTAGCCGCCAGCAGGAAGATCACGAACGGCAACACACCGGTGGCGACCACGTGCCAGCGAGCGAAGCTGGACTGCGAGCTGACGATGCCGTTGGTGCTGAGTGTGCCGGCGATGAGGATGACGGTGGCCACGCTGAGGCCCAGTGCGGCCTCGTAGCTGACCATCTGTGCCGAGGAACGCACGGAGCCGAGCAGCGGGTACTTCGAACCCGAGCTCCAACCGGCCAACATCACGCCGTAGACGGCGATGCCGCTGAGGGCCAACAGCAGCAGCACACCGATGGGCGGGTCGACGAGTTGAAGCTTGGTGGTCTTGCCCAGGATGCTGACCGCGCCGTCCTTGCCGTTGCTGAAATCGCCACCCAATGGGATGACGGCCCACACCAGGAAGGCGGGCACGAACGCCAGGTACGGCGCCAGCTTGAAGACAAAGCGGTCGCTCCTCTCGGGAACGAGGTCTTCCTTGAAGAACAGTTTGAGGCCGTCGGCCAGCGTCTGCAACAAGCCCTTGGGACCGGCCTTGTTGGGCCCCATACGGTTCTGCATGTAGGAGATGACCTTGCGCTCGAACCACACCATGAGCATGGTGCCGACGAGCCCGACGACGAAGACGACAACAACCTTGATGAGGACGACTGCGATGGCGGTGAAGTCGAGATCGTCGAGCATTGGATCGAGCGCAAACATCAGATCGTCTCGATTCTTACGTCGTTGACGGCAGCGAAGCAGTCGATCAGTTCGCCGACGTTGGGTCCCGGGTTGTTGAACGGCACGAATGCCGTCCCGCGCAACACGGTGTCGTCAGCAACAACGGTGAACACGACCGTGGAACGGCGACCGATGACCTTGACCTCGGTGCCGTCGGTGGTACCGACGCGCTCGAGGTCGAGCGGGTGCAGGTGCACCGCAGTGCCGCGCGACAAATTCGCCAGTGACGGCGACTGGGCGGTACCGGTGGCCTGGTCGTACATCGTGCGGCTGACCACGAGACGGAAGTCGTACGCGTTGCGTTCCGTGGCCTCGGTGCCGCCGGTGTTCATCGGGTCGATCGACGTGGGCACGCCGGCGAGCACGCCATTGCTGTCCGCGGCCAGCGCCGCGGCAGTGACGCCTTCGAACCCGACGACCTTGGCGGCGATGTCGGCGGTGATCTCGGCCACGGTGCCGTACCCCAGGTCTACGCCCAATTCGAGCGCCAGTTCGGTGGCGATCATCCAGTCGGCGCGGGTGCTGCCAGCGGGCGTGACTTGACGGGCGAGCGTGCTGACACGACCCTCCAGGTTGGTGGTGGTGCCAGCCTTCTCCGCGTACGCGCTGGCAGCCAACACGACGTCGGCGAGCTGCGAGGACTGGGTGAGGAAGGTGTCGACAGCGATGATGCGGCGGGCGCCGGCCAGCGCCCGGCGAGCGAGGTCGGTGTCGGGAAAATCGGACAGCGGGTCGGCGCCGAGGAGCACCAGGCACTCGATCTTGCCGTCGGCGGCTGCCTGCAGCGTGCCGCGGGTATCGAGGCCGCCCTTACCCGGGCGGACACCCACCTGCAGCGCGCCGACCACATTGCCGCGGCGGAACGCCGGCAGCACCTTGGCACCGGGCACCCCGTCGAGAAGCGTGCGCAGGGCGGCGATGGTGGCGGCGGACGACTCGGCCAAGTTGGCACGACCGGCTACGACGACGACGTTGCCCTTGGCCAACTGTGCTGCCATCTCGGCGTTGGCGAGGGCACCGCGGACGGCTGCGTCCTGCTGGCCCGGCTCGTAGCCGATGCTGCGCCACGCAGAACGGGTGAGCCCGCTCTGCTTGGGCGCGAACTCGATGATGCGGCTCTTCTTCTGCTCGGCGACAGCGCGCAGGCGCAGGTACAGCACCGGCAGTTCTTCCTTGAGATCCGGCCCGAGCAGCACGATGGTGGTGGCAGCAGCGGCCTCATCGATGGTGGCGCGGTCCAGGCCGAGCAGGCCGACGGGGAGGCCGTCGCCCATCTGCGAATAGACGTTGGGGGTGCCGATGACCTCGTGGCCGAGGCGAGCCCAGGCAAAGGCATCTTCGTTGGTGCCCCGGGCGCCGCCGATGACTGCGATGCTCTCGGTGCCGCCGGCAGCCTTGGCATCGGTGATCAGCGCAGCGGCGCGAGCGATGGCCATGCTCCACGACGCGGGTGCGAGCGCGTCGGCGTCGCGTAGCAGCGGCTGCAGCACCCGCTGGTCGCTCTTCACGGACTCGAAGTTGAAGCGACCACGGTCGCACAGCCAGCCGTGGTTGACGGGGTCGCTGTCCACGCCCATGTAACGCAACAGCTCGTCGCGACTGCTCTGCACCACGGTGCGGCAACCGACGGCGCACGTCGTGCACGTGCTCTCCTGTTGGCTGAGATCCCAGGGGCGGGCCTTGAAGCGGTACGGCTTGGCCGTCAGCGCACCGACCGGGCAGATCTGCACGGTATTGCCGCTGAAGTAGCTGCTGAACGGCTCATCGGGGTAGGTGGTGATGTACGTGTTGTTGCCGCGGCCACTGAAGTGGATGAGCGCGTCGCCCGCTACCTCGTCGGCGAAGCGGGTGCAGCGGTCGCACAGGATGCAGCGCTCGCGGTCGAGGTAGACGATCTCGCTGATCGCGATGGGCTTCTCGTAGTGACGCTTCTCCTCGACAAATCGGCTTTCGCCGGGGCCGTTGCTGAACGCTTGGTCCTGCAGCGGACATTCGCCGCCCTTGTCGCAGACCGGGCAGTCGAGCGGGTGGTTGGCGAGCAGCAGTTCCAGCACGCCTTCCTGCATCCGCTTGGTGGTCTCGGACTGGGTGTCCACCTTCATGTCGGGCGCCACCGGCACCATGCACGAGACGGTGACGGCCGGACCGCGACCGGAATCGCACTCGACCAGGCACATGCGGCACTTGCCCACCGAGGTCATCCGCTCGTGGTAGCAGAAGCGGGGGATGTACTCGCCGGCGTCGGCGGCGGCTTCGATGACCAGCTGACCCTTACGTGCCACGTGCGGCACACCGTTGACGGTGATGTGCACCGCGTTCGGATCGGGCGGCGGGGCGTCGACGGTGTCGGCGTCGGCCTGGGCGGGTACTGCGGTCTCGGAACTCATCAGTGGGCTCCCACTGCTTCGATGCTGACGGGGATGCGCTTGCGTTCGACGATCTTGGCCTCGAATTCGCTGCGGAACAGGGTGAGTGCCGAGTGCACCGGCGCATAGGCGGACGGGCCGACGAAGCAGATGGTGGTCATCTTGTACGGGAACGGCGCGGCGGTCAGGCCCAGCTCGGTGCTGGCGGCGTGCGGGAACGTGCCGGGGCAGATGGACTCGCCGATCTCGAACATCTGGTCGAGATCCGCATGAGTGCCGTGACCATCGACAACGCGGCTGAGTACACGCTCGAGCCAAGTGCCGCCTTCACGGCACGGCGTGCACTGGCCGCAACTCTCGTGGGCGTAGAAGCGGGTGAGCGTGAGCGCAGCGGCGGGAATGTCGGTGGTGTCGTCCATCACCATGATGGCGCCCGAGCCGAGCATCGAGCCGGCGGCACCGACGAGCTTTCCCTCGAACGGCAGATCGAGCTGCTCGGGGGTGAACCACGGTGCCGAGCCACCACCGGGCACGAACGCCTTGAGCTGGTTGTCGTCTCGGATGCCCTGGCTGAACTCGTCGCCGTAGAGCAGGTCGCGGAAGGTGGTGGTGCCGTTGATGATCTCGTAGACACCGGGGCGCTTGACGTGACCCGAGACCGCAACCATACGGGTGCCAGGGCTGGTGGCCGTGCCGATGGCGGTATAGGCCGCCGCGCCGTTGAGTAGCAGCCACGGCAGGTTGCTGAGCGTCTCGACGTTGTTGACGATGGTGGGGCGACCATAGAGGCCGACCGCGGCCGGGAAGAACGGTGGCTTGAGGCGCGGCTCGCCACGCTTGCCCTCGAGCGATTCGATCAACGCGGTTTCCTCGCCGACCACGTAGGCGCCCGCGCCCCAGTGCAGCACGATGTCGATGCTGAAGTCGGTGCCGAGGATGCGCTTGCCGATGTAGCCGGCGGCATAGGCGTCGTTGAGCGCCGTGGCCACGCGCTCTTGCGCAAGGGCCATTTCGCCGCGGATGTACAGGAACACCTGCGACAGGCCGGCGGCGTAGGCAGCGATCAGGCAGCCTTCGATGAGCTGGTGCGGATCGCGCTCCATCAGCAGGCGGTCCTTGTAGGTGCCCGGCTCGCTCTCGTCGCCGTTGACGACGAGGTAGCGCGGCCAGACGCCCTGCGGCGTGAGGCCCCACTTGGTGCCAGCGGGGAAGCCGGCGCCGCCGCGGCCCAGCACCGTGGCGGCACGCACTTCTTCGTGCACTGCGCTGGGCGTACGGGCGAGCGTGGCCTTCAGGCCGTCGTACCCGCCGGTGGCAAGGTAACGCTCGAGGGTGTAGCTGTCCTCGTACTGGAAACGGGACGTGACGACCTGCGGGCGGTCACCGTCGTCGATGTAGCCGGGGGCCCAGGGGTAGCTGCTCACTTCGTGGCCTCCTGGGCGGCAATCCATGCGGGTGCCTCGGTGACGTCGGTGGGTGGAACCGCGCCCACGCCCTTGTCGGCCGGAATGTGCTGACGCACCCGGGCCACCGTGCCGTGTGGCGGGATCTCGCCGTCGAGCCGGCCGGCCACCAGGTCGTCGATGAACGTGTCGAGCTGGTCGGTGGTCATGCGGTAGCGGAACCGGTAGTTGGCTTGCAGGCACGGCGCCTCTGTGCACGCGGCTTGGCATTCGGCACGCTCGAGCGTGACCTTGCCGTCGGCGCTGGTACCGCCGACCTTCACCCCCAGTTTCTGCTCGGCGTGGTGGATGAGCTCTTCAGCGCCCAGCAGGGCGCAGCTCATCGTGCCGCAGATGTTGAGCAGGTACTTGCCCACCGGCTCGAACTTGAACATCTCGTAGAACGTGGCCGTGCCCAGGATCTCGGCGGAGGTGGCACCGACGAGCTCGGCGATGTGCGCCATGGCCTCGTTGGTGACGTAGCCGTTCTGTTGCTGCGACAGGTGCAGCAGCGGAATGGTGGCCGAGCGTGCCTTGGGGTAGCGCCCGATGATCTCCTTGGCGACGATGACGTTGGCTTCGTTGAGCCGGCTCATCGGTCAACCTCTCCGAGCACCGGGTCGACCGACGAAATGACCGCGACCGCGTCGGCGACGAGGCCGCCGCGCATCATGTGCGGCAGGCATTGGATGTTGACGAACGAGGGCGCCCGCACGTGCATGCGGTACGGCGTGGCCGAACCATCGCTGGCGATGTAGCAGCCGATCTCGCCACGGGGGCTCTCGATGGCCACGTAGACCTCACCCTCGGGCACCTTGAAGCCCTCGGTGAAGATCTTGAAGTGGTGGATCAGCGCTTCCATGCTCTCGTCGATACGGGCACGCGGCGGCGGTGTGACCTTCTTGTTCTGGATGCGATAGTCGCCGCCGGGCATGTGATCCAGGATCTGGTGGACGATGCGGATGCTCTCGCGGATCTCGTTGAGCCGGATTGCGTAGCGGTCGAAGGCGTCGCCGTAGGTGCCGACGATGACGTCGAACTCGACTTGGTCGTAGTGCAGGTAGGGCTGGTCGCGACGCAGGTCCCAGGCCAGGCCGGTACTGCGCAGCACCGGGCCGGTGGCGCCCAACGCAACAGCTTCGTCCTGGGTGATGACACCGACGCCCTGCAGACGGTCGCGCCAGATGGGCTGACCGGTCATGAGGATGTCGTACTCCTCCAGGCGCGGCGGGATCATCTCGAGCAGGTGCAACACGTCGTCGCGCCAGCCGACAGGCAGGTCGGCGGCCACGCCGCCGGGCCGGATGAAGTTGTGGTTCATCCGCAGGCCGGTGACCTTCTGGAAGAATCGCAGCACTTCCTCGCGCTCGCGCCAGCCGTAGATCATCATGCTGACGGCGCCCAGGTCCATCCCGTTGGTCGCCATGAACAGCAGGTGCGACGACATGCGGTTGAGCTCGCTGAGCAACATCCGCATCCAGACCGCACGCTCGGGGATGTCGTTCTCGATGCCCAGCAGCCGCTCGGTGGCCATGCTGAACACGAGCTCGTTGTTGAGCGGGCTGAGGTAGTCCATGCGGGTGACGTTGGTGCCACCCTGCATGAACGTGAGGTTCTCGCCCTGCTTCTCCATGCCGGTGTGCAGGTAGCCGATGATCGGCTTGCAGCGCAGCACGGTTTCGCCCTGCAGCTCGAGCATCAGGCGCAGCACGCCGTGCGTGCTGGGGTGCTGGGGCCCCATGTTGATGATCATGGTCTGGTCTTCGGAGGGGTCGGCGGGCAGATCGCCGAGCTTGGCGGCCTCGGCCTCGCTCATCCGCAGCACCGACCCGACCTCGCGGAGCAACTCACGTGTGGTGAGCTCACTGCGTGGCTTGAGGCCCTGCTCGGCCTCGTTGCCGTCGCGGATGGTGGCGACGATGTCGGTCACTTCGCACCTTCCTTCGAGGGGAAGTCGGTGCTGAACTGCACCGGGATGCGGCCCTGGTCGTAGTCCTTGCGCAACGGGTGGCCTTCCCAGTCCTCCGGCATCAGGATGCGGGTGAGGTCGGGGTGGTCGGTGAACTCGATGCCGAACATGTCGAACACCTCGCGCTCCATTGCCTCCGAGCCGGGGTACATGTCGAACAGGGTGGCGATGCGAGCATCATCGACCGGCACCTGCACGCGTACACGAATCCGTTCGCGACGCTCGATGGACAGCAGGTTGACGACGATCTCGAAGCGCTCGGGGGAAATGCCGTCAGGCAGCGGGCGGCCCGGGTGGGTGAGGAAGTCGACGGCGGTGAGATCCGCGCACATCGTGAACGTGTCGTCGAGCAGCGCACGCACCGTGGCCACATACTGGGCACGGGTTGGGTGCAGCACGCGCTGGCCGCGGCTGTCGGTGAGCGGCACTCCGTACATCGAGGGCGGCAGTTCGGGCGCGACAGCTTCCGAAACGGGGGTGTCGGACATGGTTACCGGCTTCCCAGGAAAACCGGCATCGGCTGCGCGCCTGCCGGGATCTCGGTGACGTGAATGCCGGCACCGGCGCCAGTGGCGGTGCGCCGCTTGAGCAGCTCGCCGTCCTCGATCTTCTGGTGCAACGTCTCGATCGCGTGGATCAGCGTCTCGGGGGTGGGCGGGCAGCCGGGTGCATACACATCCACCGGCACGATCTGGTCCACTCCCTGCACGATCGCGTAGTTGTTGAACATGCCACCGCTGCTCGCGCACACGCCCATGCTGATGACCCACTTGGGCTCCATCATCTGGTCGTACACCTGACGCAACACAGGTGCCATCTTCTGGCTCACCCGGCCGGCAACGATCATGATGTCGGCCTGGCGCGGCGAGGCGCGGAAGACTTCCATCCCGAAGCGGCTGATGTCGTAGTGGGCGCCGCCGGTGGCCATCATCTCGATGGCGCAGCAGGCCAGGCCGAACGAGGCCGGCCACGAACTGCGGCTGCGCGCCCAGGTGACCAGGTCTTCCAGCTTGGCGGTGATCGCGTTGTGCGGGATACCACCGAAGCCGTCGCCCCGGATGTCAGTGACGAGACCCATCAGGCTGCATCTGCTTCCGCGGTTGGACGGCCTTCGAGGCCGACCCGTCGAATGGTGCTGGTGGTTGTGCGCCCTGGCGACAACGACGACTCGAGCCGGCGCTGCTTGGCCACGGGACCCCAATCGAGTGCACCCCGGGCAACCACGTAGACGAACGCGCCGAAGAAGATGACGCTGAATACGACCATCTCCACCAGGCCGTACATGCCCAAGAACTCGCGGTCGACAGCGAACGGGTAGATGAAGATCAGTTCGATGTCGAACATGATGAAGAGCATTGCGACCACGTAGAAGGTGACCGGGAAACGCTCGGGTGGCTCGCGGCTGGGCACGATGCCGCACTCGTACGGGGCTTCCTTCGCGGCAGACGGGCGCCGCGGCGCAAGTAGACCGGAAGCGAAAAAGCTGAGTGCACCGAAGAGTGCGGCCAGGACCAGCAGGCAGATGAACGGCAGGTATTGGCCCATCTGGTCAGACCTTCGCCGGAAGTGCCTTGGCCGAGCGGTTTGCCGTCACTCGTCGATCGCGGGTGTGCAGCAACCAGCACAGCAGAAGGAAGATGATCAATGACGCGATGGTGATGATGGCCGAGGGCACCCGCTTCGAGCCCAGGTCGCGGATCATGTAGACGTACTCGTGCGATCGAGTGGTGTCGATCACGGCCCGTGCCGGTGCACGACCAGGCTCGGTGCGCTGCGGCTGCAACGGCGCAACTTCCACCAGCGCATAGTGCGGTGCGTGGAAGAACGCCAGGAAGTCGATGCGGTCGTCCCAGAACGTGGGGGTGCGCTCGCCGCCGCGGTCGAACACGTTGACAACGGTGAACTCGCCGGCAGCGAAGGCCTTCGACTCTTCCAGGAACACGCCACCGGCGGAGCCAGCCTGCTGGAACGCCGGCAGGGCAGGGTCAAGCTTGAGCCAGCCCTCGTCCTGCAGCAGTCCTTCGACAGTCTGGGCGTCGGCGGCCGGGTCGACGGAGGGCTCGAAGCGCACTTCGAGTGCACCGACCTCGATCAGCTTGTTGGGCTCACGGATGATGGTTTTGCCGGCGACTGGTTGCCACGACGGGTCTGGGCCGAGCAGACCCTTGCCGTACGTCCACCACACGGCGCCCATGATGAACATCCAGCCGGCGAGACCGGTCAGTGCGACGAGGAAGCCGAGGCGGGCGCCGAGGTTGGTGCCGAGGATGAGGTACAGGCTGCCGCACAGCACGCCCACCGCGATGATGACGATGAGGGTGCCGCGAAGTTCCCATTCCCAGGGACCGATGGGAATCTTGCCCCCGGTGTTGCCGATGATGCCGGACGCTGCCGACGTGAGCGATGCATGCATCAGAGACTCCGCACGTATTCGACGATGGCCTTGATCTGCTCATCGCTGAGCAGATGGCCGAACCCGGGCATACGACCCGAACCCTGGCCCTGGATGCCGTACTTGGCACCGTTCTTGGACCCGATCTTGATGAAGTTGATCATGTCCTGCTGGTTCGGGAAGTGGGCGTTGGTGGCACCGGCGGTGAGGTTCCAGCCGAACGCTCCCTGGGCCGTGACGCCGGGCTGTCCGTAGCTCCACCCGGGGGTGTGGCAGCGGGCGCAGCTGTAGGCGCCGCTGGCGAGATCGAGGTTGAACAGGGCCTCGCCCTCGCTCGCATTGGGATTGGCTGCAAGGTACTGGTCGACAGCCTTCTGGATGTCGTCCTTGTTGGTCTGCGGCAGCACTCCGCCTTCACACACGTACGGGTCGGCCTTATCGACGAACGCTTTGTCGCCCAGGCAGCCCTCGGGCTTGATTTGGATGCTCTCCAGGTAGACGAGCAGCGTTTCGATGTTCTGGTCCGTCATCGGACCACCACCTGGTGCACCCCACGCCGACATCGGCGAGAACGGGCGGCCGTAGTTGAGGATGAACCGCACCTCTTCCTGGCTGAAGCGGTAGAAGACGGTGTTGAGGGCGGGTGCATACCAGCTGACGGCAGTCACTTCGCCGGTCTTCACGTCGGTGACGGCGTACGGCGCAGCGGCGCCGCTGCCACCCATGCCACCGTGGCAACCCGAGCAGTTGAAGCCACCCTTGGCGGTGGTCTCGAACAGCTGCTCGCCCCACCAACGAAAGCGTTCGTCTTCGCCCGAGACTGCGCCAGCCTGACGGCTGGGCTCGAACACCCAGTACATCGGGAGACCAATCACGATGGTGACCAGCAGGAGCACACCCAACAACTGCATGCGCTCGAGACGACGGCCCTCCAGCACCTCGTCGTCGTAGTACGCCTTGCGGTTGGGGGCCATTTCGACTTCGGAGCCGAGCTCGTCGCGAGCGCTGGCATTGTTGAGGAAGAAGTACGTGATCCAGCCGAGCAGAATGACGGCGAAGATCACCCACGCCACCGCGACCGTGTTGAGCGCAATCATATGCAGTGTGGCCCTTCTGCCTCTTGACCAGTGGTGTTGGCACCGATCGCGGCGCCGGCGAAGACGGTGGACGTGTCGATGATGACATCGCCCGTGCCCGTGACGGTGACGGCGAAGTGATCCATGCCGCGAGGGGCGGGACCAGCCTTCTTCTCGCCGGCGCGATTGTACTGCGAGCCGTGGCAGGGGCATTCGAACCATTGGCTGCTCTTGCACTCCGGCACACGGCACCCCAGGTGCGGGCACTTCTGGTACAGAGCGAGCACGCCGGATTCCATACCACCCAGAAGAGGCTGATATTCGGCAACGCCCCTGGCCTTGGGCAGTGCCTCGGCCGGGTAGATGGTGACGTACGAGCGGGCGTTGGAGGCGTAGAAGAACCCGCCGTTGCTGCGGATGCTGGCGAGGATGTCGTCGAGCTTGCCGACGTTGACCTTGCCACCGAACACCGGGGCCGCTGTGGGCCACAGGAAGGCGACGAAACCGGCGGCGGCGAAGGACAACAGGCCGGTGCTCATCAGCACGACCGTCGAACGGTTGAGGAACTGACGGCGGCTGACGCCGATCTCCTCACGGTCCGGGGGGATCCAGATGCTGGGAGGTGCCGAGGCGGTGGGGACGAGCGCCTGTGCCCGAGCGTCGACGGCCGCCCGCTCGACGGCCTTGCCCGACGGCGCGGTGGGTAGGTCGATGTCGGCGTCGCGGTCGCGGCGACGTGTCTCGCGGCTGAGTGCACCGGCACCGCGCACGTCGCTCTTGCGAGCAGTGGTGAGCACGACGATGGCGAACAGCACGGCGACAGCCGCGACGGCGAGAACGATGATGACTGCAGAACTCATGACAGTGCGTGCCTCACAGTTCGAAGAAAAGTCCGTCACGCCAGGGCAGCGTGAAGTTGAAACCAGGACCACGGAAGAATGAGCCGATGATGACGAGCACAGCCCAGAACATGAGGTGCACGGTCATCAGCGAGGTCGCGAACTTGCGATCCTCAGGCTTGTTGGACGGGTTCTTGTCGATGAACGGCGCCAGGATCAGCACGATCATGCCCACACCGGGGATGGTCACACCGGCGATCATCGGGTGGAACATGGTGAGCAGTTCCTGCAGGCCGAGGAAGTACCACGGCGCCTTCGACGGGTTGGGGGTCTTGTTGATGTTGGCTTGCTGCAGCAGCGGCGCGTTCACGAAGATCGAGAAGAAGAACGTGAACGACAGGCATGCCAGGGCGGCAACGAACTCGGCGGCGAGCAGGTGCGGCCAGGTGTGCACCTTGTCCACCGGCGACGCCTTCACGTCTTGAATGCTGCCGCTCTTGACCACGGTGAGCAGACGCTGGGTGTGGCCACCGGGGCCGGCACCGAGCGGTACGCCACCACCGGCAGGAGCAGCAGCGACCACGCTGGCCACCTTCTCCTGCACAGCAACGGCGCCGCCCTCGGCTGCTGCTTTGCGAGCCTTGCTGCGCTCGAGCAGATGCGCGGGGATGCGCGGATCGGCAGCCGGTTCATCGGCCCCGCCGGTGGCTGCGGGTGCAGCCTCGGCAGCGGCGCCGGATTCGGCAGCGGCCTTGTCGCGAGCAGCTTGCGCCCGCTTCAGGAGGTGTTCAGGGATTTCGGTCATCGATCGCCTCCTTCTCTACAACGGACCCGAGATGCCGCCGTCTTTGCGGACACGCCAAAAGTGAATTGCCATGAAGATGACGATCACGAACGGCAGCATCAGCACGTGCAACACGTACCAACGCAGCAGCGTGTCGCCACCGATCTCCTTGCCGCCGAGCAGCACGAACCGCACCTGGGTACCCAGCACGGGCGTATAGCCCATCATGTTGGTACCCACGGTCACGGCCCACAGCGCCAGCTGGTCCCACGGCAGCAGGTAGCCGGTGAACGAGAGCAGCAGGGTGAGCATCAGCAGTACCACGCCGATGACCCAGTTGAACTCGCGCGGCGGCTTGTACGCGCCGTGGTAGAAGACGCGGGCCATGTGCAGGAACACGCTGAGCACCATCAAGTGAGCACCCCACCGGTGCATGTTGCGCACAAGTAAGCCGAACGTCACCGAGGTCTGCAGGTTGGAGATGTCGTTCCATGCCTGCACGTCGGTGGGGCGGTAGAAGAACATCAAGAAGATGCCCGTCACCGTCAGCAGGATGAACAGGAAAAAGCTGAGGCCACCCAAGCACAGGGTGTAGCTCACCTTCACTGCATGGCGCTTCACCTTCACCGGGTGCAAGTGGTACAGCACCGAGTTCATGATGACGTAGCTGCGGTTGCGCGGACTGTCCGTGTAGCCCTTGCGGAAGATGCTGCCGGGCCGGAAGATACTGTTCCAGGCCTGGCTGCCCTGCACGCCGTCGACGCCCTTGTTCAGGCGCTCTTTGACCGTGGGACGCGGTGTCTCGTCGAGGATTTTTGCCATCGTTCTTCGTTTTCCCTCAGAGCCTCATGCCGTAGGCATAGCCGTGGCTGTTGGTTCGGATATGTGAGTCGCCGGCAACTGCCGGAGCCCCCACCTTGCCCATGATGATCACGCCCGTTGGGCAGCGATCGACACACAGTTGACACCGTGTGCAGATGTCGTCGTCGATGATGAACAGCACGTTGTCACTGGGGTCGAGCCCCGGCTGCTCGGTGTTGCTGGCGTCGGCGATGGCGTCGGTGGACACCATGTGGATGCACTTCCACGGACAGATGTCGACGCAGCCCTCACACATGATGCATTCGGTCTGGTCGATGTGGATGAACTGCTTGGGCTTGATGGCCTTGGACAGGTAGTCCGCGTCGACCTCGACGAGTGTGTACTCGTCGGTGAACGGCATCATCGGGGGGTTGGCGTCGGTCTTGGCCATATCAGCTCTTCTTCACCAACGGGCGACCGAAGGTGCTCGTGGCGATTTCCTTGCTGGGGGTACCGTCACCACGCTTCTGCCAGAAGCTCCACAGGAAGATGAGCAGGCCGAAGTACCAGAGGTGGATGACGATGACGACGATGTCGCGCACCGCTTCGTACGACATCGTGATGGGGAAGCTACCGCCAAGGGCGGTGGGCTTGAAGATGTCGCCGGGGCCGTAGATGATGAGGTTCTTGGTCCAGCCGAGTTCGGCGTCGGCGTGGGCGATGAACTTGTCGGGCACGATGCCGAAGGCGACGAACATCAGGGCGAACACATAGGTGGACGCCAGCATGGCCTCACCCCAGGACGTGGGCGTGCCCTTGGGTCGGCGCTTGGCGTAGGGGATGACCAGCAGTGCCCCGATGGTGGACAGGATGAAGGACACCAGGAACGCCTGGTTCATCCCGGGCCACTTGAGCACGTTGGTTTCGAATGCGATCAGCAACTGCGCTGCCCTTCCTCGTGAACTGCTGCACAGACTGTAGCCACCACACCTATGGTCGATACCAACCCGTCCGCGAGAACGCGACGAGAAACAGGCCCAAGCGCCGGTGTCATTGTTTCGGTCTACCACGCGACGAGGCACCGGCCCTCGGCGTTGTGAACTCGTGCACACGGAAAACCTTTCCGTCGGGAGGCGCCGGATTTCCTGATTGCCGCCTCCGGCCGTCTATCGTTCTGGCGTGACCGAGATTCCCGAGCACCTGCTGAAGCGCAGCCAGGCACGTAAGGCCGGCGGCGATGCCGCCGCCACCGCTGCCACGCCCGCCACCATCCCCGCTGGCGCGGCCTCGAGCGCGCCCGCGGTGGCTGCACCGAAGGCCGAAGTCGTACCGGCCGGCCCGCCGCCCGCCAAGCCCGACGTCCCTGTGGTCGCCGCCTACAAGGCGCGCAAGAAGATCCCGGTGTGGGCAATGGTGACGCTCAGCATCCTGCCGCTGTGGGTGTTCATGTACGTGCTCGCGCTCAAGCCCGTCGAAGTGACTGCCAGTGGTCCGCTGGCCTCCGGGGCGGTTGTCTACAGCAACTGCGGCTCCTGCCACGGCGACGCCGGTCAGGGCATCGGCACCGCCTACCCGTTCATCAACGGCGCGGTCACGGCCAGTTTCCCGCACATCGAGGACCAGCTCCGCTGGGTCGCACTCGGCAGCGCCGAGTACGTCGCCGCTGGCGTCCAGATCCCCGGCGATCCCAACCGTGAGGGCGGCCCGCACATTGCCGGCGCCTCCGGCGGTGTGATGCCCGCTGCCACCAAAGGTCTCGGCCTCACCGATCTGGAGATCCTCGAAGTCATCTGCCACGAGCGCTACGACCTCGGGGGTGCCGAGCAGGGCAGCGAAGAGTACGCACTGTGGTGCGCACCAGACGCGCCCGCCTACCTTGCGCTGGAAACCGGCGAAGCCACCTTCGACAACATTCACGAGGTCGTCGCCGAGAAGGGCATCATGGAGATCGGCCGAGTGCCGGTCACCGGCACCACCGCCGGCTGAGCGCCCACGCCCACCGCAACCGAATCGTTCTTGGTCTGGCCGCTTCCGCAAGGAAGCGGCCACACTGTTTTTCCGTGAGCGACGACGCGTCCACCCGTCCCGAGCCGATGGCCACCGATGCGGCCGTCGCTGCGCTTCCGTCGGACACGAACGTGCCCTTGGTGGCCGTGCGCTCGATGACAGTGCCACTCTCGACAGAGGTGCTGGTGGTCGGTGGCGGTCCCGCCGGCGCTGCTGCCGGCTACTGGCTGGCCCGCCACGGACACGACGTCACCATCGTCGAACGCAAGACCTTCCCGCGAGACAAGACCTGCGGCGATGCGCTCACGCCGCGTGCAGTGCACCAACTCGAAGAGATGGGGTTGGGCGAGCCCATCAGCCGCTTCCACCGCTACGACGGGCTGCGCGTCACGGGCATGGGGCGCGCACTCGAGCTGGACTGGCCGAGCCATTCCATCTACCCGCAGCATGGCTACGTGGCGCGCCGACGCGAGCTGGACCAAATGGTGGCGGCCAATGCCGAGGCTGCCGGCGCCACCTTGCTGCAGGGCCACGAGGCCGTGCAGCCAATCGTGGAACGCGGCTTCGTGCGCGGCGCCACTGTCGCTGTGGACGGCGGCGCGACTTGCGAGATCCATGCCAAGTACGTCATCGTCGCCGACGGCGCCAACAGCCGATTCGGTCGCTCGCTGGGCACCTTCCGCACACGCGAGTGGCCCTACGGCACCGCCATTCGCACCTACTGGGAGAGCCCGCGACACGCCGAACCGTGGATCGAATCGGCGCTCGACGTACAGGATCGCAACGGCAACCCGATGCCGGGGTACGGCTGGATCTTCCCGGTCGGCGACGGCACGGTCAACATCGGCGTCGGTCTGCTCAGCACATTCCGCGACTTCAAGAGCGTCAATACCACGCACCTGCTCGACGCGTACGCGCGGCGGGTGGCCGAGCGATGGGAGATCGACCCCGCCCAACCCACCGCCAAGCCCACCAGCGGCCGCGTCCCGATGGGGGGCTCGGTCGGCCCCAACGCCGGTCCCTCCTTCCTGGTGGTCGGCGACGCTGCCGGCAGCGTCAACCCGTTCAACGGTGAGGGCATCGACTACGCCTACGAGACCGCCCGCATGGCGGCGCAGGTGTTGCACGAGGCGTTGGTCACCAACGACCCGTCGCTCCTGCAGCAGTACCCGCGGCAGATCAACGACGAGTACGGCGACTACTTCCAGGTGGCACGCCTGTTCGCTCGCATCATCGGTCGCCCGGCACTGATGCGCGAGCTCACCCGCGTCGGCCTGCAGAGCCGCACGCTGATGGAGTGGGTCCTGCGGATCATGGCCAACCTGCTGCGCGAGGACGAGAAGGGCCCCGCCGAACTGGCCTACAAGGCCGCCGCCAAGATCGTCAAGCTCGCCCCCAACGCCTGACCGCGCAGCACACACCCAGCCGCCGGCCGCCCGGCCAACGCCAGGGCCGCTCTCCACCCGCTGGCCCGCTCCCCCGCCGATGGGACGACTTTGGTGTCGAATGTGACACCTTGGCCCGCCCTTGGGTGGCAGATGGTGTCACGGGAGGACGACGAAAGCGGGCTCGCGCGACGGCTTGACGGGCACCGCGTACGAGTAGGCGGCGTGATGCGGGCGGATCAGAGTGTGGCGAGCAGAGCGGACGGAGCGGCGCGCAACGCGTCGGTGGCCGCCGATACCGGAAGCAGGTCGCAGGCGGCGGTAGCCCGGCCTGCCCACTGGTGAGCGACGGCCAGCGCAGCGGCGACGCCGCCATTCGCGCGAACGATGCCCAATGCCTTCTCCTGCTCGACACCGACCAGCGGCTTGCCGAGCAGCGACAGCAGTTCAACGGCGGCGACGCCACCGGCCTGCAGCGTGCGCAGCACGGGCAGCGTGTACACACCCTCGACCATGTCGTGACCGGCAGGCTTGCCCAGTTGCTCGTCTGTGGCAGAGATGTCGAGCAGGTCATCGGCGATCTGGAACACCATGCCGAACGCCTCGCCGTACTCGGTGAGCGCGTCGATGACGGGGCGATCGAGGTCCGCGACAAGCCCACCGATGCGGGCGGCGGTGGAGAACAACGATGCCGTCTTGCCGCTGATGCTGGACAGGTAGCTGGCCTCGGGCCGAGCGGCGTTGTAGGTGTGGCGCAGCTCTTCGATCTGACCCTCGCAGAGGCGACCGATGGTGCGGGCCAATAGGCCGGCAACCTCGGTGCCCAACGAAGCGGCGATCTCCGACGCTCGTGAGAGCAGGAAGTCGCCAGCGAGGATGGCCTGCAGGTTGCCCCACTTCGCGTTCACCGTGTCGACGCCGCGGCGGGTGCCGGCTTCGTCCTTCACATCGTCGTGGTAGAGCGAACCGGTCTGCACCAGCTCGCACGAGATGCCACCTTGCACGGCACGCTCGTGCAGCAACGCATCGGCCGGGCCGGCGACCTGCGCGGCGACGACGGTGAGCACCGGACGCAGGCGCTTGCCGCCAGCGATGATCAGGTGTGAGGCAATGTCGCTGAGGTAGGGATCAGGGGTGTTGACCGATTCTTTCAGCGCTGCTTCGATGCGCGCCAGATCGGCGGCATGGCTGGGCAGCGCGAACAGCGGAGCAGACGACACGGCGCCAGGCTACGCCACATTGCGGCGCACCCTCCAACGAAGCACGACAGAACACAAGGTGGCGTCAGGCACAGACCGGCGACCGTCGGGACCGATGTTTGGCGCACGGTTGTTTTCCCCACCACCGATACACTTCCGCCATGTTTGAACGATTCACCGATCGGGCTCGTCGGGTGGTTGTGCTGGCGCAGGAAGAAGCTCGCCTGCTGAACCACAGCTACATCGGTACCGAGCACATCCTCCTCGGCCTCATCCACGAAGGCGAGGGCGTCGCCGCCAAGGCGATGGAGTCCCTCGGCATCTCGCTCGAGGCCGTCCGCAGCCAGGTCGAAGAGATCATTGGCCAAGGCGGCTCGTCGCCGTCGGGCCACATCCCGTTCACGCCGCGTGCCAAGAAGGTGCTCGAGCTGTCCCTGCGAGAAGCGCTGCAGCTGGGCCACAACTACATCGGCACCGAGCACATCCTCCTCGGCCTCATCCGCGAGGGCGAGGGCGTTGCCGCCCAAGTCCTCGTCAAGTTGGGCGCAGACCTCAGCCGTGTCCGCCAGCAGGTCATCCAGCTGCTGTCGGGCTACCAGGGCGGCCAGGGCAAGGGCGAGCCGCAGGCCGCCGCCGCCGCTGGCAGCGCCCCCAAGGAAGAGGTCACCGACAAAGGCAACAGCCAGATCCTCGACCAGTTCGGTCGCAACCTCACCCAGCTCGCTCGCGAGAAGAAGCTCGACCCGGTCATCGGTCGCAGCCGCGAGATGGAACGGGTCATGCAGATCCTCAGCCGTCGCACCAAGAACAACCCGGTGCTGATCGGCGAGCCCGGCGTCGGCAAGACCGCCATCGTCGAGGGCCTGGCCCAGAAGATCGTCAACAACGACGTGCCCGACACGCTGCGCAACAAGCAGCTGTACACGCTCGATCTCGGCGCACTCGTCGCCGGCAGCCGCTACCGCGGCGACTTCGAAGAGCGCCTCAAGAAGGTCCTCAAGGAGATCCGCACCCGCGGCGACATCATCCTGTTCATCGACGAGATCCACACGCTCGTCGGTGCCGGCGCTGCCGAAGGCGCGATCGACGCGGCCAGCATCCTCAAGCCGATGCTCGCCCGCGGAGAATTGCAGACCATCGGCGCCACCACCACCGACGAGTACCGCAAACACCTCGAGAAGGACGCCGCACTCGAGCGGCGCTTCCAGCCGGTGAAGGTGGAAGAGCCCACGCTGGCCCACACCATCGAGATCCTCCGTGGCGTGCGCGACAAGTACGAGGCGCACCACCGGGTCACCATCACCGATCAGGCCATCGTGGCTGCGGCCAACTTGGCCGACCGCTACATCAGCGATCGCCACCTGCCCGACAAGGCCATCGACCTCATCGACGAGGCCGGCAGTCGCCTGCGCATCAAGCGCATGGCCACCCCGCCAGATCTCAAGGAGCTCGAGACCAGACTCACTGACGTGCAGGAAGCCAAGAAGCGCGCCGTCGAAGAGCAGCGCTTCGAGGAAGCCGGTCGCCTGCGCGACCAGGAGAAGTCGCTCCTCGAGGAGAAGGTCGCCAAGGAGGCCGAGGTCAAAGCCAGCGGTGTCGACCTGTTCGACGAGGTCGACGAGGAAGCCATCGCCGAGGTGCTCAGCATCTGGACCGGCATCCCGGTGTTCAAGCTCACCGAGGAAGAGACCCAGAAGCTGCTCAACATGGAAGCCGAGCTGCACAAGCGCATCATCGGCCAGGAGAACGCAATCAGGGCGGTCAGCCAGAGCGTTCGCCGCACTCGTGCGGGCCTGAAGGACCCCAAGCGCCCCAGCGGCTCTTTCATCTTCCTGGGGCCCACCGGCGTCGGCAAGACCGAGCTGGCCAAGACGCTCGCCGAGTTCCTGTTCGGCGACGAGAAGTCGCTCATCTCGCTCGACATGAGCGAGTACATGGAGAAGCACACCGTCAGCCGCCTCGTTGGTTCGCCCCCCGGTTACGTGGGCTACGAAGAGGGTGGCCAGCTCACCGAAGCGGTGCGGCGCAAGCCGTTCAGCGTGGTGCTGTTCGACGAGATCGAGAAGGCGCACCCCGACGTGTTCAACACGTTGCTCCAGATCCTGGAAGAAGGCCGCCTCACCGACAGCCAGGGCCGCACTGTCGACTTCCGCAACACGGTGCTGATCATGACCAGCAACCTCGGCTCCAGCGACCTGCGCAAGGCCAACGTCGGTTTCACCAAAGTCGACGAAGCCATGAGCTACGAGCGCATGAAGGACAAGGTCACCGAAGCGCTGAAGGGCCACTTCCGCCCCGAGTTCCTCAACCGCATCGACGAGATCATCGTCTTCCACGAGCACAGCCGCGAAGCGGTCATGCAGATGGTCGACCTGATGACCAAGCGCCTCACCGGCCAGCTCGAGGCCCAGGGCCTGGGCATCGAGCTCACTCAGGCGGCCAAGGAACTGCTGGCCGAACGCGGCTACGACCCGCAGTTGGGTGCCCGTCCGTTGCGTCGTGCCATCCAGCGAATGATCGAAGACGTCCTCAGCGAGAAGATCCTGTACAAGGAATTCCATGCCGGCGAGATCATCGTCGTCGACACGGAAGACGACCCCGATCGCCCCGGCGAGCGGAAGCTGTCGTTCACTGCCGTCGAGGGGTTCCAACCGCCCGTCGCTGTCGAGCTGGCCACCACGGCTTCGCCCGAGATCGTCGTCGTCGAGCCTCCCGCTCCCACGGAGTAGTACCTGCCGGCACCGCCCGGCTGGCAGACTGATCCAATGCGCCGCGTCCTCGCTCTCTTGCTCGTCGCGCTCACACTCACGTCCTGCAAGATCGACGCGAACGTCGACATCCAGGTCAATCCGGACGGCACGGGCACCATCACGCTCGTGGTCGTCGCCGATGCCGACGTGGTCACGCAGGCACCCGGGCTGGCCGACGACCTCCGCTTCGACGACGCAGTCGCTGCCGGTTGGTCGGTGGACGGGCCCACCGCCACCGAGGTGGGCGGGCTCACCGTCACACTCACCCACGAGTTCATCTCGGTGGAAGAGGCCAGCGCATTGCTGCAGTCGATGAACGGCCCCGGCGGGCCGTTGCACGACGTGGTGCTCGCCCGCGCCGTCGCCGACGACGTGGTCACCACCTCGCTCACCGGCAGCATCCGGGTGGAGGGCGGCATGGACGCCTTCGCCGACCCCGACGTGCTGGCCGCGATCGGAGGCAGCCCCTACGCCGACAACATCGCCGCCACCGGGCTGCGGCCCGCCGACGTGGTCACGTTCACCTTCAGCGCCGACCTGCCCGGCGCCTCAACGGCACCCACCGGCACGGCCGATGCCGAGGCGCCGCTGACCTGGGCCGTGCCGCTCGACGGCACGACGGCGGATCTGGCGGCGACGGCGGTGTTCACCCAGGGCGACGACTCGGGAAGCAGCGTGTGGGGCACCATCGCGACGGTTGCGCTCGTGGCACTGGTCGTGTGGTGCGTGCTCGCGATCGCGTTCATCGCCTTTGTCGCGCGGGCCCGCAAGCGGCGGACGCAACGTCGGCCCGTCGCCCGCTGAACCATCGCACACGGCACCAACCGCCGCAGCCGATGAGTAGCTGCAGCATTGTCACACCCTTTCCCTAGGGTGCAGGCATGGCCAAGGTCCGTGTCGTTTACCGCTGCAACGAGTGCGGCGCCGCCAGCCCCAAGTGGGCGGGCCGGTGCGGGTCGTGTGAGGCCTGGAACTCATTGGTGGAAGACGTCGATCTTCCGGTTGCTCCCATCACCCACCAGTCCGGGCCGTCGGCGCCGGCCACACCCATCGGCCAGGTCGATGCGTCGTTCGCCCAGCCGCAGTCCACCGGCATCCCCGAGCTGGACCGCGTGCTCGGTGGCGGGCTGGTCCCCGGTGCCGTCACACTGCTGGGCGGCGAGCCGGGCATCGGCAAGAGCACCCTGCTGCTGCAGTTGCTGGCGCAATGGCCGCACCGCACGCTGTATGTCAGCGCCGAGGAGAGCGCCCAGCAGGTGCGCCTGCGCGCTGAGCGGCTCGATGCCGTGCGTCCCGAGCTATGGCTGCTGCCGGAAACGTCGCTGCCGCACATCATCGCCGCCATCGATGATGTGCAGCCCACGCTGGTGGTCATCGACAGCATCCAATCCATCGCCGACCCAGACGTGCCCTCGGCCCCCGGCAGCGTCGTGCAGGTGCGTGGCTGTGCCCATCGGCTGGTCGGCGAAGCGAAACGCCGCAACCTGCCCATCGTGATGGTCGGCCACGTCACCAAAGAGGGTGGCCTGGCCGGGCCGCGGGTGCTCGAGCACGTGGTCGACACCGTCCTCAGCTTCGAAGGCGATCGTCATCACTCGCTGCGCCTGCTGCGGGCGGCGAAGCACCGCTTCGGGCCCACCAACGAACTGGGTGTGTTCGAGATGGCGGGCGAAGGCCTCATTGGTGTGCCCGACGCGAGCAAGCTGTTCCTCACCGATCGCCGCACCGGGGTGGCCGGTTCGGCCATCACACCCACGCTCGAAGGGCAACGGCCGCTGCTGGTCGAGGTGCAGGCACTCACCAACAAGGTCAATCCCGGCGTGCCGCCGCGCCGCAGCGCACAGGGGCTCGACCCTGGCCGCCTGGCGCTGCTACTGGCGGTGCTCGAGCGCCGCTCCCGGCTGCAAATGGGGCAGCACGAGGTCTTCGCCTCAGCGGTGGGCGGCGTGCGCCTCACCGAGCCCGGCGCAGACCTGCCGCTGTGCCTGGCACTGGTCAGTGCGCTGCTCAACCACCCCCTGCCACCCGATGTGGTGGTGTTCGGCGAGGTCGGGCTGGCCGGCGAGCTGCGCCAGGTCGCGCACGCACCGCGCCGCCTGGCCGAGGCCGCGCGCATGGGCTTCACTCGCGCCATCGTGCCGGCCAACTCGCCCAACGGTGTCGAGGGCATCGCCCTTACTCGGGTGTCCACCATCAACGAGGCACTGGTGGCCGTGGGCCTTTCCGGGCGGCCGCAATAGCGCGCCCGGCCGGTGGCATGCGCACTCGCTCGTAGACTGCGGGAAATGCCTGTGCAGTCCTACCCCAACGATGCACTCCACGCCGCACTCGCGCAGGTCGCCCCAGGCACCGCGTTGCGCGACGGAATCGATCGCGTGGTCAGGGCGAAGATGGGGGCGCTGGTCGTCGTCAGCGACGAACCCAGCGTGTTGGCCATCTGCAGCGGCGGGTTCCTGCTCGACGCCGAGTACACCCCGCAGCGGCTCAGCGAGCTGGCGAAAATGGACGGCGCGATCATCCTCACCAGCGATGGCACACGAATCGCGCGAGCCAACGTGCACCTCGTGCCAGACCCGTCGGTGCCCACCGCCGAAACCGGTACCCGCCACCGCACCGCCGAACGCGTCGCGATGTCGCTGGGTGTACCCGTGGTCAGTGTCAGCGAAGAGATGAGCGTCATCAACGTGTACGCCGGCGGCATGCGAAGGCAGTTGAACGACATCGGCCGCCTACTCGATCGTGCGAACCAGGCGTTGCAGACGCTCGAGCGGTACAAGACCAAGCTCGACGACGCCACCAGCACGCTCACCTCGCTGGAGATCGAAGACGTGGTCACCGTTCGCGATGTTGCAGCCGTGGTGCAGCGCGGCGAGATGGTGCGCCAGATCGCGGCCGAGATCGAGACGATGATCATCGAGCTGGGGGTGGATGCTCGCCTGCTGCGCCTGCAGTTGGAGGAAGTGTTCACCTCGCTCGACGACCAGTTGGAGCTGGTCATCGCCGACTACCCGTCGCTCACCCAGGCGGCCGTCGGCGCCGCCAACGGCGATCGTCCTGCATCGCCCAAGGGGTTACGCATGCTGGCCCGCGTGCCTCGCCTCTCCGACGAGCAGGCACTGGCCATCACCGATCACTTCGGTGAGCTGGCCAAGTTGCTGCGCGCCACCGCCAACGACATCGCGCTGGTGCCGGGCATCAGCTCGCGGGCGGCCCACTCCGTCAAGGACACCCTCGATCGTCTCACCGAGAGCACCATCCTCGATCAGTACATCTGAGCCGCCTGGCTGAGCCCCCTGGCCGGTCAGGCGGGGAAGTAGGGAGTGGTGACACCCGGCTGCGTGCCCTCGAACCGCACCAGGCCGTCGTCGACCAGCTTGATCAGGTGGGCCAGCACGCTGCGCCCGGCCGCCTTGTGGAGCTTCTCGTTCACATCCACGTACAGCTGCCGGACCATCTCGGGGATCATCGTGGTCCCGGCGCGCACGGCAGCCAGCACGCCGGCCTCACGGTCGCGACGGTGCTGCACGAACTCGTCGATGAAATGCTGGGCATCGGTGACCGGTGCCCCATGGGTGGGCCACAGGACGGCCGGGTCCAGATCCTTCACCCGCTGCAGCGACGTGAAATAGTTGCGCATGTCGCCATCGGGTGGCGTGATGACCGTGGTGCTCCAGCCCATGATGTGGTCGCCGGTGAACAACGCCCGCTGCTCTTCCAACCAGAAGCAGAGGTGGTTGCTGGTATGGCCGGGTGTATGGATCGCGCGCAGCGTCCAGCCAGGGCCGGCGGCGGCCACCTCGCCATCGGCCACGCGAATGTCGGGCTCGAAAGCGAGGTCGAGTGACTCCTCCACCTTCGCCTCGCCGGCGGCCTCGGCGGCAGCGGCTGCGGCCTTCTCTTCTTCGTCGGGCGGGTCGGGTGTGTCGTCCTCCACCCAGTGAGTGTTGAGGCGGTGCGGCCCGAACGCAACGGTGGGGGCGCCAGTGCGCTCGTGCAACCAGGCGGCCAGCGGCGAGTGGTCGCTGTGGCAATGAGTGACCAGGATCGCGGTCACCCGTTCGCCTTCGAGCGCAGCCGCCAGTGCGTCGCGGTGCGAATCACTGATGGGGCCGGGGTCGATGACGGCGACCTCACCCTCACCGATGATGTAGGTGCCGGTGCCGTGATACGTGAACTTCGACGGGTTCTTGGCGATGACGCGGCGCACCAGAGGGGCGACCTGCACCGGTTCGCCGTAGCGCGGGTCCGCGAGTGTGACGTAGGGAATGGTCACGGGGCGATCGCCCGTACCGTGCCGACTTGGTGGCCGTGGCCCATGATCCGTTCCTCCACCAGTGCTGCGACCGCTGACGTATCGATGCCCAATGCTTGCAGGGCGGCCACCATCACCGGCGGTCGGGCACGGTCGCCGCCGTCGGCGATCTTGAGCGCGATCGCCCGGCCGTCGGGCATCGCCACCGCGAACACGCCGTCGGCGCCGTCCTTGGCCATCAGCCCGGGCACGTGCCGCATGAACGCAGTGACGTCGCGGCCGGCGCCGCCGACCATCTCCGGGTGTGCGGTCATCGCGGCGTACACATCGTCGCCTGCCGGCCCTGCGCAGCCGGTGGCGATGGCGCGAAACGCACGGGCGAGCCCCACCAGCGACATCGCATGCGCTGGGGCGCCACAGCCATCCATGCCGATGTAGGCGTGCGGCTCGTCGCACAACTCGTCGATCGCGTCGGTGATGGCGATCTGCAACGGGTGGTCCATCGCCAGGTAGGAGGGGTCGTGCGCCCAGCCATTGCGTACGCAGGTGGCGAGCATCCCGGCGTGCTTGCCACTGCAGTTCATCAGTAGCGGGGTGCGCATGCCGCCGGCGCGCAGCACGGCCTCGGCGGCGGCTTCGTCGAGCGGCAGCGACGGCGTGTTGGCCAACGCTTCGTCGGTGAGCCCGGCACCAGCCAGGATGCGCTGCGCGGCCTGAGTGTGCATCGCGGTGCCGTCGTGGCTGGCGCAGACCAGGGCCAGCAGTTCTGGCGGCAACTGCAGGCCGGCGCGCACCATGGCAACAGCCTGCATCGGCTTGTTGGAGGAACGCGGGAAGACGATGGCACCGGGGTCACCGACAGCGAACTCGATGGCACCGGCAGGCCCGAGCGCGACGACCGCGCCGTAGTGGATGGATTCGTCGAGACCGCTGCGATCGGTGATCGCTACCGGGACGAATGATTCAGGTGTCGGCATCGGGCTCCGCCGTGGGGTGTTTGGTGCGTGCGTTGCGCCGTTGTTGACGTCGTAGCCGCGGCTTGATAACCGTGAGGTCGTTGACAATCACTTCGTGGCGTTGCCCGCTGTTGCCGACCAGCGCCTGGACCATGGCGGCGGCGGGAATGGCCAACACGGCGCCGACCGCGCCGAGCACCGCACCACCCGCGATCGCCGAGCCGAACGCGACCGCGGGGTGCAGGTCCATCGTGCGGGCCGTGATGCGGGGTAGGAAGAAGTAGTTCTCCATCTGCTGGTAGACAACGACGAAGATCAGCACCACCAGCGCCTTGGTGGGCGAGTCGATGAACGTGACCAGCACCGGCAACGCACCGGCGATGTAGGTGCCGACCACCGGGAGGAACTGACTGACCACGCCGACCCACAGCGCGAGCGCGACCGGCGCCTGCGTGCCCAGCGCCTGCAACATGATCCAGTGGAAGAGCGCCGCGAGGCCGGCGAGCAACGCCCGCGAATACAGGTACTCGCCGGTCTTCTGGATGGCAAGCTCCCAGGTGTCAAGCACGGACCGCTGGCGCTCTGGGCGCAGGCGGCTGCAGATGACACGACGCAGCTTCGGGCCGTCGGCGACGAGGTAGAAGGTGAAAAGCATCACCGACAGCGCCTGCACGACCAGGCCGAGCGCGGTGACCGACAGGTCGACCACCCGGCTCTGCTGGCTCTCGATGAACCGCTGCACCGGCCCGTTGGGGTCGTTGATCGATTCGATCACCTGCGACGCATTGATGTGCGAGCCGAACGTGTCGTTCAGGAACGTCACCGTGCGATTCACGTAGGTCTCGGAGGCGCCGGGCAGATCAGCGATCTGCTGACCGACCAGTGCGCCGATCGCGACGACGAAGACCAGGAATGCCACCAACACGCCCACGAGGATGACCGCGGTGGCCGTGCCGCGACGCCAGCCGCGCCTGGCCAACGAGTTGACACCGGGCTCGATGGCCAACGACAGGAACAACGACACCAGCAGCAGGATGAACAGCTGGTACAGGCTCGCCCACAGGGAGCGCACGGCGAGGGCGGCGACAGCGCCACCCCAAAAGATGGCGACCGCTTTCCACACCCATCGCGGCATGCGGTCTGGCGGTTGGGTGGGGACGATGTCGGACATCAACCGGCACTGTACCGACCTGCCACCCGCTGCAGGGTGGGGGCCAGGTCGCCGCGGTCGGCAATGGCCACACGGGCCAGCCCCAACCAGCCGGCCATCACTTCCAGTTCGCGCACGATGTCGGGGGCCATCAAGTCGAGGGGCATCCCCGGCTCCGCGAACGAGCCCTGCACCAGTAGCGCGCCCTGCTGCCGATCGGCCTTCAGGTCGAGGCGGCCGACCAGCGCATCGCCCCACAGGATAGGTAGCACGTAGTAGCCGTAGACCCGCTTCGACGCGGGCGTGTAGATCTCGATCCGGTAGCGGAAGCCGAACAGCCGCTCGGCGCGGTCACGGTTCCAGCACACCGGATCGAACGGGCTGAGAAACGCGCACGCATCGAGGCGGCGCGGCAGCTTGGCCTGCGGGTGCAGGTAGGCCGGCCGGTCCCAGCCCTGCACCTGCACCAGCTGCAGCCGGCCGTCCTCCACCAGTTCGTCGAGCAGCGACTTGCACGGCGCGTTCTTCATCCTGTGATAGTCGGTGAGGTCCTGCATCGTGCCGATGCCGTGATGCTTCGCAGCCAGCAGCAGCAGTTCCTTGCGCGCATCGGTCTCGCTCGGCGTCGGGGTTGCCATGATGTGCGCAGGGATCACCCGGCGGGTGAGGTCGTACACGCGGGCGAAGTCGTTGGGGCGGCGCACGGCGGTAATCTCGCCGCTCCAGAACAGATGCTCCAGCGCCACCTTGCCGTCGTCCCAGTCCCACCAGGTGCCCTTCTTGCCGACTCGCTCGTTGAGGTCGCCGCTGGCCAGCGGGCCGTCGACCTCGATGCGACGCAGCACCTCGCCGAGGTAGCCGGGCCGCCGCTTGGTCATCGTCCAGTAGCGCTCCCACTTGTGCGTGCCTTCCATCCGCCAGCGGTGCAGGTGGTGGTGCTCGGTGGGAACGTGGCTGGCCTCGTGCACCCAATACTCGAACAGCTCGCCCGCCGCGGTGGCATCGGAGATGAAGCTGCGCGGATGCGGGCCGAGGCGCGCGAAGAGCGGCAGTTCCTGGCTACGCACGAGCACGTTGACCGAGTCGATCTGGATGAGCCCCATCCGATCGAGTACTCGCCGGAAATGGCGACGATCAACGCGACCAGTGGGCCGTGGGTCGGCAAAGCCTTGCGCTGCCAGCGCGATGCGACGTGCTTGCCCGAGCGAGAGCTGCCCGATGTTCATCGGACCAGGCATCGAACGCGCTGCACCTGAAGGTCGTCAGTCGGCGACGCTGATGGTGACCGAGTTGATCACGACATCAGTGCGCGGGCGATCGCTGCGGTCGGTCTCGACGCTGTGCATCGCCTCCAGCACATCCAGGCCCTTGACGATCTGGCCGAAGTGGTTGTACTGCGGGGGAAGGCCCACACCGCTGGCGCCACTGATGAGGAAGAACTGGCTGCCGTTGGTGTTGGGGCCGGCGTTGGCCATGGCAACCGAGCCGAGCTGGTAGCGCTGCTTGACCGGCTCGTCGTTGAAGCGGTAGCCGGGGCCGCCGCTACCGGTGCCGGTAGGGTCGCCACCCTGGCACATGAAGCCGTTGATGATGCGGTGGAACACGACGCCGTCGTAGTAGTGGTAGCCGGCGAGGAACACGAAGTTGTTGACCGTGCCCGGCGCGTTGATTGCGTCGAGCGCGATCACGAGGGAGCCGACCGAGGTCTCCATGGTTGCGGTATAGCGCTTGGACGGGTCGATGCCCATCTCGGGAGCCTGGTCGAACTGCTGGGTCTTGGGCGCGGAGCCATCAAGTGCGGGAAACGGAAAAGCCATGCCCGAGACGATATCGACTTTTCCCGACCTGCTTGCCCCGCCAGAAGCCCACACTCGCTCCCGCGGGCCCGCCCCAGCGGGCCCGCCCCCCATCCCTGACACACCCACTGCCCCATTTGCGCGCGCAAGTAGATACTGGGCGGTTCGCGTCCCAAAGAAGGTTCTGGGTGAATCCAGTTCCCGAAATCGGGACTGTCGACACCCAGTTGCCCGGAGGGAGCGCCGATTTTGCCGAATCGGGAACCTCGCAGTGCCCAGTACAGGTATGAGACTCCAGCAACTCGACATTTTCGCCACCCGCCACCACGGGCTGATCAGCCAGGACGCGGCAGCAACACTGGGGGTCGGCCGCAGCAGCTGGTATCGGGCGATCGCAAGCGGCCACCTTGAGCAGCTCTTCCCGGGGGTGGCACGCCTCTACGGCACGCCGTCGACATTTCATCAACGGGCACTCGCCGCCGTGTGGGCTGCTGGTCCAGGGGCAATGGCGTCTCACCGCACCGCTGCGGCCCTCTGGGGTGTCGAGCGGCCCGCACTTGATCCGATCGACGTCATCATTACGTCACGCGCCCGAATGCCGAGGCGGACGGGTGTCATCGTTCATCGGCCGCGCGACCTGGTCGACACCCGAGCGGTGATGTGCAACCGAGTGCCAACCTGCAGCCCCACTCGGATGCTGGTAGACCTCGGTGCTGTCGACGAGGGTTCGGTCGAGGCAGCGTTGATCGCGATTCTCGTGTCAAAGGTCGTGTCGCCCGCTGCCGTTCGAGCAGCCCTCGAACGCCACTCGCGACGCGGACGCAGCGGGATCACCCCACTTCGCCAATCCTTGGAGAGGTGGCTCGGCGATGAGTTGCCGCCCGACAGCCTGCTTGAGTCGAGAATGTCAACGCTCATCGCTGACTACGACCTTCCGCCAGTGGAGTTCCATGCGATCGTCGCCGGGTACGAGGTCGACTTCCTCGTCGTCGGCACTCCCATCGTCCTGGAATGTGACGGTTGGGGAAGCCACGGGCTCGACCGCGATCAGTTCGAGTTTGATCGGATTCGCAACGCCGACCTCATCGCCGAGGGCTACATCCCGGTTCACTTCACATGGAGGGCGCTCAACGCTTCCCCGCAGAAAGTGGCGGAACGAATTCGAGCAGCGCTGGCGCGGTGGTCGTAACAACCGTCAGCGCATTGACCTGGGTGAATCCCGTTCCCGAAGCCGGGACTAGATGCACCCAAAACTGAATGTGAGACGACCTCCGCCTGAAATATCCTTGCGCGCGCAAATGGGGCGGTTGAGTCCCGCGCGGGCTTGGGCTTGGGCTTGGGCTTGGGCTTGGGCTTGGGCTTGGGCTTGGTGGGGCGACGTCAGTCGTTGCGGTCGTTGTAGTCGGCGATCAGGTTGTTGGCCTGGTCTGCCGCAGCATCAAGCGTGGCCTTCGCGTCGGCACCGTCGAGAATGGCAGCAACTGCGGTGGCCAGCACGGAGCGGATTTCCCGCAGTGGACCCACGACCGGCCCCGACGAGGTGAGCGCGTCGGGCGAGGCGGCCAACTGTGCCACGGCGACCGAGAAGCGCGGGTCGGTGGCGAGCGTCGTCTTGTACGGCTCCAACTCGGTGGCATCGGTGCGCACCGGGATGTAGCCGGTGGCGGCAGCCCACTGGCTCTGCTGCTGGGCAGCGACCAGGTACGTGATGAAGTCCCACGTTGCCGCCGTACGCACGTCGTCGCCGGTGTCCACCGGCCACAGCGATGCACCGCCGATGAGCGCGCCGGGCTTACCGTCGGGGCCGGGCATCGGGCCGACGCCCACGTCCTCGGGGGCGAGCTGCGGGAACTGGCCACCGGCGAGCACGACCAGGACCTGGCCGAGCGAGGCCGAGGTGGCGATGGTCATGGCCGCCGGCTCCTGCGCGTCGGCCAGCTTCAGCAGGTTGTCGAAGCCGGTCTGGCTGTTGTCGCCGAGGTTGACGGCAAGGCCGTCCTGCAGCAGCGCCTGCAGGTACGTGAGCAGCTCGACGCCGGTGTCGTTGTTGTAGAGCACCTTGGTGGCGCGACTAGTGCGGCCGTTGTCGCCGTCGGTGTAGAACTGTTCCGCCTTGGCGAACCACTGCTCGACGTACCAGCCACCACCGGAGTCGAAACCGGATTCCAGGGCGACGCCGTACTTGGCGGCACCGGAGTCCACGATCTGCTGGCTGAACTGGCGCATCTCGTCCAGCGACTGCGGCGGCTGCTCGGGGTCGAGGCCGGCCGCGGCGAACACCTTCTTGTTGTAGAAGAGCACCGGGTTGGAAATGTTGAACGGCATCGACCACTGCACGCCCTGGGTCGCGTAAGCGTTGAGCGCGGTGGGTAGGAAGGCGGAAGTGTCGTAGCCGCTGGCCTCGATGCACTGGCCGACGGGCACGGTGCTGGCCGTATCGACCATCGCCTGCACCTGATACTCGGGGAGCTGCACGAGGTCCGGGCGGTCGCCCTGGTTGGCCAGGAAGTAGTTGTCGGCGGTCTCCTCGTAGCTGCCCTGGACGAGGTTGACCTTCACCTTGTCCTGGCTGGCGTTGTAGGCATCGGTGAGCTTGACGACTTCCTCGCCGAGCGCTGCCGACATGCTGTGCCAGAACGTGATCTCGGTGGTGCCGGTGGCCGAGGCAAGGGCGTCGGTGGGGCAGTCGGGCAGTGTCTCGGGGGCAACCGTCGTGGTGGTAGCCGCAGCCGTGGTCTCGCCGGGGGCGACCGAATCTGCGGGCGAGGTGGGGGTGGTTGCCTTGTCACCGGGATCGGTGATGTCGCCACCACCGCTGCAGGCGGCGACGAGGCTGACGGCAACGAGCACGTACAGCGGGCGGCGGGTGTGCGAGGCGCGCATCAGCCCTTCACCGCCCCTGCGGTGAGGCCGCGGACGAGTTGGCGTTGGAAGACGACCAACAGAACGAAGATGGGAAGTGCAGCGACCACAAGTCCTCCTGTGACGAGATTCAGCTTGCTGATGTCATTGTTCTTTAGGCGGTCGAGACCGATCTGGATGGTCTCGTGGGCTCGGTCGCCGCGGATCACCTGCGACGGCCACAAGTAAGCGTTCCATGTACCGAGGAACGTAAACAAACCGAGTGCGCCCAGCGTGGGCCGGCTGAGCGGCGCCGCAACCTCCCAGAGGAAGCGCAGGTGACCGACCCCGTCGAGCGACGCGGCCTCGCGCAGCTCGCGCGGTAGCTGCAGGAACACCTGGCGGACCAGGAACACACCGAACGTACTGGCCAGCGACGGCACGATCAGGCCCTGGTAGCTGTTGATCCAGCCCAGCGAATCCGCGGTGCGTTGGTTGAAGACGACAGTGACCTCGCCGGGTACCAGCATGGTGGCGAGGTAGAAGACGAAAATCGGGCCCTTGAACGGGAAGTCGAGGAACGCGAACGCGTACGCGGCCAACAAGCTGGTGATGATCACACCGGCGGTCACCACCAACGACACGAAGAGGCTGTTCATCAGCAGCCTGCCAAGATCGCCTTGGTCCCAGGCAGCGCGGATGGTTGAGAAGGTGAGATCGACCGGCAGCAGCGAGCGCGGGTGATCCAGTGAATCCGGGCCTGACTTGAGTGCCTGCAGCAACACGGCGTAGATCGGGAAGAGCACGACGACAGCGATGAAGACGAGCAGCGAGTAGCGGCCGACCTTGCGCCACCCGTGCACGGCACCGACCGAGGCAATGTCAGTTGCCATAGTGCACCCGCTTCTCGAACCCGCGGAACTGCACCAGCGCGAAGACCAGAGAGATGAGGAACAGCAGCACGGCCGCCGCCGACTTCAGGCCAATGTTGCCGCTGATCAACGAGTTCTTGCCGTAGATCAGGTACGGGATGGTGGTGGTGGACTTCTCCGGCTCGGGGCCGCCGCCGGTGAGCAGCGCAACCTCGCCGTAGGTCTGCAGCGCACGGGTGGTGAGCACCACGCTGATGAACAGGATTGACGGGCTCAGCATCGGCAGCGTGACGTTGGTGAACCGGCGGAAGCTGCCGGCGCCGTCGACGTACGCGCTTTCGTAGAGCTCCTTGGGCACGCTCTGCAGGCCGGCGGTGATGACGATGAACGTGAAACCCAGGCTGGCCCAGATGCTGCTGAGCGCAACCGCTGGCAACGCGGTGCCGGGGTCGCGCAGCAGGCCTGGGTTCTTCAACGCGGGGATCCAGCCGCTGAACAGGTCAGACAGGACGCCGATCTCGGGCTGCAGCAGCACGAACCAGACCAGGCTGGCAACGGCGACGCTGGTAGCGATGGTGCTGGAGAAGACGGTGCGGAAGAACCCGATGCCGCGCAGGTGCTTGTCGGCGAGGACAGCCAACCCGATTCCGAGGATCAGCCCGGCGGGCACGGTCATCAGCGCCAGCTTGACCGAGACCCCCAGCGCGTTCTGGAACTGCGTGCTCTGGAAGACGTCGAGGTACTGGCCCCAACCCTCCTCGGTGCACCGGCGGCCGGTCTGGTCGCAGCTGAGGTGACCCGTCTGGATGGCCCGCACGAGCGGATAGATGGTCCAGACGGCGAGCAGCACGAGCGACGCGCCGAGCATCAGCAACGCGGCTGGTGCGTCGCGGAGTCGACGCTTGAGGCCCCGCTTCGCGCCGTGCTTCACGACACCCGCATCCCGGTGACGGCGTCGAACCGGTGGAGCCGGTGCGGCGCGACATCGAACTGCACGGTGTCGCCCACGACCGGCAGGTCGGCGTGCGGTGCGACGCGGGCGGTGAGCCGGCCACCGGCGTTCTCGGTGAGCAGCAGCACTTCGTGCCCGAGGTGCTCGACCTGACGGACGATGCCTTCCAGCGGGCCTCCGGGCGAGAGCAGCAGGTGCTCAGGACGGATGCCGACCTGCACGTCGGCGGAACCCATCGCGCCGGCGGGCAGCAGGTTCATCGGCGGTGTGCCGATGAACTGCGCGACGAACGCGGAGGCCGGGAAGTCGTACACGTCCTGCGGGGTGCCGACCTGCTCCAGCCGGCCGGCGTTGAGTACAGCCACGCGGCTGCCCATCGTCATCGCTTCCACTTGGTCGTGCGTGACGTAGATGAAGGTGCTGTCGAGCCGACGATGCAGCTCGACGAGTTCGGCGCGAGTGTCGCCCCGAAGCTTGGCGTCGAGGTTGCTGAGCGGCTCGTCCATCAGGAAGACGGCGGGGTCGCGCACGATCGCGCGGGCCAACGCGACACGTTGGCGTTGGCCACCACTGAGCTGGCCTGGCTTGCGCTTCATGTAGTCGGTGAGGCCCAGTACCTCGGCGGCCCTCAGGGCCTGGGCTGCTCGTTGCGCCTTGCCGACGCCGCGCACCTTGAGCGGGAACTCGATGTTCGCAGCAACCGTCTTGTGCGGGTACAGCGCGTAGCTCTGGAACACCATCGCGATGTCGCGCAGCTTGGGCTCGACGTCGTTGACCACGCGGTTGCCGATGGTGACGGTGCCCTCGGTGGGGTCTTCCAGACCCGCGACCATGCGCAACAACGTGCTCTTCCCACAGCCTGAGGGGCCGAGGAGGATCATGAACTCATGGTCCTTGATGTCGAGCGAGACATGGTCGACCGCTGTCACCGTGTCGTCGCCCTCACCGAACGTCTTGGTGACGTCTTCCAGCCGTACCTGTGCCACACCGGCACCATAGGCCATCGGCGACCGCCTGCGGCCACTCGCTAGCCTGAGCCGCCATGGAGACCGAGCCCACGCCCGCTGCTGCAGCCACCGACCTCGACCGTGCCACACCCCCGGCCGCGCCCCCGTCGGCGCCGCTGGATCTCGACGGCATCGAGCGCGATCTTGCCGACGTCGCGGTCGCGCTCACCCGCCTGGATGCTGGCACCTACTGGACCGATGAAGTCACCGGCGAGGAACTGCCCGCCGAGCTGTTGGCCGCCACACCCACTGCCCGCCGCGCGGGCACCGCCTGACCCGGTGAGCAGCGCTCGCCTGTTGCGCGCACGGCGCACCGTGCGCGTCTGGCGGCTGATGGCGCGCAACGGAGGGCGATTCGTTGTCCATCGTGGGCGGCGGCTGTTCGCTGTGCCCGCTCGCCACGAAGAACTGGACAACCAGTTCGCGATTCGAAGCGCGCAGGACGTCGCCCGCGAGCTGGGCAACATGAAGGGCGCGCTGATGAAGTTCGGGCAGCTGCTCAGCTTCATCGTGGAAGCACTGCCACCAGAAGCGCAGGCGGCACTTGCCACCCTGCAGGCCGATGCGCCGCCGATGTCACCAGCCGCAGCGGAGGGCGTGGTGCGCAGTGAGTTGGGCGCTGCGCCGCAGAAGGTCTTTCTCGACTGGCAAGAGACGCCGGTCGCGGCGGCCAGCGTCGGCCAGGTGCATCGTGCGGTCACCCGCGACGGCCGCGACGTGGCGGTGAAGGTGCAGTACCCGGGGGTGGGCGATGCGATCGAGACCGACCTGAACAACACCGAGGGCCTGTACCGCCTGGTCGGCGCGTTCGCTCTCAAGGGCCTCGACACGAAGGGGTTGGTCGACGAGCTCCGCGACCGGATGCGCGACGAGCTGGACTACCGGCTGGAGGCCGACAACCAGCGTGAGTTCGCTGCTCACTTCGCGGGTCACCCGTTCGTCAGCATCCCCGCCGTGGTGGCGGCCACCAGCTCCCAGCGCGTCTTGACCACCGAGTGGGTGGAGGGTATTGGGTTCGCCGAGTTCCTCGCGATCGCGAACCGGGCCGCCAAGCAGCGCGCCGGCGAGAGCATCTGGCGCTTCACACAACACGCGATCCATCACCTCGGCGCGTTCAATGGCGACCCGCACCCAGGCAATTACCGCTTCACCATCGACGGCGATGTCACCTTTCTCGACTTCGGGTTGGTGAAGCGTTGGACGCCCGGCCAGTGGGAGCAGTTGCTGCCCACGCTGGAGGCCGTGATCGTGCATCGCGACCCTGATGAACTGATGACGGCGATGGAAGCGGTCGGCTTCCTCCATTCCGGCCACGGGCTGGCCGCGCAGACGGTGTGGGACTACGTGAGCACGCCCTACACGCCGTACCTGACCGACAGGTTTGCGTACACCCGCGACTTCACCAAGCAGGCAATGGCCACCATCATCGACGTGAAGGGCCCACACGCGGCTGTCATCGAACGCCTCAACATGCCACCCAGTTTCGTGATCCTCGATCGCGTGGTGTGGGGCGTGAACGCCATCCTCGGCAAGCTCGAGGTGGAGGCTCCGTGGCGTGGCATGTTGCTGGAGTACTTGCACGATGGCGCGCCGGCCACTGCGTTGGGTGAAGCCGAACGCTCCTGGCGCGAGCAACAGCTGTCAGCCAGCTGACTGAAGGCTCGCGCCGAATGGTGCATCATCACCTCCATGCGCCTTCAACGTGGAGGCCGAAAGGGAAGCAATGCACCGCGAAGAGGAACTCTCAGCACTGAAGCCCACCGTCGCCACGCCCGCGGCTGGGGCTGTCGATAGTGAACCGCGTGCCAGCCGGCGCAAGGCACTGCGTCTACTGGGCGCGGCAGCGGCCGGGGGTGCCGCGGCGTTGGTGGTGGGGTCGCCGGCAGCGGCTGACAACGGCATCTCACTGTTGGGCGCCAACAACGCGACCGCAAACCGCACCCAGGTGGACTACACCGGCACCGGCGGTGGGGTCGGGTTCCTGTTCCAGGCCGGCACCGCCTTCGCCACCACCAATCCCAATTACCCCGCAGCGTTGGCCGGCTACTCCTCTGTCGCCACCTGTGCCTCGGGGGTCTACGGCTTCACCAACCAGGCCTCGGGAGCCGGCGTGGTCGGCTACCACGCCGGTGGCGGCTCCGGCGTGAAGGGCCAGTCGAACGGTCGTGGCGTCGAGGGCATTGCGGTGAGCGGTGAGGGCGTTTTCGGCACCAGCGGCAGCGGGGTTGGCGTGGTCGGTACGAGCGGCAGCGGGATTGGGGGATACTTCGAGGGAGGAACGAACGGCATCGTCGGGGTCGGCAGTGCGAACCTCGGCGTACAGGGCTACGGCCGCATCGGGGGATACTTCTCCGGCGGCGCGGCTGCGCTGCAACTCGACGTCACGAACTCACCGGTGCCGACGCGTACCACTGCACATGAGGCGGGCGAAATCGAAGCCGACTCCAACCTCGACCTGTGGCTGTGCGTCGAGGACGGCACGCCGGGGAAGTGGCGCAAGATCGTCGGCAGCGCGACGGCCGGGGCGTTCCACGCCATCACCCCCGCCCGGGTCTACGACTCGCGTCAGGCGTTGCCCACACCCGGCATCCTCAACACCGGCCAGAACCGCACCATATCGGTCAAGGACTCGCGCAACGTCACCGGCGGTGCGGTCGTCGCGGCCAACACGGTTCCCGTTGGCGCCACCGCGGTCGCCGCCAACATCACCGTTGTCGACACCGTCGGCACTGGCTTCTTGGCGGTCAACCCGGGCGGAGTCACCGCGATCACGGCGTCCACCATCAATTGGTTCGGCAACGGGCAGATCCTGGCCAACGGTGTCAGCCTCACGCTCAACACCAATCGCGAGCTGACCATCGTCTGCAAGGGCGGCAGCACCCACTTCATCGTCGACATCTCCGGGTACTACCGCTGACCGCCGGGGCGGGCCGGGTCCGCTGCGGGCACTCGTCGGCACGCGGGTAGTGTGCCGAACACTGCTGCGCCGATACGGCGCACCACCGGAGGGGGATTCCGTGGCTGATCCGTACAAGCCGAGAGCACCGTTCGCGCCGTGGGACCGCCGGCAGTTGCCCGGCATGTTCGACGTGGAGGAAACGGCCCGGCGGGTCGGCAACTACAAGTGGGCAGAGACCAAGCTGTTCGAGGCCCTCGGCGGCTGGGTGGCCACGGTGCCCGAACTGGACGTGAAGATGCGGCTGGGCACGCACTGCTATCACCACGCCTGGCACGCCGAGCTGTGGCACAAGCGGCTGCCCGAATTGCGCGAGATGAACCCAGACCGCCTGACGGTGCCCGCCAACGAGGCGATGGTGCAGTTCGTGGAAGCGCTCACCGAACCGGAAGCGGCCGACACGACGATCGAGAAGCTCGTCGGCGTCTACCGGGTGTTCATCCCGCACTTCATCGCGGCGTACACCTACCACCGCAACAACACCAGCGAGATCACCGACGCCCCCACCATCCGCTCGTTGAACTTCGCCCTGCAGGACGAGTTCGACGACTGGCGCGACGGCGAAATGATGATTCAGTCGTTGCTCGAAACGCCCGAGGAAGTGGACCGTGCCGCGGCACACCAGGCGAAGTTGGAGAAGCTCATGTTGGCGGCCGGCGGCATCGCCGGCCCGGGTTCCATCGGAGGTCAGTGATGCGCAAGTTTTTCCCCGTCGAAGAGCTGGCCCGCGACTCGCGGTTCAGCCAGATCAACATGCGTCAGGCCCAGGCCGACCCACGCAGCGGCCTGGTCAACGAGACCGTCGGCAAGCGCCCCAAGACCAACCGGCTCACCCCCGATCGCGCCGATGCCAGCGATGCCGCGCGCAGCCTGATGCACGGCATCTTCGTCGGCGAGATCCAGGCGCTGGAAGGCGCTGGCCGCACGTGTCACGATTTCGAGACCGGCAGTGGCCAGTCCACCGACACGGTGCCGTTCGCGTTGAAACTGGACATGGCCCGCCAGGCGTGGGACGAAGCGAGGCACGTGGAGATCAGCGTGAAGCTCAGCGACTGGATGGGCAGCGAGATCGGTCAGTACGCGGAGAACACGGTGCTGTTCGAGGTCGCCTGCAGCAACGACCCTGTGCTGCGCCTGGCCGGAGTGAACCGTGCGCTCGAAGGCCTGGCCATCGACGTGTTCACCACGATGAAGGAATTCGGCGACCTTGCCGGCGACCCGTACCTCGAGTTCTGCGAAGACTGGATGCTCGCCGACGAGGTGACCCACGTGAAGATGGGCAGCGATTGGCTACGCCGCATCACCGAGCACGACCCCGAGCGGCGCAAGAAGGCGCTCGAGTTCCAGAGCGTCGTCGACAAGATCTTCTCGTTCGGCGGCACGCGCAGCGATTCCACCGAGTCGCCCATCGGCCTGGCCCGCCGGTTTCGCGAGCTGGCCGGCTTCACCGACACCGAGGTGGAGCAGATCGCCGAGGTCTCGCTGGCCGCACTGGAGGACCGCAAGGCCTTCGCCACGGCCAGCCTGCAGGCCACCGACGGATGAGCACCACCGTCGCGCCGCAGACGTTCCGGTTCGTGAAGTTCGACGCCGCGCTCACCGCGCGGGTGGCCGACGGCCTGGTCGTTGCCCTCGGCATCGACCGACCGGTGTGCATCGAGATCGATGAGACCACTCCCCTGGCACGACTGCGCGCCGACATCGGCGACACCATCACCATCTACGCCGAGAGCGGTGCGTTGGAAGATTCGAAACGCCCTCGCGAACAGAGCGAGACGGCCACCGCCATCAACCTGGGCCGCATCCTGCTGCGCACTCGCGACCGTTTGCTGGGCGGCTTCGGCGGGGCGCCACCCGACGACCAACTTGCGTTGCGGCAGATGGCCGCATGGGAGACGTACACGGTGGGCCGGTTGGCTCGCCTGGGGCTCACCATCAACCAGCAGCGGTGGCGGTACAACTTCCGCAACCGCCACGGTTTCACCGACGCGGCCGACGCCGCGTTCGACGAGCTCTGGTCCGCCGGTGGGCTCACCTGGGGCGAGCTGGAAGCCATCAGCAGCGCGGTCTGATCAGGCGACGCATCGCACAGGAAGTGACTGACGCCTCATTCGCACGGGGGCTCCTCAGACGTACATTGAGGGTAGATGCACGAGCATGAAGCTCCCGGAAGGAGATTCCGATGTCGGCCGAGCGAACCACCATCCCCCGCACCTGCAGTCGGGCTGAGGTCGAGGCCCAGCAGGCCACCGACCGGCGCCACTTCCTCGGCGCCGCCGGAGCCGCCGGAATTGCGATTGCCGCGGGCGCACTGGCCGGCCTCGGAGCGTCCGGTACTGCCAGCGCGGTCACCGGCGACCCCTTCGTGCTCGGCACCGACAACTCGGCCCCCAACACCACGCTGCTCAACGGTGGCACCACGCTCTACGTCGAGGACGGCGGCTCCATGGACAACGCCACGGTCTCCGTGCACCAGTCGAATGAAGAGGCGGTGGCCATCCACGCAGAGTCGAACGGAGCCTTCGGCATCGCCGTCAATGCGTACAACAGTTCCGCCGACGGCATCGCGATTTCGGCTGCGAACTCGGGCGCCAGGGGCCGAGCCATACGCGCCGACAACCTCGAAGGGGGCACCGCGGCCATCCTCGCCACGAACAACGTCGAAGACCGCATCGCGGTCGATGCCACCAACTGGGCCGTCGGCGGCACGGCGGTGAACGCAGTCAGCAGCGAGGACGGCACCGGGCTCTACGCGTCGTCGACCAACGGCAGGGCGGTGTACGCACAGTCCTCGGGCAGCCAGGAAACGGTGCTCGCGACCTCGCTGATGAGCGCCGCCGTTGTCGCCAAGGGCGGCACGTTCGACGTCGTTGCCAGCGGTTCGGGGAAGGTGCTGCTCGCTGGCATCAACGTCAGCAACCCACCGGGTGCTGTCGCCACGGCAGGCGTGCTGACACGAGACAACGACAACAACGTGTGGGCGAGCGTGGCGGGCGACAGCTGGCGCAAGCTCGCCGGACCGGCAACAGCAGGTTCGCTCCATCTGCTCGCCGCACCGGTTCGCACCTACGACTCGCGACCGAGCGAGAGCCCGGCGACTGGGCCGAAGACGCCGCTGTCGGGCACGCGCACCATCAACGTGACGCTCAACGGCACCGGCATTCCGTCCAATGCCACAGCCATCGTCGCCAACGTCACCGCTCGTTGGCAGACCGCGACCGGCTTCCTCTCTGTCACGCCGGGCGGTGCCGGCTTCACCGGCACGTCGAACGCCAACTCCAGCGGCGTCGGCGGCCGCACGTCGGCGCCGGTCACCGTGGCCGCAGGCCCCGGCGCCACCATCGACCTCCACGTGGGAGGTGGGGGCACTGCCGATGTGATCGTCGACGTGTCGGGCTACTACCGATAGCACGGCCGACGGGTCGCCAAGTCGCCCGGGTGTCGCCGCCGAAGTGGCCAGTGGGCAAGACTGCGGCCATGAACCAGGCATCGGCTTCTGAGCCGCGACCACCCGAGACGGCGCTTGCGCCCGGGCCCACCTTGGAAGTGCGCTGGCGCCTGGCGGAGCCCACCGACCTGCCGTTCGTCTACCGGTTGGTCACGCAGGTCGATCCGCGCTGGTATCGCTTCTCCCGGAACGGCCTGGAACCCAGCGGCATGCTGGAACTGCTCGCCGGCATCGCTGCGGGTGCCGTCGTTCTCGACGACTACGGGCAGCCCATCGCGTGCGCGCTGCTCACCGACGCCGGCAGTTCGGGTACCGGCGCGTTCGAGTACTTCGCCCTGCCCACGCCGCAGGCGCAGCAACTCGCTCGCTCGGTCGCGCCAGATCTGCTGGCTGCGGTGTTCTCCGCCTCGAAGCTGCGGCGGCTCTACGTCGAGCGGTTCGACAACGACCCGATGGTGCTCGGCGAAGCTGCCCATCTGTTCGAGGCCGAGGTCGTGCTGCCCGACTTCCTGCGTATCGATGGCATCTACGAGGCGCGCACAACCCTGGTGCTGACTGCCGAACGATGGTGGCCGTGGCACGAAGCGCGCACCACCACTACCGCAACGCCCGACGTCGCCGAGACCGACAGGAGCGCCGCCTGATGATCACCACCTCGCGCATTGTGTTTCGCCCAGTGCTTCCCGAGGACTACCCGCGGCTACACGCGATCGAGTCCGACATCACCACGGCAATGACCTGGCGCTATCGGGGGCAGCTGCCGCCACTGACGGCCTACGAGCCGGCGCTGTGGGCGCAGACGCAGCAGATCATGGTGGTCGAGGGTCGCGACACCGGCACGATCGTCGGCTACTTGCAGCTACACGACACCGATCTGCGCGCTGGCAACGCCTCGTTCTCGCTGTACTCCGGGCCCGAGCACCGCGGCTCGGGGATGGTGATGGAAGGCCTGATGGCGTTCTGCGAATGGGTGTTCGGTAACTGGCCGATCCGTTGGCTGTACGCGCATTCGTTCGAACACAACGTGGGTGCCTTCGAGTCTGGTCTCCGCCGCGGCGAGGCAGTGCGCCTCGGCGTGCTGCGCGAACGGATGGCCGTCGACGGCGAGCTCATCGACGTACACGTCATCGGTATCGAGCGCGAGTCCTGGCTGGCCAGCCCGTTGCGCAGGCGCTTCAACACGCTGCGAACGCGCCAGCTCTGACCACCCGTCAAGTCGACCCTTCGATCAGGTCTACTATTCGTGCGGCATACGGCCCACGACCGAGGAGGACACCATGGATCAGCAGGAGCTCGACCAACTGAAGGCAGACCTACGACGGATGCAGGCTCGTATCGACGAGCTGGAGACACCCGGCATCGAAGAACCGGTGAACCGCCGCCACATGCTGCGTGGCCTAGGCGTGGCCGCAGCCGGTGCGGCAGTCGGCGGTCTCGCCTTCGCCCGCCCAGCAGCTGCCACCGACGGTGGCAACATCGTCATCGGCAACTCCATCCAGACGGCCACCACGCCGACCCTGCTGATTCCAACGACCGGATGGAACTCCAGCCCGCTCACCGGCGCTTTGACCGTCACCAACGATGCATCGTTCACAAGCGTAAACGCGGCGCTGTCGTGCATCACCGGCTACGCCGACTCCACCCAACCAAGCGGCCATTCCATCGGCCTGTTCGGAATGAGCAAGGCCGGCATTGGTGCCAAGCTCGACGGCCCGGTGCCGTTGAAGCTCACCGACAACACCAACTCCGGTGCGCCGAACCAGGGCGCCGGCACCAACGGTCAGTTCAGGGTGGACGACGGCGATCTGTGGTTCTGCGTCGATGACGGCAACGCCACCCAGCGCTGGCGCAAGATCACCGGCGCAGGGGTTGCCGGGGCCTTCCACCCGCTCACACCCGGCCGCGTGCACGACTCGCGCCCCGCCCAGGGCGGCGCCGGCCCGCTCGGCACCGGCCTCAACCGCACCATCTCGGTGGCCAACCGAATCAACCCCGTCGGCGGCGCCAACGTCCAGTCCAACTTCGTGCCGGCGCTCGCCAGGGCCGTCACCCTCAACATCACCGCCGTCGACACCGTCAACAAGGGCTACTTCGCGGTCAACCCCGGCGGTAACACCGTCGTCGGCGCGTCCAGCATCAACTGGACCGCTGGTCAGACCATCGCCAACGGAATCGTCGCCTCGCTCAATGGCTCACGCCAACTCACCATCATCGCTGGTGGCGCCGCCGCCTCGTCGAACTTCATCATCGACATCACCGGCTACTACATCTAGCCGCCTCGGGTCATCCGCTCCGAACCGTGGCGTGCGGTTGCGCCACACTGAAGGCGTGACCGACACGCGCATCTCCCGCATCGCCGTCAACGGTGTCGAACTCGTGGTCCACGAGGCCGGCACCGTTGGCGATCCCATCGTGGTGCTCAGCCACGGTTTCCCCGAGCTGGCACACAGCTGGCGGCACCAGATGGCGCCGTTGGCAGCCGCCGGCTTCCACGTCATCGCACCCGATCAGCGCGGCTACGGCCACTCCTCGGCCCCCACCGAGATCGCCGCGTACGGCACCGACAGCCTCACCGCCGATCTGTTCGCCCTGCTCGACCACTACGGCAAGGACGACGCCGTCTTCGTCGGGCACGACTGGGGCGCAATGGTGGTGTGGGAAGCCGCCCGGCACCGCCCCGAACGCGTGCGTGCCGTGGTCGGGGTGAGCGTGCCGTACGTTGAGTGGCCCGGGCCGCCGACCCAGCTGATGCAGATGGTCTACGGCGACCGCTTCTTCTACATCCTCTACTTCCAGCAGGTGGGGCCGCCCGAGGCCGAACTCGGCGCCGATCCCCGGGTCACGATGGGCCACATGCTGTGGGGGGCATCGGGCCAGGCGGTGACCGGTCGCGAGATGCCCACGGAGCTGCCACCGATGGAAGGCACCGGCTTCCTGACGATGATGCAGGAACCGCCGGCGCTGCCGTTCATGGGTCCTGAGGGTCCGTGGCTCACGGAGGCCGACCTCGCCCTGTACACCGCCGAGTTCGCGCACAGCGGCTTCTTCGGCCCGGTCAGCTGGTACCGCAACCTCGACGCCAACGCGCTGCGCGCCAATGGAGTGGGCGCCGAACGGTTGTCGATGCCCTCGTACTTCCTCACCGGAGATCTCGACGTCGTGCGGCTGATGGACCCGACCGGCCCCGAACGCATGCGCAACCTGCTGCCCGACTACCGCGGCGAAGTCGTCATCGCTGGCGCCGGCCACTGGGTACAGCAGGAGACACCAGCGGCGTTCAACGACGCTCTGCTGGGCTTCTTGCGCGCCCTGTAGCAGACCGCCGCCGGAGCCGGCCTGGGCGGGGACGCGCGTAGATTCTTGACGTGCGCATCGTGGGGCGGGAGAGCGAGACGGGCTGGATCGATCAGCTGCTCAATGGTGCTGCCGGCGAGTCGCGAATCGTCACCATCGATGCACCCCCCGGGGCGGGGAAGTCCGCCGTGCTCGCTGCGGCCGCTGAGCAGGCAATGGCCGCGGGCGCCACCGTGCTGCGCTGCCGGCCGAACGCCGCCGAACTGCACTACGCATACGCGGCCCTTGCCGACCTGCTCAGCCCGGTGCGCGACCTCGATGGCATCGACCCGCTGCCGCGACACGCGCTGGAACGCGCATTGCTGCGCGCCGAGGGCCAGGATGCCATCGATCCGCGGGCGGTCGGCGTGGGGTTCGCCGCTGTGCTGCAACAGCTCGCCGCCGCACACCCGCTGATCGTCATCGTCGACGACGTGCACTGGCTCGATGCTGCCTCAGCCGACGCACTCAACTTCGGCTGCCGTCGGCTGCCACCCACCGGCGTGGTGGTGCTGGTCGCGCGCCGCTCCGGCGAATCGGGCCCCCGCCTGCCCGGCGACTCGGTGCCGTTGGCGCCATTGAGCGCTCCGGCGATGATGACGCTGCTCAGCGAACGGACTCGCGTCGGGGAGCGGCACCTCACCGCCCGCGAGTTGCGCATCATCGTCGATACCGCCGACGGGAACCCGCTGTTCGCCATCGAACTCGCCCGCCACGCGGCGCTGAGCGCCCCAGCGTCCACCGGCCAACTCGCCGTGCCCGCTTCCCTCGACGCGGTGATCGGACAACGATTCGACCGCGTCGAACACGACGTCGTCGAGGCGCTCGCCGCGGTCGCGCTGCTGGCCAGGCCGGACCTGGCGAGCATCCACCGGCTGGGCATCGCCGAGCAGGTCGAGCTCGCCGAGCGGGACGGCATCGTCAGCACTGCCACCGGTCGGGTGGTCTTCGAACACCCGCTGTTCGCAGCAGCGGCGCTCCAGCGCATCACCTCCACCGTACGGCGACGTTTGCACGCACACATCGCCACCATCGCGGACGACGCCGCCGCACAGCTGTGGCACGCAGCGCACGCGGCCGAACGACCCGACGACCAGTTGGCGGCCCAGCTGGCCGAACACACCGCCGCCCTCGCCGACTGCGGCGCAGGCGAGCAGGCCGCTGATTTCGCTGTGATGGCGGCCAACCTCAGCACTGCCAAAGCTCCCGAGCGGCACGACCGGTTCGTGAACGCCGCTCGCCTGTCGTTCCAACGAGGCGAAGCCGAACTGGCGCGAGCAATGCTGGCCGAGGCCGCTCTACTGCAACCGGCGCCTTCGGGCAAGGTACGCGAACTGATGGTGCGCACCAGCGTCGAGTTCTCGTCGGGCAGCGCAGTCGGCGCTCGGCAGCATGCACTCGACGCGCTCACGTTCTGCACCAGCGACACCGAACGAGTGGAGGTGCACTCCATCCTGGCTCGTGTGTCGTACGACAACTTCGACCTGAGCACGCAGCACGCCACCATCGCAATGGAGCTCGCCGAGCACTGCGCCCTGGAGCCGGCGATGCTGGCCAGCGTGCTCACCGCTCGTGCCGGCGAGGCGTTCATGGCGGGCCACGGGCTGGACCGGGCGATGTTCGAACGGGCCATCGAGCTGGAGCGCGCCGGCAACACGTTCAGCGGCGACTCCGCGTACTCGTCGTTCGCAGTGCTGCTCAAGATCGCAGATGAGCTGGACGAGTCGCGCACCATGCTGCTCGCGGTGCTCGACAACAACGACGACGACGGCGCGTTGCCGTTCGCGCTGTCGCACCTGCCGCAGATCGAGATATGGACCGGGAACTGGGACCTTGGCGAGGAGTACGCCCAGCGGCACCTCGCGGCGGCGTTACGCACCGGGCAGCACGACCAGGCCGTCCAGGCGCGCGTCAACCTGGCGCTCATCGACGTGCACCGCGGTGAGGCGACGGCCGCAGCAGCGCTGGCCGAAGAGGTGTGCGCCGCCGGTCGCGAAACGGGCGAGCTCTGGACGGAGCGAAGCGGCCTGGGCCTGTTGGGTCTGGTGGCGCTCGCCGAGGGTGACGCACCACGCGCCGTTGAACTGTTGCGCCGGTGGCACGAACTCGGTGAACAGATGGCCCTGCGCGAGCCGGGCTACTGCCGGATGCAAGGCGATTACGTGGAGGCAATGGTGGCCACCGGAGATCTCGAAACGGCGGCGCAGTACGCCGCGGCCATGATGGCCACCGCGCAACGGCTGGCACGGCCCAGCCTGCTCGCCGGGGCACAGCGCGCCGCGGCCCTCGTTGCCGCCGCCCAAGGGCACCGCGAGGCTGCCGTCGGGTTCGCCGCGAAGTCGGTGGAAGGCTTCGCGGCCACGCCGTTGGTGGTCGAGCACGCTCGTGCCCTGCTCACCCTCGGCCAGATCCATCGCCGGTTCAAGGAGAAGGCGGCAGCGCGCCGCGCGCTCGAGCAGGCGTTGGAGGTGTTCGACCGCCTCGGCGCCGAACGACTGGCCGAACGCACTCGTCAAGACCTCGCCCGCATCGGTCTGCGCACCGCGCATGGCGCTTCGCTCACCGAGACCGAACTGCGCGTGGCGCGCCTGGCTGCCACCGGGCGCACCGTTCGCCAGGTGGGCGACGAGCTGTTCATCAGCCCCAAGACGGTCGAGGCCAATCTCACCCGGGTGTACCGCAAGCTGGGGCTCACCGGTCGCGCCGAGCTGGCCACGTGGGCTGCCACGGTCGACTCGCCCATTCGCTGACAGCCTCGTCGGCGACGGCGACAGGGAAAGGGGGGTGACGTAGGGGTTCCCCCGATTCCTTCGCGCGATCACTTCCGTACCGTCGCCATGGTGAGCACATCGGATCGTGATGAGGGCGGCGAACGGCTGGCCTGGATCGACCCGTTTGCAGATTCCGCCTCGCCCACCATGCACCGAAAGCAGCAACGTGACACCCAAGGATCACAACCCGTCCCCGGCCCGCCCGGTAGCGACGACCATGCTGGCCGCCATCACGTTGGCATTGGCAGCGTGCTCCGGCGGTGGCGGCGCCGTCGCGACGACAAGTAGTGAAGTCACCGCCGCAGCGATCGAGACGGCAGCGATCGAGACGGCAGCGACCGAGGCGGCGACGACCGAGTTGTCGACCAGCGAGACGATGCCGCCGGACACCGCGGTCACCGCTTCGACGCCCGAGTTGCTCGACGAGCTGGACGACCTCGACGAGGACGGCAGCTTCGACGAGCGCTGCGGCACCAGCGACCTCGGTGGCGGGCTGATCGTCGAGACCCTGTGCAGCGCGGCACTCACCCCTACCCCAGAAGGTGGTGTCCTGCCGCTGCTCGGCTCACTGCTGACGCTGCCCACGCCGTCGCGCTGGGACGACCTGGCCGACGTGGACGCGGTGGTCAAGGTGGCCACCCGCCCCGATGGCAGCCGGGTGATCATCTACGTGCTCGGCAGCGACACGCTGTTCGATAGCGGGAGCGCCGGCGTGCGGTCCACCGCCCAGCCGCCGCTGGCCGCCGTCGTCGCCTCGATCGGCGCTCGCTTCCCCGGTCGTCCGATCAACGTGCGGGGCGCCGCCGATTCGGTGGGCGACCCGGCTGCCAACCAGACGCTCTCCGAGCAGCGGGCCGCAGCCGTGGCCGCCCAGCTGGTGGCACTCGGCCTTCCCGCCGAGGGCATCACCTCCAGCGGGCTCGGTGAGCAGGCGCCGGTGGCCGCCGAGACCAACCCGGACGACTCGGTGAGCGAGATCGGCCGCCAGGTCAACCGCCGCGTCGAAATCGTCGTCGGCTGAGCCGAATTCCCCTGTCCCTTCCGACCACTCCCAGAAAGACACCCACCATGTCCCACCGTTCCCTCTCCCGTGCAGCGGCACTCTCCCTCACGGCTGCGTTGCTGATCAGCGCCTGCAGCAGTTCGTCCGACAGCAACGGTGCCGCCGGCACCAGCTCGCTGCCGGCCACTTCCCCGGTTGCGGGCGAGACCGCAGCCCCCGACGCCAATCCACCCGACGCAACCACTGGCGCTCCGGCGCCCACCGTCGGCGACATCTGCGCAACCATCCCCTCGCTGGACGTGATCAACGCCCAACTCGACGAGCCCGCCGTGCGGACACAGCGACTTGATCGCGGCCCGGGTACCGAGCTCTGCGAGGCCGCGAGCGACGGGGTCGCAAACGTGCAGTTCAGCATCGTGACCGACAGCAGTCGTGAACTGACCGAGCAGATCGCCGGACAGTTGGGTTACGCGGTCACCGAGCTGAGCGAGCCCGCGTTGCCGGGCGCAATCACCTACAGCGGTGTCGTGTCCGTGTTCGTCGGTACCACCGAGTACTCGGTGCAGGCCATCACGCTCGACACCATCGCCGCACCCGAGGCACCCGCTGCCATCTCGCGTTCGGCGGCGCTGCTGGCCGCCTGGCTGCCCCTCCTGGGAGTTTCGCTGTGAAGCACCATCACCACCACACCAACCGGCCTAGGAGCCTGTCCATGCGCAAGCACCCGTTCGTCCTCCCACTTCTCCTCACCGCGGTGTTGGCCGCCGCCGGGTGTTCCTCGACCAGCGGCAACGCTGCCGGTGCACTCGGCTCGACCACCAGCAGCGAGGCCGTTGCAGCCAGTACCACGTCATCGAGCACGACCTCGCCGAGCACGACCTCGCCGAGCACGACAGCGCCAACCACCACCATCGTGACGACCACGATCCCGGCAACGCCGCAGCCGGCCGCAACCGTCGCACCGAAGCCGCCACCCGCCGCAACACCATTGCCCACCGCCCCACCAGTCGCGTCAGTGGGCTCGGTCGCCGTCAAGAACTTTCCGGCGAGCGTGTTGTGCAACCGTGACGAGCAGCTGAACATCACGCTGACGTTCTCGGCCAGCAACGCCGCCGGCGTGGCTGTGTGGAGCAGCACCGACGGCAACCTCGGCCAGTTCCCGGCCGAGTTCGGTGAGGCAGAAGTGCCGTACACGTGTGAGCGGTCGTCCTACACCCTGTGGCCGGTTGCACTGGGCGGCGAACAGGGCAGTCCGGTGGACTACTTCGTGCCGATTGCGCCGCGCTGACACCAGGCCAGGCGCTGCGACGGTCTAGCGCTGGTTGAGCTTGGAGATCAGGCGCAGCAGTTCGAGGTAGAGCCACACCAGCGTGGTGAGCAGGCCGAATGCCGCGTACCACTCCATGCCCTTGGGCCAGCCGGCCTGGGCGCCCTTCTCGATCAGATCGAAGTCGACCGCCAGCATCATCGCTGCCAGGCCGGCGGCGAACACGCTGAACGCAATGCCCATCGGCGAGGCCGACTGCAAGAACTGCACGTTGCCACCGAAGATGTTGATCATGAACGAGACGAGGTACATCGCCATCAGGCCCATGGTGGCCATGATCACGATGCGCTTGAAGCGATCGGTGACCTTGATGATGCGGCTCTTGTAGAGGAACAGCATGACCAGGAATACGCCGAGCGTGGCGCCGACGGCCTGCACCACGATGCCGTTCTGCCAGTTGTTGTACGACTTGGAGATGACACCGAGGAAGAAGCCTTCGCCGATGGCGTAGATGGGGCCGAGCACGCGGGCCAGCATCGGCTTGAAGCTGACGATGATGGCGCAGACGAAACCGACCAGCACGCCGGCGATGGCCAGCATCGGGAAGCCGGGGTTGAGTGCATCGCGGTCAGGACCCATCATCCAGCCAACCGTGGCGGCGGCGAGCAGCAGCACCATCAGCGCACCAGTGGCGGTGGCGGTGCCGCGCACGGTCATCGTGTTCGAGGCTGCCTGCCAGCTGCTGACCGGGCCGTCGGTCATGGGCGGGATCTGGGTGGAACGCGCTGCGGCTTCGGGGGCTGCCCAGCCGGCGCGTGCCGCTTCCACCGCCTTCTCGTTGAGGATGGGGTTGGACACGAGCCGCTCCTTGCGATCTGTTTCCCGGCATGATAACGCGCCGGCAGGCTTCGCAGCTGTCGGTCAGCGCAGATCGTGCGCGCTGGGGCCATCCCACAGATCGAAGTCCGGGGCGGCCGCGAGCAGGCCGGCGCAGGCAGTGGCCATCTCCACCATGTCCGGGCTGTCGAAGTGAGCGCGCTGCGCTGCGCCGGATTCCCATTTCTGGATCAGCAGGTATCGCCCCGGGCGGGTGACCGACGAGCACAGGTCGATGTTGCGGCAGCCGGGCTGCATCCGGGTGAGCACGACGTACTTCGAGAGCACCGCCAGCAGTGCGCCTGCATCGGCGGCATCGAACCGCATCGTGACGATCGCGAGCTCGATGTCGTGGTTCGCCGCCTCGGTCATAGCGGCGAACGATAGTCGGGAGCAGCTGATCGCTGTCGGGGATACCGCTTGTGAATCTGTGCACGGGGTGTGAGGGGGTTGACGATGTCGGTATCGTGACCCAATTCACCGGCCGGGCACCGTCCGCCGGTCACCGTTCAGTTCAGGCCCTCGGGGTCGATAGGGAGCAGTCGTGGCGAAAGATCGCGTGGAACGGGACGAAGAAGACCTGGTCCGCCTGTACTTGACGGATATCGGTCAGTACTCGCTATTGACGAAGGACGACGAAGTTCGCCTGGCCAAGCAGATCGAGAGCGGCAAGGCGGCCATCGCCGAGCTGGACAGTGCTTCCGATCTGACTGCCGCCAAGAAGCGCGAACTACGTCGTGCAGCCCGCGAAGGCGAAGACGCCGAGCGTGGGTTCGTGCAAAGCAACCTTCGCCTGGTGGTCTCCATCGCCAAGAAGTACCAGGCATCGGGCTTGCCGCTGCTCGACCTCATCCAAGAAGGCAACCTGGGCCTGATGCACGCAGTCGAGAAGTTCGACTGGCGCAAGGGCTTCAAGTTCTCCACGTACGCCACCTGGTGGATCCGCCAGGCCATCACCCGCGGCATCGCCAACACCGGTCGTACCATCCGCCTGCCAGTGCACGCGGGCGATACGTTGGCCCGCCTGCAGAAGGCTCGCAGCCGGCTCGAGCTGAAGTTGGGCCGCCCGGCCACGCTCAGCGAACTGGCCAAAGAAGTCGAGATGCCGGAAGACAAGGTCACCGAGGCGCTGCGCTTCGCGGCCGAGCCGCTGTCGCTCAGCGAGCCGCTGCGCGAAGACGGCGACGCTGAGCTGGGCGATGTCGTGGAAGACCGTTCCGCCGAGTCGCCGTTCGAGGTGGCTGCCACGTCGCTGTTGCCCGACGAGATCGCCCGCCTGCTGGCCCCGCTCGACGAGCGCGAGCGCGAGATCCTGAAGCTGCGCTTCGGTCTCGACCGCGGCGAGCCGCGCACCTTGGAAGAGGTCGGCGAGCACTTCAACCTTACTCGTGAGCGCATCCGCCAGATCGAGGCACGCGCGATGAGCAAGCTGCGCCACCCCTCCTCCGACACCGGCGCCCGCGACCTGCTCGCCGTCTGAACCCAACCATGTGGAAGGTGCGGCGCCGCTGGCTGCCCCACCGCGAGGGAATCGGCGTACGCCAACGGTTCCGCAAGGACAAGGCGAAGGACCGCGGCCGTTGGTTCGATCTTCTCGACGCGGGCGATGGTTGCTCCGACGGTGCTGAAGGCATCGCGCTGGCGATCGGGTTCGTCGTTGCGCTCGCCGTGCTGATCTTTCTCTTCCCTCCGGTGATCCTGCTGGGCATCGACCTGATCTGGCTGGTGCTGGTGTTCCTTGCCGGCTCGCTCGGGCGGCTCGCGCTCGGCCGCCCCTGGACGGTGGAAGCCGTCGGCCCCAGCGATGAGCGGCGAGTGTGGAGGGTGAAGGGCTACCGCGGCGCCGGCCAGTTGTGCGACACGCTGCAGGCCGAGTTCGACGCCGGGCTGAACCCGCACCCCGACGTACTGACCGGTTGACGCTTCCGCTCAGCCGCCAGCAGGCCCGACGCACTCGGCGAAGGCTCCGAACATCACCTGCACGAACCCAAGCCGGACATCCATGTCACCTGAGGCCAACTGCCGGTAACCGCCGGCCTCGAGAATCGCGTCGTCCAGCTTCGTTGCCGCACAGATTGCGGCGTCGCCGGTCACTGGCCGACCGAGATAGTTCATCGACCCGGCGAAGAGGCTGACCCGGGTCTCGCGCGATAGACAATCGTCGTAGACCTTCCCGCCGAATTCGCGCACGTCGTCCTTCGTCGCTGCATCGGTGAAGTTGAATCCCTCGGCGAGGTCGGCCGGGTCGATGCGCGCACCGACGCGGTCGATACATGCCAGTTCCTCCCCGGAGAGGTCGACTGACGCACCGGCTTCACGCTGCGCTTCGACGAACGATCGAGCCACGGGACCAGCCTTGTAGTTGGCGTAGCCGTCGTCCCCACGAGCGGCAAACCAGATCACGGTGAAGGCCGCGAACGCCACGACGGCTGCGACCGCCAGCAACTGAGGCCGCTTGGACACCCTGACGGTGACATTGCGATCCAGCACGACCGACTGGCCGGAGACCGAACCGTCGACGGCTGAGTGTTGTTCGTTGGACATCGGCTGCCTCATGGTTCTGCTTCGACTGGACAGGTGCGGACGCTAACCACTCAACTCGGAGGCGCAAAAAGCATCGGCG
>Ga0105047_10000277_pt1 | contig 81387 bp, 82 predicted proteins | sample MAT04_FD_78384 | JGI IMG/M metagenome (GOLD analysis project Ga0105047, IMG submission 78384) | Freshwater microbial communities from Lake Fryxell liftoff mats and glacier meltwater in Antarctica - MAT-04 (megahit assembly) | ecosystem: Environmental > Aquatic > Freshwater > Ice > Liftoff... | reverse complement strand
GTGCCCTCGGTCGGCTGAACTAAGAAGCCGAGTTTGTGCAGTCCATCTGTGAGGTAGTCGCGCTTTGCTGCAAGCCCCGCAGCAAACTCGTCAAAGTAGCGGTCGGGGAGCTGCAATCCTGCCGCAATTGCGAGTTGGAACGGCCCACCGGAGACGAATGACAGGTGCTGCCTGATCACCCGTACAGCCGCGATCAGGTCCGCAGGGCCAGTAGCCCACCCCACCTTCCAACCGGTGAACGAGAAGCATTTTCCGCCGGAGCCGACCGTGACAGTGCGTTCCCACATGCCGGGCAAGCTCGCGATGGGTATGTGGCGATGTGGAGCAAAGACGAGGTGTTCGTAGGCCTCGTCAGAGAGCACTAGCAGGTTGTTGTCGATGGCGATATCTGCGACTTGCTGCAGTTCTGCTTCGGTCAAGACCATGCCGGTTGGGTTGTGTGGAGTGTTCAGAAGGATCATTGTTGTGCGCTCGGTGACGGCTGCTCGAAGTGCCTCGGGATCAAGGCGGAATCCGGTCTCAGTTTGGCCATCCGGAATTGCTAGAGGAACGGCCTTGCGTTGGCCACCTGCCATCGAAATAGCCGCAGAATACAAGTCGAAGTACGGTTCAAGAACGATGACCTCGTCGCCTTCGTTGACCAGTGCAATCAATGCAGCAGCAATCGCCTCGCTGGCACCGGTGGTGACGACAACCTCCGTCGATGGGTCAACAGTCAGGCCATAGAAGCGCTGCTGATGATCAGCAATAGCGTGGCGCAGAATTGGATGACCGTGTGCTGGCGGGTATTGGTTGCCGGTACCGTCGGCGATTGCCGCGATGGCTATTTCTTTGAGTTCGGAGGGCCCGTCGAAGTCAGGGAAGCCTTGGCCGAGGTTGACGGCTGCAAGCTGAGTGGCCAATGCCGACATCTCGCCGAAAATCGACGGTGCGTAAGGGCGCATGTGGGGCTTGAGCCGACTCAGGTCAGTCCCCGTTGTTGGTTGACAGGGTGATTCGGCCGGAAAAGGCGCGGCATTTGGCTCGGTCATAAACCGATCCTAGGCGGGTGGCATCAGCGTCCCGTCGGCAATCGTCCAGCCCGTCGGCAACGCCGCTGGGGTGCCCGCGATCCCAAAGAAGTTCGCGCCTTTGAGCACAGTGCCTGCGAGGTTAGCGTCAGTAAGGTCGGGCTGAAATGCCTGGCTGTCAGTGAGGTCGGCTCCCGTGAGGTCTGCACCGACAAGGCTGGTTCCATTGAGCCAGGCCGCGACTAGTAGCGAGTTGGTGAAGTTGGCACCGTTGAATGCGCCACCGTCGAGGATTGCGCCGGTGAGGTCGGCATTCGACAGATTTGCTAATTCGGCGTCGGCATTTGTGAAGATGGCACCGGCAAGATGCCTCCCGCTGAGATCAACGGCGCGCAAGTTCGCATCTGTGAAATTTGCATGCGGGCCAACGAGGTAGCCGCTGACCCAACTCCAGTTGGTTGGTAGCGCCACGGGACCGGCGAGGATGCGACCGCTGCGCACGCCGTCAAGGTTCACAGCGCTGAGGTCGAGTCCACCGAGATCCGCGCCTGCAAGCTCCGCTCCAGGTCCGATGAGATTGCCATTGAGGAGCACCCATTGGGCGGGCAGGGCTGTCGGCGTTCCTGTGAGTCCGCCGCTACTAACTCCCATCAAGATTGCCGATGACAAGTCCGCTGCCTCGACATGGGCACCCCGCGTCTGCGTTTGAGTGAGGTTTGCCGCATGCAGGTCGCTGCCGGCCAGATTCGTTCCAACCAACGAGGCTTGGTCGAGCAGGGCGCCAGTCAAGTCGGCATTGGTCAGGTCGGCGTCTTTCAGATTGCCTGCGTGGACGTCGGCCTGACGAAGAACCGCACCTGCGAGCACCGCACCAGTCAAATCCGACCACGGCGCCCTCGCGTTAGCCAGATTCGCTTCGGTGAAGTTCGCATGGTGGGCGCGCGTATAGGTCAGGTCTGCTCCGCTCAAGTTGGCACCGGTGAAATTGGCGCCCTGCAATTCGGAACCGGACAAGTCTGTATCACTAAGATCTGCACCAGTAAAGACACAACGCGAGAGGTTCTTGATCGCACCAGGGATGCAATCGTGGGGTAGCAGTTCCGCGGTCACGCCACTAGGTGCCCCAACGCCAATGGCGTTAACGGCAGAAACCCGGAAACGATAGGTCCAACCGTTCTCAACCGCGGCCTTCGCGCTGGTGCTACTAGAAACGCTGTCAGCGATAGGTTCCCACCCGCCGCTGTTCTTGGAGGTCTCGATGCGGTAGTCAGTAATCGGAGATCCGCCGCTGGAGGCCGGTGCCTTCCACGACAGCTCGACGTTGGCGTCACCGGCCACGCCAGTCACCGTCTGAGGCGCCGCAGGGGCGCTCAAGGGGACAAGTCTGCGGGCTTTGAAGTAGTAGCGGACGGTGACTGTGGAGGTCTTGTTCTTCTTAACCTGGGTCTTCGTTGAAGTGACGGACGCAATTGCTGTCCCTCCAGTCGCGGGAACCGAATTGGCCAAGACCCGGTAGCTGCCAGTAGCGAGTTTGGAAAGCGTCGCCTCGTGAGTCAGCTTCTTGCGGTACGAACCCGGGCCGGTGACCGTCAACTCGGGCGTGGACCCACGCGGAACCCCGGTGATCTTGATCTTCAACCTAGTAGCGGCATATCGCTTGGCCTTACGGGACTCTGCCGCCATAAGGGGAGCGTTGAGGGCTGTACGGCTCAGCGAGGCTACGCGCGGGTTAACTGCGGAGGCCGAGGTTGCCCCCAATGTGCCGACGAGCACCGCAGTTGTCGCGGCCACAGTAGCCATGGATGAAGTTCTCAGTACGCTCACGCAAGCCCCCCAGCTGCAGTTTTGTTATCCGACTATGCGCGATCGGACACAGATCAAAGGTACCGTGTCCACGCCATAAAGTGGGCATTTGATCGAGACTGTTTTGCGATCCGCCATGGCGCACTCGGCCGAAGCGGGCGTCTTAGGTGTACTCGGTGAGAGGCTGAGAGCATGACGATTCTCGTTGGTTCGGCGGCATCCCAAATCCAAGGTGAGCCAGTTGTCAGGGCCGTAGCCGATGTCTGCACCGACCTGCTCGCACCTACTGCCAGCGCGAGCGATCAGCACGGTTTGTCGCGCGCTCACCTCGATGCTCTGGCAATAACCGGGGCATTTGGCATCCAGTTCCCCAAGGAGTTTGGGGGCCTCGACGCATCCGCTACGACGTTGCGCGAGGTCATCGAGTTGATTTCCGGGGCATGTGGAACGACGTGGTTCTGCTTCGCCCAACACAAGACCCCGGTCGGGTTGCTGCTGGCCAGCGACAATGCTGTTCTGCGGGAGCGCTGGCTCACTGAAATGATCTCGGGTAACGCGATTGGGGCAGCAGCATTCGCTCATCTTCGCCGACCCCAACAGTCCTTCGGAATGACACGTGTTCCTGGTGGTTGGCGCCTTGATGGAAAGCTTGACTGGGTAACGACGTGGCCGCTGTGCGAAGTGGCCGCTGTTCAGGGCTTCACTGGCGATCGCGGCATTGGTACCCATGTCGTCACGGTCTTCATTTCCCCACCTAGACCCGACCCGAGCCACGCCCCCGGCCTGCGCGCTGGACCTGATCTGGCGACCTTCGCAATGGCCGGCACACATACGTGGCCGGTGCGCTTTGATGGCTATTTCGTTGCCGATGAGGATGTCGGCTCAATCGTTCCCACCCACGTTTGGCGGGTTGGCAATGAGCGCATTTCGGCTGATGCGAATCCGGCTTCTTTTGGGATGGCTCGAGCCGCGATCAACGAATTGGCACAGCGAGCGGATCTGATGGCAGATCAGCCGGCAGCAACAGCGGCAATGCTGCTCGCTGAGGAATTGACGAGATGCCGCGAGCAGGCATATGAGCTTGCCGACCTCGCTGCGAGTGACGCCGCGGTCGCCGAGGCTTCGATTGGCGAGCGCGTGCACTTGCGCGGGAGGGCTCTCGATATCAACCTGCGTGCCGCCTGCGCGTTAGTGACTGCCAGCGGAGGTTCGGCGATGCTGCGATCAGCAACCCCCGGCCGCCGGGCGCGCGAAGCGCTGTTCCTCCAGGTACAAGGTCAAACCGCCACTTTGCGGTCGGAATCCCTCGGCTTATTGAGTCAGCCCCGCACCGACCCATGACTCCAGTTACGAGCGCACCCGCCCCGTGGAATGTTGAGTTGTTGATGTTTTCGATCTTGAAGATCCATCAACAACTCGACACTCTATGGGGACCGGGGTGGCGTGCTAGCGGGCGAGGTGGTGGGATCGAGGAATGAGCACCGCACTGATTACTGGCCCGACAGCGGGACTGGGTCGCGAATTTGCCAACCAACTCGCCGCGCGAGGTCATGACCTGATTCTGGTCAGTCGCCGGCGCGAGAAGCTGCAGGAAGTCGCCGACGAGTTGTCGGCTAAGCATCGAATCGCCTGCGAAGTCCTGCCGGCGGACTTGTCCAACCGCGCCGACACGCGTGCCGTGGAGGGCCGCCTCGCCGACAAAGACCGACCCGTCGATTGGTTGATCAATAACGCGGGCTTCGGTTACGCCGAGCCGTTCATGAATACCACTGTCGATCAAGAGCAAGCACTGTTGGACGTTCTTGTCACCGCACCGATGCGTCTGACTCACGCTGCCCTACCGGGAATGTTGGAGCGAGGTTTCGGTCGGATCATTGTGGTTTCAAGTTTCGCGAGTTGGCTGTCGACTGGTACCTATTCGGCAGCCAAATCATGGGCAACCGTCTTCGTTGAAGGTGTCTCTACTGAGCTCAAAGACGACAACGTCAACATCACTGCTGTGTGTCCGGGATTCATTCGCACTGAGTTCCACGAGCGGGCCGATATGGATGTCGCCGACGTACCCAAGCAGTTGTGGTTGCAGCCAGGCGACGTGGTCGCCAGTGGATTGCGTGCTGTCGATCACGGAAACGTCATCTGCGTCCCAGGTAAGCAGTACTCAGCGCTGGCACCAATCGCCAGGATGCTTCCAAGGTCCTTGATCCGGCGAGTCTCGGCTGGCGGTATGTCCTCGGAATAGGATTCGATCCAGGATGGGACAGAACTGGGCTTAGTCGCGGGCGATCTCTAGTAAGGCCATCGCGGCTTCGTTGTTGTTGACGACTGTCCATCCGCGAAGCTCGGCCTCACGTGCCGCGGCATCGCCGTCGCCGCCGCCGTTGGCGGAGGTGATGTAGGTGACTGGCGCGTCGGGCCAGTCAGCAGCTCCCGCCTTGGGTAACTCGCCGTCGACCACCACATATCCAGCGACCGGACGCCGAGATGCCCGTTGTGAAAAACCGAGCGCCGGCAGCAGTGATCCAGCAGCGCCACTGGCTACCAACAAGACCGGCTTGGGGGGCTGTGCATCGGACAAGGCGATCGCGTTGTGCGCGACCCAGTTGGCAGTGGCTCCGCGCAAGTCCAATTCCTCGTCGGGCTCCGGGGCTTCGGGAATCACTAAGGTGTTGATCCCGTAGGCAAGCAGCTCGGCCTGGATCTCGCGACGACCTGGCCATCCGGCTGATCGATCGGGGCCCAGCTGCGCAGGTGGTAACAACACCACGGTTCCGATACTCACATGAACACCTTGCCCTAGTACGCGATCGCACCGGGATGAAACGGGCAAGTTGACTTGACATCAGGCGAGCCGAATCTCGCACGCCAACGAACCCTCACTACTGTGGAGCCATGTCTGAATCCACTGCGCAGACGTCGGCTGACGTGCGCGAACAACTTCGCCAACAGATCGTCGACAAGGCTGTCGTTCACGGCAAAGTGATCTTGTCCAGCGGTCGAGAGGCTGACTACTACATCGACCTGCGCCGAGTCACTCTCGATGCGCAGGCCGCGCCGCTGGTAGGCCAAGCAATGCTTGCCGCCACCGCTGATCTTGACTACGACGCAGTCGGCGGACTCACCCTCGGTGCCGATCCGGTCGCCGCCGCGATGCTCCATAGTGCTGCCGCCAAGGGACTTCGCCTCGATGCATTCGTGGTGCGTAAAGAGGAAAAGCAACACGGACTGCAGCGTCGAATCGAGGGCCCTGACGTTGCGGGTCGCCGAGTCCTCGCAGTCGAAGACACGTCGACAACGGGCGGTTCGGTCTTGACCGCCGTCGAGGCCTTACGTGACGCTGGGGCAGAGGTCGTGGGGGTTGCAGTTATCGTCGAGCGTGGTGCGCGCCCGGCAATTGATGCCGCCGGGTTGCCATACATCACCGTTTTCGAGTTGGCTGACCTCAATCTCGGTTAGTTCGAAGTCCAACTACACCGGTATTCGACTGATGGAGCCTTGACCGATGTCCGACCGTTCGATCCAGAACATGTTCTGCGGTGTCCGCTGTGCGGGTGCTCAATCCGAGGGTGGTTCGTTCGATGTCTGATGTGTTCATCAACAACATTGGCTTGCTGGAATTTCTGCAACCCGAGACTCTGTTGAAGTGGCTCGGCCCCTGGGCGCTGATCGGCGTCATCTTCATCATCTTCGCCGAGTGCGGTTTGCTGATCGGGTTCTTCCTCCCCGGCGACTCGTTACTTTTCATCACTGGGCTGTTCATCAGCACCGGCTATATCAAGACTCCGCTGTGGCTGGCACTCGTGCTGCTCGCAGGGGCCGCGGTGCTGGGGAACCTGGTCGGCTATTGGATCGGCAAGTTTGTCGGCATGAAGCTTTTCGATAAGCCCGACTCCAAGATTTTCAAGAAGGAGTACGTGGTCAAGACCCACGAATTCTTTGAAAAGCACGGGTCACGAGCCATTGTGCTCGCCCGTTTCATCCCGATCGTGCGCACGTTCATCACCGCGATGGCGGGCGCCTCAGGGATGAACTTCCGAAAGTTCGCGACTTACTCCGCCATCGGTGGCGTCCTGTGGGCTGCTGGCGTGACGTTGCTCGGGTACTTCCTCGGCGGATTCCAAATCGTTAAGGACAACATCGAGATCATGCTGATCCTGATCGTGCTAGTCAGTCTCTTGCCAGTCTTTTTCGAGTACGCCAAACATCGCAAGGAAAAGAAGGCTGCTGCAGGCGGAATCGTTGACGGTCCAGCGTCGCCGGATGCTCCCGAGATCGACCCCGCCTAACCTTCCCACCCTTCCCAGCCGTCCCAGCCGTCCGACTTTGCCACCGCGCGGGCTGTGAATTTGGCCGATTTCGGCCAAATTGACCGCCCGGCGGGTGGCGAAGTGGAAAAGGCGGACGCTAGAAGCGGTGCTGGCGAATCCATGCGTGCATCACAATCGCCGCGGCAGCTGAGGCGTTGATTGATCGTGTCGAACCGAACTGCGTGATGTGCAGCATGACTTCGCACAACTGTTGGGCTTGCGGGGACATCCCCGGGCCCTCCTGGCCGAAGAACAGCACACACGCCTCGGGCAATTCGTACGTCTCGATCGCCACACTGCCAGGAATGTTGTCGATTCCCATTACTGGCAGGCCCGCCTCGGCGATCCATTCGCCGAACGCCGCAACGCTTGGATGGTGGTGGATGTGTTGGTACCTGTCGGTCACCATCGCCCCGCGACGATTCCAGCGCTTCTCGCCCACAATGTGTACCTCGGCGGCCAAGAACGCGTTTGCAGTTCGCACGATCGAGCCGAGGTTGAGGTCCTTCTCCCAATTCTCAACTGCGACGTGGACCGGATTGCGACTTCGATCCAGGTCGGTCTTGATGGCCTCGACCGACCAATAGCGGTAGTTGTCGACGACATTGCGCCGGTCACCTTCAGCTAGCAGTTCAGGATCGAGCCTGAGGTCATCGGGCCAGGGCAGCGGATGTGGTCCAACCCCGTTGATTTCACCGGCGCGTACCTCCGGCGGCAAGACGACTGGCACCTTTCGGTCCGTCGCCTCCTGCCCGCTGCTATCAAGTTCGGCCACCGCGCCAATCTAAGCCTCCACCTAGGTGGCGCGACGGGCACGGCTGGGATTTCCCTGCAAGGATGGGTGGAAGATCTGTGAACAAGCACCCGCAATCCAAAGAGCCAGCGATGGTTGGCCGACGAAGGAGTCCGCGAAATGCCCATTGCAACCCCAGAGGTCTACGCCGAGATGCTCGATCGGGCCAAGGCCGGCAAGTTCGCCTACCCGGCTATCAATGTCACCTCGTCGCTGTCGTTGAACGCTGCGCTCGCAGGCTTTGCCGAAGCGGGTTCTGACGGCATCATCCAAGTTTCCTGGGGCGGCGCAAACTTCGCATCGGGCACCACGATCAACAACATGGTCAACGGCGCAACCGCACTCGCCGAGTACGCCAATGTTGTCGCCAAGCAGTACCCAGTGACTATCGCGCTGCACACCGACCACTGCCCCGTCGACAAGCTCGACGGCTTCATGCGCCCGCTGGTCGACATCTCCCTTGAGCGCGTCAAGAACGGCCAGCTCCCGTTGTTCCAGTCGCATATGTGGGACGGGTCGGCGATCTCGCTCGAGGAGAACCTCGACATCGCTGAAGAGATGCTCGACAAGTGTCACAAGGCAAACATCATCATGGAACTCGAGATCGGCGTAGTCGGTGGCGAGGAGGATGGCGTCGAGGCCAAGCACGACGCCAAGCTTTACTCAACAGCTGAAGACGGCCTCATGACAGCAGAGAAGCTCGGCCTAGGCGAGCGAGGTCGCTACATGGTTGCCGCGACGTTCGGCAATGTGCACGGCGTATACAAGCCAGGCAACGTCACGCTGACCCCATCGATCCTCAATGACATTCAGACCGCGGTCGGTGAGAAGTACGGCGTGACCGATCCCTTTGACCTGGTCTTCCACGGCGGTTCAGGCTCAACGATCGAAGAGATCCACGAAGCTCTGGACTACGGCGTCGTCAAGATGAACGTCGATACCGACTGCCAATACGCATTTACCCGCCCGGTCGTTGATCACATGTTGGTCAATTACGAAGGTGTGTTGAAGATTGACGGCGAGGTCGGCAATAAGAAGAAGTACGACCCGCGCGTCTGGGGTAAGTCCGCCGAAACAGGTATGGCTGCTCGCGTCAAGGAAGCCTGTGACGATTTGCGTTCGTCGGGTACCGGGATGGCTGGCTAGTTCGACGTCTCGAGCTAGCTCACTAGCCACACGCACCAAGCACACAACGTAGGAGGGCCCGACACCGTTGATGGTGCCGGGCCCTGCCACGTCTCGCTTGATTTACTATGCCTTCGCGACTACAGCCTTCATTCGCGCGAGGCCCTTCTCTAGGTCAGCGCCAACGGTCTTGTCGAAGTTCATGAACAAGCCGACAACTTTGGTCATCAAGGTCTTTGGCGTATGGACCTGCCAAGTCACTGTCGTACCCTCGCCGTCAGCGACCAGGGCAAAGTTGGTCTTGCCGTTCGACTTGAACGGACGAGTGAAGATCAAGTCCATGTCGACTGAGGCATCGCTGACCGACAGAACCTCCATCGTTCCGGCTCCGGCTTTCTTGTTGCCAGACCATTCGTACTTGGTTGCGACTCCACTGTCGGGGCCGGAATAGGTGCGCTGTAGTTCAGGGTCTAAACCCTCCCAAGGTGACCAATCGAGCCAACGGTGGAAGTCGACTATGAGCGGAGTTATTGCTTCTGGAGAAGCTGGGATCGCCAAGGAACGCTCGATCACTAAGTAATCAGTCATGGCGGCATCATGCCCGATTGATCATCTTCTTGCTAAGGCCGAGGTCCCCATCGCGGGCAAGGAGGCAGGCCGTTGCGGTCGCGAACACGCGAGCAGGCAAGATGGTGGGGTGACTTTGCATCAGGACTTGCTTGGCGGACCGCCGCCCACTTTGCTTCCCGAGGACCCCGCGCCAGCCGCGGAACTAGCCGAGGGTGGCGACCCGCACCAGGTTGCAGCCGACTACCCGACGTCGAGTTTGGCCTGGGCGGTGCTCGCTGATGCCGCTTGGGACCAGGGCCGCACTATCGACTCGTATGCGCTGGCCCGCACCGGCTACCACCGCGGATTGGACGCGCTGCGCCGCAATGGTTGGAAAGGTCATGGACCAGTTCCGTGGGAGCACGCGCCGAACCGCGGGTTCTTGATGGCACTCAACGCGCTTGCCCGCGCGGCCGATGCCATCAATGAAACCGACGAAGCCGCTAGGTGTAGCCAGTTCCTAGCTGACAGCTCGCCCACTGCAGCACAGGTGCTCGCGGGCGCCTGAACCGCTGAATCCGAAGATCTTTCCAGTACGCTCACGACGTCGACAAGCGTCGATGACCACCAAAGCAAGGAGTTAGTGCCATGCCCGCAATCGTGCTCGTGGGAGCCCAGTGGGGCGACGAGGGCAAAGGTAAGGCAACCGACCTGCTCGGTGGTCGCGTCGACTTCGTCGTTCGATACCAGGGCGGCAACAATGCTGGCCACACCGTGGTCATCGGTGACGAGCGCTACGCGTTGCACCTGCTGCCGTCGGGAATCCTCACTCCCACATGTACACCGGTTATCGGCAATGGCGTTGTGATCGACCCCGCCGTGATGTTCACCGAGCTTGCTGGACTCAATGAGCGAGGTATCGATACCTCGCGGCTGAAGATCTCGTCCAACGCCCATCTGATCACGCCGTACCACGTCGAACTCGACAAGGTCACCGAGCGCTTCTTGGGCAAGGAAAAGATCGGCACCACCGGTCGCGGCATCGGTCCGACGTACATGGACAAGGTCGCCCGCCTCGGTATTCGGGTGCAGGATCTGTTTGACGAGAAGATCCTTGAGGCCAAGATCGAGAACGCGCTGAGCAGTAGAAACCAGACATTCGTGAAGGTCTTCAACCGCCGACCATTCGAGGTCGACCGAGTCACCGAGGAACTGCTGGCCTTCGCTGAGCCGCTGCGCCCCTACGTTGCTGATACAGCTCTGTTGCTCAACGATGCTCTCGATGAAGGCAAGGTCGTTTTGCTTGAAGGTTCGCAAGGCACGCTTCTCGATGTTGATCATGGAACCTACCCGTTCGTCACGTCGTCCAACCCGACCACCGGTGGAGCGTGTGCAGGATCGGGAATTGGACCGACTCGCATTAGTCGGTCGATCGGAATTCTCAAGGCCTACACGACGCGCGTCGGCGCGGGTCCGTTCCCAACGGAGTTGCACGACGCCGATGGCGAGCGACTGCGCCAGGTCGGCGGCGAGGTCGGCGTCACTACCGGCCGTGATCGCCGCTGTGGTTGGTTCGATGCCCCAATTGCTCGGTACGCGACCCGTATCAACGGCCTGACAGACATCTTCTTGACCAAGCTCGATGTACTCACCGGCTGGAAAGAAGTCCCGGTCTGCGTCGCTTACGAAGTCGATGGCGAGCGGGTCGAGGAGATTCCGATGACCCAGACCGACTTCCATCACGCGAAGCCGATCTATGAATTGCTGCCTGGTTGGTCGGAAGACATATCCAATGCGCGCTCGCTCGACGAGTTGCCGAAGAACGCCCGCGCATACGTCGAGTTTTTGGAAGAGAAGTCCAATTGCCGGATCTCAGCAATCGGTGTTGGGCAAGATCGCGACGCAACCATCGCTGTCCGCGACCTCGTCAACGACTAGCTGGCCTGACCGTGTTCGGCACGCACCCGGACCTTCTCGGCCTGGACTCATCGACCGAGCTGAGAGGCGATTATGTTCGCCTCTGTGTCTTCGAGCCATCCGACTCTGCCGGGCTCGCCGAAGCGCTGGGATCTGATCCGGATGTCTGGACGCATATCCCAAGCGCGCCACCTGATCTGTCTGACTGGCCGCGCTTCTTCCAGGCGGGAGTGCCGACGGGCCGCTGGCCGTGGATTGTTCGCCTGGCACGACCTTTGAGATCAGCCGACAGTGACCTCGAAACTGGGCGGGTGGTGGGAACCACGTCCTACTACGACGTGTCCGCCCGCGATGCTCATATGTCGATCGGTTACACGATGTATCAGCGAGCCGTGTGGGGCACCGCTGTCAACCTGGAGTGCAAGCTTTTACTCTTCGGCTTCGCGTTCGGCGAGCTGGAAATGAAGCGAGTTCAGCTGAAGACCGACTTGTTCAACGAGCGATCTCAGGCCGCAATCGCTGCGTTGGGTGCGACTAGGGAAGGCGTCTTGCGCAAACACTTGCGCCGCGCCGACGGGACCCTGCGCGACACGGTGATCTACTCCCTGCTTGCCGATGAATGGCCGGCCGCGAAGTCCAAGCTGATTGCCCGCCTCGAGGCGCGGACCTGACGCTTGCCAGTCTGGATGCCAGGTGGAGAATCCGGCAAGCCCGCCATATACGGCTGACTCGACGCATAGTTGGTTTGCCGCGAGGCCAAGGCGCGGATGAGGTGAACGGAGCGCCAAGTAACCTTGTCGGTGTGGATGTGCTCGTCATTGGATCAGGTGCCAGAGAGCACGCCCTTGTCATCGGCCTCGCTGCGGACTCGTTGGTGGGTCAGGTACACGCCGCCCCGGGCAACGCCGGTATCGCCGCCGATGCCACCGTGCATGAAGTCGCTGCTGCGGATCCGCAGGCTGTCGCCGATCTTGCGACCCGACTCGGCGTTGGCCTAGTCGTCGTTGGCCCAGAAGTCCCGTTGGTCGCAGGTGTAGCCGATGCGGTTCGGGGGGCGGGAATTGCCTGCTTCGGGCCTTCCGCGCAAGCTGCCCAACTCGAAGCGAGCAAGGCCTTCGCCAAGCAAGTGATGCATGCTGCTCAAGTTCCCACTGCCCGGGCCGGAGTGGCCCGCGACCTGGACACAGTTGCGATGGTGCTCGATGAGTTCGGAGAGCCACATGTGGTCAAGGATGACGGGCTTGCTGCTGGCAAAGGCGTGGTTGTCACCGATGACTGGGACGAGGCGATGGCGCACGCGAAGGCGTGTCTAGCCGCAGACAACGGCCGCCTCGTTATCGAGGAATATCTCGATGGCCCAGAGGTCAGCCTCTTCCTGATCACTGACGGAACCACGGTTGTCCCCTTGCAGCCAGCGCAGGATTTCAAGCGCGCCCTGGATGGCGATCAAGGCCCCAATACCGGCGGTATGGGTGCTTACACGCCACTACCGTGGGCTCCTGAGGGCCTGACGCAATGGGTCGTTGACCACGTCGCGCAGCCCACTGTCGATGAGATGGCTCGTCGCGGAACGCCGTTCGCCGGCTTGCTCTATGCCGGTCTGGCGCTGACATCAAACGGTGTACGCGTCATAGAGTTCAATGCACGGTTCGGGGATCCAGAGACGCAGGTCGTCCTAGCCGCGCTGAAGACACCGCTCGGGGGCCTCCTGCTCGCTGCATCCGATGGAACATTGGCCGAGCATCCGCCGCTGCAGTGGCACGACGGGTCAGTGGTCACAGTCGTAATCGCCTCGGAGAACTACCCGAGTACGCCGGTCACCGGCGACATGATCACCGGAATCGAGCAGGCTGAAGCGTTGGACAACGTGCAGGTGCTGCACGCGGGCACGGCCCACGACCCTGACGGCAAGCTCGTGTCTTCGGGTGGGCGAGTCCTCTCGGTGGTGGCCCGCGGGGACGATCTTGTCGATGCCCGACGACGCGTTTACGAAGCAGTCGACCTCATCGAGCTGCGAGGCTCACATCACCGCACTGACATCGCCGCGCTTGCCCAGGACGGCAAAATTGTGGTTCCCGCTGGTCTTGAAGGAGAGAGTCAACAGTGATTCCTAACGTGCTCGCTGGTCGATACGCATCGCCCGCCATGGTCCGAGTTTGGGATCCACAGAACAAGATTCGCCTCGAACGGCAGCTCTGGATTGCAGTGATGAAGGCTCAGGCCGAGCTGGGAATCGATATTCCGGCGGAGGCCATCGCCGACTATGAAGCCGTCATTGATCAGATCGACCTGGATTCCATCTCCGAGCGTGAGCGCGTCACACGCCACGACGTCAAGGCGCGCATCGAGGAATTCAACGCACTTGCCGGCCACGAGCACATCCACAAGGGCATGACGAGCCGCGACCTCACTGAGAACGTCGAACAGCTACAGGTCAAGCAGTCACTTGAACTGATCCGCGACAAGACTGTGGCGACGTTGAGCGCTTATGCCGCGTTGGCTACGCAGTACACAGACACAGCACTTACCGGCCGCTCGCACAACGTCGCTGCCCAGATGACAACGTTGGGCAAGCGATTCGCGACCTATGCTGACGAGTTGATGATCGCGTTTGCTCGCACCGAAGAGTTGCTGGCTCGCTATCCGTTGCGGGGCATCAAAGGCCCCGTCGGGACATCTCAGGACATGCTTGACCTTGTCGAGGGTGACGCCGAGCAGTTGGCAATCCTCGAGAGAGCGATTGCGGCTGGCCTGGGCTTTGACAACATCCTGACCAGCGTCGGACAGGTCTACCCGCGCTCGCTCGATCACGAAGTGCTGTCGCTGTTGGTGCAGATCGCCGCCTCCCCGTCGAATTGCGCCAAGACGATCCGGTTGATGGCAGGTAACGAGTTGGTCACCGAAGGGTTCGCCGAGGGCCAGGTCGGATCCAGTGCGATGCCCCACAAGATGAACACTCGCTCCTGCGAGCGGGTCAATGGCTTCATGATCATCCTGCGCGGTTACGCATCCATGGGCGCTGAGCTCGCGGGCGATCAATGGAACGAAGGGGACGTGTCGTGCTCGGTTGTGCGACGGATCGCCCTGCCGGATGCATTCTTCGCTCTTGACGGCTTGTTCGAGACCTTCCTTACAGTGCTCGCCGACTTTGGTGCGTTCCCAGCTGTCATCGATCGTGAGCTCGACCGTTACTTGCCGTTCCTGGCGACCACCAAGGTATTGATGGCTGCAGTTCGGGCCGGGGTGGGACGCGAGACGGCACATGAGGCGATCAAGGAGAACGCAGTCGGAACAGCATTGGAGATGCGAGAGAAGGGGACGTTGGGCAACGATCTGCTTGCCAAACTGGCAGCAGATTCCCGCCTCGGCCTTGACCAAGCTCAGATCCAAGCGCTGGTCAGCGAGCCGATCGAATTCACCGGGGCTGCCCGCGGTCAGGTGGCTGCGGTTGCCGCTGCTGTGAGTGTGATCGCTAACGAGTATCCCGAAGCCGCTGCCTACACTCAGGGGTCGATCCTTTGATGGACATTCCGGCGCCTGACTACGCATTGCCCGAGGGTTTTACGCCGCTCTATTCGGGCAAGGTCCGTGACTTGTGGGAGACCCCGACAGGTGACCTGCTGTTCGTCGCATCCGATCGCATCTCGGCCTACGACTTCATCTTGGCGACCCCTATCCCGGACAAAGGTCGGATACTCACGTCGATCTCAATGTGGTGGTTTGAGCGTCTGGCTCACATCGTTCCTAACCACGTGCTGTCACTCGATGTCCCGGAAGCTGTCGCCGGCCGCGCAATGATCTGCCAACGGTTGACGATGGAACCTGTTGAATGCGTCGCTCGTGGCTACCTGACCGGCTCTGGGTTGAAGGATTATCAGCGCACAGGTGAGGTCTGCGGGGTGGCTCTGCCAGAGGGTCTGGTTGACGGGGCTCGCCTGCCGGAGACGATCTTCAGCCCAGCTACTAAGGCGGCCGTTGGCGACCACGACGAGAACATCGACTTCGCTGCGGTTCGACATCTCGTTGGGGACTCGACGGCTGAAGAACTGCGGCGCCTTACGTTGCAGATCTTCACGAGTGCAGAGGGAATAGCGCGCGGCCGAGGCCTGATCTTGGCTGATACGAAGTTCGAGTTCGGGCGCGATGCCGACGGCGCGCTAGTGCTCGCCGATGAGGTCTTAACCCCTGACTCGTCCCGTTTCTGGCCCGCCGAAGACTGGCAGCCAGGTAAGGCGCAGAAGTCGTTCGACAAGCAGTTTGTGCGCGACTGGTTGACCTCTCCGGCCAGTGGCTGGGACAAGGACTCAGGCCAGCCTCCCCCGCCACTGCCAGAGGACGTCGTGGCAGCCACGAGCACCAAGTACGTCGAGGCCTACGAACGCCTGACCGGGATCTCCTGGGTATGACTGTCCGGTACCAGCGCCCAATCGACCGAAACCTGCTGAATCGACCGATAACTTTCGGTCGATTCAGCAGGTTTCGGTCGATTCAGTGAACGCGGAGCTGAAGATGCCTAAGGGCAAGAGGGAAAACGTGCTGCTCAAGGACTCCTTGGGTCCCTTGGTGCCTGTTCGGATCGCTGGCTGGATTGGCGAGGTCCATCCGGGGTTCGACGCGGCGGGATTCACGGAGGCCGCAACCACCGGCCTCGAAGGGTTGGAGCTATTCGACAGGTCTCGACAACTCTCGGCGGCCTTGGCTGACTACTTGCCGGTAGATCGCGGCGAAGCGATCTCGATCCTTACGCGCTCCTTGCCGAGTGAGTCGCAGGACCCAGGTTGGTCAGGTGTTGGCGGCTTTACTCTGCTGCCGTACTCAATGTTCGTTGCCGATCACGGGCTAGATCATTTCGAGGAAGCGCTGAAACTTCAGTACGAGGTCACCAAGCGCTTCACTTCCGAGTTCTCGATCCGCAACTTCCTGCTGTCCGAGCCGGAGCGCACTTTGGCCAGGCTCTCGGACTGGGTCACCGACGACAACGAACACGTCCGAAGACTGGTCTCGGAAGGCACTCGCCCGCGTTTGCCGTGGGCGATGAAGCTGCAGCCGTTCGTTGATGATCCAAAGCCGGTGATCGCTTTGCTGGAGCGACTCAAGGCCGACCCTTCGCTCTATGTGCGACGCTCGGTCAGTAACAACCTCAACGACATCACCAAAGATCACCCGGATCTTGTGTTGGAGATCGCAGAGCGCTGGATGCGAGAACCGAATCCCGACATGCGCTGGATCGTGCGCCGCGGTTTGCGCACGTTGATCAAGGACGGCAATCAGTACGCCCTGGAGATTCTAGGTTTCTCGACGCTCGATTCGGGTGTGGAGGTGAACACCTCGATCACCCCAAGCAGGGTTGCGATTGGCAAGCGGGTGTCGGTCGACATGGAATTGATCAACTCGACGGACGTTGACGTGGCAGTGTGGTTGGACTTCGGAATCGATTTTGTGAGAACCGCTGGGGCGATCAACCGCAAGATGTTCCGCGGGGCTGAGCTGATTCTCGCGGCCGGTTCTAGTCAAGTCGTGCAGCGGTCGGTCTCGATGGCGCAGCTTTCCACGCGTCGCGTGATGCCCGGGGAGCACCAGGTAGTGGTCATGGTCAATGGCGTTACCAACGAAGCAGGGTCGTTTCAGCTTGAGCCGTAACCGTCAGTGAACTCGACTCGGGATACGATTAGCGAACAGCCCGTAACACCCGCCGAGCAAACATCGGAGATGTCTGTGGCCCGCGTTGTTGTCGATGTCATGCTCAAGCCCGAGATCCTTGACCCGCAAGGGCGAGCCGTCCAAGGAGCCCTCGGTCGTCTAGACCTACAAGGCGTCATCGATGTCCGGCAGGGCAAGCAGTTTGTGATCGATCTCGAAGGTGATCTTGATGAGGCGACGGTGGCCAAACTGCACGACATCGCCGAACATCTATTGAGCAACCCGGTGATCGAAGACTACGTCCTGCACATCGAACCAGCGGGGACTGCGACAACAGGCGCACAGCAATGACCGCACGAATCGGCGTCGTTACATTCCCCGGCACCCTGGATGATCAAGACGCCGCTCGCGCGGTGGCCCTTGGCGGGGCTGAGGTCGTGCGGTTGTGGCATGGCGATCACGACCTCAAAGACGTTGACGCCATCATTCTGCCGGGCGGCTTCTCCTACGGCGACTACCTGCGCTGCGGTGCGATTTCTGCCCACGCCCCGCTCATGGCCAACATCGTTGATGCCGCTAATGGCGGTATGCCTGTGCTCGGTATTTGCAACGGCTTCCAGATTCTGTGCGAGTCAGGGCTGCTGCCTGGAGCATTGACTCGCAACGAGTCGCTCCACTTCATCTGTCGTGATCAGGTTCTCAAGATCGAGAACGCAGATACCGCATGGACGAACGACTTTGACAATGGCGACCACATCGAAGTTCCGCTCAAGAACGGCGAGGGCCGCTTCATCGCCGATTCGAAAACACTCGAACAGCTCGAAGCCGACAACCAGGTCGTCTTCCGCTACGTCGACGTCAACCCCAATGGTTCGCTGAACGACATCGCCGGCATCTCCAATGCCCGCGGCAACGTCGTAGGGCTGATGCCCCACCCCGAACATGCTGTCGAATTGCTGACAGGGCCGACGACAGATGGCCTTGGACTGATCCGTTCCGTGCTCGCATCCTTAACCGCTAGGAGCGTGGCCTAATGGTCGACAAAGTCACCGATGCGGCCCTGGAACCAGACCTTGAGCAACCGTTTGCCGAGCTCGGCCTCAAGCCCGACGAGTACCAAGAAATCAAGACGATCCTGGGCCGCCGACCCACGAGTTCCGAGCTAGCCATGTACTCGGTGATGTGGTCCGAGCACTGCTCATACAAGTCCAGCAAGGTCCACTTGCGTCAGTTTGGCGACAAGGCGCCGCCGTCTGATGCGCTGCTCGTCGGGATCGGCGAGAATGCCGGCGTCGTCGATATCGGTCAGGGCTGGGCCGTGACCTTCAAGGTCGAGAGCCACAACCACCCGTCTTACGTGGAGCCCTACCAAGGTGCTGCCACCGGAGTGGGCGGCATCGTCCGCGACATCATCGCGATGGGTGCTCGACCGTTAGCCGTCATGGATCCGTTGCGTTTCGGTCCGGCCGATGCTCCCGACACCAAGCGGGTTCTTCCCGGAGTCGTCGCTGGAATCGGCGGCTACGGTAACTGTCTGGGTCTGCCCAATATCGGGGGCGAGATCGTCTTTGACTCCACCTATTTAGGCAACCCGCTGGTCAACGCGTTATGCGTCGGGGCGATGAAGCATGAGGACGTTCACCTCGCCAGTGCCAAGGGCGTCGGCAACCTAGTCGTCCTCTACGGCGCGCGAACTGGCGGTGACGGTATAGGCGGCGTCAGCGTGCTCGCCTCTGAGACATTCGACGCTGACGGCCCGGCTAAGCGCCCTAGCGTTCAAGTCGGCGACCCGTTCATGGAGAAGTTGCTGATCGAATGCACCCTAGATGTGCTCGGTGCCGGTTTGGTCGAGGGCATCCAGGACCTTGGTGGCGCTGGGATTTCCTGCGCCACGAGCGAGCTGGCCAGTAACGGTGACGGTGGGATGCACGTCAACCTCGACACGGTGCTGCTGCGCGACTCCACGCTGTCGCCCGAAGAGATTTTGATGAGCGAGTCACAAGAGCGCATGTGCGCGGTTGTGACCCCAGAGCACATCGATGAGTTCATGTCGATCTGCCAGCGGTGGGACGTCGAAGCAGTTGTCATCGGCGAAGTCACTGAGGGTGGCCGCCTGACCGTCGACTGGCACGGCGAACAGATCGTTGATGTCCCGCCGCGATCGGTCGCTCACGATGGCCCCGTCTATAACCGGCCACTGGCTCGACCCGACTGGCAGGACGCGCTGCAGGCTGATGTCCCCGATCGCCTCAACCGACCCAAGGGTGGATCGGCTTTACGCGACACGTTGTTGCAGCTGGTCGCCTCGCCCAACCTTGCCGACAAGTCGCTGATCACCGACCAGTACGACCGCTACGTACAGGGCAATACGGCCATGGCTCAACCCGACGACTCCGGCGTTGTGCGAATCGATGAAGAGTCCGGCTTAGGCGTGGCAATTTCGACTGACTGCAACGGCCGCTTTACCCAGCTCGATCCCTACCGTGGCGCGCAACTGGCTCTAGCCGAGTCCTACCGCAACGTGTGTGCTTCCGGCGCAACTCCGCTAGCCGTGACTGACTGTCTGAACTTCGGATCGCCTGAAGATCCCGCGGTGATGTGGCAGTTCTCTGAAGCCGTGACCGGACTGGCCGATGGGTGCTTGCAACTGGGTATTCCGGTCACCGGCGGCAATGTCAGCTTCTACAACCAGACGGGCGAGACGGCGATCCTGCCGACGCCAGTTGTCGGTGTGCTCGGCGTGATGCCGGACGTAGCCAAGCGCACATCGATGGGCTTCACCAAAGAGGGCGACTTGATCTTCGTTCTCGGGACCACGAGAGACGAACTCGCAGGTTCACAGTGGGCACTCGTTGCGCATGATCATCTCGGGGGTATGCCGCCTGAGCTTGACTTGGAAACTGAGCGCCGGCTGGGCCAAATCTTGGTCGAGGGCTCCGAGAATGCCGTGCTCAGCGCTGCTCACGACCTGTCCGACGGAGGTCTAGGACAGTCGCTCGTCGAGATGGCGCTGCGGACTAACACCGGTGCGGACTTGCGACTTCCCGCCGACGCCGATCCGTTCGTCGCGCTGTTTTCAGAGTCGGCATCGCGCGCAGTCGTAGTAGTGGATCCAAGCCAGCAGGAGGCATTCACCAACCTGTGTGGTGACTTCCCGGTGTCGTTGATCGGCGTTGTAGGCGATGAGCCCGAACTGCGTTTCGATGGCTTGTTCTCGATCAATCTCGACGAGTTGCGCGAGGCTCATACAGCGACGCTGCCCGCTTTGTTCGGCTGATTGATCGCAGAGAATGGGGCAACCGCGCTAGACATGGCGGACTTGCCGAATCCTGCGGCTTGCGCCCATCGAAAGGGCTCTCGTTGTCCAGTAGGCCCTCACTGTTCGGCTAAGCACGCCACTGATCGACTAGCGTCGCTACCGGAGCTAGCGGTCCCCCGGAGAGAATTTGATGCGAGGCAAGTGGCGGGAAGGGTAGAGCATGCGTCGGTGGTCAGGATTGGCGATTGCGGTGGTTGCATCCACCACACTCGTCGGATGCCACCAATCCAACAACTCGGCTGCTGACGACGTTTCCTACCAGGACGTTGAAACAGTCTCCGCGCCCCCACCGGGGGATTGGACTGGGCTGACATACACGAAATCCTTCACGGCGCTGGTTGATCAAATGAAGATCCAATACGCATTTACGGACTGGAAAGCTGTCGACTTCCAAGCGTTGCAGGATCAGTACGCACCGGAAGTGGCCAAAGCCGAGCAGGCCAAGGACCAAGCCGGGTATGCCCTCGCGCTTCTCAACTTCCTCCACTCGATCCCTGATGGCAATATCGAGGCCGTCGACGCTGGCTCGCGCACCGTGATCAAGGACCTGCGAGCCAAGAATGTCGGCGGAACATACGGTTTCACCGTGGCTTCAACCGAGAGCGGAGCCGTCCTCGTCGACACTGTGACTTCGCCAGAACTAACCAAAGCGGGAATCAAGCCGGGGGCAGCGGTTGCCCGAATCGGGGCCGAAGGAATTTCCGATGCATTGAACTCGACTCCTACAACGTGGACTGCGAGTTCCAACGCCACAAGAGAAGATCAACTGGTCGCTCGTCTGACCTACCTCACGCGGGGTCCGGTTGGCTCGCAGCGACTGTTCGGCTTCAATTCGGAGGCTGAAGATAATGCTGTCAAGGAAGTCACGCTCAGCGCGACGGACGACAAGACCGGCGGCTTGCCCCCGAATAGTTTCAATCGACCACGAGCCTTGACGGCTAGCGAAGTCGCCGATGACCCGATCAACTATCGCAAGATCGGAAGTGTCGGCTACATCCAAATCAAAGCGATGACCGACCCGCCGCCGGCTGACAAGTCCGCGCCAGGAACAACGCTGATCAACAAAGTCGGCGAGGCAATCACGGCTCTGCACAAAGAGGACGTGGACGGTTTTGTTTTTGACGCTCGGTCCAACGGCGGGGGCTCGGACCAGGCTGCAGCACAGATTCCTGGCTTCTGGGCCTCGGACGGAAGCATCTTCTACCAATACACCACAGGCTTCGACTCCACCCGGGTCCAGCAGGTGATCGCGACATCGAAGACGCTGGTGACCGATCTGCATGCGCCCGTAGTTCAACACCCAGTCGTTGTTCTGAATAACACGGCCACGGCTGGCGCCGGGGAGGGCTTGGCGCTTCAGACCAACCGCATGCCAGTTCGCACATCGACTATGGGCTTCTGGAGCACGAACGGTTCTTTCGGGATCAGTGGCGGGATTGCCAACATGCCAGAGGGAATCCGCATTGCATTCCCCACTGGGCGCTCCCTAGACATCAACAAGCAAATCCAGGTAGTTGCTCAAGGTGACGGCAACGGTGGGCTTGCGCCCGAGCACAAGGTGCCTCGAAATAGGGACAACATCTTGGCTGTCGGGCGCGGGGAAGACCCTGAGCTAGCGGCAGCGCTGCACCAGCTCGAACGCGCAGCCCGCTAGCCCACAACTGTGGCTTGCGCTCGGTGCGAGAATGGCGGCGTGGCAGATCAAATCGCTCAAGAGGCTGTCCGGGCCTGTCAGGACGCCTACGCGACCGGGCAGCGGCCAGCTCGTGAGGTCGAGCGGGCCGCTGTGAAGTCCTTACTGGCCGACCTGGTCGCCCGAGCACCTGGCAACAGCGTCGAGGTCCGGGTGCCCCCCTATGCGGCCGTACAGGTCATTGAAGGGATTCGACACCGGCGTGGGAACCCGCCAGCGACAGTCGAATGCGATGCGCGCACCTTGATCGAGTTAGCTATCGGTGCTTTGACCTGGGAAGACGCAGTCGGATCGGCCCGGCTGTCAGCAAGTGGTGAGCGTAGTGATCTATCTCGCCTACTGCCTTTGTTATGAATTTGTTGGGATCGGGCCTACACTCAGAAGGTGACGCGCGGCGATGGTCGGCTAAACCACGAACTCCTGCCTGGTGAGAAGGGCCCTCAAGACGCATGCGGTGTCTTCGGGGTCTGGGCTCCTGGGGAAGAGGTAGCCAAATTGACGTACTTCGGTCTTTACGCCCTGCAGCATCGCGGCCAAGAGTCCGCAGGTATTGCAGTCAGTGATGGCCGAGAGATCTTGGTCTACAAGGAGATGGGACTTGTTTCCCAGGTATTCAATGAGGCCACCTTGGAGAGCCTCAAGGGCTTCCTAGCCGTCGGCCACGCCCGGTATTCCACGACTGGAGCCAGCATCTGGGAGAACGCTCAACCGACGTTCCGCTCAACAGCAACCGGCCATTTGGCGTTGGGACACAACGGAAACCTGACCAACACAGCCGAGCTCGCAGAGCGCCTGCGGCAACGCGAGAGCGAATCCGGTGAGCTGCCGTTTGGACACCGCAGCGTCGCTACGAGTGACACCGAGATCATGACAGCCCTGATCGCCGGCCACCCTGACGTCAGTATTCTGCAGGCCGCGCTGACAGAATTGCCCACGATGAAGGGCGCGTTCTCGCTGGTCTTCATGGATGACGACACCCTCTACGCCGCCCGCGATCCGCAAGGGATTCGCCCACTGGTGCTCGGCAAGATGGAGCACGGCTGGGTCGTCGCGAGCGAGACGGCGGCACTGGACATTGTCGGCGCTTCCTATGTCCGCGACATCGAGGCCGGCGAGATCATCGCCATCAACGAACACGGACTGGAATCACATCGATTCGCTGAGGCCAAGCCCAAGGGTTGCCTGTTCGAGTACGTGTACCTCGCTCGCCCAGACACCCACATCGGCGGGCAGAGCATCCATGCCACGCGGGTAGATGTTGGTCGACGGTTGGCTGCTGAATTCCCAGCCGACGCAGACCTCGTGATCCCAGTTCCAGAGTCGGGAACTCCGGGAGCTGTTGGCTACGCACAGGCATCAGGCATCCCGTTCGCGCAGGGACTTGTCAAAAACGCCTACGTCGGTCGGACCTTCATCTCACCCTCGCAAACGCTGCGCCAACTCGGTATCCGCCTCAAGCTCAATCCGCTCAAGGAGGTCATTGAAGGCAAGCGCCTCGTTGTTGTCGATGACTCGATCGTTCGGGGCAACACCCAGCGGGCCATCATCCGCATGCTGCGTGAGGCTGGCGCGCGCGAAGTCCACGTTCGCATCTCTTCACCGCCGGTCCAGTGGCCGTGCTTCTACGGCATCGACTTCGCAACTCGTGCGGAATTGCTCGCCAACGGCCTAACCAATGACGAAATCCGCACGTCCATCGGTGCGGACTCATTGGGTTACATCAGTCTCGATGCCCTGATCGCCGCGACAAAAGTCCCCAAGAACGACCTGTGCCGCGCCTGCTTCGATGGTGTCTACCCGGTCGAACTGCCTGAGCCCGTGCTGGTGGGCAAGAACCTGCTTGAAGGGATCTCCAACAGTGTCGGTGCCGGCGATGTCGATGGATTGACGGCGCTAAATATCGGCGGAGGCGCTTCCGAAGCGCTGACGCTGCCATGAGCGAGGTAGTCGAAGGCTCGACCTACGCAGCGGCGGGCGTTGATGTCGAAGCCGGAGAGCGCGCTGTCGAGTTGATGAAGGCCTCCGTGGCCCGCGCAACTCGTCCCGAGGCGCTCGGTAGCATCGGCGGCTTCGCTGGGCTGTTTGACGCTTCTGGGCTCGCCCGATTCCGCAAACCGCTGCTGGCCACATCTACCGACGGTGTCGGTACCAAGGTCTCGATCGCCACGCGCATGGATATCCACGACACCATCGGTATCGACCTAGTCGCGATGGTTGTCGATGACCTCGTCGTGGTTGGCGCCGAACCGCTGTTCATGACCGACTACATCGCCTGTGGCTCAGTTGTCCCCGAGCGCATCGCCGCGATCGTGTCCGGGATCGCGGCCGGTTGCGAACAGGCTGGTTGTGCGTTACTCGGTGGGGAGACCGCTGAACATCCGGGCCTGCTAGAGCCCGACGAGTATGACTTGGCCGGCGCTGGAACGGGAGTGGTCGAAGCCGATCAACTGCTCGGCGCAGACCGGATTCGCGTAGGCGATATCGCGATCGCGATGCGGGCCTCGGGTCTGCATTCGAACGGCTATTCACTGGCTCGCCACGTCTTATTTGCGACAGCTGGGTGGGAACTAGATCGATACGTCGAGGAGTTCGGACGTACTGTCGGCGAGGAACTTCTCGAACCGACCCGTATCTACACGCTGGCTTGCCTGGATCTTGCCCGAGCCGAAGATGTTGATGTGCATGCCTTCTCGCATATCACTGGCGGCGGAGTGGCCAGCAACTTGGCTCGCGTCCTGCCGGAGAACCTACACCTAGATCTTGACCGTGCTTCTTGGACTCCGCAGCCTATCTTCACGGTGATCGGTTCCGTCGGTTCGGTGGCAACCCTTGAGCTTGAGAAGACGTTCAACATGGGGTTAGGAATGGTGGCGTTGGTGTCGCCGGACTCTGTTCAGCCCACGGTGGCCAGGCTTGAATCGTGGGGGATTGACGCTTGGGTCTGTGGGGAAATACGAGACCGCGTTGACACTGATGTCAGTGATGCGCCGGCGAAGGGTGGCAGTGGGGGAACCGTTCGCCTGAACGGGTCTTACGCATAGCGCAAAGATCGCCCGCGGGCTAGATATTTGCCTTAGCTAGTTCGAGGTGGGCAGACCGCCGGAGGAGCCAGGCGATGGCGGGGGCGGAGGCAAAGGTTCAAGGCCACCCACTTCGGCCGGGTCGAACGGTGGTGGCTTGATTGCCCCAGTTTGGGTGGCGCCCGGCTGTTGTCCGGGGATCACCCGCGGGACTGGCCCTGTGGTCTCGGCGGAGCTCGGGATGCCTGTCGATACCGGCCGTTGGGCCGGAACACCTTCAAGAAGGGCCTTGACCTCACTCGATAGGTACCGCCGATGGCCGCCGAGCGTGCGAACGGAACTCAGCTTTCCGGCTTTGGCCCAGCGCGTCACCGTTTTGGGGTCGACGCGGAACATCGCCGCAACTTCGGCGGGTGTCAGCAAGGGCTCGGAATCATTCGGTTGGACGCTCATCAATTACGAGTGTGTGGCCAAATGGGGCACAAAGCAACCTTTTCGCCCGATTTGACGCGATTGAGGGTGCGCCGTGATGACGGCTCGAATGCCGTCAGGTAGGCTGGCGCTAAGATGCAGGTCAGCGCATCCGCGTCTTCCGAGGTTAGATTTTTGAATGGAACCGCTCTTCCCAGGCAATTAGGTGAGAGACTCCACGTACGACATAAGAATCCGTCATTTGTAAACGCCGATTCCGGGTTAACCGGGCGAGGGGGTCGAGCCATGGGGCGCGGCCGAGCAAAGGCAAAGCAGACGAAAGTCGCTCGTGAGTTGAAGTACAACACTCCGCAGACCGACTTTGATGCTCTGCGAGCCGAGCTAGCTGGATCCAGCTCTACCAAAGGACGAACGAGTTCACCGTCGCGCGATGACGATGACTCCGATCCTAGATCTGAAGACGACGACTACGGCTCTAACCGCCGTTGAGCGCGCGTGCAATAGCCAAGAGCTCTTAGGCTGACAACCCTGGCCGAGGTTCCTGGGTATTCAGAAGTAGCGTCGGCACTCGTCGAGAATGACTTTGAAACGGTCATCGACTCAGTTCGTCATGCCGTGGCGGAAAATCCGGTCGCCGCTCTGAGCGATCCAGTCATCCAAGATTGGCTCGGGCGTAGGTATCGCAACATCTTCCTGACTGAGGCCGCCAACGATCGCAACGCACTTCGGGTCGCTGTCAATAAGGTGCCGCTTCCGATGCAGTTCATCGATCGCCGGTCGACAAAGGAACTCCTGGCATCGCGCTTCCTCAAAGGCTCAGCACGCGAGGAGAGCCATGTCGAGATGCCTGTGGCCGCTGAGCCGCACCTGGATTTCACAACCTTGCTGTTCGTTCCGGGCATGATGACGGGGCTGTTGCCAGTCACCGCCTTCCAGTCCGTCTGGCCTCGACTTGAAGATCGTTTCGGCGTCAAGATTCTTACCGCCGACGTCCACCCCGCGCGGTCCTCCCACGACAATGGTGAAGACATTCAGGCGGCCCTCGACCGAGGCCGTGGCATCGATGCTGACTCGCTGCAGATCCCGCGCAAGCGCGCGACGAAGCCTGGCGACGTCGTTATACTCGGCTACGCCAAGGGTGCAACTGATGCCATGGTGTTCTTCGCCGAACATCCCGAGTACGCCAGTCGCGTGCGGGCCTTTATTGGCTGGGCGGGAATCTTCGGTGGCTCCTACATTGCTGACGACGTAGCCGAACGGTTGCCTGAGGGTCCGTCACCGACCGAACCGCTGAGCGGCCAGATCGGTAAACTCCTGCGTCAAATCGTTCCGGTGGTTCAGGTGGATCGGGTCAGTAGTCGCTTGGCCGAGTATGACGTTGCGGCCGCCGTTGCAGATATGACTACCATCAAACGCGAAGAGTTCCTGCGAGACAACCTGGGAACGATCAGCGCGCTCGGTATCCCGTCATTTACTTTCGCGGGTGTTACTTCGGTGCGAGAAGTGCCGTACTACCAGGCTCTCGGGGTTCTGCAATTGAAAAACTACGACAAGAACAACGACATGCTGCTGACGTCGTCACAAACCAAACTGCCTGTGTCCCACTCGACCCAACTCGCTACCTTCCGGGCTCACCATTGGGACCTGGCCTATGACCCGTTCCCGTGGTTCACTCGAATGGGATCGTTGAATGTTGATCACAAGTTTGCTCGCTACCCAGCACTGGCGGCTCTGATCATCTTCTTGTCCGAGCTCGGGCTGATGGACTAGCCAAGCTGGCTCGTCGCTATTGGTTAGAAGGATTCCCGAGGACACGTAAGTCGGGGGTTGTCGCAGCCTCTGTGATGTCGACTTGGTGTTGGCGCAAGTCGATGAGGTCTGGCGAATCACTGACGTGGAGTCGCGACGCAACGGCACTCACGAACGCGCGAGCAAAGGCGACGGGGACAACAGCCAATCGGATTGGCAGTTCAAAAGGGATGCGCATAGTCGTGATCGTAACTGCAGCGATGCTGCTGGTCCTTGAGTATTGAAATATCGGCGAACTTTGAACTGAACGAAAGCCAGAGCCTCCACCCTCGTTGTGAAGGCGGAGGCTCTGGAACAACTAGTTGGTGATCGGACTACTTGTAGACAACGACCTTCGTGCCGATCGGGATCTGGCTGTAGAGCTTCTTCACACCGTTGTAGTCGCGGATGTTCACGCAACCGTGGGAGTTGCCGTTGTAACCGACGGCCTTGAAGAACATCGAGTAGTGAACTGCGATACCGCCATCGAAGAACATCGAGTACGGCATCGGGGTGTGGTACTCAGTCGAGATATTGTGCTCGACCTTGCTGTAGACGTGATTGACGCCTAGGCGGGTCGGGTTGGACTGCGAGCCGAAGCGCGCGTCCAGAATCGTGATGATCTTGCCCTTCTTGACATAGCGCAACGTCCGCTGAGTCATGTCGATGCACATAACCTTGCCCTTGGTGTAGCAGCGCTGATCTAGATTGGCGCCACGCTTGGTGACCGAGCGCAGCTTGTTCCATGTGTTCTTCGAGACAGTTCCCGAGTTACCGAGCAGGAACTTGGACTGGAAGTGGCGCACCTGCGCGCGGGTGTTCTTGCTGTATTTGCCACTGACTGTGGTCTCGATACCGGCTTGGTTGAGGCGATTCTGGACAACAATGACCGCTCGGCCGGTATCACCGAGGACCAAGGTCTTCTTGCCATCATGGATCTGCGCTGGGGTCTTTTCCTTCTTCTTCTTCTTGGGCTTGCTAGCTGGAGCCAGTGCAGTCCGAGCCGCGGCGGCATCGGCTGCGTTGGGCGGTGCGAGCGGTAGCGGCGCGGCATCGAGTGGGTTGGTGGAGTCTGCGCCGGTGGGCGCGGAATCCGCAGGCTGTGAGCCTGTCGTCGCCGTTCCCTCGTTGGCATTGCCTGTCGAGGCGAACGCGGGCACGCTGGTTCCCACCGATGCGCTCAAGACGAGCGCGCTGGCCGCAATGGTCAGTGCTACTTGGCGGTGCTGCATGTAGTTCTCCCCCTGAGCACCCCGCAAGGCTTTCTCCTGCGCAAGTGCTGGTTGTGAATGGATTCGGCATGTGCTGAGACGCAGATGCACTCTCAATCGTGCCCACCAATTGCAGATTCTTGCGATTTTTGTGGTGAGACGCACAGCTATGTGATTAGGCCGTCGGCGCAACAGATGTGTTGCTTTTCGGCGGCCACCGGTCATGTGCGCGTGAGAAGCTGAGGAAATGCCGAGCTTGTTGCGTCGCTTTCTGCGGCCCTATTCCAGAGCGCTGGTCATCGTTGTCGTGCTGCTGCTAGTCCAGGCGATGGCCAACCTGTACCTGCCGACGCTGAATGCGGACATCATCAATAACGGTGTTGTTAAGGGCGATATCGGTTACATCATTAAGGTCGGCGGACTGATGCTGCTGGTCACTGCGGTGCTCGGTGTGTGTTCGGTTGTGGCTGTGTATTTCAGTGCGCGCACAGCTATGGGGTTCGGCCGGGATGTGCGTGCAGGCCTGTTCAACCAGGTCCAGAAATTCTCACTTCATGAAGTCAATGTCTTCGGCACGCCTTCACTGATCACCCGCAATACCAATGACGTGCAGCAGGTTCAGATGCTGGTGCTGATGGGCTTGACGATGATGGTGCTTGCGCCGATTACTGCAATTGGCGGCATCATCATGGCGCTGAGTCTGAACGTGAAACTGTCCGGCCTGCTGCTCGTCATCGTGCCCTTGATGATGATCGTGATCGGCCTGCTCATGGCCCGAGCGATTCCGTTGTTCCGCTCAATGCAGGTCAAGATCGATAAGATCAACGAGGTCTTGCGGGAGAACCTCTCGGGTATCCGCGTGATTCGCGCATTCGTACGAACTGATCGTGAACAGGCTCGGTTCGAGGTCGCCAACGACGACTTGACTATGACCTCACTGCGGGTCGCGCGGCTGTTCGCGCTGATGATGCCTGCGCTCATGTTGATCATGAACGGTTCTAGTGTTGCTGTGATCTGGTTCGGTGGGCACCTCGTTGACGACGGTGCGATGCAGATCGGCGACCTCACAGCATTTCTGCAGTACATCACTCAGATTCTGTTCTCAGTGATGATGGCGGTGATGATGTTCGTGATGGTTCCGCGCGCCGCGGCATCATCGGAGCGGATCCAGGCTGTGCTCAACACCGAACCGGCTATCCATGATCCGATCGATCCGATTGGCCTCACTGATGGCCAGCTGGCGGGTCGCGTCGAATTCAAGGACGTTGAGTTCCGCTATCCCGGAGCGCAGGACCCGGTCCTAGAGCACATCTCGTTCACCCTCGAACCCGGCAAGACCACGGCGATCGTCGGAGGTACGGGATCAGGCAAGACCACCCTTATCAACTTGATTCCTCGCCTCTATGACGTGAGTGAGGGCTCAATACTGATCGACGGGGTGGATGTTCGCGAAATGCGGCAGTCCGATGTGTGGAGCCAGCTCGCACTCGTCCCGCAGAAGGCGTTCTTGTTCACCGGGACGATCGGCAGCAACGTTCGCTTCGGCGACTCCACGGCGACTGACGAGCAGGTGTGGCAAGCGTTGCGAGTCGCACAGGCCCAGGAGTTCGTGAAGAGCCTTGCCGAGGGCCTCGAATCGCCAATTGACCAAGGCGGAGCGAACGTGTCGGGCGGTCAGAGGCAGCGACTCGCGATAGCCCGTGCCCTAGTTCGCCAAGCACCGATCCTGATTCTGGATGACAGCTTCTCAGCCCTGGACTACGCCACCGATGCGCGCCTGCGAGCGGCGCTTCGCAACGCTGTGCACCAAGCGACAGTCCTGATCGTCGCTCAACGCGTGTCGACGATCATCCACGCTGACAAGATCATTGTTCTGGACGAGGGACTGATCGTCGGGCAGGGCACTCACGATGAATTGATGCTCATCTGTCCGACCTATCAGGAAATCGTCAACTCCCAGCTTGCCGTGCAGGACGTCGCATGAGCGCGGCGAGTACGTCGACCTCGTCTGCGGCGAGCAACCCCAAGCGCCCGGGCGGGATGTTCGGTGGCGGGCCCGGCGGCATGGGCATGGGATTGCCGCCAGAGAAGGCGCGCAACTTCAAGGCCACGATGCGCCGGATGTTGCAGCGGCTGCGGCCTGAGCGGCTCATCATCACGCTGGTCATGCTGCTCGGGATCACGAGTGTGTTCTTCGCCGTCGTGGGACCGAAACTGCTCGGTAACGCAACCAACATCATCTTCGAGGGGATCGTCGGCAAGAAGCTGCCTGCGGGAGTTAGTCAAGCGCAAGCTGAAGATGCTCTTCGGGCCAACGGCCAGGGGCAGCAAGCGGACCTTCTGTCGGGGATGACTGTCACCCCTGGCATGGGTGTGGACTTCGCAGCGCTCGGGCGAGTGATATCGATCGTGGCGCTGGTATATCTGCTCAGCTCGCTATTCTCCTGGGCGCAGAACTACCTGATGGCTGGGGTCACGCAGCGGGTGATGTTCCGCTTGCGTGAAGAGGTCGACTTCAAGCTTGGTCGGCTGCCGCTGAAGTACTTCGACGCTCATGCCCGCGGTGACCTGCTCAGTCGAGTCACCAACGACATCGACAACATCGCGACCACGCTGCAACAGACCCTGACCCAATTGATCACTTCGGTGCTGACTGTCGTGGGCGTGCTGATCATGATGGTGTGGATCAGCCCTTTGCTGGCGGTGATTTCGCTGCTGACAGTGCCGCTGTCCTTCATCGTCACAATAGTTATCGCCAAGCGTTCGCAGCGACAATTCGTTGGCCAGTGGAAGTGGACGGGCAAGCTCAACGGTCACGTCGAGGAGATGTACAGCGGTCACGAGTTGGTAAAGATTTACGGTCACCAGGAGAAGGCCGAGGCGGACTTCGAAGAAGCCAACGAGCAGATGTACCGCAACTCGTTCAAGGCGCAGTTCATCTCCGGAATGATCCAACCGGCTATGCAAATCATCGCGAACATCAACTACGTGCTGATCGCCGTGATCGGTGGTCTGAGGGTGGCGAGTGGATCGATGTCCCTTGGCGACGTGCAGGCTTTCATTCAGTACTCGCGACAGTTCACGATGCCGATCACGCAGATCGCCTCGATCATCAACTTGTTGCAGTCCGGGCTGGCATCGGCTGAGCGAGTCTTCGAAATCCTCGACGAAGAAGAGCAGGAGCCCGAGACGACCCGACCGGAGAGCCTTGGGGCGCGCCAGGGTCACATCACATTCGATGACGTCGCGTTCCGCTACGAAGCAGACAAGCCGCTCATTGAGAACCTAACGTTGGAAGCTATGCCCGGCCAGTCGATCGCGATCGTTGGGCCGACCGGTGCTGGCAAGACGACTTTGGTCAATCTGCTCATGCGCTTCTACGAGATTGATCAAGGTGCTATCAGCTTCGACGGTGTTGATATTCGCGACGTCACTCGTGACGAGCTGCGGCGTTCCTTCGGAATGGTCCTGCAGGACACCTGGCTGTTCCAAGGAACCATCAAGGAGAACATCGCCTACGGCGCGACGGATCCGACAGATGAGCAGATCCTTGCGGCCGCAACGGCTGCCCACGTCGATCGGCTTGTGCGCACGCTTCCCGATGGCTACGACACGATGCTGGGTACTGATGCGGCGAACGTGTCGGCCGGTGAACAGCAACTGCTGACAATCGCTCGAGCGTTCCTCGCCAATCCTGCGGTGCTGATCCTCGATGAGGCCACTAGCTCGGTCGATACCCGCACTGAGGTGTTGATTCAGCAAGCGATGGCTGACTTGCGCAAGGGCCGCACGAGCTTCGTCATCGCTCACCGACTCTCGACCATCCGCGATGCCGACCTGATTTTGGTCATGGACCAAGGCCAAATCATCGAGACCGGCACCCACGACGAACTAATCGAAGCAGGCGGCTTCTACTACACCCTGTACAACAGCCAGTTCCTAGACAGCGACGAAGAAGACCCCAACTAACCCAACCCAACTAACCCAACCCACCCCCGTCCCCTAGCCCAACCACCCGGCGAGTGCGGGATTGTGGCTGGAATTTGGCCCGGCGAACGCCGATTTTACGACCACAATCCCGCACTCGGCAAAGGTTCCGGGCGCGCGTGCGATGATGGGGACGAGCTTTCTGGGCTTGACTAGTACGCGGAATTCCGAGGGTTTTCCTCCATGAACCGTAGAAGAGGGACGGGCATCCAATGGCAGACAACAAGGCCGCGGTCGGTGGCCAACTGACCGAGGCAGCAGCACGCAACCTTGCGACGACGACCAAGAGCATTCCGCAATGGGACGGCATCACTCCCCGCTTCCTGGTCAACCTGCTCGAGTGGCACCCCGTTGAGGCCGGCGTATACCGCGTCAACCGCGTGATCGATCCCGGTGGAGTCGATACGACTGATATCAAATGCGATCCAGAAGATGGCGTCGAGCTACCGCAGACCTCAGTTAGCTATGAGGAAGAACCCCGCGAGTACACCCTAAATGCGGTCACGACGACCGTCGAGGTTCAGACCCGCATGTCAGACCTGTTCCGCTCTCCGCACGACCAGGTGCGCGAGCAGTTGCGCCTGTCAGTCGAACGGGTCAAGGAACGCCAAGAAGATCAGCTGGTCAACAACGCCGAGTACGGGCTGCTCAACCAGCCGGTGAAATCCCAGCGCATCAAGACTCGCACTGGTGCCCCGACCCCCGACGACTTCGACGAGCTCATCACCAAGGTGTGGAAGCATCCGTCCTTTTTCCTAGCTCACCCGCTGGCAATTGCAGCGTTCGGTCGTGAATGCACCAAGCGCGGGGTCCCGCCGGTGGCGATCAACCTGCTTGGAGCGCAGTTCATTACCTGGCGCGGCATCCCGATCATTCCCACAGACAAGCTCGAGGTGAAGGCGAACAAGACCAACATCCTGCTGGTTCGCAGCGGCGTCGAGAAGCAGGGTGTTGTCGGTCTATTCCAGCCAGGCGTCGCTGGGGAGGTCAATCCGAGCTTGTCGGTTCGCTTCATGGGCATCAACCAGAAGGCGCAAGCCTCCTACCTGATCTCGCTCTATTGCAGCGCTGCTGTTCACACCGATGACGCGATCGCCGTGCTCGAAGGCGTCGAAGTCGATCACTACCATGAGTACAACTGATTCCGGCGGTGTGATCGATCCCGTGCCCGCCGACTCGGGTCCGTTCAGCGCGGAATCGATCGCGGCGATAGCCAACGAGTTATTCCATACCGTCACTGGTGGTCTCGCACCCGAGCCTTCTGCGGGAACCGATTCAGTCCCCCATGTCTCGGCAGTAGAAGATGTGGGGTCGGTGCCTGCGAGTTCGCCTTCCACCGTCGTGGACCTTGGTAGCACGAGCGTGCCGGGCGCGCCTTCGACAGGAGCAGGCTCGAGCGGGACATCGCTGTTTGCCTATGACTCGATCGGCGTCGACCCCTACGTCGAAGAGATCGCTGGGCTCACCGAGCTCACTGCGTTCAAGTCACTTGATCAAACTTCGTCGGCTGAGGATCCCCTTGATGTCGAGGGGACAGACATCGCCCCCGCGGTCGCTGGTTTCGACGTTCCACCGACGCTATTGGAAGACCTTGACGTCGCCACTTTGCTCGGCAAAGCCACCGCAGCTCCGACCACGCCTGAGGCAGCCGCTGACGACGCAGCTGGCGATCACCCGTTTCTGTACGGCAAGTACGCCGCAGGCCTGGATGCCGCCAAGCTCAACGATGAGGGTGCCGGTCAGGCGAGCCTGGAAATCCAGCAGTCCGACGAATTCGCGGCGATCGCCCACGAGTTCACCGGTGCGCACACAGTAGACCCTGCGCTTAAGGACCTCATTGGCTACAGCAACCACCCAGTCGAGGTCGCCACGGAGGAACCACTCGACGACCCGATCGCGGTCGCAGCGGCGGAATCGACACTGACGCGCGACAGCGGTCTACACGAGGCCATGGCCGCACCTGACCGCGTGCCTGCCCAACAAGCAGCTTCGGATTCCGCCGCCGACGGCGAGGATCCTGGCAACGCTGGACCTTACGTTTTCACCCCAAGCCTGCTCGCCTCAACAGACGAGTCCGAGTATGTCTCCGACCTGGACATCGCACCGACAACGACCGGCTTCAATGCCTACCGTTACCGTGAGGATTTCCCCATCCTCAAGGAGCGCATCAACGGCCATGAGCTGGTGTGGCTGGACAACGGCGCTACCTCGCAAAAGCCGCAGCAAGTCATCGACCGAATGTCGTATTTCTATGAGCATGAGAATTCCAACGTTCACCGTACTGCGCACACTCTGGCTGGTCGCGCGACCGACGCGTACGAGGGGGCGCGCGAGAAGGTGCGCGACTTCATCAATGCGCCCTCTGCCAAGGAAGTCATCTGGGTTCGAGGCACGACCGAAGGCATCAACCTGATCGCGAACACCTACGGAGAGCAGAACGTCGGTGAGGGCGACGAGGTGCTGATCAGTTGGCTTGAGCACCACGCCAACATCGTCCCGTGGCAAATGCTTTGTCGGCGCAAGGGTGCGACTCTCAAAGTGGCGCCCGTAGATGACACGGGGCAGATCATCTTGTCCGAGTACGAGCGTCTGATCACCCCTCGCACGAAGATCATTTCCTTCACCCATGTATCGAACGCGCTTGGCACGATCACCCCTGCCAAGGAGATGATCGAGATTGCTCATCGACACGACGTGCCTGTCGTCATCGATGGCGCGCAGGGGATCTTGCATATGCCCGTCGATGTGCAAGATCTAGGCTGTGACTTCTACGTGTTCTCCGGCCACAAGATGTTCGCCCCGCTCGGGATCGGCGTGGTCTGGGGTCGGGAGAGCATCCTGAACAACATGCAGCCCTGGCAGGGCGGCGGCAACATGATCGACAAGGTCTACTTCGACCGCACCACTTACCAACCACCGCCGTGGCGGTTCGAGGCAGGCACCGGCAGCATCGCCGATGCTGTTGGCCTTGGCGCCTCGATTGACTACCTCAACGACATCGGAATGTCGAACATCCAAGCCCATGAGCACGACCTGCTTGAGTACGCGACCAAGCGACTCAACGAGGTTCCGGGAATCACGATCTACGGCCACGCCGTGAACAAGGCAGCAGTGATGTCGTTCAACATCGCTGGTCACGAGCCGGAGGATGTTGGCACCTATCTCGATGGCTTCGGGATCGCCGTGCGTGCAGGTCACCACTGTGCCCAACCGATCTTGCGTCGATTCGGTACCGAAGGAACAGTCCGCGCCGCCTTTGCCCTCTACAACATTCGCGAGGACGTAGACCGCCTAGTCGATGCGCTAATCCGCCTAGTAACCGGCGCAACCACCACCTGAGCTGGCCCGAAACAAGCACGCCCCGCCGACTTCGGTCAACTTCCCCCGTCGAGTGTTGGTTGTTGATGTATTTGATCAAGAAAATACCTCAACCACTCAACACTCAACAGAGTCTCTAGCTCACGCCGTTGAGTTTGTTGACGACACCGAAGAGGTCGCCCTCGTTGTAGTAGTTCACAGCGACGAAGTTGGGGATCATCTTGCGCTCCTTGCGGCACGCCTCGACGCGAGGCCACAGCACGTCGTAGGCATTGACCTTGCGTGAATCGCTCACCAATGACTTGAACCCAGACAGCCAGTGATTCACCTGGAGCAGCGGCGCATCGGCTGGGCCACGATTGGGTTTGCAGTTGAAGTCAGCCACGGTCTTGAAGGTGTACGGCGTCTCCTGCACGTAGTCGAAACCTTGCAGCAGGTAGGGATACTCAATCCCGCCACCCTTCTCTTCCATCAAGATCACCAGGCGCTTGCCCGATTCGACCATTTGCCCAAGCGTCGGCCAAGGCGCGCCCGGTGTCGGTGTGAACGCATAGTCAGTGAGGCCAGCTTGTTGCAGGACCTTGGCAGTGTCGCCTGGAGTGACGACGTCTTGGATGAAGAACGACACGACCTCCTGCGGGTTGTCGTCCATCCACTTCTTCACACTCTTCATTGCCGGCTCGAGTTCCGTGGCTCCCAGCTCACACAGCGTGTGGCACATGTAGGCCCGCGCAGGCCCCGTTGCCTTGCCTCGCACCGAGGCAACGACCCGCATCGCGGCATCGTAGGTCTCTGGTCCGAATGTCGCCTTCGCTTGCGCCTCGGCGGCGTTGGCGTCACCAGCGACCGTCGCAACACCCTTCTGTGTGGGTTGGCCGTACCAGGTGTCGAACAGCAATGCCCGTACTCCCGCTTTTAGGCCGCCGGTCAGACCAGTTGGCTGCTCGGCCAGAAACCAGCCGGGCTCATCGGCGGCAGACATTGCGTTGTGTGCCGCTGGGAAGGCGACCTCGTTGTATGGGCGGCTACACAGTTCTGCGTGACCGTTGCACACAGTCGCTCTTAAAGGTGCGGCCGTGGAACTGGTGAAATTCGAGTTCAGTGGTAGCACCTGGACCGCGACTATCGCACCCATGCCGATCACGGCCACGGCGCCGAACCCAGCGAGCATACGCCCGTTGCGGGGTGCGTTCGGGTCGGGCGATTCCCTGGTTGAGGGTTGGGATTCGATCTCGCTTGAGACCGGTGCGTAGCCCTGCGCGAGCGACTCCTCAGTGTCAGCCTCGGACAGTTCAACGTGCAACGCGGGCGTCTGATTGCCCTGCGCATCGACAACCATCGGATGGCCGGCATCGCGAGCCTTGGCTCGGACCGCTACTCGATCGATCTCGCCGACTCCAACGAGAGCAATTGCGATCCCAGCAATGACGGCAACGAACTGGAGCAGAAGAAGTGGTTTGAAGATCGCGAAGATGCCGATCGCAATGAAGATCAGGCTGCGGGCGATCGCCGCGCGCGTTGTGCTCGGTCGGCGCTTGACGACACCGAACGCCTGGCTGGCTAGGGCTGAAACGTTCACGTTCGGCAGCCGGGCAGCGGCCCCCACGGCGATGACTCCGCCGAGTAGCACGTATGCGACGAATGGCAGCGCTAACGGAACGCCGAACGCGTCCCAACCAGCACCGATCAGGGCTTCCTTCAGCGTGCTATCGCCCTGGATGGAGGCGTAGATCGAGCCGATGATGATCAATAGGCCTAAGACCCCGCCGGCGACAGCCAAGGCCAGGCCAGCTCGCAAGAGGCCTCGGCGCTTGGACGGCGTCAGGAATACAACGCCAGCGAGGCCGAGCAGTCCCAAGATGGGCAGCAGCCAACTGAGAACTTTCGCGAGTCGGGTCGTTGTCACTAGCGGTTGGGTGAACTCTTGGGAGCCGAATTGGGCGAGAGTCACGCCGAGGTCGGGCGGAATCTGTTTCGCGACCTCTGGTGCAAATTTCTGTAGCGCCGCCGTAATCGCTGCACCGAGATCGGCGAGGCGGAAGATGACTTGGTTACTGTTGTTGTTGGTCAAGGCAGCATGCAGGTTCTCGACCGCGATCTGCACGGGCTTGGAGATGAATGTCGAACTGACCAGCGCCGAGGCGGTTCCGGCGAGCAGGGGTTTGACGGCCTGCAGGTCAGGCTGTTTAGCGACGACTTCATCAGCGATCCGAGTGCCCAATTGCGCTGCCACTTGAGGGTCTTGGCGTATCTGGTCGATCTTGTTGGCGAACTGCTGCCCATTGACAACAGTGCGGTTCAATGTCCCGGCAATGCCGCCGAGAGCCAACAGAAGCACGCTGAGGGTGAGTAACAGCCAAATCAGGGACTTTCGACCACTACCGACGCGCATGAGGGTCTCGGCGGGAACCATGGGCCCAGGCTAGGAGATTCCGGCTGCGGTGTCACCACATGTCGGGTCCGCAACCCTTGGTTTTCCCCGGCCAAAGAGCAACGCCCGCAAGTCACAAGTTAATGCAGCGACTTGCGGGCGTTTCGGTGAATCGGTGGTGGCCAGGGCCGGGGTCGAACCGGCGACCTTCCACTTTTCAGGCGGACGCTCGTACCAACTGAGCTACCTGGCCGTGACCATCAAGATGGCCACTCGACTTTCAAAGCCCGCCACCGAAGTGACGGGCCGAGAAGACCGAGCGACCCCGACCGGACTCGAACCGGCGGCCTCCGCCGTGACAGGGCGGCGCTCTAACCAACTGAGCTACGGGGCCAAACTTTTCCGGCAGGCATACTTGCTTCAAACAGCATACGTGACCCCAGCGGGATTCGAACCCGCGCTGCCGCCGTGAAAGGGCGGAGTCCTGGGCCGCTAGACGATGGGGCCAGCGATGCTTCACAAGCGCCTGCCAGCAAAGCTCGTTAAGCATAGAGGACGCGCCATTGCATGCGCGATCTAGGGGGCTTCAGCTAGCGTGATGCTCGTGGAATTTATGAGCTCGAAGCGATCGACAGTCGGCGTCGAGGTTGAGTACGGGATTGTCAGCCGCGACACCGGGGAATTAATGCCCGTCGCGAGCGAGATCCTCAACGAGATCATCGAGGGCGGCGATCACCCCAAAGCCAAAAACGAGCTCTTCCAGCCGAGCCTGGAAGTCATCACCGGTATCTGTGAGACCCCAGCAGAGGCGATTGCCGATCTTGCTGGGACTTTGCGTGAACTCAAGCCGGTGCTCGATGCGCGTGGACTCGGTTTGGTGTCGACGGGTACGCACCCCTTCGCTGACTGGAGCGTCATTCCTGTAACGCCTAGCGACCGCTACCTGCGCCTCGTTGAGCGCGTTCAGTGGCCAGCCCTGCGCCTGATGATTCACGGTGTTCACGTTCATGTTGGTGTTCGGTCGCCGGACAAGGCGATCATCACCACGAACGTATTGGCTATGTACTTGCCGATCTTGCTGGCGCTGTCGGCGTCGAGCCCGTATTGGAAGGGTCGTGACACGGGGCTTGCGAGTGCGCGGACTAAAATCTTCGAAGGTTTGCCGACTACCGGAATCCCTCCCCAGCTCGGTAGCTGGGAGGAATACAACACGCTGCTCACTGCTCTGGTCACCGCAGGCACCGTCGAAACCGTGCGCGAAATCTGGTGGGATATTCGACCGCACCCGGACTTTGGAACCGTCGAACTGCGCATGTGTGACGGCATTACTTCCTTGCAGGAAGTCGCGACCGTAGCGGCTATCGCTCAAGCGCTGGTGACCTACATCGACGAGCAAATAGACGCTGGTGGAGAATTCGCGCTGCTACCCGATTGGGTCCTCAAAGAGAACAAGTGGCGGGCTTGTCGCTACGGGATTGAGGCGGACCTGATCACCGACGAGCACGGCAAGACTGCGCCGCTGCGCCAATTGTTGGCCGAGATGGTCACGTTGCTCGAACCCGTCGCGCAACGCCTGGGTGGGGCCGACGAGCTGCGCTATGCACTGACTATCGCCGAGCATGGCGCGAGTTCGGATCGGCAGCGCCAGCTTGTCGCCGATGGTGCCACGCTGGTGGAACTCGTCGAGATGCTGGCCGATGAGACCGACCAGAGCGTGGCGGCAACCGAATGAGTCGATCAGCTCAGATCGCAAATTTCATCGACTCTCACGTCGAGGAGCTGATCGCTTTTCGCCGGCGAATGCATGCGCATCCCGAATTATCTGGGCAGGAGACGCAGTCAACCGAAGCGATCCTGACTCGCCTAGCGGTGGTTGACCTGCAGTCACAGGTCCTCGCAAGCGGTACCGGACTTGTGTGCGATATCGATCCGCAAGGCCTAGGTGATGGATCGCCGCTGGTCGCTCTGCGCGCCGATATCGATGCTTTAGCGATGACTGACGAATCTCAGACCCAATACCGCTCCACGGTGCCCGGTGTGGCGCATTGCTGTGGTCACGACGTCCACACGACTGTGGTGCTCGGAGCTGGCCTCCTGCTGGCTCGCCTACTTGCAGCCCCGGGCGCTCCGAGGGGGAGAGTGCGCTTGATTTTCGAACCCGCTGAGGAGACAGTCCCGGGGGGCGCAGTTGAGGTTGTCGATGAGGGGCACTTACATGGGGTCGGTGCGATCTACGGCCTGCACTGCGACCCAAAGATCAACGTCGGCCATGTCGGAGTCAAGTCCGGTCCGATCACGTCTGCTGCGGACCTGATCGAGGTGGAGATCAGTGGTCCCGGTGGTCACACCGCAAGACCGGAGAAGACAGTCGACCTGATCTCCGTGGCGGCGCGAATCGCCACCGAGGTCCCTCGACTGCTCTCGCAAGAGACGTCGGAGTCACCATTGCGGTTGGTCTTCGGTTCCCTGCGGGCAGGCGATGCGCCAAATGTGATCCCATCGAGCGCTCGACTCAGCGGCACCTTGCGCACTCGGGACCTCGAGACTTGGCAACAGGCCCCAAAGCTCTTCGAACACGCCCTTGAGGCGGTGGTCGGTCAAACTGGCGCGAGGTGGAACATCAGCTACTTGCGTGGAGTGCCGCCGGTGGTGAATGACGCTGAGGCCACAGCGACCTTGCGCGCTGCGGCGGTTGCCGAATTCGGCGAGTCAGGTGTGCTTGAGACCGAGCAGTCGTGGGGTGGCGACACCTTCGCCTGGTACCTCGAACGGGTGCCCGGTTCCTACGTGCGCCTCGGGGTGCACAACCCCGCGGCAGGCAACGAATGGCTGGACCTACATGCGAGCACGTTCGATGTCGATGAGCGAGCAATCCCGTTCGGCGTGCGCCTGCTGGCCGCGACAGCGATGGCGTGGCTAGACCAGGCCTAGCCCCCTGGGTCCGGCCAACAACCCGTCGAGTGCGGGATTGTGGTCCTGAAAGCTCACGAATCTGGCCGTTTCTACCACCACAATCCCGCACTCGCGGAGGTTAGGCCGCGGCGCAGAGGCTTACTAGGACGGCTAGGTCTGGGTCGCTCATTGGGTCGACACCGGTCGCGCTGACCAGGCGGGTGACTGTGCCATCTGCCTCGGCTTCAACCCACGCGGCTCGGTGCTCAAGGCCTAGATGCGGGATGCCTGGTAGTAGCACGCAACCAGATGCGGCATTGGCGGATTCCCCAGATGAATGAAGCGAGTGCGTCGGCGGATGCAACACCATGAGAGCCGGTGGTTGGGGGTAGACAAAGTCGCCGGGCTTGGGGCCGTTGTCAGCTAGAACAGGACCCTCGTCAGTGACCAACCCGATAGTTCCAGGTTGCGGATCGTCGGGAACTTCCTCGATAGCGCGAAAGACCGCAGTGTCCAGAACCATGCCAGGAACGGCGGTGATCCGAACAGCTAGCGCGAGGAACTGCGCCCACTCCCGAGTGCTGTCCGGCCAACGACCGGACACGATGAAGCCTGCGAGGGAATGGTCTCGCCGATGGAACGGCGAGGCTTGGATGTCTCCGCTCATGACGCACCTCTCGGTCGGCTCAGTCCGTAGGCCGACCCGGCACGTTAGCGCCGAATTGGCAGGCTGTTCATTCTGTGGTGATGACAGAATCCGCCAAATCGAGCGCCGAAGCCAACTGACAAGACCCAGACGCTCCACTTTGCCACGGTGCGGGCGGTGATTCTGGCCGATTTCGGCCGAATCCACCGCCCGCACGGTGGCAAAGTGGGAAGAGGGTTAGCTCTGGTAGCGGGCGATCTCGCGGCGGGCTAGTGAGGCTTCATGGACCTCATCGGGGCCGTCGGCCAGGTGCAACGTGCGCGCTCCGGCCCACAATGCGGCCAGCGGAAAGTCCTGGCTGACCCCGGCAGCACCAAACGCCTGCACAGCCCGATCAAGCACCCACGTCGCGACCTCAGGAGTAAGCACCTTGATCGACTGGATTTCGGTGTGTGCACCCTTGTTGCCGACAGTGTCCATCAGCCAGGCAGTCTTCAAGATCAGCAAACGAGTCGCTTCGATCCGGATTCGCGACTGAGCGATCCAACCTTGGATTACTCCTTGGCGGGCAAGTGGCTTGCCGAATGCCTCCCGCTCGACAACACGCCGACACATGAGCTCCAGTGCACGCTCAGCCATGCCGATCGCTCGCATGCAGTGGTGGATGCGACCTGGCCCTAGCCGAGCCTGCGCGATCGCGAAACCGCTGCCTTCCTCCCCGATGAGGTTGTCAGCCGGAACGCGAACATTGTCAAACTTGACCTCAGCATGCCCACCATGTTCGGCATCCATGTAACCGTAGACGGCTAGCGCGCGCGTGACAGTGACACCCGGGGTCGAACGTGGGACCAAGATCATGCTCTGCTGGCTGTACGTCTTCGCGTCAGGATCGGTCTTGCCCATCACGATGAAGATCTCGCATGCGGGATCCATCGCTCCGGTGCTCCACCACTTGGTTCCGTTGATGACGTACTCGTCACCCTCACGCTTGATGCTGGTCGCGATGTTGCGCGCATCGGAGGAAGCAACCTCGGGCTCGGTCATGCAGAATGCGCTACGGATCTCGGCGTTGAGCAGCGGAGTCAACCAGCGGGCCTGCTGCGCCGGTGAACCGAACTCTGTGAGCACCTCCATGTTGCCGGTGTCGGGGGCATTGCAGTTCAATGCTTCAGGCGCTAGCCAAGGCACTCGACCGGTGATCTCGGCCAGCGGTGCGTACTGCAAGTTCGTCAGACCCCCGCCGTGCTCGGCATTAGGCAGGAACAGGTTCCATAGACCGCGCTCGCGGGCGGCAGCCTGCAGTTCCCGCATGATCGGCGGGCGGGCAAACACCGGCTCGCCCTGGCGATTATGTTCGGCCAGCAGGTTGGCCTCGGCTGGGTAGATGAACTCATCCATGAACCCCAGCAGCTTGTCGCGCAGCTCCAGGGTCTTGTCGTCAAATTCGAAATCCATGACTAGCGTCCCTTCATTGCGGCCAGTCCACGCTGTGCCAGTGGATCGACCATTGAACCGATGACGTCGAAGCCGGCGCCAACCGTCTTACCCATCGCGTGCCGGTAGTGAATACCTTCCAGGATCACGCCGAGTTTGAAGCAGCCGAAGCCGACGTACCAAGGCAGATCCGTCATGTCCAAACCGCTCGCCGCGGCGTAGGCCTCTACGAGGTTATTGGTGCTCGGGAATGGAGCGATGGCATCTGCGCTCAGAGATGTGGGAACCAGGGTCGCAGACCCCATACTCGCCCAGTACACGCACAACAGGCCGATGTCGGTCAGCGGATCGCCAAGCGTTGACATCTCCCAATCGACAACGGCAGCCACGTCGTAACCATCATCTGGCTGCGCACCTGGTCGCACGATCACGTTGTCTAGGCGGTAGTCACCGTGGACGATTCCGGCGCGCTGCGTCACTGGGATCGACGAACTGAGTGCGGTGGCCAACGCGTCCAACGACGCCACCTCCCGCGATCGGGAGGAATCCAGTTGCTTGCCCCACCTGGATACCTGACGGGTGAGGAATCCTTCGGGGCGCCCGAAGTCGCGCAGGCCGATGGAGGCTGGATCGGTCGCATGGAGTTGGCCGAGAACCTCGACGAGGTGGAACGACAGCGGCGCGATATTGGCCTCGCCAATGGCCAACGCCTCGGGAGTGTTGCGCAACACCAACCCGTCAACCTTCTCCATCACGTAGAACGGTGCGCCATTGACGGTGTCGTCCTCACATAGAAGGATCGGCGTTGGTACTGGAATTGACGTCTGGGCCAGGGCCGAGATCACCCGATGCTCGCGGGCCATGTCATGAGCTGTCGCCAAGACGTGTGCCAGTGGCGGGCGGCGCAGCACCCACGTGTGGCTCGCGTCTGACAGGAAGTACGTCAGGTTGGATCGGCCCCCAGAGATCAACGTCGCCGTTAGGTCGCCATCACGCATGCCGGGCTTACGCTGGTCGAGGTAGCGCGCGATCGCGTCAAGGTCGACACCGGGTGGGGCGTCGGGCCGCTGGGAGTTGGTCACAGGTCGAGGCTAGCCCTGTCGCGTGCCTCGACATGAGGACCCTTGACGATCGGGCCACAGATCACACTTTGCCGGTTTACACTCGGTGGGGGCAAGCGAGGGGAGGCACGTATGTCTGCAGTCGAGAACGACCCTCTGAATCTGATGGCTTCTCATGATTCCGACGTCCACATTGATGTGACTCACCAGGACTACACATTATCCACTGAGCAGCGCTCAGCACTCAAGAGTCAGACACCCGTGGTGGTTTGGCTGACCGGCCTATCGGGGTCCGGCAAAAGCACTCTGGCCGATGCGGTTGAGCGGCGCCTTCACGACATGGGCCTGCACACAACAGTGCTCGACGGTGACAACATTCGAACCGGTTTGAGCCGAGATCTGGGATTCTCCGCTGAAGATCGTCAGGAGAACGTTCGCCGGGTCTCGGAAGTCGCGCGGCTTATGTTTGATGCCGGCCTCATCACGATCGTCGCGCTGGTCTCACCGTTTCGAAGCGATAGGGACTTGGCGCGAACGCGCTTCGCCGACGGTGACTTCGTTGAGGTGTTCGTTCAAACTCCCGCTGAAGTCTGCGCCGCTCGCGATCCCAAGGGGTTGTATCGAAAGGCCGCCGCGGGGGGTATCTCTAACCTCAGCGGGGTTGGTCAACGCTACGAAGATCCGATTGACGCGGAACTCGTTGTGCGTGGTGACACTGACCTGTCGGGGAACGCCGAGCAAGTCATTGCGGCGATTCTGTCTCGACAGTAGCAACTGTCCCTTCAACGACTTCTCGCTTCCCCGCGCGCAGGCCTCGTGGCCAGAGCTTGCGCTGCAACACGATGTTGAGCTCCGCGCAGTAGAGCGTTACTTGGGCGAGCAGGAAGAACCAAAACAGCAGCCCGATAACGAGCGCGAACGGCCCGTAAGTTGATTGCGAACCAGAGATCTTGCTCGACAGCAATGCAGTCGCGAAGTTTTGCATAATCACCCATGCCAGCGCGGCGATGGCGGCACCGGGCAACACCCCCCGCCAGGTCGTAACTGCCACTGTGGCCCGACGAAACGACAGACACATCACCCCGATAGTGAGCAGCAGTACCACCAGTTGCAACAGCAACTTCATGATCGGATGCCCACCGAGTTGAGCACCGAGGATTCCCGATACCACCGTCACTCCCGGCAAGCCGACACCGACAATGATCAACAAGACGACGCTGCGTAGAGCGCGAGGGGCAAATCCGGGCTCATCTTCGCGGGGCACCTCGTAAACCTTGTTCATGGCGTCTTGCATGTTGTTGGCTACCGCCAAGCCGCTCCACAGCCCGACCACGACCCCGATGACCAGCGCGAACCCGTTGATATTGAGCGGCTCGAAGCCGCCATCGGGATTGCCCACCGACAGGAAGCTGCCCGCCGCTGATTTGACGATCTTGTCGGCCATCTCGGGATTGCCGGCGAGCACTTTGGAGGTGATGGTTGCGAACACAATGAGCAGCGGAAAGATCGAGAGGAAGGCGAAGTAGGAAATCAGCGCTGCCAGCTTGCCTGCCTGATCATCGGCGAACTTGCGCCAGACCGCAACAGGCACCGCCAGGAAAGCATGGCTCTGCTGGAATTCGTCGAACTTGACCAGGGGTCCTGGTAGTTCTTCGTCGACGGTCCGGTTGCTCTTGTCTACAGCTTCGGTCACGACGAAGATCGAACCACAAATGGTTGGTGGTTCGCCGGTTTTCGCCACCTGCCGGCTGTTTTCTACGGGCAGGGTGGGCACCTAGTCAGCCATGCTCGCCTCGCGTAGCGTGGCGCCATGACGGTTACCGAATCCGCTCGAATGACCGCCGACGAGTCCACCCACCCGCCGGAGCTTGTGATCGATCGAGGTGCCAGCGTCGCTGTGATCGGTGCTGGCCCGCATGGCCTATCGGCCCTCAAGGCACTGCTTCAACTTGGCATCCCAGCTGACGGATTCGAGCGTGCCGAAGGCGTTGGCGGCAACTGGAACTTTGGCGGACCCACATCGCGGGTCTATGAGTCAGTCCACCTGATCTCAAGCAAACCGTTCACTCAGTTCCCTGACTTTCCGATGCCAGATGACTATCCGGATTACCCCGGGCATCGGCATGTGAAGGCCTACTTCGATAGCTATGCCGATCACTTCGGACTTCGGGATCGGATCAGCTTCGGCACGACCGTGGTGTCATTGACGTCGGCTGTCGATCCTCAACTCTCAACAACAGGAGAGCCACGCTGGGACCTGACTGTCGAGCTCGAGGACGGTAGTCGCAAGACCCTGCGGTATGACGCTGTGGTTGTCGCCAACGGTCATAACTGGAACCCCAAGATGCCCGACTATCCCGGGCTGGACGGCTTCGCTGGCGACATCTTGCACTCTGCTGACTACAAGTCGGCTGACCAGGTGAGAGGCAGACGGGTCCTGGTCGTGGGTGCTGGCAACACCGGCTGCGACATCGCCGTCGAGAGTGCCCAGAACGCGGCCGCGACGTTCCACTCGACACGTCGCGGCTACTACTACAACCCAAATGACGCATTCGGTCGCCCGTCGGATCAAGTCGCTGACTCCCTGCTGGCGATGCGCCTGCCGCTAGCCGTCCGGCGGGTGATGTTGAAAGCGGCCTTGCGGGCGGTGGCGGGTGATCCCACAGCCTTCGGTCTGCGCAAGCCCGACCACAACTTCTTCGAGACCCACCCGATAGTCAACCAGCAGCTCGTTTACTACGTCGGCCACGGCGAGATCAAGCCCAAGCTGGACATAGATCACTTCGACGCAGCAGGCGTGGTCTTTGAGGACGGCAGTCGAGCTGATGTCGACTTGGTGATATTTGCCACCGGCTACCTCGTGACATTCCCGTTCTTGGCCGACCAGGACAAGCTCGATGCCTCTGATGGTCACCCGCGCTTAGCGCTGCAAATGGCCTCGCCGACTAATCACAATCTCTGGCTCACGGGTCTGGTTCAGCCTGACTCTGGACAATGGGCAATCGCGCACTGGCAAGGTATCGCCATCGCGAGCTTCTTGGCGATGGCGCGCAATGATCCGCAGCGTGCACGAGAGCTTCATGATGAACTCAACAGTGACCGGGATCGACGATTTTCTGGCGGCGCCGACTACAAGGATTCGACCCGTCACTACTACGAGATCGCTCACCAGGATTTCCTGACAGCGATCCAAGAACTGCTCGACGCAGTCGGACCGATTGGGGTGAAGTCATCATGAGTCGCGCATCGACCAAAGTGCTGCGTCGTTGGGAATGGTCGTACCCGTCTAAGCCGGTACACCTGGAGATCCTGTCCCACGAAGTCGCCAACTCCCAACGACCGCCGCTGTTGTTTGTCCATGGATTGAGCCACGGGGCCTGGTGTTGGCAGGAGAACTGGATGGCTGCGGCTGCCGAACGCGGCTACTCGTCCTACGCCGTTTCGCTGCGGGGCCACGGTGGTTCTGGTGGGACGCAACAGATCAAGCGGACGCTGATCCGTGACTACGTTCACGACGTGCTGCAAGCTGTCACGACTTTGCCAAGCCCGCCGGTGCTGATCGCTCACTCGCTCGGCGCACTAGTCGCGCAGCGGGTGCTGCCGCGCTACCCGTTCCGCGCCGGGGTGCTCTTGACTCCGATTCCCGCGGGTGGGATTCCCTCGAGCACGCTTGCCGGCGCCCGACGCCGACCAGCGGCGTTAGCCAAAATCGTCGTTGGCGCGACCTTGCCACTGGGCGCAGATGACCTATTCGCCGATCTGCCTGATTCCAAGGCACGCGAGTACGTGAGCCGTCTGGGCCCAGAGTCGCCTTGGGCTCAATACGCGATGATGCGCCCTGAACGAGTGGGTCCGATCAATGCACCGCTGCTGGTGGTTGGTGCCGAGGAAGACGCGTTGGTTGATGCAGCAGACGTGACGCGTTGCGCGAAGGCGCTCGACGCTGACCTCATGTGGGTACCGGCCGGCCATGATGTGATGCTTGACGGCCCATGGCGGCAAACTCTTGATGTCGTTTTGGACTGGGTGGACACAGCGGCACCCGAGGGTGAGGCGCCGCTGCCAGGAGCAAACGAAATCCTTGCTCTGCGGCTGTGACTTCAGCAAACGACTGTTAGGCCGACAGGCGCTCGACAGCTTCAGTCAGTGAGGCCAGCTTCACTGGTGCGCCTGCGCTCGGGGCAACCGCAACGTGCTGCCAGCCGGGGCCCGCGTAGAAGTAGCGCACCTTGGGTCGCTGAGCGGGGAGTTGATCCAGAACCGTCACATCGGCGCTGAGGTCGATCGATGCCCACAGCACCACAGCGCGTGGCCGCAGTCGCGCGACGGCCGCAGCTAAGGCATTGGCGGGCGTGTGTTGGCCAAGGAGTACCGAAGCAACGCCTCGCTCGGCAAGCGCCGCGCGCAAAGCACTGAGCGCCAGGACGTGGTCGTCGTCCGGTGCGCAGGCAAGAAGGACGGGTCGAGTGGTGGTTCCTGTGGTGACTGGCATTGCTGAGTCGAAGGCGAACTGAATTGCAAGGGAGGTGATGTGTTCGATCTCCACGCCAGAGGCGGTCTTTGCCCAATGGGTCCCGATTGCGATTAAGGTGGGCGCGGCAAGTTCATCCCATGCCCGAACGGCGCCGCGTTCCTCGATCGCTTGGGCCATGATCGACTGGACGACTTGTGCATCGAGAGCCAACGCTGCCCGGGTGATACCGCGCTGCTCGTCGCTGGCTTGAGGGGCGGCGATCGTGCGCCCGCCGCCTGCGCGAAGGGTTGAAGCGCGAGGGGTTGAAGCGCGAGGGGGTTCATCGGATTCGCCGTCTTGGCCTCCGTCGTTAAGGGCTGTCCCAGACGTACCGCGACGCACAGGTTCGCGGGTGAAGTTCAGTCGCTGCTCGTACTCGTCCTCAAGTAAGCCCAGCACTACTTGTGCTGCACCGGCAGGAGGTAAGCCGTCTTCGATAAGTCGCGATGTCAGACGTAGACGTTGGAGGTCGGTGTCGTTGTAGCGCCGGTGCCCGCCGGTTGTTCTGATACTCGGCGAGAGGCCATAGCGGCGATCCCAGGTGCGCAGGGTGGCTGCTGTGAGTCCAACGCTGGCTGCAGCAGAGCCGACAGAAAGCCCCACTGCCGAACTGTCATTCCCAGTGGATGCCACCTAGCCATTCTGACGCATGTCACCGAATGGAGCAATAGTTGCAAAGGTTTTGCCCAACTATCTTGCAAAAGTTTCGCAACAGTTGTACCTTTAGATCAAGAAGCAATCGAGGCATCAGTTTCAAAGTGGTAGGAGACGAAGATGAGCACACCATTCCGCATTAGGTACTACGCTCGTAAGTCGCTGCTGATGGTGTTCGGCCCAGCCGAACTCGACAGGCACCTCGATCCCCTCAAGCGCCTCGAACAGGCGCGCATCGATGTCTTCGGACCATCTGCGACCAAGGCCACCAAGGTGCACGTGCCTAAGCGCCACATGAGCGAAGGCCAGGCAAAGACCCAGAACCTCGCCGCCTAACTAGCCATCCGCCCTGCCAGTTGCACCCCCGTTTTCTGGCAGGGCGGATCAAATCCGCTGAGTCGCGCACTCCCCTCGGTTCCTTTCAGCGCCGACCGCATGCGGATGCACTGCCCCTGCCAGGGTCTCCCGATCATTTCTGGCGGGGGCATTGCCATGTGTGGAATCTCCCTGGAATCATCTGGACTGGCTCCGATGGCCTGGTGCTCGCATGTCCGGTATTCATTGCAAGACCGGCCCTTGCCACAATGGCTACATACCAGTCGCCTCACACCGCCGGCGCGAGAAGGGCTCCCGATGCTGCACCTGACCTTCAATGACGACGCTGACGAGTTGCTTACTCGTGAGCCCTTCGCACTCCTGGTCGGAATGCTGCTCGATCAGCAGTTCCCGATGGAGCGCGCGTTCGCTGGCCCGAAATTGTTGGCCGAACGTCTCGGCACTCCCGACTCGTTGCGGCCCGAGCTCATCGTTGCGACCAGCGACGAGAAGCTGCTCGAGTTCGCAAAGGGACCGCCCGCCATCCACCGCTACCCAGGCTCGATGGCCGGTCGTGTTCAGGCACTTGCTGTGGTCGTCGTGGACCAATACGAAGGGGACGCATCCAACATCTGGACCAGTGCACCAGGAGGAAAGGCGGCGCTGAAGAATTTGCTGGCATTGCCGGGATTCGGCGAAGCCAAAGCGAAGATTTTCCTCGCTCTCCTCGGTAAGCAACTGGGCCAGGCGCCACGTGGATGGCAGGCGGCGTCCTCGCCCTACGGTAAGTCGGGAACGACCATGTCGATAGCCGACGTCACGTCACCGGATTCTCTGCTGGCCGTTCGCGCCTGGAAGCAGGCAAAGAAGGCGAAGCTGAAGGCCCAACCACTTCCCCGTGTGCAGTAGGTGCGGCTATACCGCGCCTACTGCACACGGGGGAACTCGTGACTTGAATGGCGTCGTCTAGTTGGTGTCATCTGGAGGTTCGCGGATCAGGCCCTTGTCAATTTTGGGCCGACGAGGAACGAGCTGGAAGCCGACGATGGGGTCGTAGTCAACGACAACGTTCTCCCTTGCCGCTCGGGCGGCGAAGTTTTCGTAGCGTTGGAGTTGGTCTATAGGAATCGCAACGTCACCCCGGTTCACTCGCGCCCAGGTCCGGAGCAACATCAGAAAGTGATCCTTCTGGTGCTTGGCGTTGATTGGAGACCACGGGATCTCCCGGCCGTAGCGCTGGCGCTGGTCGGCTTGGTTCGCCCGCGCGAGTGCTACCGAGACCGCCGATCGGGTGACGGGCTTTGCGTCTCCTCGCAGGATTCGCTCGTCTGTCGCGTTAACTCGATCGGCCATCTGCTGACCGGTGAGTCCTTCATCGCGCCACAAGACCAGAGTCTGAACTGGCGGAAGAATGCGTTCACGGCTCATGGAGTTGAGACTAGGCCGGACCTGCAGACACAGTCGTGTTCGAGTGACGTATAAAGGCATCTCCCGAGACAGTCTTTTCGTTCTTTACCGACCATGACCGCTGGTTGTCGTGGAAGGGTGTCGAGGGCGAATTCAACCCGATACCGGGCGGTCATTACCGCGTTGCCGTTACCGGCCCAGAGCATGTTGCTGCTGGTTCATTCATCACGATTGATCCGTACACGAAAGTGGTGTTCAGCTGGGGATGGGAAGGCGAAGGCCAACCCGTTCCGCCCGGATCGAGCATCGTCGAAGTGACGTTTCAACCCGACGGCGATGAGACGGTTCTGACCCTGAGCCACCGTGACCTTCCGGTCGAGGCGCGGGCGCCGCACGGTGAAGGCTGGGATCACTACCTGGACCGCTTGGTGATCCGAGCAGGCGGTGGCGACCCAGGCAAAGACGATTGGATCGGAATCCAGTAGTCGGATGGACGCGCGGACCAAGGCTAGCTTCCTGGATGCGGGAATTGGTCTGGTTGCTCAGCGGGAAATGAGAGGCTGCACAAATGTTGAGGTTGGCTGATTCATCGGAGGCCGAGTACCTGGAGCAAATCCGAGTTCGCGCGTCGCTGGCTTCGGTAACTGCGCTGGGACACTCGGCAAGTGAGGTTCCCAGCGAGCTTGTTGAGCTACGAGAGGCCGCCTCAGATCAGCGCGTCGTGGTGCATGACGTCGACGGAATCGTCATTGGCTATTCAATGGTCAGTGCCGTTGAGGGCGGATCGGCTGAGCTTGCCGGGTTGTTCGTTGAGATTGCGGCCCGTGGGCAGGGTCGCGGCGAGGCGTTATGTGCCGCGGCCATACAGGTGGCAACTGATCGGGGCGCGCGGGTGATCACGGTCGTGGGCCAGCCACTTGCTGTGACGTTGTACGAGCGCGTTGGTTTTCGCTCCATGGGCACCATTACGACCCTGTTCGGCGACGGTGTCTTGATGCGGTACGACGTCGCTACAGATGGCAATTAGGCATCCCGGCACTAAACCAAGTCTCACTCGGCCGTGGCGAAAGACTGGCCAGATTTCGGTACATGGGCTACTTTACATTCACGAGACTTATGTAAAGTTCACCAAGGGCATCACGGAATCGATGGAGGGTGCAGCAAATGAGTCCAGACGCGAGCGCAATCGCTACCCCTGCCTGGACTGACCACAAGCGCTACCTATGGATCCTCGGATTGATTATTCCGCTCTTCCCATTTCTAGGCTGGGCGCTCTATGAGCTAACCGGACTTGGGCTCTTCTGGTTCATCGGGCCCATCATCATCCTCGGGTTGATTCCGCTGATCGATCTCTTGACAGGAATCGACCGTTCCAACCCACCTGAGGACATGATCGCGGCGCTTGAACGTGACCGCTACTACCGTCGGATCACATACTTGTACCTGCCGTTGCAGTACATCGCCTTGGTCTGGGCCTGCTGGATGTGGACCTACGGCGGGCTCAGTGTCATCGACAAGGTCGGACTTGGCCTGACGATCGGCATCGTTGCTGGGATTGGTATCAATACGGCGCACGAGCTCGGACACAAGAGGGAGAGCGTTGAGCGTTGGCTAGCTAAGATCGCTTTGGCGCAATCGTTCTACGGGCATTTCTATATCGAACACAATCGCGGTCATCACGTTCGCGTCGCCACGCCTGCCGATCCAGCCAGCAGTCGCATTGGTGAGAACGTCTACAGGTTCCTGCCAAGGACCGTTGTGGGCAGTTTCCAGAGCGCATGGCGCATCGAGCAACCCCGATTTCGGCGGCGCGATGAGAGTCACTGGTCGATCCGCAACGACGTGCTCAACGCCTGGTTGATGTCGGTCGTCCTGTGGGGTGTGTTGCTTGTGGTGTTCGGTCTTGGGATCCTGCCCTATCTGTTGATCCAGGCCCTCGTCGGAATTGTGTTGCTGGAGTTCGTTAACTACCTCGAGCACTATGGGCTTGCCCGCCAGCGCGAGGAGTCAGGTCGCTGGGAGCGAGTGCGGCCGAGTCACAGCTGGAACAGCAACAACGTTGCGACCAACGTGCTGCTCTATCACTTGCAGCGCCACAGTGATCATCACGCGAATCCAACACGGCGCTATCAAGCGCTTCGCGATATCGACGAGGCACCCGTGTTGCCAACCGGATACGCCGGCATGATCTTGCTGGCCAGCGTGCCGCCGCTATGGTTCAAGATCATGGATCCTCGGGTCTTTCGGCACTACGGCGGGGACATGACACGTGCCAATATTCAACCAAGCAAGCGAGCAGAAGTGCTTGCTCGGTATCAACAGCATCAAGAAGTTGTTGGGGAGGCGTGATGAACATCTACCGCTGCGACAGTTGTGAATACGTCTATAGCGAGAGTCGTGGAGACAACCGCGAGGGCTTCCCAGCGGGCACTGCGTGGGAGGAAGTGCCCGACGACTGGTGCTGTCCAGACTGCGGGGTTCGCGACAAGACTGACTTCATCCATGTGCCTGAGCACAATCCGCATGCGCAGCCACTGGCACCGCGATCGCTGGTCTGATGACAGGCATGGCTCTGCTTGCGGTCCCCGTTGGCCATGACTCCACGACTTTGCGCGCACGCTTACTCGAGTCGGCTCGGGAGCTGACCTGCGACCAGGGCTGGTCAGCGGTCACGATGGGTCTGCTTGGTGAGCGTGTCGGTGTGAGTCGCCAATCGGTCTACAACGAGGTCGGATCCAAGTCGGACCTGGCGCAGGCCCTTGTGCAGCGAGAATTCGAGCGCTTCCTCGATGTTGTTGACAGTCCCATCGAGAGTAGTTCTAGCATCAGGGCGGCAGTCGAGGGCTCGGCGCTAGCCGTCTTCGAACTCGGGGCTGACAACCCGCTGCTGTTGGCTGTGATTTCCAACGCGCATGGCGCCAATAGCGAACTCCTACCTCTGCTTACTACCGACGTTGAGCCACTCATTGGGTTGGCTGTCGCACACGTTGGCGGATTGCTGAGCGCCCGGTACGAATTCTCGGACATGACCGAAGCGGAGTTTGCGATTGCAATGAATGTGATCGTGCGTTTGGTCTTCAGCTTGGTAATGCAGCCAGGTGGAACACCGCGCGATGATGCCGCTGAGGTCGGCTGGGCTGCCGGGCGCCTGCTGAAGTAAGGATTCAGGGCTACAGTGGAGATAGATCGCCACTTCAGGTTGGTCGATTCGTCGAGATGTCGAGGTGGGTGTGCCATGGTCGCTGTCAAAGTTGAGGGCGCTCGCCTCGTTATCGAACCGTCGCGCTGGGAGGCCGCCGGTGGCCTCATCGGGAACTTCAGCGTGCCGCTTGCCGAGGTCACCAAGGTCGAGACCACGGATGAGCCGCTGTCTTTTGTGCATGGTTTGCGAGTTGGGGTGGGACTGCCTAAGACGCGGATCGGATCTTGGTACCACGACGGAGTGAAGGACTACATAGGTATCCGCGACGGTCGCCCTGCTGTGGTGGTCACGCTGATGTCGAGTTCGCGGTTCTCCAAGCTAGTTATATCTGTTGCCGATCCGGCCACGACCGCGACGCAGATCCGCAGCCACGCCGCGATCTAGTTGTCAGGTTGGGACTCGGGCGGACTAGTCGTCGCGGCTCAGCAGGTCCAACACCGACTTGTCACCGCCCGATTCACTACTGAAGAACGCAGTCGTCCCAGTCAGTTGAAGAGGATTGGTCCTGGTCGAGTCGAGCAGATTCAGGTGGCGACTCAGACCGAACTTGGTTATCTGGATGACTGTCAACTCGCGGTTGAAATCCGTGATCTTGTCACCGATTCCTGTACTCGACCATTCCCACACATGGATCTGTTGGGGTGTGACAGCGACCAGCATCCGCACACTCAGACCCTTTGATTCGGCGTTGATGGTTCTCGTTACATGGACAGTCACGGCGGCCGTCAGGGCATCGGCCCCGGGGTTGTCGGCCCCGGTGATCGATTCCATCGCCACGCCAGTTGCGGCCCCTGCGACGGTGAGGGCGGCATAGTTGTCCTGTGCACCGAAGATGCCGGCCGCTAATACTTCCTCGTTGCCACCGAGCGCGGCCGTAGCGATCGCGATCATTTCGACGGGTTTGGTCATGTGGTCATGTTCCCACCGGGGATGGGCGTATCGCAGTTTCCACTGCCTCGGCTGGGCTACGGGTTGGCTGCAAGGCTCGCCGGGCGGTAGTCGCGGTGGCCGAGATTTTCTCAGTGTGAGTACCTAGGTGGCTATATACACATCTAGGTGCTCACACTGACGAATTTCGTCGTTCTTGGCGGAGGATCGAGCTTTGTAGAGTGGTTGGCGATGAGCGAGCGCGACGTTGTCCAGATAAGGCCTGGGGTTATCCATTACCCGGGCTACTTCGATGATGAGACACAAGCTGAGCTCGTCGCGTCGCTTCGGTTGCTCATCACCACCGCGCCGCTGTTCACACCGACGATGCCGCGCACTGGCAAGCCGTTCAGCGTGCAGATGACCAACCTTGGCCCGCTGGGTTGGGTGTCGGATCGGCAGGGGTATCGGTACCAGTCAACGCATCCGGTCACAAAACTTTCGTGGCCGGCGATGCCGCACTGGCTGTTCGATTTGTGGCATGACGTGGGTGACTACCCGCTCGATCCTGAGGCATGTTTGGTGAACCTGTACTCGACGAGCGCGAAGATGGGCCTGCACCAAGATCGAGACGAGGCGGACTTTGATGCGCCAGTGGTTTCGGTCTCTTTTGGGGACACCGGAGTGTTTCGCGTGGGCGGGACTTCACGGCGTGGACCCACGAGCAGTTTCAGACTGGAGTCAGGAGACGTCATGGTGCTGACCGGCGAATCGCGGTTGAGCTTCCATGGTATTGACCGAGTGATTGGTGGTAGTTCGACACGACTGCGCGGTGGTGGTCGGCTGAACTTGACGTTGCGGCGTGTGAGCCTGCAGGCGTCTGCGCCTTAGCGATCTCGTCGGGCTTGCGATTCGCGGCGAGAATGCGGCAGGTCCGCCACATATGGCGGGTTTGCCGCATCCTGCGACAGGCGATTAAATGAGTGGGCCCGGTGGGACTCGAACCCACAACCTACAGATTAAAAGTCTGCAGCTCTGCCAATTGAGCTACAGGCCCGGGGGTTCCACTCTCTAATTCACTGAACTCTTGACGGAACCCTAGACGGAAGTATGGCCTACCCGCGTTTCCGAAGCTGAGTTGGCACTAGATGGGGTGCGGTCGCGAAATTGGCTTGACGGAATCTTCGACGAAAATGTGGGCGCTATATCCGGTGAGCCCCACTCCCATGTCAGGACCTATGGCCCCTCACTTTACAGCCGATTCGTGGTCGACTGATCTGGGCAAGCCGTGCCGAACCCGGCGTCGATCTGTCTGGGCGTGCCACCTGGGGCAACTCAGAACTTCCGGCTCCTCGTGCGCTCGTGAAAATGACTATGAAGGAGTGTGCGTGAACGGAGTCGCTTCAGCTGATCCTCAGCAGATACCCCGAGTGGTGCCCAACTCCAGATCCGTTCGATCTGTGCGCCACGACCCGGCCGACCGACCCATGATCGTGATCTGGGAAGCGACCCGCGCCTGTGCGTTGGCCTGTCGACACTGTCGCGCAGAGGCGATGCCGGATGCAGACCCGCGCGAACTCACGACTGCGCAGGCGACCGAGTTAATGCGGCAGGTGGCCGACTTCGGTAAGCCACCCCCGATCTTCGTGATCACCGGCGGCGATCCGTTCGAGCGGATCGATCTCGCTGATTTGGTGCGGGCTGGCCGGGGTTTCGGTTTGCCGATGGCTGTCTCGCCGTCGGGAACGGCCAAGCTGAATGAGGTCGCGCTCGCGCGATTGCAGGAGGCTGGTCTGACAGCGTTGTCGCTGTCTCTGGACGGCGCGACGCCTGAGGTGCATGACGACTTCCGTGGCATCCCGGGTACGTTCGAGCGGACTATCGACGGTTGGGCCGGTGCGAGCGAACTCGGCCTGCGGGTCCAGATCAACACCACGGTCGGGCGCCACAACGTCGAACAGTTGGCCCAAATCGCCGCACTTGTTCATGAGCGTGGAGCGATGACGTGGAGCGCATTCATGCTGGTGCCGACCGGTCGCGGGATCGACCTCGACGCATTAAGCCCTGGCGAGGCCGAAGACGTTCTCAACTTCCTTTACGACGTTGGGCAGACGATTCCGACCCGCACCACAGAGGGCCATCACTTCCGACGAGTAATGATCCAACGTGCGGAGCTTGAGTCGCGCGGTGTGGATCACACGCAGGCCCTTGGCCTAGGGCCGCTCTACACCAGATTGTTGGATCAGGCACATTCGCTGGGTTTGGTAGCGCAAGAACGCACCCGACGTCCCCCGCTGAACGTGAACTCGGGTAGCGGTTTTGTCTTCATCTCCCACCTCGGGGAAGTCCACCCAAGCGGGTTCTTGCCCCTGTCGGCAGGCAACGTGAAAACGACACCGTTGACCCAAATATATCGAGAGTCAGAACTGTTCACTAACTTGCGTGACCCGTCACTGCTCGTGGGTCGATGCGGTGAGTGTGAGTTCAATGCCGTCTGCGGAGGGTCGCGCTCGCGCGCGTTCGCTGTGACCGGAAATGTTCACGAGTCCGACCCGCTGTGCGGGTACCAGCCAGGTAGCTTCCGCTGGAGTGACAGTCAGGTGGACACGGCTCCCTGACGCTGGCCCCCACCTCTGGCCGATCCGCTAGCTTCCAAATCGACCTGCGTCCAATTCGACCGGAACACGCTAGTCGCCCAATTCATCGGTGGTGTTGTCGCAGCAGAACTGTGGATGACAACTCGGACTGCAAATTTCTTGGTCGATCGAGCATGTTTCGGTCGAATCTGAAGCCGCTACAGCGCGAGCACAAGTCCAGTTCGCGGTGGCGAACTACCGTCGAGCACTTCTAGCCACGCTTCTTTGAGCGCCTCGGGGCCCTGGCCCACGACGACGTCAACCCATTCGCGGGCCTTCGGCGCGAATTCGCTCCACGCGTCGGCGAACCTCTCGTCCAGGCCATCGCGGCCCCAGTCGGCGGTGCGCTTGCGCATTTGATCGGGCGCGAAGAATACGGTCGTGTGGGGGCCACCAAGTGCAGCAGAGCCAGCCGTCTCCTGATGGGTGACTCCAACGATCGCCTCGCGAACCAAGCGGCTACCGAGGTAGCTGCGCAGCGCGGCTAACACATCGCTACTGCCGGCGAAGTCGATGTAAGCGGTTGGCATTTCGGCGAGCTGATCGATCTCGTCGTAGGTCCAGACTTCGTCGTAGCACCCGAGGTTCTGGGTGAATTCGGCGTTGCGCGCCGACGTGAGTCCGACAATCTCGCGGCCCTGCCCCTTCAAGATCGACGCGGTGCCATAAGCGGTCTTACTCGAGGCCGATGAGATGACGATCTGAGCGGCGTCATAGAAGGTCTGATCGACCACCTGATCAGCGAGCATGAACGAGGTCCAAAACAGTGGACGGAAGAGTATGTGCAAGTCCTCGTCGGCCGCGCTGTAGGACGGGTCCGTCGAAGTCAGCGCGTAGGCGTTGTAGGGCGAGGGCAGATCCGCTCGATGCGGGCTCACATCGTTGAACCCCCGCTTGTCGACTCGCCCAGTTTTGACGATCAGGTGACTAGCAGTGGGGAAATAGCCGTACACCCTGGCGCCAACCTCGACACCCTCGACGTTGGAATCCTCAACGTTCGCGAATCCCCAGACCGGCACCACGCCGAGGCCCGGCTCGGTTGGGAAGAAGTCCCAATATCGAAACGCTGTCGCACCCAGCACGGCATAGGTCACATTGTTGGCAGTCAACCCAACGCGATCGACTTTCAGCAGGACTTCGCCCTCGTTGAGTTCGGGCAGTTCGGCGCGCAAGACAGTCGTTGCGGCTAGGTCATCGCGCTTGACTGCCAACGTCCAGGATTCGGTCATGCCTCAACATAACCCTTTGCGCATGCGGGCCGTGGGCGGACTGACCGTAAGGACTCGACGCTAGCCAGTGGCTGGGAACTCGAATAGATTGGAGCCCCAACCTGCGAGGTGAAACGTGGCGCCGACCCCGGATCGATTAGTCGATGGCGCGCGCGCATTCGTCTCGACCCGATTCCGTCAGATCGTCTCCGGCGAGTCCGAACCTGCCTGGGTCACCGCGATGTCCGAAGGTGACGATGCCGGCTATTTCGGCCCGGGATCAGCGGCTTGGGCGGTCCACGGATCTTTGCCCACCCTGGTCGGGGGGGTGCGGGCCTTGCTCATGCAAACCCTTCACCCGGGCGCGCTCGCAGGTGTTGTTGAGCACTCAGCATTCGAGACCGACGCCCTAGGAAGGCTCGCGCGAACGACGCAATGGTTAACAGTCACGACCTTCGGCGACACAGCATCGGCTGATCGTGAGTGCGCCAGGGTTCGCGGGATTCACCGTCGCGTCAAAGGCGACTACATCGATTCGGCAGGGGACTCGGTCCCGTACACGGCGACAGACCCCGACCTGCTGCGTTGGGTGCACTTGGCGTTTACCGACTCGTTCCTCAGCACCCACCAAGTCTGGGGCGGGCCGATTCCCGGTGGACCGGATGCGTACGTGCGTGAGTGGGCCAAAGCTGGGGAGCTTGTCGGGGTTGATGGACCGCCTCGTTCGGTGGCCGAGCTGACAGAGCAGCTTGAGTCCTACCGGCCCATCCTGCGTAGCGATCAAACTACGGCTAACACAGTTCGCTTCATCAGGGATGCTCCACTCCCGACTGCCTCACGTCCTGCCTATGCGCTGTTGTTCGCTGGTGCGGTTTCGACCTTGGATTCAAGAGATCGGGCGCTTCTTGGACTACCAGTCGTTCCGCGAGTTGTAGCCAAGCCAGCAGTCGGGTCACTTCTGGGCGGTCTGCGCCTAGCGTTGGGCAATCAGCCGCCCTCGCAGAGGCGCGCGACGCAGCGCGTAGAGCGGCTGGCATAGCCACCGGAAGCGCAGCCCAGCGACCGAATAAGCGCGAATATCAACGGGTATCGGCCTAGGTCATTTCGCTCGGGTGCGACTCATGCGGACCGTCAGTTTGATCGTGGGGATCGTGCTGACTGTTTCGACGGTCGTTGTGGTGGTTCAGGCGATGCTGATTCCTAGTGGTCCCGGTCCGCTAATCGCTCGGGCAATCAGTCGCTCAATCAAATTTCTGGCCCACGCGCCACTTGGGTCGATGCGGACATATTCGCGCCAAAACAAGTGGCTGGCTGGCACGGCACCGATCTCCTTGCTCGTCCAACTCATCGTCTACCTGGCGATTTTGATCTTCACCACTGGCCTGATCATTTATGGTACGACTGGCCTGAGTTTGGCGGATTCTCTTTACCAGTCCGGTTCGACTTTGACCACGCTCGGCATCGTCGAACCAGTCAATGTTCCCAGCACCATCACGACCTTTTTCGCGGCCTTCCTCGGCCTTGTTGTGATCGCGATCTTCATCGGTTACCTGCTTGCGATCTACGGCGCACTCGTGGGCCGGGAAAGCCAGATGGCACGCTTATCGATTTTGGCCGGTGAGCCGGCCTGGGGTCCGCAGATTCTCGCACGGTCGCACGTTCTTGGGTTCCCCGATGATGAGGCTCCCCACTACGATGAATGGGTTGATTGGACCTGCGATCTTCGCCTCAATCAACGGGTCAATCCGATTTTGGCCGACTTTCGGTCCACGGCCGAGCTTCGCCACTGGGTGATCAGCATGCTCGCCGTGACGGACGTGGCAGTGGCCGCTACGGCCTATTTGCGTTACACGAGCCAGAAGCGCAATTGGCCATCTCCGCATTGGCGACACGAAAGCCTGGACACCCCTTAAGGAGCCCCAATGTTTAAGGAGCCCCAATGTCACAAGTGACCGAGCCATTCAAGGTTGCGGTGGTCGAATTCAATCCGGAGATATTCGAGTTCGATCGCAACGTTGAGCGCGCCTGCGAAGTGATTGACGAAGCAGCCTCGAATGGGGCGCGTCTGATCGTCCTGCCAGAGGCAGCGCTGTCGGGATATATCTACCGGGATCTTGAACAATTCCTGCCCTACATGGATTCAGTTCCGGGCCGAGGCACCGATGCCATTGCCGAGATCACCAGCAAGCACAACTGCTACGTCGCGATCGGTGTCGCCGAGCACGACCCGGGGACTTCCCTGACGTACAACACCGGAGCGCTCATTGGGCCCGAGGGCTACATCGGCAAATACCGAAAGGTGGGATTGAACCCATCCGACGTCTTGTGGTTCATTCCGGGTAATACGGGGTATCCGGTCTTTGAGACTGAGCTCGGCAATATCGCCATGGTGATCTGCTACGACGACACCTACTGGGAACCAGCCCGGCTTCCCGCCGTCAAAGGCGCAGACATCATCGCCTACATCTGTAGTTCCGATCGTGTCCTAAGCGGACCAGGTGGGACTGCGCAGGGCAACCACTCGACCATTGCTGCCGTGCAACAACTCTGCTCATGGAACGGTCTGGCTTTGCTGGTCCGAGCCTATTCGACAATGATCAACGTGCGACATTGCAGCGTCGCCGAACCGACCTCTACGCCGACCTCGCGTTCTACCGGGCGCCGGTAGACAACGCGGCGACTACATCGAGCCAGCGGGTGGAGTTGGCGGCAGTGCAATACCGCATCATCAACGGTGACTTGGACGCCAACATCTCGCGTGCTGCCGAGTTGGTACAGCAGGCCCAGGACGCTGACAGTGAGCCGGGCCTGCTCGTCCTACCAGCTTTCAGCTTCTGCGGTGCCCCGAGCAGTGCCGAAGAAGCCAAGCTGCGCTCCGAGTCTTCAATCGGGCGCAGTGTTCAAGTGCTCAGCGACTTTGCCGTTCGCACCGGCAAGCATGTGGTCGGCAGCTACGTAGAGCATGCCGACGGAGATCTCTTTCATACTGTCGCGCTGATTGCTCCAGATGGAACAGTGGGCGGCCAATATCGACAGACTCACTTGGATCCGTGGATGGCGCAGTGGGCCAGTGCTGGGGCGGCTCTGTCGGTATTCGATACGAGTATCGGGCGCATCGGGATGCTGGCGTGTGAGGATGTCCGATTCCCCGAGGCCAGCGCGGTGCTGGCGATTCGCCGTGCGGACATCATCGCGATACCGACCCGATGGGATGGCAGTTACGGCGGCCCGCTGCACGATGCAGGTGGACTGTTCGCCCATCAGTACCCGGAAAACACAATGGCTCAGTGGTACGCCACAGCGAAGTTGACCCAGGCGTACACGGTCGTTGCCAATCCTGTTGATGATGGATGCCAAGGGTCTAGCGGCATCTTCACGATCAACCCCGTCGACTCTGGCGAGCCGCCAGTTGTGGGCAGCGTCGACACGGCCGGGTTGATCAAGGCAACAGTTGACACCCTCGGCGACCCCACGTGGTGGATGAACCAGTCCCGTCTCATCGGTGGTCGGCGCCCAGACTTGGTCATTCCAGCAACGCTGGATCCTGCTTCAGAGGCTTTCCAGACCTGGCAATCGGCACCGGGTTTCGATATCGATTCCTGGACCGCTTACAAGGCCTAGCCAGCTCGTTGAGGCTTGTGCAAGCATCTTCGAGCCGAGGGCGAGTGGGAAGGTCTAGTTCGCACCCGCGGACGTATCCACGATCGTCATGCCAACTCCGATTTCGGCTCCTCGTGGAAGCATCGTCATCTGCATTCGTTGAGAACCCTTCTCCCAGACAGTCACTCCGCCGTCAAGCCCTGACTTTTCCTTCCAGCCGGCAGCTTCCATGCCGGGATACATCTGAGTCTTCATCGCGGCTTCAGTGCCAGGTCCGTTGTAGGTAGCGCTCATCGCGTTGGGCAAGGTGACCGAGTTAATCAGGGTCAGCCCAGTCGGCTTGGGGATATCTGCAGGCCATGCCGCCGGTAGCTGTTTGCTGACACTCTGATCCGAGCCTGCCCCAGCCGAGGTCGCAGCTGCGGGGGGTGTGGAGTTGGATTCAGACGACGAAGATCCGCCACACCCAGCCAGCAGGCCGACCGCTGCGCTCAAGCCAGCGAGAACAACAAGCGTGCGTTTTTTCAGGTTCATGGACACTTTCCTATCGCATGAACACGTTGCGACGCAGAGTATGTGATCAACAACAACCCAAGTTGAAGGTTCACCTTGTCGAATTCCTCGACCAAGAAGTCATAAGTCGCGACCCGTGAACAGTGTGTTATCTCGATCAGAAGTTGTTACCGATGAACCCAAGCTGTGCCTCGATTGATCGAGTCCAAAATGCGAGGTCGTGGCAACCTTCGGCGATGCCGCCGCTCGGGCGCGGTGACAGAGTGTTGATGTATTTGCGTACGCCAGGGGTGAATGCATCAGAGTCGCCACAGTCGATCCGAACAGGGATGCCATCGAGTTCCCCCGTGCGCGTGAACAGGTTGTTGGCTGCAAAGTCCGCGGGACCGTCGTATCGGCCGGGTTGTACCTGGTCGAACTCCGACCAGATCGCCGGACTGGAAACGGCGACTGACGCACAGCGCGCTGCCCCCAACTTTCCCGCCAGCAGCAGCGCCCCATAACCGCCGAGAGAGACCCCCCAAAGGCCCACTGGTTTCGTCACTAGATTCTTCTTGGTGAGCATCGGTACGAATTCGTCGATGATCATTGCCTGGGGGTCGTCGCCGGTGGCGCGCTTGTGCCAGTTGACCCCATCACCGCCATCGATTGAGGCGATCGCGAACGGCGGACTCGACCCTTGCTGAACAACGTCGGCCAGAAAGTACTGCATCGACAGTTCGTTGAAGATCCACTTCTGGGTTGCACTCCCGCCGTGCAGAGCGATGCACAGCGGCAGGGCATCGCCCTGCTTCGTTCCAGGTGGGTAGGCGATGGTCCAGCCCACGTTGGTGCGCCGAGCGGTTGACTCGAACTGTCCGGACTCGGTGGGTCCAATCGCTACGCCAGGCCGCGGTACAGGCTGGCCGCAGGCACCGAGTGCGGTGTTAAGACGCACCCGACCCGGTAGAACGTCGTTCTCGACTAATGCGTAGGCACCGGCGCCACCTGCGATCACCACCCCGGCTCCCACGCCACCTGTGATCAGGAACTGGCGTCGAGTCAGGGGCATGATCATGAGTCTAGGTGTTATCAAGACGGGTACCGAGGGGCGCCACGAGACGGTGGTTGTGGGGCTCTAGGAGCGTGGGTCAGTAATGGGTTCGGAGCGACCGCCGCGCAGCGCAACGGCATTACTGACCCACGCTCCTAGCGACGTACCCAGACTCGCTGGGTAGCCTAGAGCTTCAGCGAACCGATTGCTTTACCGCCCAGAGTCACTTTGATGATGGCCTTGCGTGGCTTGCCTTTGACCTTCATCTTGAACACATTGACGCCCACTCGTGCCTTTCGCGATGCGAGCTTTTTGGTCTTGTGACGATAGGTCTCGGCGACCGCTATCGACTTGCCGGCTGGTGCCTGCGCGATGGTCACTTTGACCGAGATCTTCTTCCCCGAACGCTTGCCACTCACCTTCGCTTTTGCCGGTACGACGGGTTTGGCGGGAATGACTGGTTTGATCGGAGTCTTCTTGGTAGCTGTAATGCGGTAGGTGGGACTTGAGAAGGTCACCTCGGGCACGGTCAAAATGATGGCGCCGTCGTCATTTAGTTGCAGTATCCAGGCCGCATCCGACACTGTCGTAGTGCCTTCGGATGGTTCGCTGCGTTGGAGTTGGATCCGGTGATTGAGGACCAGATCACCGCCGAGATTGAATAGCGGATTGTCAGGATCGAAACACGCCCTGGCTACCTGGGCCGGAATGTAGACACGCAGCCAGCCGCTGTTTGTGCGCACTGGGGCAAACGTGCCTGCCGTCAGGTGGGGCGCCCAGAGTCGCACCGCGATGCTGCCATCGGTCGAGGAGCCCGACGGCGCTCCGGTGTTGAAGTTGGGGCATGAGCCAGCCAAGCTCACCGAATAGCGGTTGACAGTGGATCCGATCCACATGCCAGGGATGCCGTTGGAGCCAGAACCGCTGTTGACTCGGATGCCTCCGGTGATACCGGCGAGGGTGTCTTGCAGAGGCTCGGGGGCGTCGCCATCAGTCCCGCTGGTATAGCCGGCCGGTTGCAGAACGAGAGTGACATCGCGCCCGTTGGGACCGATCACGTAGGAGTTCACTCGCGAGTAGAGCTCGGCTGAGATTGCAGTTTGACCTTCGGGCAAGGTGAAGTGGACGGTGAAGGTGTTGTCAAGATTAACCGCCCCCATGTCCTCGGTAGAGGTCAATCCGCCGCGGTCGTCGAGACCGATGACGAAGGAGTATCCGGTAGGTAGGTTCGGGGCCGCGGCGTTGGGGAACACACACACCATGTACCCGGCGCCGTCGGCACTGACCACATGATCATTAGAGTCGGTCACGCTGAGGGTCACGCCTGGCAGCGAGCCGGGCTTGTCGTTGCAGACAGTCGACACAGCTTGCGCATTCGTCGCGACGACTGTCGTCATTGCAAGGCCCAGGCAGGTGGCTGATGCAGCGATGAGCGAGGTTCGCAGGCGTGAGACGGTCATGGTTTATCTAACCGCAGAATGAGCCCAGAGGAGATTTTTTGCAACCTGTTTGGCCGTGGGCCGAAGTTCGTCAGACGCCCATCCAGGCCGTCTACGATTTACTAATGCCTGACGAAAGCGCTTTCCACGTTGCCCGTATTACCGATATCGACCCCGTGATCCTGTACAAGATTCTGCAGTTACGGATGGACGTCTTCATCGTTGAGCAAGATTGTGCCTACGCCGATATGGACGGCAGAGACGTCGATCCAACGACCCAACATCTGTGGATCACAGATCGCGACGACGTTGTCTCCACTATCCGGATACTCCACGATCGCGACGTCGTTGAGTTCGGCCGCATTGTTACGGCGAAGAGCGCGCGCGGCCGCGGACTATCTAGGCAACTAATTGAGGCTGCCTTCGGTTTGGTCGGCAATGTCGAGGTGTGGATCGGTGCCCAGGCCCAACACGAAGGTTGGTACGAGTCGTTGGGTTTCGTCCGCAGTGGCCCCAACTACTTGGAAGACGACATCGTCCATTTGCCGATGACTAGCCCCGCCGGCCGTTAGGCGCAGCGGGGCGTGTCAGGTTGGCGGTTATGCGCAGGACCACGGGCTCCAGCCGCGGGCCTGGTGGGTCTTCCAGAGGATGTAGTCCTGGGCCCACTTCGGGGCGCGGGCTGCGTTGGAGGCGAACCTGCCACCGCCGTTGCCATTCCACGTGCCGATGTCGAACTGCCAGGCGCCGTAGTACGCACCGTCGACGAGGCGGTAGTTACCGCCGCTCTCGCAACGCAGCACTTGTCTGGCCTTGGAGGTACTCGCCAGGCGCTTCCCGGCTGCAATTCCGCGCAGTTGCTTCTTGCTTAGGTGGTACTTCTTGATCGTGCGCTGTGAGACCGGCAGCGGGTAGATCCCGTAACGCTTCTTGATCGTGGCTTTGGCCAAAGCGATCTTCTGAGCCTTGGTCAGAGTCGCAGTTGGTGCTTTGACCGGGGCGCCGGCACGTGCGGCGGGGACCGTCAAAAATGTTGTCGTCGCGTTGGCAGAGGGATTGGACTCTGCGGCCGAAGCGGTGGTGACTGCGGCTCCGCCAGCGATCACAGCGGTTGAAGCGCCAACAGCGCCGCAGGCCACAACGATTCGTTTCATGGTTGTAGAAGGCAAGGACTACTCCGAGATCATGACGGCCCGCGCGCAGGGTTCGCGCACAGTGGCGTCTCGTCCGCGTAGGGGGTCTATGCGGGACAGGTTCTGGTCACCAGTCACCGCTCGCCGACTGCTTATGGGAGCCAATTCGCCTACGCGCTCAGGCTGTTTCGCCTGTTCATCTGTAACCACCGTAGCGATGACAATTCCGACATTAGTGCCATTGACACCCAGGCATGGCGAAGCTCACATCTGCCTGTGGATGAGTTTGAGGGGGCTTTGGCGTGCCAATTAGGGTCTGGTTCAGCCGGATCGCAGTGCCTGGGGTGGCGACAGCGACGATGCCGATAAGGCCAGCAGCAATGATGACCTGACGCCGTGATGCCTGGGTGCTGTGACTCATTTTGGCTCCCGCGCTGGTCGAGCTCATGATCGAACTGACGGACAGTCAAGACATCATCGATCCTGCCGATCCTGCCGACCCTGCCGACCCGACGCTGAAAAGGGAACCTACCGAGGCGACCGATCCGACGCTCTATACCGAACCCGTCGAACCGATACTCAACACCGAACCACAGGGGCAATGGACCAGACCCCGAGCCCTCCGAACCTATCGAAAAAGCTGACGGTCGCATGATTCCTCCGGTGTGCTGGTCTTGCCGAAACCCTGCCAAGTCAATCCTAAAGCCCCCGCGAGTGCGGGATTGTGGTCGTGAAATCGGTCTCGGAGCGATGACTTTCTAGCCACAATCCCGCACTCGCGACCGCGGATGGGCCACAGTGGGATCCACGAGAAGCGGATGGAGGTCATCGTGAGGTCGGATTCGGCGATCCAAGCGGTCGTGTTCGATATGGACGGGGTACTCGTTGATTCCGAGGAGCTCTGGGATGAGATCCGCCGCGGGCTAGCTACGGCCAACGGTTTGGCGTGGCCGGCCGATGCCACGGCAATCCAACAAGGGATGAGTACGCCGGAATGGTCGGCGTATTTGAGCGAGGTGGTCGAGATCCCTGGGTCGCCGTCGCAGATCGGCGTTGAGGTGATCGGGCGGATGGCAGCGGCTTACCAAGTCGAGCTGCCGATGATTCCCCACGCAGTTGAGACAGTCTCTGGTCTGGCGAGCCGCTGGCGACTCGGGCTGGCGTCTTCGTCACCGCGCGCGCTGATCGACACTGTCTTGCAGCGATCTGGGATGGTTGAGGATTTCGAACTGTCGCTGTCGACCGAGGAGGTTTCAGCGGGCAAGCCGTCGCCGGTCGTGTACGAATCGGTGGTGGCACGACTCGGTGTGGATCCAGCACGCACCGTGGCGATTGAAGACTCCAGCAACGGTCTGTTTTCCGCGTCTGCGGCTGGGCTGATCGTGATCGCAGTTCCGCACTCTGCGTTCCCGCCTGCGCCCGATGCGCTTGCGCTGGCTGACGTGGTTGTTTCTGCCATAAGTGACGTCACGGCGGAGTTGATTGAGTCACTCAGGTAGTCGGTGACGTGGGCTATCGATGTAAGAGCGAGTACCCCTCGACGAACCATCCCGGCGGCATCGTCGATGGAAGTCCGTCGATGGAGTCGCCGGTCGCGCCTGTGAGATTAGCTGTCCCTAGCTTGGTGCCCTGCAGCGCTGCCTGATTGAGGATGACGCCAGACAGGTTGGAGTTGTCGAAGTCGGCGCCCTCAAGGTGCGCGCCTGTGAGGTTTGCATTTGCGAGGTTTGAATTCGTCACGGTTGCTCCGTTGAACCATGCGTCACTGAGATCGGCACCAGAGAAGTCTGCATTCGCTATGGTTCTACTTGAGAAGTCGCAGCGTCTCAAGTCTAAGCCCGGCCCAGGAACGCAGGGATTGTCACCCGGGCGGACGAGATCGGAGGGTTGGGAAGCCACGGAAGTTCCGGTGCTGTTGGTCGCTGTCACTGAGAATGTGTAGTGAATGTGCCCCAATCCGAGCACATCGCAGCTCAGCGCGGTGGTAGTTGTGCATGTCTTACTACCTGGCAATGAGGTAACTGTGTAGCCCGTGATAGCCGCCCCACCATCGGACTTTGGCGCCTGCCACGTGAGCGTCACTGACGATACTTTGGCCTCTGACGTTATTGCTGTCACTGCGGTGGGCGTTCCCGGAGCGGTCGTCGCAGTGGTGGGTGTTGGCGTGGGTGTTGGTGTTGGTGTTGGCGTTGGCGTTGGCGTTGGCGTGGGTGTGGGTGTGGGTGTTGGCGTGGGCGTGGGTGTCGGGATGACACGGTTCTTCACGTAGGTGTACTTGATCGTGAATTGCGCTGTCTTGCCCTTCTTGATGGTGATCTTCTTCTTGGCAGTCATTGGGACCGCCTTCCCCCCGCGGGCAGTAACCGGTGCCGCGGTAACGACGTACTTTCCAGGCACGAGCTTCTTCAGTGACGTCGACTTGGTGAGGACCTTCTTGTAGCCGGACCCGGCCTTTTTGCTTTGCTTCGGACCGGTGACGGTGACTTTCGCGTGTGCGCCGACAGGCATAGCTGCCACGGTGAGTTTCATCCCGCCGGTCTTGGCTGCCCGAGTCGAGGGTGATGCTGCACTAGCGGGGGTGGCTCCGGCCACAGTCATGGAGCCGAGCACGCACATCAGAAGGGCGCCGACAAGCGATCGAAAAAGTCGCGCCGAATTGGCTTCAGGCTTAATTGCAAACACAGAACTACCCCCCGGTTGTCGAAGTAGTCTAAACCGAGACTGGACATTTGTCACTACCACGTTCAGTTCCGACGGCGAACCAACTCTACCTCTCGGCGTTCTACCCGGCGATCGACTGGGCACCCATTGCTGCGTGGGACGCGGCCTGGGTAGCCCCCACTGAGCCGTGCTCGATACGTACGTTGCCCAATCTGAGGAGCCGTCGCCACCATCCCGATCGTTGTGCAGCCACGATCGCAACCGCCGGTGTTCATCAGGAAAATACGTGGCCATGTGCTCGGCGCACAACTCGTCGTATGTAGCGAGAAGCAATGGGCGGTTGTTGGTCGCCCATCGGCCGAATGTGATTCCGGCTGGTCGCTCGTTGACGATGGGCATGGGAGCTAGTCGATCAAGGAGGACGTTGATCAAGTTCGCTAGGACCGGCAGGTCCTGATCTAGTTGCGCAGTGCGAATGGTCACGGTCCGCTCGGCAGGAAGCTCCCGCTCCATGCGGTCATATGATCGGCCCAGGCCAGCATCGCGACGAGCAGGAGGCGCTCGTCTGAGCTAGCCAGCCTTTCGTCGGCCCCAGGGCAGGTAAGCGATCGGGCCGAAAGGCTGAACGATCATCGCCGGAACCCAAAGGAGTTTTGGTCCGTGGATCGAAGGTTGCGGTCGTTTGGCGAGGTCGTCAAGCGACCGCGTTGTGAGGGCAAACTCCAATGCCGCCCCAGCGATGATTGCGCTCTTTGCCGGCGTTGATAGCTCGTTCCAGCGCTTCTGATTCGCCACGAGTTCAGTCTTGTGAGATAGCTGGCGGGTTTGGTGTCGCTAGAGCGCTCGAAACCGCACCAGATAATCGGGTCTGGCCCTGTCGACGCGCGTCACGTGTGGATGGCAGGTTCCCTTCGTGCACTTCGTAGAGGACACTAAAGCTAGAGGCTTGGCCGATCGGCTCCTGGAGGTTCTGTGAAGGGTTCTGAACGCAAGGGGGTTGCCCACGCTGTCGGTGCCGCGGTCGTGGAAGTTGGCGAAGTCGTTGAGAGCGTTCAGCATTCGTTGAGCAAACGGACGTTCCGTGCGCTTGGCCTATCGGGTTCAGTTGCTGAGAGTGCGCAACGGGCTCACACGACTGGAGTCCATTTGTCGATTCGGGGAATCGCCAAAGCGAGCAGTTTCCTTACAGGGCATGCACTGGAACATGCCGCACCCACGAGCGCGCCGTCCCTGGCCGACTCACGAAAGGGCGCGACCGCAATTGCGGCCATGAGTTGCGCGTTTGGCGACAACATGAAGACCTCGGGCAATGCGCTCACACCCCACATGTCGGTGCGAGTCGATGGCAAGAGAGTCGAACTGACGCCCGAGGATCTAGCGACAGTTTGGCCGCAGGCTTCCTCACATGTTGTTGTGTTCGTCCACGGCCTTGGCGGAACCGAATTCGCTTGGAACCAGCCACAGTCTTATGGCGATCTACTGAGCCATGAGTTTGATTTGAGCCCGGTATTCGTTCGCTACAACACCGGAGCGAAAATCAGTGACAACGGTGACGAGCTCTGCGAGCTACTCACCGAGCTGGTGACCAATTGGCCCGCCGACATCCAGACTCTCGATGTGGTCGGGCATTCGATGGGTGGGCTCGTGCTTCGTTCGGCATGCAATGTCGGCCAAGCCGGCGACTCGCCATGGATCCCGCTGCTCACAAATGCGATCTACCTGGGCACGCCACACCATGGAGCTCCGATGGAGCAGGTCGCCCACGCAGCGATTGGGCTGCTAGGCCAAAGCGAGCACACAGCGCCGATCGCGCGGCTAGCTAACAGGCGTAGCGCCGGGATTAAGGACCTACGGCAAGGAGCCGTGGCAGCCACCGATGAATCCGCATCAGCAGAGCCGAAGTCAATCTCGCCCGACCCACCTCTGCTCGCCTCGGCCAACCACGTCTTCGTGGCGTCGCAATTGCTACCCGACAAGTGGGGGCCATTAACTAGCGCGGTGGGCGATTTGATGGTGCAGGTCGTCAGCGCGACGGGCTCACATCCAGATCGTGGTCTGCAAGCCCCTCCCAACCGCTCCCAACATCGCCTGCAGGGCGTGACTCATATCGGCCTGCTATGCGACGCCGACGTCTACGAGATCCTCCGCCTCACCCTGCCCTACTGAACCGTTGAGTGTTGAGTTGTTGAGGTATTTTCTTGATCAACAGGCTCAACAGGCTCAACAGGCTCAACAAGTCAACAGTCAACTAGCGGATAGGCTTGCGATCAGGGTTTCTACGCGGGACTTGATTTCGTCGCGAATCGGTCGGACTGACTCGAGGCCCTGCCCGGCCGGGTCATCAAGCTTCCAGTCCTCGTAACGCTTACCGGGAAAGATCGGACAGGCGTCGCCGCAGCCCATGGTGATCACTACATCGGAAGTTTTGACGGCATCGGTAGTGAGGAGTTTGGGTTGCTCGGCGGCGATGTCGATTCCGACCTCGGCCATGGCAGCTGTGGCCATTGGGTTGATCTTTTCGGCGGGCGCGGAACCGGCAGAGCGCACCTCAATTGTGCCCTTGGACAGGTGGGCTAACCATGCAGCAGCCATCTGCGAACGGCCGGCGTTATGAACGCAAACGAAGAGTACTGAAGGCTTCGGGCTCATGGTGGATTCCTTTGCTTGCAGATCACGGGATGTCAGTTAGTTCGGTTGTGCACGGGGTCTGGCAGGTCGAGCGGAGCAGGACGCTTGCGCGGATACAACACTTCAGTTAGGCCTGCACCGAGTGCGGCCCCGAGTAGCTGGAATCCAATGAACGCTGGCACGCTGGCGGGAGAAATTCCAGCGAAGCTGTCGGAGAACATCCGGCCGATTGTGGCGGCCGGATTGGCGAATGACGTTGATGCTGTGAAGAAATATGCAGCGCCGATCCACGCGGGCACTAGCACCGGGCCAAGGTGGCCATGGCCGGTTCGAGTGATGGCACCGATCACTAGTAATAGGCCTGCCGTAGCGACGACTTCGCCGACCCACAGTCCGGCAGTTGACCGACAGTGGTGAGAAGTTTCCACGACGGGCAGCGAGAACATCGCATTGGCCAGCAGTGCCCCCGCGACGGCTCCAACGATTTGCACTCCGATGTAGCCGACGGCCTCAAGTCGCGCGATCTCGCTGCGAACGACAGCGACTAGGGTCACGGCTGGGTTGAAGTGGGCACCTGAGATCGGTCCAAGTACCCAGATCAAGACGCCCAAGCCAGCAACAGTGGCCAGTGCATTGATTAGCAACTCGATCCCAAGATCATTGGTCAGGTTGCTGGCCATAATGCCTGAACCGACGACGATCGAGACCAGCGTCGCAGTGCCGAGAAACTCGGCGAACAGTCGGCGATTGACGGGCCTCACGGTCAGCAGCACCCCACTTTGCCACCGTCCGGGCGGTCAATTTCGCCGATTTCGGACATTTCTACCGCCCGTGCGGTGGCTAAGTCGGCATTGGTGGGAATGCAGCATGCGCCGTCGTTCATCGCGCCTACTAGTTCGACCTTGGCGGCGACCTCCTCGGGTGCGTTGTCGGTGATCGTGTATATCTCCCACGGAGTCCCAGCCGGGTCGTGAACCCAGACCTTGTCTTGCTGGGCATAGCAACAGTTGGTATCCATTTCCGCAGTCGTCTCAACGCCTTCGGCGCGCATCCGGTCGAGAGCCGACATGACAGTTGCCGTGTCTTCAACCTCGACGCCAAGGTGGTTGAGCGCTCCTGAAACACCAGTTCCGCGGGCCTCTGCTGGGGCTTGGATGAGCACGAGCTTGAGTGGCGGTTCGGCGACCTCGAAGTTGGCGTAGCCGGGTCGGAGTTTGTGCGGCACGACTTGGAACAGTCGGGTGTAGAACTCAATGGAGGCATCTAGATCGGATACGTTCAAAGCGAGCTGGACTCTCGACATTGTCGGCCACTTCCCTTAAATTGATGAGCGTCGATATAGTGGGAGACTACCAACATATAGATGGCTGTCAATATCCTGAGAGAGAAGAGATCAAGAAGGGATGAGGCTATGGGCAAAGTCGTGATCGTAAGTCCGAGTCCGGCCAATCTCGAAGGGGTCCCAGCCTCACCTGATGCTGTCTCGTCCTGTTGCACTCCCGGTCTGCACGAGCCGCTGACGCGCGACGATGCGCAGCAGTTGGCAGGCCTGCTCAAGGCCGTCGCCGATCCCGTTCGCCTGCAGCTCATCTCGATCATCGCGGCCAACTACGAGGTTTGTGCGTGCGACCTCACGGCGCCCGTCGGGCTCAGCCAGCCAACAGTGAGCCATCATCTAAAAGTCCTGACCGACGCTGGGGTGATCTTGCGAGAGAAGCGGGGAACGTGGGCGTGGTTTCGGGTCAACCCAGATCGCATTGCCGACCTGCGACGCCTTTTCGGTTAGTTCGCTGACAACGCGACGAATGGCTCCGCGGCGCCTTTTGGCCCTACCCTGACTTTGTGACTTCGCAGCCCGACACCGCGCCAACCCAAGCGCGCGCTGGGGTTGCCACGAAGCACGGCTGGGCACCTTTGGGGGTCTCCAGGCTCTGGGGCATCGTGACGGCGGTGGTGATCCTCGCCATCTACATCTTGTTGCTTGTTCTCTACTCAGTTAGCGGCCAAACTAAGGCCCTCAATCCAGGTGCCCGGCCACCCACGGGTGGGGTTGTCGTGGACATCACGCTGCGGGCCATGCAAGCTGCCACGGATCGCCTTGATGCCGATGTCTCACTCATTCCGGACCAGTCTTTGATCAACACTCAGCGACTCTCACTCACCAAGTCGCTCATTGTCGAAATAGCTCCGACTGCAGGTGCCCAGCAGCTCGTGTTTCGAAAGAACGAAACACCGGGCACTTTCCCTGTCTCGTTCTTGGCCGACGGAGCCCTAGAGAGTTGGCCCTTCGACAAATACAACGCTGACGTGCTGGTCAATGTGATCACTGATCAACCGGCTTTGGACACACCAGTCCCTTATGTCGTGAGCATCAATGGGAAGTTGCAGGGGTGGGCGGCCCAGGCGGTTGATCAGCCGAATTCGATAAGTGTCGGCGACGGTTCCCTTGATTCCTACAGGACCACCGTTTACCGCTCTGGTGGTCAGTTGGCGTTCGCCGTGATCATGGTCTTGGTATTGATCGCGATGCCGGTGATCGCGATCTTCGCGCTTGTGCAGATTGCCAAAGGTAAGCGCAAGGCTGAGCCAACGCTCGCTGGATTCTTCGCTGCCATGTTGTTCGCGACGGTGCCACTGCGCAATTTCCTGCCGGGTTCGCCGCCGCCGGGTTCGGCTATCGACGCGGCGGTGGTGCTGTGGGTGATCGTGGCCCTCGTAGGTTGTCTGGCGGTCTTTGTGTGGGCGTGGGTTCACCAGGGTGAGCTGCTGGAAGCGGGCGCGCGGGCTCGGGCGGAATCAGAACCTGAGCCAGCGGCTCTTGAACAATCAGAGTCGGCCCCAACCACGTTGGACTAGCAACGGCTTCCTCTCGACTCCGCTGCGCCTCGGACCGACTGTGACCTGGCCTACCAATGTCCGTTTTGTCCTATAGTCCCGCCGTGCCTTGGGTAGGACGCAAGTAGCACAGGAAATCCGCAGACGCCTCAGGCGTCGCATACCCCCAAGGAGTCACAGTGAAGTTCACTCCCGAAAACCGACCCACCACAACCCGTATCGCCGTCGCTGGCGGCGCATTGCTGGCTGTCACTGCCGTCGCAGTGGGAGGCGTTCTGGCTTCGAACTCGCACGATTCGGCCTCAGCCGCCGAGACGCCCACCGAGGTATCGGCCGAGGTCGCGGCATCACCATCGGCGACCCCCGATCAGCGAAGGGCAGCTATCGCGGCCTACGGCGTCTACCCACTGCCAGTTAGTGCTTCGGCGATCCAGGAATTCAATCTCAACAAGACTCAGATCGAGCAGATCGCACAGGCCAAGACCTTCGCGGCGTCAGAAAAGGCCGCAAGTGTCCGAGCCTGTGAGTCCGGGGGCGACTACAAGATCAATACAGGCAACGGCTATTACGGTGCCTACCAGTTCGATCTTCAGACCTGGCAGGCCAATGGTGGCGGCAAGTTCTCTGAGACCGCTGATTTGGCCCCGAAGTGGGCCCAGGACTACATCGCCTTCAAGACTCAGCAGGCAAGCGGTTGGGGACCCTGGGCATGTGCCTAGGAGTCTCCACCCGAGATATCTCGGGAATTCTGGCAACTACTTGAATGTTAATGAAGTCAGGTTCTGACTGACTACGCAAACGACTACACGCAAACAAATGGGGGTAAGGCAATGACAGTAACAACGTGGGACATCGCTCGCTCAGTCGTCGATGTCATCCAACCGGTGAAGATGTTGGAGGGCGGGGGCTTCGAGGTTCAACGCGTCCTGCCCACACCGCAGTTGGCGGCACTTGACCCCTTCCTGCTTTTCGATCACCTCCCGCTCAAGGACAACGGTCCGGGTGAGGCAATCGGTGCACCAGAACATCCACACGCTGGCTTTCAGACCATCGGTGCCGTGCTAGTCGGATCTAACGAGCACCGCGACTCGCGTGGCAATCGCGCAGTCGTTCACGCTGGCGGTGTCCAGTGGATGGTCGCTGGCTCTGGCGTCATGCACTCTGAACTTCCCGGCGAAGGCCTCGTCCGCGATGGCGGCCCAACCTCGCTGCTGCAGATTTGGGTCGACCTTCCTGCAGAGCAGAAGAACGCTGAGCCTGCACACGCGGCGCTAGAAGCAGCTGACATCCCGACCGTCGTGTTGCCAGAAGGCGCTCGGGTGCGTGTGGTCGCTGGCGATTTCCATGGCCAACACGGACCGATAGAACCGCTGACGGCGATCCATTTCTTGCACGGTTTCCTTGAGGCCGATGGCCGGATACACCACACGATTCCGGGTGGCTGGAACGCTTTGGTTCACGTGATCGACGGTTCTGTGACCATCGATGGACGAGCGATCGACAAGTTTGAGACGGCCCGACTCAGTGGTGCTGGCGATCTGCACTTGTATGCCGAGGATGGCGCCGAGGTCATCATCTTGGCCGGTCAGCCTACTGGCAATAAGGTCGTCCGCTACGGGCCTTTCGTCTCAGATAGTAAGACGGGGCTTATCGACCAAGTGACTCGATTTGAGGCTGGAGAGTTCGGAACCATCGAGGACCCTGTCAGCTAGCCCAGAAACTTCTCAACCACCAAAGGCGGTGGAATCGCTGAAAATAGTGCGATTTCACCGCCTTTGTCATTGCGAAACGCCCATCGCCGGTTAGGCGAATTACAAGCATGTTGGCAACTGCAAAGGTGCTGACTACTCGTTGTGACTTGCACCTCAGCCGACCGGGTGAACTGGTAACTCAATGCGTTACTAAGCAATCCTGACGGGGCATCACCTAGATGCAACACATGCTGGAGCTGCGTGAAGACCCTGTGAGGGCCGCAGTTGTAGGTGAGCCGCAAGCGTGACATGAACGCTTCGTGGCATCGACCCCCACGTGTTCGAGACGAGAGTGTGCGCCGCTCAATGCGACAACGAGCGGGCCTGTGCGCCTCGTCCCAATCCAGGAGCTGAAATTCCTTGGCTATCCCATTCAAGTCCGCCCGTATGTCCATGACTATCGGAAGCGTCGCACTCGTAACAGGTGCACTAATCGCCGGTTCGGCAGTTGCCGCATCCGCGGCAACAGCCGCATCAACCCCCTCAACATCAACTGTCACGGCAACCGCTGTCAAGGCGACCCCAGCGAAACCGGTAGTCAAGAAGGCGCTACTCAAGAAGAAGTACGGGATCTACCCGCTACCCGTTTCCGAGCGAAGCATCAAGAAGTACCACCTGTCCAAGAGGCAGATCAGGGACATTGCCCAGGCCAAGAGGTTTGCCAAAACCGCTAAGGTCACGAGCATTCGCTGGCGCGAGAGTAATGGTCAATACAAGATCAATACTGGAAACGGCTACTTCGGTGCCTACCAGTTCGACAGTGGGACCTGGGCTTCCAATGGCGGCCGCAAGTTCGGTTACAACGCTCACCAAGCACCCAAGTGGGCCCAGGACTACATCATGTTTAAGACTTGGCAAAAGCGCGGCTTCTCGCCGTGGGGTGGCTAATATCGTCACGCATATCGTCAATGATCAGCGGCGGTTACCGGAGTTCCCGGTAGCCGCCGCTGATTTCGTTGTAGTCGCTGGTGGCCTGGTTTAGTTCCAGAATGCGGCGAGCTCGGTGGCGTCGGTGGCGGCCTGCTCATCGCCCATCGCTATTGCGTCCGGGATCGCGGCGGGGGACATGAGTTGGGTGATGTCCACCTTGTTGGGTCCGCGGGTCAACGTCGCTGTCCCGCTTGCTCGCAGGTTGGTGATCTCGACGTCGAATTGGTCGGCCGGAATCGTCATGGTGGCTACTCGCTCTTTGATCGCTGCGCTCAGCGAGATCACGAGCGTGCGTTTGGCGCCAGCGACGAGATCACAGTGGGTTCCCGAGCCGCTCACTCCGCCGTCCATCCCACGGCGATCAAGGACCGGCTGGGGCGCAAAGATCCCTGGGACGGCACTACTGGCAGCTGCCGCTCGCACTGCCGAAACACCGGCCTCATGTGTGATCACTAAGCGCTCCCCGCTATAGGCATCGGTGCTGGTGATCTTCAGGCTTTTCGACGGCCATCCACGGCTTGCGACAGCAAGCGCAACGCTGCGTCGCGTCTCGCTCGAACTCGGGGTATCGGCAGCAAGTGCTGCGTGACCGATGGTTTGGACGGTAGGCGGAGAAGCTTCCACGGCTTCCCGGAACAGGTCAAGTGCCCGCAGTTGGCTCGGCTGGAAATCCGCAGCTGGTGCCAGCATGCCGACCAATGAGGGGAAACGCGACAAGACATCCACAGTTTTGCCGAACCGCTTGAGGTGTCCGCCAGCCAGGATTGCAGCGATCACCGAGCCAGCCGAGGTTCCGACGATGATTTCGGCATGCGCGACGTCGACGCCTCGATTCGCTAGGCCGTTGAGGTAGGCGGCCTGCCAGGCGACGAAGAAAACTCCGCCGCCGCCAAGTACCAACGTGCGGTCCGCACCCTTGCCGTACTTGGCCTCGAAAGACACCGGCAGGGCGAGGTTGATATCGGCCTGGCTCTCGGCTTCGGAGTGATCAGCGACTTCGGCGTCGGTGCCTGGTTCAGCGGAGCTATTCGATGTCATTGGGTCAGGCTACTGCTCAAAGGTCCGATCTAATAGTGAAGTACGCCCATTCGGATTGCGGCACGCTAATCGGTTGCGACGCCTTCATTGACAGCAACCGTGATCTGCTCAAGCTCGCTCACCTGATCACAGGTGAGGTGATCGAACAACAACTGCCGGACGTGCTCAACGTGCTTGGGCGCGAGGTGCTTGAGTTGGGCGTAACCGTCATCGGTCAACACGGCGACAAGGCCACGCTTGTCGGTTGGGAAGGTCTTGCGAATGACCCAGCCTCGGTCTTCCAGAGCCGCTACGGCGTGACTGGTTCGGCTCTGCGACGAATCGACAGCCTGGGCCAGCTCGCTCATCCGCAAGCTGTGCTTGGGTGCCTCGGACAGCATTGCCAAGATGATGTAGTACGCGGTCGGGATTCCGGCCTCGGCACGCATCTGACGGTCGAGTCCGTCCATGAGCTGCCTGTGCATCGTGAGTAGTCCGCGCCAGGTGCGCTGCTCATCATCAGTGAGCCAGCGCGGGTCGGCGTCTGCGGGGTCGGGACGGTGTTTGGTCACGTCACGCGACCTGCAGAGATCGTTTGGAGAGCCCAAAGCGGTAACCGTCAATGGCTGTAGTCGGCGCCGCGGCTGGATCGCTGGCGGCACCGAGGGTCACGAAGAGCGGCGTGAAATGTTCCACAGTTGGATGAGCGTAAGGCATTCCAGGCGCAGATGATCGAAAACTCGCCAACTGGTCGACATCGCCCTCGTCGAGAGCCTCCGCGGCCCATGCGTCGAACTCCTGCGACCACGCCGGCGCCGGAGCCACGTTGTGGAAATGCCCGGCGCTCAGGTATGGCAATCCGTGAGTCATGAAGCCCGAGCCGATGATCAGCACCCCCTCCTCACGCAACTCCCGCAGACTCTGGCCAATTTGCATTAGCCGGGCCGGGTCGAGGGTCGGCATCGACATCTGCAGCACTGGGATATCGGCGTTGGGGTACATGACCTTCATCGGCACCCACGCCCCATGATCGAGGCCGCGGTGCGCATGCTCGTGCACGGGCTCGTTGTCGGGGAGCATTGCGGTTACGCGCGTTGAGAGTTCCGTGGCAGCAGGGGTGGGATAGGTCATCTTGTAGTAGCGAGGATCAAAGCCGCCAAAGTCGTAGATCAGCGGGGTGTTTGGGCCGCTACTCGACAAGCTCAGCGGCGCAGACTCCCAGTGGGCACTGACGATCAGAATCGCATTGGGCTTGGGAAAATTCTGTGCCCATTCGAATAGCTCGGTCATCCATACTTCGTCCTCAAACAGTGGCGGTGCGCCATGACTGATGTAGAGGGCAGGCAGCGCCTCGTCGCCCGGTTGCCAAAGTCGCGCACTGGCACTCCTCGGTGAGCTGTCGACGAGGAGGCGATCAATTGGCGACGCGAAAGCGGTCATGCAATTACTTTAACTTTGAAGTAATTAAAATTCAACCAATAGGCCTCGCATGTCACAAGCACTTGCGGCCGTCACGCGTTCAACTGTCGGGTCTACCCGGTCGTCGGGTGCTTAGCAACTCCGCCGATTGGCACCCATGCCCCCTGTGGTTCCATTGACGGATGAATGATCCACAGTTGGCCATCGAAGGCCGCGGGCTCGTCAAACGATTCGGTGACTTTACGGCCCTGCACGGTGTTGATATCGAAGTCGCGACGGGGACGGTGACCTCGATTCTGGGGCCCAATGGTGCCGGAAAGACGACAACTGTCCGCATCCTCACGACCTTGTCCGATCCAACCGAGGGCCAGGCCACCGTCGCCGGTTACGACGTTGTCAAGCATCCGGCGCAAGTGCGCCGACGCATCGGACTAGCCAGTCAGACAGCCACCGTCGACGAGCTGCTCACCGGCTACGAGAACCTCGTCATGATCGGCGAACTGCATCACCTGGGCCGACCGATCGCACGTGCCCGCGCAAGTGAACTGCTTGAGCAGTTCGACTTGGTCGAAGCCAAGGATCGACGCTCGGGCACGTATTCCGGGGGAATGCGCCGACGTCTGGACTTGGCCGCCACGCTCGTTGCCGACCCCGACATCCTGTTCCTAGATGAGCCGACGACTGGCCTCGACCCTCGGGCGCGCCAGGACCTGTGGAACGTGCTCGACGGCCTGGTCCACTCCGGCACGACGGTGCTTTTGACCACGCAGTACTTGGAGGAGGCCGAGCGCCTCGCAGACGACATCTACGTCATCGACCGTGGCGCAGTCATCGCGCACGGAACCCCGCGTGAACTTAAGCGACAGGTGGGCGGCGAGCAACTTCAGGCAGTCGTTCGCGACAGTGCCGACCTCGATCGAGCAGCGTCGATCATCCGAGAAGCAGTCGGCGATGGCGCCACGCACAAGATTGATCACAATGAACGCTCGATCGTTGTAGCCACCAGTCATGGCGTCGCCGCCCTCGCCGTCGTCGCCAGTCGATTGTCGACCGAGCAGGTCGCCCTCGACGATTTGGGAATCCGACAGCCCACCCTTGATGAAGTGTTCTTGCAGTTGACTGGCGAGAATACCGACGGTGAGTCCGATCCAGATAGCGACCGCAGCGAGCCAACGACCGGGGGAGTCCACGCATGAGTTCCACCAACACAGAATCTTCCACCTCCGCCAATCGCGTCGTCATCCCAAGGCCTGAGGACCGTCGCGGGGGATTCCTCCGAGACACGTGGATCGTCGTGCGTCGCAGCCTGATTC
>Ga0105047_10000276_pt1 | contig 81457 bp, 73 predicted proteins | sample MAT04_FD_78384 | JGI IMG/M metagenome (GOLD analysis project Ga0105047, IMG submission 78384) | Freshwater microbial communities from Lake Fryxell liftoff mats and glacier meltwater in Antarctica - MAT-04 (megahit assembly) | ecosystem: Environmental > Aquatic > Freshwater > Ice > Liftoff... | reverse complement strand
CCTGGGGAACGCTCTCGAGCACGACGCGGACGCCGCTCTGGCGAAGGCCCACTTCGGGCTCGGCGCCGCCGGCGACCAGCTCACTCGCCAGCCGTGTGGCGATCTCCATCGCGCTGTCCTGGTTGCGCTCGATGTCGATCGCACGGGCGTGTACGCCCTTGCTCGCGCTCGACCACTCCTGCGTCGCGGTCTTGGTGAGGCCCGTGAGGCCAGCGAGCCAGGCGCGCGGTGAGCCCGAGAGGCCGAAGTCGCCGCCGGTGTCCTGCACCGTCACGAAGTGACCGCCCTGGTTGCTCATGTGCGCGGCGACGGCCTTCGCGGCACGGAAGGCCTCGAGGTGGATGGAGAGATCACCCTCGGGCGCGTCCTTGAGACCGGCGAGACAGATCACCGCGTCGGCCGACTCGGGGACGCTCTTGACCACGTCGGCGCGTACGCCACGGAGCTCGAGCGCGCGGACGAGTGCTTGGGCGACGCCCGCGCCGTCGTCGGTGATCACCGTGCGAGTTGCCCCGAGCAGGCCGGGACCGATGAGACCCGAGGCGGCGCGGGGCACCGCGCGCAGCGCCCATCGTTCGGGGGGGACTCCGCTCTTGACCGATAAAGCGGTCGCGGCCGCGGACGGGACCGCCACCTGCGGCGAGCCACCGAGGTGGCTCTTCAGGTGATCGACGATCTGTCCGACGGTGCGGAGCTGACCGAGCGCGTTGGGATCCAGATCGGGCAGACCTGGGGCCTGCTCGCGGACGGCGGAGAGGATCTCCACGCGCTTGATCGAGTCGATACCCAGATCAGCCTCGAGCTCCATCGTCAGATCGATCATCTCGGCGGGATACCCCGTCTTCTGCGCGACGACGGCGAGCATGATGGCCATCAGATCGACGCTCTTGGCGCCGTTGCCGTTGCCATTGCCGTTCGACGTAGCGGGTGCGCTGGTCTGCGACGCAGGCAGATTCGCCTTCAGGTGATCGACGATCTGTCCGACGGTGCGGAGCTGTCCGAGCGCGTTGGGATCCAGATCGGGCAGGCCGGGGGCCTGCTCACGAACGGCGGAGAGGATCTCGACGCGCTTGATCGAGTCGATGCCCAGATCGGCTTCGAGCTCCATCGTCAGATCGATCATCTCGGCGGGATACCCGGTCTTCTGGGCGACGACCGCGAGCATCACCGCCATCAGATCTACCGAGGCCGCGGGCGCGCTCGCGACCGGCGCGGCCGCAGCGACCGGGGCACTCGCGGTCGGCGCAGGCAGATGCGCCTGCAGGTGATCGACGATCTGTCCGACGGTGCGGAGCTGACCGAGCGCGTTGGGATCGAGGTCCGGCAGACCCGGAGCCCGCTCACGGACGGCGGAGAGGATCTCGACACGCTTGATCGAGTCGATACCCAGGTCGGCCTCGAGCTCCATCTCGAGGCCAATCATCTCGGCGGGATACCCAGTTTTCTGCGCGACGACCTCGAGCATGGTCTTCATCAGATCGACCGCGGGCGCGGCAGCGGCAGGTGCGGCGACGGGCGCAGCGACAGCGACGGGTGCAGCGACAGCGACAGGTGCAGCGACCGGGCGTGCCGCGACGGGCGCGGGGAGCGCGGCGTAGCTCGGCGCAGCGACCTGCGTCTGCACTAGCTGCGGCGTGACGCTCTGTCCGACCACCGGCCCGCCGGCCAAGCGCGCGAGCGCGTCGAAGCTGGCCTCGGCCGAGCGAAGGAACGCCGCGTGCGCGTCGGCCATCGAGCGGTTGAAGCTCGCGTGGGCCTCGGCGGTCTGGCGCTGGGCATCGGAGAACGCGCTGACCCAACCGTGGGGAGCCGAAGGAGCAGAGGCGGGCTTGTTGGACGACATCGAGGTCACCGAGGCAGAGGACGTGGACGACAACGGCGCGGTGGTGCGCGCCGGGAGGGTGATGGACGCGCGAGCCGCGACGGCGTGCGCCCCATTCGAAACCGGCGAAGCGACGGACGCAGGCGCCGGACTCGCAACGGAAGGCGCAACGGACTTAGGCGCCTCTGGGGCGCGCTCGGGGTTCGGACCCGGCAGCGACTTCGCGCCGCCCTTGGGCGGATACGGCTTGTCGTAGTTGGAGCCGTTCAGCTTCAAGACCAGCTTCGGCTTCACGATCGATCGGGGATCGACGAGCGACTCGAAGGCGGTCCAGCGCTTCTCCAGCTGAAGGGGCAAGCCCGCGACGGCGAGACGTCCGAGGCCGAGCTGAAGCGCGGTCTCGCCGTGTCCGCCCTTCTTGTCGAGCGCGATCGCGCGATGCGGCTTGCCCTGAAGGATCTTACCGACCAGCCCAGTGAGCACCGCGCTCGGGCCCACCTCGACGAAGGTGCGGACGCCCGCGGCGTACATCGCCTGGATGGTCTCGACGAAGCGCACGGGCGCGCCGAGCTGCTCGGCCAAGAGCTGCTTCACCGCAGCGGGATCGCTGGGATACGCCGCCGCCGTGGCGTTCGCGTAGACCGCGACCTTGGGTGATCCCACCCGCATGTCTTCGAGGCCCTCGGCAAACGGTCCGATCGCGCTGCGCACGATGTCGCTGTGGAACGCGGTCGCGACGTCGAGCTTCTTGCAGGTGACCTTGCTGTCGGTCAGGCGCTTGGCAGCATCGTCGATCGCGGCCTTGGGCCCCGAGAGCACCGCTTGATCGGGCGCGTTGTCGTTGGCCACCACGATGGGCAGGCCCCACGCCGCGATGCGCGATCGCACTTGCTCGGCGCTCTCGACCACAGCGAGCATCGCGCCCTCGGTCTTGCTGGCGGCGTCCGCCATCCGCTCGCCGCGCAGGCGCGCGATGCGGAACATGTCTTCTGCAGAGATGGCGCCCGCGGCGTGCAACGCCATCACCTCGCCGAAGCTGTGACCCGCGACCGCCGACGGCAGAAGGCCGAGCTCGGTGATCGTCTGGTAGAGCGAGAGCGACGCCGCGCCGATCGCGGGCTGGGCCCACTCGGTCTTGGTGAGCTCGCTCTTCTGCGCCTCGCGCAGGACATCCTCGAAGACCGGCTTGGGGAACACGATCTGATCGAGCCGCGCGCCGCCCATCGGGAGGTTCGAGGCGAGATCCCATGCGCCGCGACCGATGTCGCTGCCCATCGCGATGTCCTTGCCCATCCCGACGTACTGGCTGCCCTGGCCAGGGAACAGGAAGCCGACCTGCCCTTCGTGCGCGCCCTCGTCGACGTAGATGCCGTTGGGCAGCGCGTGGGCCCCGCCCTTGTCGGTGAGATCGGCGGCTGCGCGGAGCTTGGCGACCAAGTCCGTCTCGCTCTCGGCGACGATGGCGGCGCGCGCAGCAGGGCTGGCGCTGAACGTCTCTTGGGTGCTGCGCGCCAGGAACGTGAGCATGCCGGGGCGATCCTCGGCGATGCATTTCTCGACGTCCTTCGCGAGCTCACGAAGGCGCGCGCTCAACGTCTTGCGATCGTTCTCGACGACCAACACCAGCTCGGTCGGCGCGCTGCGCTGACGGGGCGCGTGCTCACCGACACCGGTGTACTCCTCGAGCACCACGTGGAAGTTCGTTCCGCCGAAGCCGAACGACGAGACGCCCGCGCGGCGCGGGTGGTTGTCGGGACGTATCCAAGGGCGCGCCTCGGTGTTCAGATAGAACGCGCTCTTCTCGATCTCCATCTTGGGGTTCGGCCTGCGAACCTTGATGGTGGGCGGGAGCACCTTGTGATGCAGCGCCAGCACTGCCTTCACCAGGCTCGCCGCGCCGGCCGCGCTCTTGGTGTGGCCGATCTGCGACTTCACCGATCCGAGCGCGCACCAGTTGCGATCTTCTCGACCGCTCTCGTCGAAGACCATCTTGAGGCCATCGAACTCGGCGGCGTCGCCCGCCTTGGTGCCGGTGCCGTGGGCTTCGATGAGCTCGACGGTGTCGGGGCCAAAACCCGCGATGGCGTAGGCGCGGCGCACGGCCTTCGCCTGGCCCTTGCTGAGCGGCGCATAGACGCTGAGCGCCTTGCCGTCGCTGCTGCTGCCCACGCCTTGGATGACGCCGTAGATGTGATCGCCGGCGGCCTCGGCGTCCTTCAGGCGCTTGAGCGCCACCATCCCGAGGCCCTCGCCCAGCATCGTTCCGTCCGCGTCGTCGCTGAAGGGGCGGCAGTCGCCGGTCATGGACAGCGCCGGCGTCTTGCTGAAGCACATGTACATGAAGATGTCGTTCATCGTGTCGCAGCCGCCTGCGATCACGAGATCCGACTGACCCACCAAGAGCTCGTTCACGCCCATCGAGAGCGCCGCAAAGGTCGAGGCGCACGCCGCGTCGGTCACGCAGTTGGTGCCGCCGATATCCAGGCGGTTGGCGATGCGGCCCGACACCACGTTGCCGAGCAGGCCGGGGAAGTTGGCCTCCTCCCACTTCGTGTAGTTCTTGCTGATGTTGTCGCAGGCCTCGATGACCTTGCTCTCGGGCAAGCCCGCCTCGCGCAGCGCCTTGACCCAGATGGGCCGCTGCAGACGCGAGACCATCGAGCCCATCAGCTCCTGTCCCGAAGTGATCCCGAGGATGCAGCTGATGCGGCTGCGATCGACGCCGGCGAACTGTCCCTTGGTCGCGTCGTCGAGCACCTGCTTGGCCACGATGAGGGCCAAGAGCTGGGTGGTGTCGGTCTGGGGGACGATGGACGGCGGGATGCCCCAGGCCATCGGATCGAAGTCGACGTCCTTCAGGAACGCGCCCCGCTTGGCGTAGGTCTTGTCCGGCTTGGTGGGGTCGGCGTCGTAGTAGTCCGAGATCAGCCAGTGGGACTCGGGGATGTCGGTGACCAGGTCTTTGCCGGCCATGATGTCCCGCCAGAAGCCGGTCTTGTCGACGGATCCGGGAAACAGGGCGCTGACGCCGACCACGGCGATCGGCTGGAACTCTTGCTTCATGTTCGTTCCCTAGGGCTTTACGGGGACTCGCGACCGCTTCGAGTTAGCTGGTCGCGGCGCTGTCTTGGTCGGGAGAGGTCGGGGAGCACGCGGTAAGAAGAGAAGTGCGCGTGGCGTCCGGCCGAAGGGCCAGTTTTGCGCAATCGCGGCCGCCGGATCTGTCACGATTCAGTCACTGCGCAACACGGTTCGCGCCTGACTTTGCGACTGAATCGAGCCCGGCGTACGGATACCGCAGCTCGACATCGAAGAGATCGTCCCCGACATCGCGGCTTGGCGTCGTGAGCGACTCGCGATTCTCCCAGACACCAGCATCTCGGTGGTGCCCGACTGGGTGTGCGAAGTGCTTTCACCGAGCACGCGGGCACACGATCTCAAACGCAAGCGACCCCTCTACGCGAAGGCGGGTGTGCAGTGGATGTGGGTCGTGGACGTGGACGCGCGGACGCTCACCGCGAGTCGTTTGGAGGGCGCGAGCTGGCTCGCACTCGGCGTGTGGAGCGACGACGACGAGATTCAGGCGGCACCCTTCGAGAACGTTGCGATCCGGGGACGGGATCTGTGGGGCCACGGTCCCGCCGAGGGCGAGTCGACCTGACTGGTGCGGCGCATCGCCCGCTCGAGGAGTGCGCCTTCTGGCCCGCGAAGCGGCCGCTCTCACACGAGCAGGGCACGCGCCTTCTCGATGGCGTCGCGCACCACTTTCCCCCGGAAGACCCGCACGCCCCAGCGCTCGCCCCGATCATCCGTCAGCGTGAGCTCGTCGGACACGAGGCCGGTCGTGAGCTCGAGGCTCTTGATCGATCGCAGCGGCAGGATGGCTCGCTCGAGGGGCCCGAAGTTCAGGGAGTGAGGGACGAACGCGAGCTCGTCGTCGGTGAGCGCGAGGCTCCCTCCTTGCCAGTTGAGCGGTGCGCCGGGACGCAGGAGGTTCGCTTTGAAACGCTCACGCTCCACGAGCTTGCGGATGTCGGGCGCGCGGCTCGCTTCCTCAGGCCAGCGGAGGATCGCGAGGTGCCGGCAGTGCGCGCGGATCGTCATCTCGAGCATGCCACCGCAGTTCGGGCAGCCGAGGGTGAATACAGGTGCGCTCATACGGCTCGAGAGCCCACCAGGTCCGTCCCGCGCCGAAACGGACCTGGACGCGCTGGGTGCGGAATGTGAGCACCGGCTCGCATCCCGACGGAGCGGGTCGTGGCGGGTTCGCCCACGAGGTGCCCGAGGGCATGGCTCACGGGCCGGCAGAAGCGAGCGGGGAAGGGCGCTCGTTGAGGCTATGCTTGCCGCGAGGAATGATGGAAACGAACCAGAACCATCTCGATGTGATCGTCGTCGGCGCGGGCCTCTCGGGGATCGGCGCGGGCTACCACCTAGAGAGCAAGTGCCCGAACAAGACCTACGCTCTCCTCGAGGGACGCGACGCGATCGGGGGCACCTGGGATCTCTTCCGCTATCCCGGCATCCGCTCCGACTCGGACATGTACACGCTCGGCTACTCGTTCCGTCCTTGGATCGGCGCCAAGGCCATCGCGGATGGTCCTTCGATCCTCGAGTACGTGAAAGAGACCGCGCGTGAGTACGGGATCGATCGGAAGATCCGGTTTGGCCACCAGGTGGTGAACGCGAGCTGGTCGAGCGACGAGGCCCGCTGGACGGTGACCGCCAAGCACCAGGGCAAAGAGATCGAGCTCACGTGCTCGTTCCTCTTCATGTGCTCGGGCTACTACGACTACGACGCGGGCTACACCCCGGACTTCCCTGGGATGAAGTCGTTCGGCGGCAAGTTGGTGCATCCCCAGTTCTGGCCAGACGACCTCGACTACACGGACAAGAAGGTCGTGGTGATCGGTAGCGGCGCGACAGCGGTGACGCTGGTCCCCGAGCTCGCGAAGAAGGCGGCGCACGTCACCATGCTCCAGCGCTCGCCGACGTACATCGTGAGTGCCCCCGAGAAGGATCCGGTGGCGCACTGGCTGCGGGGCAAGATCTCGCCGCACCGCGCGTATCGCGTCACCCGTCTCAAGAACGTGCTGCTCAGCATGGCCCTCTACCAGTTCTGCCGGCGCTTCCCGGAGCGCGCCAAGAAGGTGCTCGTCGAGCAAGCCAAGCGGCAGGTCGGCGAGCGGGTCGACGCGCGCCACTTCACCCCGACTTACAACCCCTGGGATCAGCGCCTCTGCTTGGTGCCCGACGGCGATCTCTTCAAAGCGATGCGCGAAGGGCGCGCAGACGTGGTCACCGACACCATCGCTTCGTTCACCCCCGAGGGCGTGAAGCTGAGCTCGGGCGAGGTGCTCGAGGCGGATATCGTGGTGTCGGCGACCGGACTTAAGATGAAATTCCTCGGCGGCATGAAGGTGGATCTCGACGGCGAGCCGCTCGTGCCCAATCAGCACATGACCTACAAGGGCATGATGCTCAGCGACGTGCCGAACCTGGCCTTGGCCATCGGCTACACCAACGCGAGCTGGACCCTGAAGTGCGATCTGACGTGCGAGTACGTGTGTCGCCTGATCCAGCACATGGACGAGCGCGGCTACACCAGCTGCACCCCGCGCCAGACCGACGCTTCGATTCGTGAGGAGCCCCTGATGGATCTGAACTCGGGCTACATCCAGCGGGCCAAGGAGCACTTCCCCAAGCAGGGTTCGGTCGCGCCCTGGAAGGTCTACCAGAACTACGCGCTCGATCGCCTGACGCTGCGGCACACGTCGGTGGATGGGGATGCGATGGAGTTCAGCCGGGTCGCGCCCCGGGCCACGGCGCGCGCGACCGATCGCGGCGAGGTCTCGCGCAGCACGTGAATCAGCGGAGCACCTGAATCAGGAACCGCCAACGAGGCGCTTGGCCTCGAGCGACATCGGTGTTCGCAGGATGCCTCGGTGGACGCCCGCCATGCTGGTGACCATCTGCCTCTTCACCCACGGCACCATCATCCCGATGGGCATACCCACGTCGCGCATCCAAGGGAGTAGCCCCGAGTCGCCCTGAAAGAACGGCGTCAGCCAGCGGGTGGCCCACTGGTAGTAGCCGAGCTGAGCCCGTCGACGCTGGGAGTACGTCGCGAGCGACGCTTGCACGCTCTCTTGCTCCAGCGCCGAGGCGAGCACCGCCCCATCGATCAGCGCCAGGTTGGCGCCCTGGCCGAGTTGGGGACTCATGGCGTGCGCGGCGTCGCCGATGCGCACCGTTCGCCCTGCGTGCCACACCCCGCTCGGGGTGGTGACGTCGCGGTAGTGCGCGAAGAGCAGCTGATCGGGCGATTGGATGCGATCGAGGATGAACGCGGCCTTGGGCTCGTAGTCGAGGATCTCCGCTTTCCACGCGCTCAGATCGCTGGACTTCAAGGCAGCGAGTCGGTCTTGGCGAAGACTCCAATACAGGCTCACGACGGGCTCGGGCGCGGTGGGCGCGGTGCCGGTCGGAAGAAATCCCAGCATGTGGTGGGCCCCCCGCACCACTTGATAGAGCTGTCCGCGAAAGACCTGATCGGGATCGGGCGCGACGAACCACACCGCGCCCCATGTGTACGGCCGCGTGCGTCGAGGAAGGGCGTCGCTGGTCACGATGTCCGACCCCGCGCCGTCGGCGATCACCACCAGATCGTGCGCCCCGGTGCGCTCGCCACGCACCGAGACGATCTCGCGGCGGTCGGCGTCGCCTTCGACCGCCTTCACCTCGAACCCCGTCTTCAGCGTCACGCCCTCTTGCGACGCAAGCGCACCATGCAGTACCGAGAAGAGCGCGCCGCGATGCAGGCCCAAGCCGAACGTCCCTTGGCCGACCATCGCGTAGTTCAAGTCGACTACTGATCGAAAGCGGCCGCCACCCAAGGAGCGCACGCAGTGGAGGCGATCGAGGCGCGCGCCCCGATCGAGGATCTCACCCAGCAGACCCAGCATCCCGAGCACGGCTTGTCCGCTCGGCTGCAGCACGATGCCCGCGCCGATGGGCTGGGGATCCGGCACGGCCTCGTAGACCGTGACCCGATGTCCAGCGCGCGCTGCGAAGAGCGCGAGCGTCGCGCCCGCCGTGCCCGCGCCGACTACTCCGACGTCGAGGGACTTCAAGCTCGCGTTCTTTGCGAGGTCATCGCCTGGGACTGCGACATGACGTTGGACACCTTCCGGGAGCGTCTACGCGACGATGACCCATGGATCCGCCGTACCGTCAGGCGCCTTCCGGGGTGGCGTCTTCGATCTTCCCGGCGCGCAGGAGCCATGCGTAGAGCGCGATGCCGACGATCGCGGCGAAGATGAGCTTCGCGACGTACGGCATGCCGGGCGCGTGCATCTGGCTGATGGTGCCCTCGATGAGGCCGGCCAACACCAGCACTGGCATGGTGCCCACCACCATCCGCGCGGCGCGCCTCGCTTCGTGGGTGAGCGCGTCGCGGATCCGACGTCGCCCGGGCGCGACGATGCCACGGCCCAAGATCAGACCCGCTGCACCAGCGACGATGATCGCGGTGAGCTCGGGGATCCCGTGCGGGAGGATCCACGCCCAGAAGAAGAGGCCGTAGCCGGCCTGGTGGTACTCGACCGCGAGCGCGCCCAGCGGCACCCCGTTCGCGAACAAGAGCGCCGCGCTCCCGATCCCCGCGGTGATGCCCAGCGCGAAGACCATGAAGGTGACTTGGATGTTGTGGGTGAACAGAAACGAGGAGAACGCGGCGGCCTCGCTGCCCTCGGCGTCGCCCTCGCCTTCGTCGGCGGCGACCCGCTCGGCGGGCGTCATCTCGGCGTGCTGCTCGGGGATGAGGATGCCGCGGGCGTCGGGATCGATCGCGTAGACCGCGGCTCCGAGCGCAGCACCGCCGAAGAGCAGGAACGCGGAGAGGAAGACCATCGGGGCCTCGGCCCGCACCAGCGCGGGATAGCCCGAGGCGAAGAAGCGGAAGAGCGTCCAAAAGCGCGAGCCGCGATCGGTCGCGTAGACCACGGCGTAGGAGCGCGCGACCAGGTCGTTGAGGTAGTCGGTGATGCTCGCGTCGATCTGCTCGGTGCGGGCCCGCACCAGATCGTTCGAGGTCGATCGGTAGAGCTTGCCGAGGCGCCGCGCGCCATCGACGCCCAGCGCCTTCAGATCCGTTCCCGCGGTCTGCTCGAGGAGCTGCTCGAGCTCCTGCCAGGCGCGGGTGCGATCGGCGACGAAGCGGTTGGGGTCGAATCCGGACACGAGGAGACTCTACACGGAAGCGGGCACCAGCATCGGCGAGCAGAAGCGCGGCGCCTCGATCGCAGCGCCTGTGCGGGAAGCCGCCGCTCGGCTATGTACGGCTCCATGCGAACCGCCTTGATCCATGCACCCGGGGGCGGCAGCGCGAGCGACGCGGATCACGAGCGGGCTGCCGTGCGGCTGGGCGAGCTCGGTGATCTCACGGTGTACGTCGTGGGTCGCGACGGCGACCCGGATGTGCTCGCCCGCCGCGCGCTCGATGCGGGCTCGACCCTCGTGGTGGCGCAGGGCGGTGATGGGACGACGTCGGCCGTCGCGTCCGCACTGGTGAACGTCGATGGGGTCGCGCTCGCGATGCTACCCGCGGGCACCGCGAACTCGATCGCCGGGTTCTTCGAGATCCCGAAGGACGTCGATGCCGCGTGTGACGTGATCGCCGCGGGCCACGAGCGGGTGATCGACACGGCGGTGGCCAACGGACGAGCGATGGTCTTGCTCGCGGCGATTGGGTTGCACGCCGAGGCCATCGTGCAGGCCGATCCGGATCGCAAGCGTGAGCTCGGGCTGTTCGCGTACGTCATCGAGGGAATCCAGCGCGCGGGGGCCAGCGAACCTTTCGAGATCGAGCTCTGGGCCGACGGGCAGCAGCAGGTCGCCAAGGTCAGCGGGCTCACGATTGCCAACCTCGCGCCGCGCAGTTCGGTGTTCGCCCGGGGTCCCTCGCACCTCATCGCCGACGATGGGCTCCTCGACGTGACGCTCGTCCGCTTCGAGGGCCTGGCGGAGGCAGCGGTCACGACGCTGCATCTGGCCACGAGCGCGCTGGCCGGGGCGGATGCGGAAGGCGACAACGTGGGCTGGTTCCGCGCGCGACACATCCGGGTGCGGCCCCGTGTCCCGCAGGCCCTGATGATCGACGGGGAGGACGCTGGCCGGGGCGAGCTCGAGGTGATCTGCGTGCCGCGGAGCTTGAGGGTTCGGGTGCCCCTTCCGCCGCCCGAGATCCCTCAGCTGCCGTAGCGCTCGACGATCGACTTCACGTAGGTGGCGAATTCGTCACGGTGGTGGCGCTCGAAGTTCTCCCAAGTCGAGAGGCTCGAGGCGTCCTCTACCCGATCGAGGAAGAGCATTCCGTCGAGGTGATCGCACTCGTGCTGGTAGGTGCCCGCGGTGATGCCCGCGACGTCCTGCTCGATGGGCGCGCCGTGGCGGTCCCACGCCGAGACCTGCAGGCGCGCGTGGCGCTTCACCTTGCCGCGAAGGTTGGGGACGCTGAGGCAGCCCTCGTAGTTGTCGAACGTCTCCTCGCCCACCACGGTGAGGACCGGGTTCACCAAGATCGTGAGCGGGAGCTTGGGCTTGTAGGGATAGCGAGGGTTGTCGCCGACCTCCATCGCCACGATCCGGATGGGCTCGTAGACCTGGATCGCCGCCAGACCCGCGCCGTTTGCGTCGTGCATCGTGTGCACCAAGTCATCGATGAACTGCTGCATACCAGCGCTGCCCAGCTCCTGTTGGGTGACCTCGCGGGCACGCTGTCGAAGCACCGGGTGACCAATCTGAGCAATCTTGCGGAGCGCCATGGCCGAGAGGCTAGTACGCGGGGCGGCCGTGCGCTGTCCCACGCGCCAGGGCTCGGGCGCCTCGCGCAGGGTGGTAGCTTCGAGTGATGAAGGTTCGAGCGCTCGCCTCTCTCGCCCTGACCATCGCGTTCGGTTGTGGGGGGCCTTTGGATACCGACGCGGGCTTGGATGCCGACCTCGATGTGCCCCGTCGTGTCGATGCGCCGCTGCCGATCGACGCGGGTCCGCCGCCCAGCGGATGTGATCGCGATGGCGCTCTGATGCTGATGGGCGACGCGGGGATGCTCGCGGATGACCTCGATCCCGGCGCGTTCGTTCCGGCCGTCGGCCCTGGCGGACCGCGTACGAGCTTCACCGAAGATCAGCTCTTCGAGGTCTGCGGGACGATGGGCTTCGGCGACACGGATCAGCGACACCACAACACGGGCTTTTTCCTCGATGGGTATCTGGTGCGGCCCTGGGCCCACGAGCGCGGTGTCGGCGGCATCGCGGTCCTCGACATGAGCGACCCGTGTAACCCCGAGCTGGTCGCCAACGTGCTCGACGATCAGATCCGGGAGACCCACGCGACGGGCTACGCAGCGCTGCCCAGCGGCCGGTTCATCGCGGTCGCCTCGCTCACCGGGATTCAGATCTGGGAGGTCACCGACATCACAGCTCCCCATCGGGTGATCGACTTCACCCTGCCGGGCGTGACCTACCCCGACGCCTACATGCGCACGGTGATGAGCATCGCGTGGCAGGCGCCGTACCTCTACGTCGGCGCGTCCGACAACGGCATCTTCGTTGTCGACGCGAGTGATCCCACTGCCCCATCGTTGGTCATGCAACTCGCGCCCGAGCCCGCGTTTCGTATCGGCAACGTGCATGCGGTGGGCAACCTCTTGATCGCGATGGGCTCGGAGAACGCGCGGGTGGCGCTCTACGACATCTCGCTGCCGGACGCGCCCCGGCCGTTCCCCGGTGGATCGTTCTTGGTGGCAGCGAGCTTCGACAGCTTCGGTAGGCCCCGCATCAGCTTCAACTACTTCGGGATGTTCTCGGGCGGCTTGAGCTTCCATGCGCGCAACGGCACCGGCAGTGGCCTCGCCATCTACGACCTGCACGATCCCACCGCGCCTCAGTTCCTCTCCGCCATCGACGCGCCCAGCTCGGCGGGCGGCTACGTGTTCCTTCACCAGGGCACAGCGTTCGTAGGACTCTCCAACTACGGTCTGCTCTACGACGTCCACGATCCCACCACGCCCACCGAAATGGGCCGCATCGATTTTCCCGGCGACCTCGACACGATGACGCCCTTCGGCAACGTCGTGATGGTCTCGGTGGATGACGACGCCGAAGGGAGCGCGACGGGGATCTTCCCTTGGCAGATGGCGCCCGATGGCCGCGGGCCCGAGGTCAACTGGATCTCCCCCGCGGACGGCGCCGATCGGCAGTCGCTCGCCGCGCGGATCGGGCTGACGTTCGACGAGTTCGTGGTGATGGAGTCCGTGTGGGAGGGCTCGTTCGTAGTGCGCGAGATGCCCAGCGGTGTGCGGGTGTCGGGGGTGTACTCGGGGCAAGACGGACAGGTGAACTTCTTCCCCGACACGCCGCTGCGTCCTTCGACCACCTACGAAGTCAGCGTCCCGGTCGGTGGGGTAGAGGACGTGAGTGGCAACGCGGTCACCACGGCGTTCCGTAGCACCTTCACCACCGCAGCCTGCGAGTGAGGTCCGCCGGTTGGCCCGCGTTGCTCTTCGCTTCGGTCACGCTCGCATGCGGACCAGGCGAGGTCGCCGACGCCGGCTCCGATGCGCCTGTCAGCGGCGGACTCTCGATCGAAGGACCCTCGTTCGCGTTCGTCGGCGAAGAGACTTGTTGGCGGGCTGCACCGAACATCGCGCCCGACGCGGTGCTCACGGTGATCTGGGGTGATGGGGAGCGCAGCACGCTCTCTGCCGGCGTGAGCGAGGCCTGTCATTCCTATGCGTTCCCCGGTCCCCTGGTGATGGGGATGACGTCCGTGCGCGGGGCCCGCGAGGAGAGCGCGACGCTGTTGGTGCATGTGGTGTTCCCGCCCCGTGAGGTCCCGGTCACCCGATCGAGCTCCATCGCCGTCGATGGGGACTCGGTCTGGGCGGTCGAGCCCGACGCGGATCTCGTCGTGGAGCTCGATGCGACTACCGGTGATCTGCGCCGGCGAGTCGACGTCGGCGATCGACCGCGCTCGCTCGCCATCGCAGGTGATGAGGTCTTCATCGCGTGCGAAGGCGATGGAACCATTCATGTGCTCGGACCGAGCGACGGGCACACCATCCTCGAGCTCGGCGCCGGGAGCGGCCCCTTCGGCGTGGTGGTCGATCCCCGTGGCGAGCATGTCTTCGTCTCGCTCCTCCGATCGGGAGCATTGGTGTCCGTCGCGCTCGACGGCCTCCTCGAGCGGGCACGCATCGAGGTCGGTCCAGATCCGCGCGCTTTGGCTATGCGTGACGACGGCCTCCTGGTCGTGACCCGATGGCGCGCTGAAAACGACGCCGCCTCGCTGATGCTGGTGGACGCGAGTGACCCCAATGCCCCCGTCCTCAGCGACACCACGCGGCTATCGCGCGAGGAAGGCCGCGACTCGGACACCGACAATGATGGCGTGCTGTCGTTCCTCGATGCGCTCGCGTTCGCGCCCGATGGCGGCCGGGTCCTGGTGGGCGGACTCAAAGCGAACATCGTCACGGGCCTCTTTCGCACCGGGCTTCCGCTGACCGCGCAGACTACGGCGCGCGGCGCGCTCGCGGAGATCATGCTCGGTGATCTCGGCGAGCCTGGCCTGGACAGTTTCCGGCGCCCGCTGGACGACCTCGACGCCATCAGCGCGCTCGCGTTCTCTCCGATGGGCGAGCAGGTCTATCTCGCGGTGCCGGGCGCGGAGGTCGTCATCGTGCTCGACGCGTTTTCCTTGGATACCGTGGGATCGATCGACGACGTGGGGCACGCGGTCGATGGGATGGTGCTCGACCCGTCAGGCGAGACCCTCTTCGTCCATGCGGCGCTCTCCCGCGAAGTGCGCGCGTACGACGTGCGCCAGCTTCGGTCGGAGCCGACGGCGCGCTGGACGCAATCGACGATCACCACCGAACCCTTCACGCCCGACGTGCTGGCCGGCGCGATCCTCTTCGGACGGAGCCGAGACGGCCGCATGAGTCGCACTCGCTACCTGAGCTGCGCGAGCTGTCATCGCGACGGAGAGAGCGATGGCCTCACCTGGGACTTCACCCAGCGCGGCGAGGGCCTGCGCAACACCATCCCGCTGCGCGGTCGCGGAGGTCTGCTGGATGGGCCGCTGCACTGGTCGGCGAACTTCGATGAGGTGCAGGACTTCGAACAAGACATTCGCACCTGGCAGGGCGGCAGCGGGTTCCTCTCGGATGGGGACTTCCATGCGGGGATGCCGCTCGATGCGCCGCTCGCCGGTCTCTCACCGGAACTCGACGCGCTCGCGGCGTATCTCGGGAGCCTCGATGGGTACGGCGTCAGCCCCGATCGAAGTCTCACTGCGGAATGGGAAGCGTCGCGGGCCCGTGGCGAATCGATCTTTTCGGAGGCCGATCGGGGCTGCCCCACCTGCCACATCCCACCGCGCTACACCGACAGCGCGTTCATCAGTCCAGGCGTCCCGCGGCTCCACGACGTCGGCACCCTGCGCCCCTCGAGCGGCAGCAGGCTCGGGGCATCGCTGACCGGCATCGATACCCCGACGCTGCGCGGCCTCTGGAGCAGCGCACCGTACTTGCACGATGGCTCGGCCGAGAACTTGGACGCGGTGCTCACGCGCGACACGGGCGAACTCCATGGCCGCACCAGCGACTTGAGCGACGCGCAACGTGGGGATCTCATCACGTTCCTCCGCTCCCTCGACGACCTGGCGCCCTGAGGCGAGGGCGCCCGACGAGCAGGCTTCCCCCGCGAACGGTGCGCGTGTACACGGTCGGCATGAACCTCAGGCGGCTCCGTGGACGCAAAGCGTGGGTGTGCCTCGGACCGACGATCGGCCTTCTCGCGTGCGCCCCGCGCTTGAGCGTGGGTGAGCCCTGCACCCGCAACGGTGAGTGCAGCGACGGCTACGTGTGCGGCGTGGGTGGGCGCTGCCGCGAGGAGTGCATCGTCAGCGCGGACTGCATCCTCGGCGCCCGCTGCTTGCGCGATCCCGTCAGCAACCTGAACGGCTGCTCGCTCGCGACCGACTCCTGCAGCGCCGGCAGCTGCGAGGGCGGCTTGCGCTGCGTCGAGGGCGAGTGCCTCGGGGTGTGTCTGGCCGACGACGAGTGTCCCGACCACGTCTGCCGCGACGGCGCTTGCCAGATCCCCTCGGTCACCATCGACGCGGGCGAGCCGGACGCGGGCATGGAGCTCGACGCGAATCGCGATGGCGGTCTCGGATGCGCCAACGCGCCCGCATGGTCGTGGACATCTCGGTGGGTCACGGGGTGATGTGCTGGGGCTTGAACATGACCGGTGAGCTCGGCCGCGGGTATGTGAGCAACGTGGAGGAACGCCCCGAGGACACCGTCGCCGCGCCGCTCTGCTGGTAGTCGTGGGCCCTGTGGGGCACGAGCGCTTTGCTCATAGCGCGCGCCTTCAGGGTCCTCGCCCTCGTGGTAGATCGGCCCCCGATGCCCACGTCGTTCAAACCTCGCTTTCGCACCCTCGTCGCCATCTACGAGCACTCGGTCGAGAGCTTCGCCGACCGACCGCTCTTCGGAACCAAATCGGGCGGCGAATGGAAGTGGATGAACTACCGGCGCTTCCGCGAGCTCACGGAGCAGGCGCGCGGCGGCCTGGCGTCGTTGGGCATCGGCGCGGGCGAGCGGGTCGGCATGATCGCCAACAACCGTCCCGAGTGGGCCATCGCCGCGTACGCGACCTACGGACGGCGCGGCGCGTTCGTGCCCATGTACCAGTCGCAGCCAGCCGATGAGTGGTCCTACATCCTCGCGGACTGCGGCGCGAAGGTGGTCGTCGTCGCCAACGACGCAGTGAAGAACGCGCTCCTCAAAGAGAAGGCGTCGATGCCCGAGCTCGAGACCGTGGTGGTGATCGATGGGACCGCGAGCGAGGGCGCGATCACCTGGAAGGAGCTCCTCTCACGGGGCACCACCACGCCGGCCTCCATCGAGCACCCGGAGCCCTCGGAGATCGCCGGCTACATCTACACCTCGGGGACCACCGGCAAGCCCAAGGGCGTGCTGCTCACCCACAGCAACTTCGCTTGCAACGTGAGCGCGATGCACGAGGTCTTCCCGATGGCGACCGAGGACCGCTCGCTCTCGTTCTTGCCGTGGGCCCACAGCTTCGGGCAGACCGTCGAGCTGCATGGCCTCTTCTCGATGGGCGCCTCGATGGCCATCGCCGAAGCGGTCGACAAGATCCTGGCGAACCTCGCAGAGGTGAAGCCGACGCTGCTCTTCTCCGTGCCTCGGATCTTCAACCGGCTCTACGACGGAATCCGCACCCGCAACGCCGACGGCCCCGAGTGGCGTCGAAAGGTATTCGAGTCGGCGATGGAGAACTCCGTCCTACGCAAGCGCCTCGGTGAGGCCCGGCGGAGCAGCGGTGTCGCCGAGTTCAAACACCGGGTGTTCGACAAGCTGGTGTTTCAGCAGGTGCGCGATCGCTTCGGCGGACGGCTGAAGTTCGCGTTCTCGGGCGGCGCTGCGATCAGCCGCGAGGTGGCGGAGTTCATCGACAACCTAGGTATCACCGTCTACGAGGGTTATGGCCTCACCGAGACCTCGCCCATCGCGACCGCCAACTGGCCGGGCGCGCGGCGCTTGGGTTCCGTCGGCAAGGCGCTGCCCGGCGTCACCATCGAGATCGACAAGTCGGTCACCCATGAACCGGCGAATGGCGAGATCATCGTGCACGGGCACAACGTGATGTTGGGCTACCACAACCTGCCCGAGGACAACGCGGCTGTCTTCACCGAAGACGGGGGCTTCCGCACCGGCGACATGGGGCGTATCGACGAGGACGGATTCCTCTTCATCACTGGCCGCATCAAGGAGCAGTACAAGCTGGAGAACGGCAAGTACGTGGTGCCCTCGCCGCTGGAGGAGAAGCTCAAGCTCAGCTCGTATATCTCCAACGCGTTCGTGTACGGCGACAACAAGCTCCACAACGTCGCGCTGATCTGTGCGGCCATGCCCGCCGTCCAGAAGTGGGCGAAGGAGCATGGCGTGAGCGGCTCGGGCGAGAAGGTCCTCACCGATCCCAAGGTGCAGGCGCTCTTCACCCAAGAGATCGAGCGCATCGGCGTCGACTTCAAGGGCTTCGAGCGCATCAAGAGGTTCAAGCTCATCGCCGAAGACTTCACCACCGACAACGGGATGCTGACGCCGAAGATGTCGCTCAAGCGCCGCGAGGTGATGAAGAAGTACGGAGCCGAGCTCGACGCCCTCTATTGAGAGCGATCGCGTGCCAGGGGCTACCTCCAGTCGGGACTGCGCACGTCGGTCGAGATCGAGCTGAGCACCGACACCATCGAGCTCCAAGCGCCGATCGTGATCTTCGGCGGCCTCTACCAGCACGGGGGACGAGATGCCTGGACCGTTCGCGATCTTCATCGGCTACGCCATCGTGGCCGGGGTCCTCGCGTCCATCGGCGCCTGGCGCAGCCGTGGCCTAGCCGGTTCGCCTCGGCTTGAAGCGCCCGCTGCTGGCACCCGAGTCGCCGAGACCGGTCACGGGCCGGGAGGTCGCGCAGCGCGTGCATCTCACGGCCGCTGGCCACGAGGCGAGCGATCTCCTCTCGGACGAAACGAACCGGGTCGTCTTCGCCCGCGCCGTACGTCGGATCGTGGGCGTCCGGTATCGAGGGCACGCGCGCTGGACAGGGATCATCCCAATCGAACCCGCCCTCGACCGCGACACTCTCGAAGGGCTCGGCGGAGACAGGCCCGGCCGAAACGAAGGTGCTGCGCGCTCACCCGTGTGCTCAGGTGGCGGGCGCGGGCTTCTTCTTCGAGCTGCCGCCTGCCACCAGGGACTCGAAGCTGCCTCGGATCTTGGCGTCGGTGGCGAACTGCAGGGCGCCCGCGGCGGCGATGCGTTTCACCGCGACTTCGACGGCCTTGCTCGCTTCGTTCCGCGCCTTGGTCGCCAGCGGAGCATCCACGCGCTTGTGGTCCTGCTCCTCATCCGCTGCGCGCGCAGCAGCAGCAGCCGTGGTGAGCGCGGCGATGTCCGTATCGAGAATCCCGAGCGAGCGACCGGTGTCAGCGCTCTTGCTCCACGCGGTGAGCACGCCCGTCGCGGCGGCCGCGACGCTCTTGGGCACCCGCGCGTTCATCAACGTACCGACGCCATAGGCCTTGGCCGTCGCCTTGTCGGCCCCATGGGCCTTCACCGTCCCGCGAATCGCGGTCACCAACAGCGCGGCGTTCTCTAGCGCCTTGGCCTGCGAGACGGTCGAGCTCTTCATCTGCTCTCGTGCTGCGACCTGACCCGCGACCGATGCGCCGAGCAGCGTGAGGTTGCTGCCGAGCCCATCGATCGCGCCCGCCCCCAGACGCGCCTCGAGCACCGCCCGATGCCTGGTCGCCAGCTCTTGCGCCTTGAGCCCCTGCTGCGTAACAGCGTCGAACTTCTTTGCCATGTACCCACCTGTCGGCTGAAAGGAAGCGGCCAAGCTACACGACGTTTCGGGCGGGCCTCAAGCCTCTTTGGTCGCGGCCTAACGGTTCTTGGTGGCGGCCTAACAGTCGTTGGTGGCGGCCTAACAGTCGTTGGCCCGGGCGTGCGTAGCGCCGCTGGACGCCTCGCGGTGGGTGGCGCGCGCCTACCCCTGCGTTGCCGCCGCGAGCGGGTGCTGGTTCGGCGTGTGCGGGTGGTTGCGCGCCGCCTGCCCGTGCTTGCTCGCGGTGCGACGGTTCCAACGTGCCTCCTACCGGCGCGTGCCCGCGACCCTACGCGTCCCACGCCGGGAGCCGAGCGCACGGTATCGAAGCTTACCCGTCCGGGTTCGCGGCTACTGCGTGTCGATGGACGGTGCACCACCACCGTTGCGCGCCCCGACGGCGATCGATCGGAGCGCGCGGGTGCTCGTTCGCGGTGCGCGGCATCGCGATCGCGGCGCGCACGCGTTCTGTCTCGGCGCGCACGCGCGGCGCTCCGGCGCGCGTGCGATCGACGGCGGTGCGAGCGCGCTTGCCCACGATGCGCCCGGACCCGGTGACGTCGCGCGCTACCAGACGATCCGGACCGCGGGGTGAGACTTCTTCGCGAAGGCGTGGATGCGCTCATCGGCGGTGACCAGCGGTACCAAGAGATCGGCCGCAGAGGCGTAGATCAGTCGATCGGCCGGGTCGCGGTGAAAGCCGGCTCGGTCGAGCGCGTGCGCGTGGATGGCTGCGCGCGGGGAGAGTGCGAGGAGCTCGACCTGCGGGTCGGCGTCCATGTCGTCGAGCCAATCGTCGAGCGAGCGGTCCAGCTCGATGCGCCCCCGCGCGAGCAGTGTCGCGACCTCCCAGCAGGACACGGCGGAAACGAGCAAGGTGTCGGCGCGCTTCATCTCGGCGCGCGCGCTGCGTGAGAGTCGTTTGCTCTTCGCTTGCCACCAGATCAGCGCGTGTGTGTCGAGCAGCAGCCTCAAGCGTCTCGCTCCGGCAGGCTCGCCTCCCAATCCTCCTCGGCGGAGAGGAGATCATCGTCGGGATCGACGATGCGCATGGAGCCCACGAGCGGGGGACGCTCGGCCGGCGCGGGACCTATCGGTACGAGCTGCGCCACAGGGCGTCCGCGCTTGCTGATCACGACCGCCCCCTTTCCCTCCGCGACCCGATCGATGAGCGCCAGGCACTGGGCCTTGAACTGCGTGGCAGGAACGACCTTCGTTGCACCGGACTTGGCCATCGATCGAGGTTGCGGTGAACTGGACCAGTCGTCAATGACCAGATGGCGCGACGTCGTCGCCGACGGAGATCAGCGCGCTCGCGCTGCGGTCAGCGCTTCTTCCGCCATGCGGTCCGAGACCACGTGGGCCGGCACGTTCGTCGCCGTGCTGCGATCGAGGATGGTGAGGATGGTGTCGTAGATACCCAACACCCGAGCCCTCGAGGCCACTCCATCGTAGCCGCCCGCTGCTTGCTCTGCGGCGACGTTCACCAGGCCGCCCGCGTTGATGGCGTAGTCGGGGGCGTAGGCGATGCCGCGCTTGTGCAGCTCGTCGCCGTGTCTCGGCTCCGCGAGCTGGTTGTTCGATGCGCCCGCGATGATGGTGGTGCGCAGCGCGGCGATGCTGATGTCGTCGAGGATCGCGCCGAGCGCGCAGGGGGCCAGGACATCGCACTCGGTCGCGAGGATGTCTTGGCCCGAGATGACCTTTGCGCCGAACTCGTCACGTACCCGATCGGTCCGGGTGCTCTCGATGTCCGCGACGGTCAGGCGGGCGCCCAGCGCGTGCAGCTCCTTGGCCAGGTAGTACCCGACGTGACCCACGCCTTGAATGGCGATGTGCAGTCCCTCGAGCGAGTCGCGCTTCAGCTGGTGCTTCACCGCCGCTTCGATGCCACGACGCACCCCGAGCGCGGTGAAGGGTGACGGGTCACCTCCTCCGCCGTTCTCCAACTTCACGCCCGTGACGTGTCGGGTCCGCTGCCGCACCACCTCCATGTCCTCGACGCTGGTGCCGCTGTCTTCCGCGGTGATGTAACGGCCGCCCAGGCTCTCGACGAAGGTGCCGAACGCGGAGAAGAGCGCGGCCCGGTCGAAGTCCCCTTTGGGCCGGATGATCACCGACTTGCCGCCGCCGTGGGCCAGGCCCGTGATCGCGGCCTTGTAGGTCATGCCGCGGGCCAAGCGCAGGGCGTCGGTGACAGCGTCCTCTTCGCGCTCGTAGCGGAGAAAGCGGCAGCCGCCGAGTGAGGGTCCCAACGTGGTGTCGTGGATGGCCACGATCGCCTCGAGGCCGCTCGCGGCGTCTCGGCAGAAGTGGACCTGTCCATACTGGTGGCGGCTCAGCTCGGTGAAGATGCCCATGGCGATGCTCCCGGTTGTGCTTCGAACGGCGGATCGACAGCTGGTGTTCGGTCGCTTCTAACGACCAGCCTGCGAGGCGGCAACGACGCAGCGCGCCAAGCGAGCCGCGCCAAGCGGACTTCACGATCGATTGCGCGCGCATCGAGCGGCTCGACCTGTGTACAGTCACGCCGCTGTGCGCATCCTCGCTGTTTTTCTTTCGATGGCCGTCGTGATCGCGGCTCCGACGGCGCGGGCCCAGGTCGACGAAGCGCGCTGTCTCATCGAGGGGCCGAGCGACGCAGAAGTGCGTGAGCGCCTCGCGGTCGCGCGCACGGCGATCGGAGTCCACGAGCCCGATATGCGCCACTGGTACACCGCGTTCTTGATCATGCACGGCGTGATGGGTGGCCTACAGATCACGCTCTTCATCGCCGCGGCCGATGACGGACAGCGCGCGGATTTCGGGTTCCAAGCGCTCTCGTCGGTGTTGGGGATGGCGACGCTCTTGATCTCGACGCCGCCGCTGCTCGGTTCGGGCGGCACCCTCGATGGGATGCCCGAGTCCACGGAAGAAGAGCGCCGCATCAAGCTGGTGTCTGCCGAGTCGCTGTTGCGACGCAGCTCGGACGCGGTGACGTTCGTGCGTGGTCCGGTCTCGTCGCTCCTGACCACGGGATACGGCTTGGCCGCGAGCACGGTGTTGCTCTTGGCCTTCGAGCGACCGAGCGCCGCGCTCCTGCTCGCGGGCGGCACCGCGCTGCTGGGGCAGGGGCGTCTCTTGCTGCATCCCTGGGGCATCCGCGACGCCTGGACCGCGTACCGCCGCCGCTATGAGGACGCTGGCTGCCCCTTCGATGCACCCGCGCGGGCTGCCCCGACGAGCTGGAGTTTCAGCACGTACGGGATAGGTCTCTCGTTCAACCTCACGTTCTGATGCGCTGATGCGGCTTGCGCCTCTGGGCCATCTGGGCTTCGATCGCCCGGTGCAACACCATGTGATCCTCGCGCTCGTGTTGGTGTCCGCGGTCGGCTGTGGAGGCGGACCGAGGATGCGCGAGGGCGAGCTCTACGGAGGTCGCACCGAGGGACCGCCCGCGATGACGTCTCTCCCCGATCCCGATGTGATCGACGAGGAGCTCACCGAGCACATGCGCTTTGGACTGCGGCTGGCGAACGCGGCGATGGCGATCGAAGCGCCGCCCTTGCCGGAGAACACCAGCGCATCGTCGATCACCGTATGGTCGTCCGGGCCGCTACAGACCTGGCTGCATGCCAAGTCCGAGGCGGTCGAGGCCGCGCGCCACGAGCTCGATCTCGCGGCCGACGAGAACCACCGTCAGCGCATCATGGGCGGCGCCATCGTGGGGATGCTCTATGAAGACGTGTCGATCACGTTGCGCTCGGTCCCCACGCCGGATGATCTCTGGAACGAGCCGGAGATCAGCCGGATCTTCCGCGAGACCGTCGACGGTGAAGCGCGTCCCTACGTGGAGACCTCGCGGAGCGCGTACCGCGCGTGCGAAGCGAACGGCCGCATTCCATCGACCATGCGGCACTGGAGCGACTTCTGTAGCGCGCGCCTCGATCTCCTCCCCGCGAGCGGCGACGACACGACCGAAGTCGAGATGTTCCGGTAGCTAGCTAGCCGAGGCGTCGCAGCAGGCCATGCCAGGGGACCCGGCCGTCGTGGAGATCGAGCAGCGTCGGACGTTGCATGAATCCGGGCGCGCTCAGGCGCGGGCTGAGGGGCGGCGGCAGCGGTCCCACGTCGCTCTGCGCAGCGAGGCACTTCAGATGCACCCCGAAGGGCGTCAGGCGTTCGGCGAGCTCGCCCTGATTCGCGACGGTGTGCACCGCGATGTTGCGGCCCAGGGGACAGGCGCGCACCGGGCCCTGATCATCGAAGGCGACCGAGTAGCCATCGCCTTCGAAGAGCTCACCGAGCGCTTCGCCGACCCGTCGCCACTGCACTTGTCTGCTCGCGTGAGGAACCGAGAGCGGCGCGCGCGGTAGCGACGTGGCGAGCGGTGCGAGCGCATCCGCGAGCAAGCGTGCAATCGTGCGACCGCGCTCGCTGCCTTCGACGAAGACCACCTGCGGAGAGAGACATCCGCGCTGATCGTAGGCCGCCACATCGAGCGCGAGCCCGGTGGCGAAGGCCTCGAGATCCGGGTCCTGGGCGGCGACGAACGCCGCGCCCAACCCATGCCCATGCGCGATGCGCTCGGCGCCCGCGGGTACGAACTCCGACAGCGCCTGCACCGTGTGATCGCTGCCGTAGATCGAGATAGCGTCGGCGGCCGCGAAGAGGCTCCGCGTCAGCGGCTCATCCGCGCGCGAGAAACGCGTGGGCAGCACACACTGGCCTATCTGTTCGTCGGTCAACGTGAGAGCGAGCGCGAAGAGCTCGGTGAGGCCCTCGTCACTCGCCGCGAGCTTCAGCGCGACGGGCGCGCCGACCAAGAGCGACCATACGATGGGCTTGATGCTCGCCGTGCAGAGGTTGCTCGAGAGCACCAGGGAGTGCAGGCGCGCGGGCACGGGGCGATGGGGATGTAGGTCGCGAGTGAGGGCGTCGCGACACGCGCGCAGGGCTTCGTGGGTGACGGTCTCGAGGGTGGTGCGGAGCGCCCAGTCGAGCATCTCGGGCGAGAGCTCGGCGCGCGAAGGGAGGGCCTCGCGGGCCTGGCGTCCCAGCGTGCTCTCAGGATCCGCGAGCATCCGGGCCGCACCGATGATCGCCTCGTCCACCTGTTCGGGCGACATCGCGCGCAGGACGGGCGCTCGCTCCTCGAGGCGCAACAGACCGCGCCGCAGGGTGCTCTCACGATCGATGGCGATCTCGGTACGGCTCACTCCGTCGTGCTCTCTTCGATCGCCAGCGAGCATCCGCGGGGGAGGGCGCCGGGGGTTCTGCCCAGGAGGATCACGGCGCCATCCCCCTGCACGATCCCCCGATCGGCGGTCTGGATCGACACACACGATCCGACGTTGGCGCAGTCATCGAAGCGGAGGATCCCTTCCATGCCCACGGGCAGTGGGGCGAGCGTCGCGGGATCCATCGCCGCGACCTTCACCCATCCGGGCACCCACAGCCGCTCGGGCTCGTGCGCATGTCCGTCGATCAGACCGCGTCCGTAGAGCTGCGAGCAGAGCTCGGTCATCCCGTACTCCGAGACCACGCGATGGGGCAGAAGACCGAAGCGCTCGGCGACCAAGGCCCGCATCGCGAGCGGATCGAGCTCGCGGCTCTTGCCCTTGAAGCCGCCGGTCTGCATCGCGAAGGATGCGGCGGGGAGCGCGAAGGGGGCCTCGGCGTCCAGCATCTCTTCCAAGAGGACGAATGCGAACGAGGTGCCGAGTACCGCGGTCGGTTCGCCGCGTTGCATGCGCTCGATGAGGAGCGCCAAGTCGAACGTCCCGTCGCGCAGCACCCACGCGACGTCGTCGCCGAAGTGCTGAACGAAGCGGCCCAGCATGTAGGAGAGCGACGAGTCCGGGACCTCGTCCGGTGCTGGCGCCAACATCACCAGCGAGAAGCGCGCCTCCGACGCTCGGTCAACTGCGGCCTCGCTGGCGGGCCGGAAGAGCGCCCGACGCGCCGCCGCTTCGAGCGCGTGATCGTAGAGCCCGAGATCGGCGAACGGGTGCTCGCCGCGCGCGCCGCTGGTGGTGCCGGAGGTGCGAAAGACCCGCTGGTCGTCGACCTCGGGATGCACCGCGACGCGCGCATAGCGGAAGACGTCGGTGGGCAGCGCGGGCCATCCGTCCGGTCCTCGATCGAAGTGCGCACCGCGCGCGCGACAGAGTCGACCGAAGGGGGCGACGTGCTCGGCCTGGAACGCCGCGATGCGCGCCAAGAGCGCGTCGCGACGAGGCGGATCCTGCTCGGGTCGGCCCTTGGCCACGCACCGGCTGATCAGCGCGTGGACATCGCTCGTCAGCTCACGGAGCGAGGTCACGGGAGCGCCACCATGCACTCGGCCAGGGCATCGACGAACGCATGCGACAGCGCCTCGTCGAGATCGAGGGGCGGGCTGAGCTGAAGCGCGCTCGCATCCGCACCGGCGGGCAGGGTGATGAAGCCCCGCTCGAGCAGCGCACGCACGATCGACAGGGTGCGCTGCGCGCTGCCGATCTCGACGGCCAACGCCATCCCGCGGCCACGTACCCGATCGCTGCCGACCTTGGCCTCGAGCGCGTCGCGCAGGATCTTGCCGTGCTCGCGGGCCAGCCGGGGCGCGTCCGCGTTCTCGAGCGTCTCCAGCTGCGCGAGCGCTGCGGCGCACGCGAGCGGGTGACCCAAGAACGTCGCAGTGCGCAGCGCCTCGCCCACCGGCGCGCCCCACGCCTCCATCACTTCGCGGCGAGCCGCGCACGCGCTGATGGGCATGCCGCCGCCGAGCGCTTTGCCCAAGCAGAGGATGTCCGCCTTCAGCGCTTCGCCGGCCCACCAGCTGCCGGTGCGCCCGAGGCCGGTCCAGATCTCGTCCGCTATCACCAGCGCACCCGCGCCTTTTGCGCGCTCACCTATCCACTCGAGCGCCCCGTCTGTTGGCTCGAACACGCCGCCCCGTCCCAGCATCGGCTCGATCAGGACCGCCCCCACGTCACCGTGCCTCAGCGCGTCGTCCATCGCGCGCTGGGTGCTCGCGAACTCGTGCTCGCTCCGGGGATAGGGGACGAAGCGCACGTGTGCGTCCAGCTTCGCGTCGAAGGGCGCACGAAAGCCCAGCTTGTAGCCGCACACCGAGAGCGCCCCGAGCGAGAGGCCGTGGTAGCCGCCCTCGAACGCGATGACGCCGGGGCGTCCCGTGAAGAGCAGCGCGGACTGAAGGGCCGCCTCGAGCGCGTCGGCGCCGTGCGCTCCGAGGACGAAGCGCGCGTCCCGGATCGGCACCCGCTGAGCGAGCTTGGCGAGCAGCGCGATCTTCACGTCGGCCGGGTGCACGTCGCCCATCGCGTGCATGAGCCGCTCGGTCTGCTTCAGCACGGCGCCGCGGACTGCAGGATGCCCATGTCCCAGGGCCGCGACCCCGAAGCCGGCGGTCATGTCGACGAACACATTCCCATCGACGTCGCGCACGTTCGCTCCGCGGGCCTCGGCCCACACGATGGGATCTTGCGGGGCCCCGGTTCTCTCCGCGCGCCGAGCGCGGCGCGCCGTCAGCGCGGGACACTCGGTGTTCGCGAGCACATCCAGGAACGCGGCCGTCCGCTCGCCGTCGAGCCCGGTGATGCGCGGGAGCTGTCTACCGAAAGCCACTCGTCCACCCAATCAGGGACTGGTAGGCAGCGCGTCGATCGCCGTGAGGACCTCGGCGATGTCGCTCAGGTTGAGCCACCGATCCACCAGGTTGCCGTCCGCATCGAGCAGGAAGATCTCACGCGCGGTGATGAAGCCCATCTCCGAGGGCACCCCGTACGCGGTCGCCGCGATCTCGTCGGGATCGGACAAGAGATCGAAGGGAAGGGCGTTCGTCTCCCGATACGCCCGATGCGCGAACGCGTCATCGGTGGATATCCCCACGACCCGGGCCCCGCACTGGGCGAGACGCGCGAGCGCGTCGCGCAAGGCGCACGCATCGGGGGTGCACTCGCCCGGCGTGGTCCGGGGATAGAAGAAGATCACCAGCGGTTGCCCTTGGAACTCGCTCAAGGTCCGGTAGCGACCGTTCTGATCTTCGAGGGTGAGATCCGGCGCGAGCTCCCCGATGCGCACCCCGCTCACGCTCAGGGTCGAGGCGGATGGACGCCGCGCCGCGCGCCGCGCAGTGGAGGCGGGCGGCGTACTCGAGCCGCAGCCGCCAGCGAAGAGCACCAAGCTCAGAGACATTGCTGCAGAGGACGACGCGCGCATCCGCGGTTGATATTACGAATCAGGGTCCTCGCCAATGAGCCCGTGGCGGGTCCGCGTCGCACCACGAGCGCTCGTGCATCACGCCTCCCGAAAGGCTCGGCGCTCCTTCCAACGCACGGCGAGCATGATTGCGCTGGACGCGCTGGCACTCGTGCTCGCGTCGATGTCCGCGTTCGCGCAGCCCGACGGCTTCGATATGCCGACGCATCCCGGCGGCCGGATCGAGGTGCGCGGCGTGCGCTCCGGACCGCTCACAGGCGAGGACCTGGAGCCAGTGCTCGCGGTGATACCCGATCGACTGCGGGCGTGCGCCCGGACGCGCTTCCGGTCCGAGTCCCCGGGGATGATGGCCGCGTGCCACGGCTTTCAGCTCACCATCGATGCGCGCGGCCGAGGCAACACCGACGGTCTACGTCCCGACCCAGACGATCCCCCGCACGTCCGCGCCTGGCTCGCGTGCGCTCGTCGGGTGGTGCGGCGGCTCCGCTTCTCGCCGCGCGAGGCTCCGTCGCTGGTGATGCTCTCGCTGTTCTGGACGATCGACGACTCACCGCCGAGCGGCGGTGGCCTGCTGTAGTCAGGTCCCGAGGCGCGCGTCGATCGCGCGACGGACCTGATCCAGATCGGCGGGCAGCTCGATCGGCAGGTTTGCGTGCTGCGCCTTCACGCCGTCGAGTGAACCTTGGTGGTACGCGCGCTTGAACTCGGTGAACTTCAGGCCGTGCGCCGTGCTGATCACCACTACGCGATCTTTGCGGCCAATCTCACCTCGCTTGGCGAGCTTCTCCAGCGCCGCGAGCGCGACGCCGGTGTGCGGGCAGTTGTACATGCCGGTGCGATCGGCGCGGGCCACCGCATCCGCGAGCTCGTCTTCGGTCGCCTCCTCCACGACGCCATTCACCTGCTGAAGCACCCTAATCGCGCGCTCGATGCTGACCGGGTTGCCGATCTGGATGGCGCTGGCCGCGGTCTTCTTCGCGGTGACGGCCTCGAAGTTCTGAAAGCGCTGCTTGTAGGCGCGATAGAGCGGGTTGGCGTTCTGCGCTTGGGCCACACAGATGCGGGGCAAGCGGGTGATGAGGCCGAGCGCCTTCATCATGCTGAAGCCCTTGCCCAGCGCGTACACGTTGCCGAGGTTGCCGCCGGGGATGATCACCCAGTCGGGCACGGCCCAGTCGAACTGCTGACAGAGCTCGACCGCGATCGTCTTCTGCCCCTCGATGCGGAGGCTGTTCATCGAGTTGGCCAGATAGATCGAACCGTCCTCGGTGAGCTTCTCCACGATGCGCATGCAACCGTCGAAGTCGGTGTCGAGCGAGAGCACCAGCGCGCCATTGGCCAGCGGCTGAAGGAGCTGCGCCACCGAGACCTTGTCCTTGGGCAAGAGCACCAGCGCGGGCAGCTCGGCGGCGGCGCAGTACGCGGCGAGCGCAGCCGAGGTGTCGCCGGTCGAGGCGCAGGCGACTGCGCGCACCTGCTTGCCCTGACGGATCATCTCGCGCACGGCGGAGACCAACACCGTCATCCCCAGATCCTTGAACGAGCCGGTGTGGCTGTTGCCGCACTGCTTGATCCAGACGTCGTTCAGGCCGAGCGAGCGCGCGTACCGATCGGCCCACAGCAGATTGCTGCCGCCCTCGGCGAAGCTGACGATGCTCGAGGGACTGATCCCTGGATAGACCCACTCGAGCTTGCCCCACACGCCGGACCCGAACGGCCACTCGGTGCGCATCCAGCGGCGATCGAAGAGCTGCATCCACGCGGCGCCGCTGCGCTCTTCGAGCGCGTGCAGATCGTGCTCGACCTCGAGAAGACCTCCGCACTTGGAACACCGGTAGACGACGTCGGTGAGCGCGTGGTGCTCGTCGCACCCTCGAAAGCAGACGAAGCGGGCAGAGGCTTGCATGGCGCGCTTTGTAGCAGGCTGCTGTGCCGTTCTGGCCCGCTCTCGGCCCGATCGCAGACCCAAGCGAGCAAGGGTTGCGCGGGCTCGCCCGAGCGTGCAGCCTGGCGCGCTGAACGGCGCCCCCGGCACATCGGTTGCTGAGGGCCCACTCGAAACGACGGGCGCATTCCGCCCAAAGGAGACGACGGATGACGATTCGAACGGCAAGTATGGTTCTCGGATGTGCTCTCGCGCTGATGGCGTGTGGCGGTGGCAGCGACTCGACGCCGATCGCGCTCGCGGGCCCCGGCTTCACCGCCACCCCCGTCGCTGGCACCGCCGGCGGCCCGACCGATGGCTCGACGCTCTCGTCCGAGTGCATCGGTATGTTCCCCACCTCGCCTCAGCACACCGTGAACGTGGCCGCGGCGATCCCGATGCTGCGCGTGTTGGTCAACGCGGGCCCGAGCGACGACACCACGCTCGCCATCCGCCGCCCCGACGGCACCTACGTCTGCAACGACGACTCGGGTGATCCGGGCAACAGCCTCAACCCCGTGGCAGAGGTCGCGAACGCGGCGCCTGGCGAGTACCAGATCTTCGTCGGCGGGTACGGCGCGGGCGACACCTGGGCCCACTACAACCTGACGTTCAACGAGGCGCCCGGCGTCTTCCCGTCGACTGCCGCGCCCAACCCCTGAGCGCCTTTCACCTTCGAACGAGATCGATGAACGCCGCGGGCTCTGCTGATCTCAGCAGGGCCCGCGCGCGTTCAGGCCTTCTTGCGCATGAAGCCGACGTCGAGCCCGAAGGCTGCGCCCACCTTGTTGAGCGTCTCGACGGTCGGGTTACCGCGGCCCCCCCATCCGGACTGCACTGGCGGAGCGCAGCCTGCCCTCCTTCGGCACAGCTCGAGGCTGTGCTCTATCCCCCAGCCAGCCCCGAGTCGTCTGCTATCCTCGCGCACGATGTTGCGTGAGTTGCTCGGTTTCCCCGACACCCCGGCCTACCAGTTCGTGGGCCTCGTGGGCGGGGGCATTTTCTTCTACTTCGTCTTCTCAGGGCTGAGCTACCTCGCGTTCTTCGTGGTCGGCAAGAACCGCTTCCACCCCGACTACGTCCCCGATCCCGCTTCCAAGCGCGAAGCGATGAAGTGGGGCGTCATCGGCACGACGGGGAACGCCATCTTGATGATGCCGTTTCAGTGGGCGATGGCGAACGGCTACAGCCAGGTCTACTACGACGTCGACGACCACGGGGTGCCGTGGCTGATCGCGTCGATCGTCCTCTACATGGCGTTCACCGAGACCTGCATCTACTGGACGCACCGGTGGCTGCACACGGTCCCCTTCCTCTACGAGAAGCTCCACTACATCCACCACAAGTGGAAGAGCTCGACCTCGTGGGTGTCGATGGCGTTCCACCCGTTGGACTCGTTCGCGCAGGCGACGCCCCACCACCTGGCCGTCTTCCTCTTCCCCGTGCACGGCCTCTTCTACACGATGATGATCGGCGCGGTCGCCGCGTGGTCCGTGCTCATTCACGACCGAGTGAGCTTCGTGAAGTGGAAGCTCATCAACTACACGGACCATCACACGGTCCACCACTGGGTGGGCGACTACAACTACGGGCAGTTCACCACCGTCTGGGATCGCCTGATGGGCAGCTACCGCGATCCGGACGTGCTGGCTCTGAGCGATCCCGGCCTCCGCGATCAGATGAGCCACCACGCGCGCCCGAGCGCCATCGAGCAGCCCACCAACTGACATCATCGCGGGCGGTCACGCTCACGCGATAGAGCGCTCAGGCCGTCTTGCCGAGCGCCGTATCGATGACCGGCTGCAGCTCACCGCTCTGGTACATGTCGGTCACGATGTCGCAGCCGCCGACGAAGCGACCATCGACGTAGAGCTGGGGGAAGGTCGGCCAGTTCGAGTACTCCTTCATGCCGCCCCGGATCTCCGGCTCGGCGAGGATGTTGACCGTCTCGAACTCGGCGCCGGCGCGCTTGAGCACCTCGATCACTTGCGCAGAGAAGCCGCACTGGGGGAAGTTCTTGGTGCCCTTCATGAAGAGCAGGACCTTGCTGCCCTCCACGAGGCCCTGGATGCGGGTGCGAAGCGTGTCGTCCATGTCGTTCTCCTAGGGATCCAGCTAACGAAGCTGGCCGAGCGTCTTCTTTTTCGTGGTCTCATAGGCCTCGGGGGTCATGGTCTTGAGCGCGAGCGCGTGGACCGGGCCATCCATCAGCTCACCGAGCGCTCGGTACACCGACTGGTGCTGCTCGATGCGGCTCTGGGTGGCGAAGGCGCTCGAGACCACTACCGCTTGGAAGTGATCTTTGCCCCCAGTCAGATCCTCGATGGCCACGTGGGTGACATCGGGGATGCCGTTCTTGATGCGCGCTTCGAGGACCGAGATCTCAACCATACCGGGCAGCGTTTCTGCGGCCCGGGCGTCGGTGTGTCAACACGGGTCGCTCGCCGCGGGAACGGCAGCCTAGAGGTCACGCCAGACGCCGACGTTCTTTCCACGCCTTGGGCGCGTCGATCCCGAACTGCGCGATCCCTGGCGCGGTGGCGCCCTCCATCGTCGCGTAGAAGACCTCTCGCGCTTCTGCCGGGTGCTCACAGCCCAGTGCGAGCAGTGCGGCGGGCACCGGCCCGAACGGCGGCTTGGGCGCCAGCTCCTCCTCGATCACGGCGAACGCGTGGGTCAGGTAGCGCTCGATCGAAGCCACGCGCTCAGGGTTCTTGGCGAGCCACTCTTTCTCGATCGACAGGTAGTGGAACCCGAACTGGGCGTGCAGGACTTCGTCCGAGAGCAGGCGCCGTAGCGCGAAGCGCAAGTAGGGCTCGGTCGTGCGCTCCAGCGTCGCGGAGAAGCGCGCGCACGCGACCAGCTCCGAAAGCGCGGTGGTGTAGAGCACGTTGCGGATCACCCGCTCCTCGATGGGCACGCCCTCGTGCTCTGCGAGCGGCTGGATGCTCAGCTCGACCTCGACGTTCGTGTTGCCGCCGAGCGTCGCTATCACCTCAGCGCACATGCCCGTGTGCCGCAGCTCGTCTTGGGCCATCCGCATCATCACGATCTGGGTGTCGAGCGGCGCGTTGCGGAGGATCAGCTGGTGCGCGAGCTGCGAGAACACCGTGCTCGAGCGGTGCTCGACGGCCATCCTCCCTCGCCACTGCGCGATCAGGATCCGCAGGTGCTCGGGATCGTGTGCCGACGGATCGAAGGTCGGCGCGTTGCGCTCGATGCGGGCCAGCCCGGCTTCGATCTGCTGTCGCTCGGCCTCGAGCGGCGTGCTCGAAGGGGCGACGTTCAGGATCACCCGATCGGCCACTCAGGCCGGCAGGTCGGGCGGAGAGAGCGGACCCACCGCGATGCAGCAGCTCTCGAGCCCGATCTCGAAGCAGCTGGGCCGGCCGGCGTCTTCGCCGCCGATGTCGAAGCAGTCGCAGTCGGCACAATCCAGGCCCGCGTCGGTCATCCCCGCGTCGGCGATCGGGGCGTCCTCGTCGTCGGCCGGTGCGTCCGTCGCGCCTGTGTCGGCGCCCATCATCGTCGGGGTGTCGAGCTCCGCGATCGGCGCATCGAGGCTCGGTGCGTCGGTGCCGCTCGACGTGTCGCCGTCGTCACCAGCGTCCGAGCCCGTCATCGAGCTGGGGCAGGCGGGGAGCATCGCGAGGCTGGAGCAGAGGGCGAGGGATTGAGCGAAGCGTAGGTAGCGAGGAGCGGGCATGACAGAGACCTCCAAGGAAGGGCGGAAGGGTCAAGCGTAGGCCGGGCTCGCCGTCGGGGCACGAACCGAGCGCACGCGCATGCTCCCAGTGGCCTCACTCCATCGGGCCGATGTCTTCGCCCGACAGTACGAAGAACGCCTCGCCGTAGATCTTCAAGAGCTCGAGCGCCTGGTTCATCTCGTCCATGGTGTGACCTCGGGTGATGTTCACCCGCAGGCGCTCCTCACCCTGCTTCACGCCGGGATAGGTGATCGGCACCATCATCACGCCGTTCTCGAGCAGCGCGACGTGCATGAAGAGCGCCTTGCGCTCCTCGCGGCACATGACCGGCATGATGTGGGTGTCGCTGTGGCCCAGATCGAAGCCGATCTGTTTCAGGCTCGAGCGCATGTACTCGGACTTCTCCTTGAGCTCGGCCACCAGTGCCGGCCCATCGGCCTCGAGCATCGTGAGGATGGTCGCCGCAGCCGCGACGATCGGCACCGGCAGCGTCGCGCTGAACACGAAGGAGCGGGCGCGGTGCTTGATGTGATCGACGACGTCCTCGTCGCCGAGGATGATCCCGCCGATGCCGCCGAAGGTCTTGGAGAAGGTCGAGATCACGACGAGCTTCTCGGTGGGGAACGTGCCCTCGAGTCCATGCTCTTCGAGGATGCCTCGGCCGTGGGTGCCGAGGGTCCCTGAGCCGTGCGCGTCGTCGAGGATCACGCACGCGTCGTAGCGGGCACAGACCTCGAGGATCTCCTTGATCTTCGCCTGATCGCCGTCGAGCGAATACACGCCCTCCATGCACACGAGCGCGTTCTTGCGCTCTTTGGTCTTGAGCACCCGCTCCAGCGAGCGCGCCGAGTTGTGGTTGAAGAAGCGGACCTCGGCCTGCTGGGTGGGCGTGCCCGCGGCGAGGAAGGTGCCATCGAGGATGCAGGCGTGGCTCAGGTTGTCGAGGATGAGCGTGGTGTCCTTGTCGGCGAGCGACATGATCGTGCCGACCATGGCTTGGTAGCCTGTGGTGGTGATCAGGCACTTGGGGAACTTGAAGAAGTTCGCCAGCCGCTCCTCGAGCTCGACGTGCGCGACGGTCGTGGCCTGCACCCGCGAGCTCGACATGCCGCATGCATACTTGTCGACCGCGATCTTCGCGGCCTCGATCACCAACGGGTGATTGGTGAGCCCGAGGTAGTCGTTCGAGCTGAAATTGATCAGCGGCTTGCCGGCGATCGTGGTCCGAAGACCGCCCGATTCGAAGGGGCGGAAGTAGGGATAGACCTGCTTCTCTTTGGCCTCTCGGATGCGCGCGAGCTCGCTGTACGCCTTCTCTTTGATCCAGCTCATAGGGCGCCGGATGTAGCCCCCGGCAAGCAGCCTTTCAACCGGCCAGATGTATGGAATGGCCGCGAAAATGCCGTAGCGCGAAGCGTGTGACGCAGCGCCAGGCGCGTGTCAGCGCATGAGACTCAGCGCATCAGCACGTAGAGGCTGCCCGTGCCGCGTCGCACCAGCATCACGGCCGAGCCGGTCGAGCTGCGGTAGGCGCTCGAGGCGCTTGCCGCGTCGTTCACCGGGCTCCGGTTCACCTCGACGATCACGTCGCCTGGCTGGATCCCGGTGTCTTCACCGGGGGTCCCTGAGGTCACGTCGATCACCACCGCGCCGCGCGCGACCGAGCTCGGGATCCTCAGGAGCGAACGCACCCGGGTGTCGAGATCCACGACGGCCAGACCTCCGAGATCGATCGGGTGCAGATCGGGGAGGTTCGGCGGCGCGACCGGGGCGCCACCGAGACCGGGCAGACCTGGCGACGGGACCCCCATCCCTGGCGGAAGACCCGGTAGACCCGGCACGGTGGGGATGGGTCCCGAAGGATCACCGCCGAAGACAGGACCTCCAGGCGCGACGGTGTTGGGCCGCTCGCCGAGGTTCACGTTCAGGGTTCGCCGCTCGCCGGCGCGCATGATCGTCAACCTCACCGCCGCGTTCGCGCCGCGGGTCGCGACCAGGTTGCGGAGCTGGGCGGTCGAGTTGAGCCGCTCGCCATCGAAGCGCTCGATGAAGTCGCCGCGCAGCATGCCCGCGACATCACCGGGGCTGCCCGCCTCGATGTCGGTGACCACCACGCCGCGTGATGCGGGCAGGTGCATCGCGGTCACCAGCGCGGGATCCATGTCGTCGACGTCCTGGATGGTCACGCCCAGCCAGCCGCGCACCACCTTGCCGTGCTCGAGCAGGCTCGTGATGATCGGCCGCACCATGTTCGAGGGGATCGCGAACCCGATGCCGTGGCTGCCGCCGGTGCGCGAGAGGATCGCGGTGTTGATCCCGATGAGCTCACCGCGGCTCGAGACCAGCGCGCCCCCCGAGTTGCCGGGGTTGATCGCCGCGTCGGTCTGGATGAAGTCTTCGTACTCGGTGATCCCCATGTCCGCGCGACCGACGGCGGACACGATCCCCATGGTCACCGTCTGACCCACGCCGAACGGGTTGCCGATCGCGAGCACCACGTCGCCCTGACGTAGCGCGCTCGAGTCGCCGTACGAGAGCGGCGTGAGGTTCAAGTCGCTGCCACGCAGGCGCAAGAGCGCCATGTCCGACGGCGCATCCGTGCCCACCACGTCGGCCTCGATCGATCGACCATCCGAGAGGTGGACGGTGATCCCTCGGTTGCCCTCGACCACGTGGTTGTTGGTCACCACCAAGCCGTCGGCGCTCACGATGACGCCGGAGCCCAAGCTGTCGCCGGCCTCGTCGCCGCGCCCGTGGGTGCGTCCGTGGTGGCTCGAGATGTTGACCACGCTGGGGATGACCCGCGCGACCACGTCCGCCATCGTCACCCCTTCGTGGGTGAAGTCCACGGGCGGGAGCGGCACAGCCGGGGGACGCGGGGGTTCGGGCTCCGCACGCCCGAGATCCGTGCTCCCGAGATCTCCCGTCGTGGCGTTCGGATCGGATGAGGCGACGAGCGGCCCCGGCCGGTTCAGCTGCAGGTAGACGGCCGCGCCTGCGATCGCGAGGGCGAGCGTGGTGATCGACCAGCTGGTCATCAGGAGCCAATTCGCGGTTCGGTTCATCGGCAGGGGATCGTCAGCGGGCGTGCGAGGTTGGTGCGTCGGGGGCACCGCGGCAAGACACGGAAAGCGAGGTACCGATTCCCCACCCACGTCGCGACCCAGGTGACACGGGGGCAACATCCCCCGTCCCATGGGGCTTCGCTCCCCCAATCGCATCCCCTGCCCCGGACAATTCTCGCGTGTTTCCGTGATGGCCAGCGGGTTGCTTTGGATCCGCGCATGGTCGAGCCGCTCGGAGGTCGAACGCTCCTCGCCGCCTTGGTGGCTGGCGCCGAGAGCCGCATCCGAGAGGCGCTGCACCTGGATGTGATCGCGTTTCGTCGGACCCCGAGCGCAGCGCTCGCGCCGCTGCACGGACCCGAGGCAGTGGCCGCAGCGCTCATCGCGCTCGCGAGCGAAGCCGAGTCGTGGACCCTGACCGCGAACACACCCGACAGCGTGCTCATCAGCGCGCGCCGCCACGATCACGTCGCGTTCTCGCTCGAGGCGCGGCTCGAAGACTCGCGCGCCGTCGGTCTGATGATCCGCACCCGAGCGGCCTGAGTCGCTCTGCCTGCCGGTGGCGGAAGCTGGGCTGCACCGAAACGTGCGTGGTAGGCTCGCCGCCCCATGGCTGGCAACCGTCTCTTCGTGTCGCAGGCTGTCCTCGATCGCTGGCTCGGCGAGGAGCGCGTCGAGGTGCAGGGGGAGCAGCTCACGCTGTTGCCCGAGAAGCACCGCTTCGATCTCAAGACGGGGGTGCTCTTCCGCGACGAGGTCACGGGCGCGGGCGATGCGCTGGGGCTCACCGGGCGGGTGAAGGACATCGATCAGATCCTCGCGCTCGAGGGCGACTACTCCGAGGGCTCCGTCATCGTGGGCGACCTGGCCTACGAGGTGGTCGATGGCTTGATCGGCACACCCGTCTCGGCGCCGAGCGATCTGAGCGCAGCCATCGGCACGCTGTCGGGGGAAGAGCGCCCCGCTGAGCTCTCCGCGCTCGCCAAGCTCTTCTTAGAGCGTCGCTGAATCGAGCGGCGTGATGGGTGCGCCGAGTGAGGACCGCGCCTCGATGGCGAGCGCGATGCGGATCGATGCGTCGAAGAACCTCGCGGCGAGCTCCGCGTCGCGTCCAGCCCGCGTCGCGCTCAGCGCCTTGCCGAAGTGGCGTAGGCGCTCGGTCAGGCCGGCCGCGCCGATCGCCTCGAGGTGGCTCGCTGCGCGCTCCAGGCGCTGCTCGTAGCTGCTCGAGACCGAGGTGAGCCCGAGGTGAAAGGCCTCTTCGAGGAGCGTTCGCGCTGCCTCCAAACGATCGGGCGGAGGCTCGTGCGCCGTCGCGCTCACGAGGCTCGGGGTGCTGTTCGGCTCTTCGAGGACAGGCACCACCACCCGATCGGCGACCACCATCGTCGGGGTGAGGACGAAGCCGAATCCGTCGTGCGTGAGCGCGCCTGCGATGAAACGAACCGTGCCCATCGCGCCCGCGAGCGCGAGCGCCAGGACATCGATCGCCCGCGGCGCCGCCCCCGAGAAGGGCGCCGTGATGCGCAGCGGATGCCCCTCTGGATCGCGGGCCACGGCGTGCAAGCGCTGCGCGGCCGCGTCGAATGCGCATGCCTCGATGGTGCCGATCGCGACGGCGTGCAGCGACTCGCCGAGCAGCCGAGGCCTCAGCATCTGCGGCGGGCGGCCGCGCATCAGCACGTCGATCTCGCGCAGGGAATCCACACGCAGCGGCTTGGGCAAGCTCGTGAAGTCGCCCGTCTGCGGCATCACCGACGTCTGCGCGACTGCCGAGGGCTCGAGTGTCAGCGTCCCTTTGGCCCGACGCCGCGCGACCCGCGAGACCAGCTGCCCTGCGCCGAGGAGGCCCAAGCTCGCCGTGCTCGCGATACGCCGCCGCGAAAGCTCGGGTCCGTCGGGGATCGTCTCGCCGTCTGCGAACGTCCACGACTTCTCCAGCACCGAGACCATGCCCGTGTCGGGATCGGCGAGGAAGATCTCCGCGATCCGCGCGCGTCCGTCGCTCTCGATGCTCGCCCCGAGCGAGATGAGCCGGAGGTGATCGAGCCGGGTCTCCATCGCCTCGCCCTGACCTGTCACGTAGCGGGTAGGCAGCTCGGAGCTCTGCGAGACGACGCGCGCGCGCGCCATGAGCTCGGTCGCCAACGCGAGCGCCGCCGACGGGTGGTAGCGCGAGGAGCGCGCGCGGTAGCGATCGAGCATCCACGCGAGATCGTCCAAGCCTGTTCTGGGCCAGAGGAGCCCTTCGCGAGAGAGCGCCTCGCCCACCAGCGTGAAGCGCTGCGCGAGCGCGTCGCGCGCCGAGGTCACCCCGCCTCTCGCCAGCTCGTGCACCAGCGCGACCATCGCGAGCAAGGCCTCGGTCGGCGCGCTCGAGGTGCTGGATGACGGCGTGTCGGCAACCTCGACGTTCAGCACCGCGCGCTCTGGATCCAGCGCATCGGCCGTGCGAAAGGCCCACACCGCGAGCGCCACGTGCGAACAGCCCTGGGTGACCTGGCAGTCGCACCGCGCGAACCCTACCTGGTGGGGCACCAAGAAACGAACGACGCAGCTCGGGAGCTTGGCCGCAGGCACGGGCTGATCGGCCGTCGCGCGGTGCACCTCGACCACGAGGCCACGCTTGCGAGCCGTGTTCGCCTCGCCAAGCGCGCCGCGCTCGAGACCCGCCTCGAGCTGCGCGTCCTGGATGGTGCCCGGCGACCAGAGTGTGGGCGGCTCCGCGGGCGGTGCGCTGTTTCGTTCGCCTACCCAGCGCCCATAGCCCAACGCCACTGCGACCCGATGGCGGCACATCCCCGCGGCGGGACAGGTGCACGAGGCGTCCTTGAGCGAGCGGTTGGGCGCGAGCTCGGTGACGATGCCGTCCTCGAACGTTCCGCGCACCACGCCTTCGTCGCTCTCGAGGAGCGTGGGTCCCTTGCCTTGCTCCAGCTCCTTGAGCGCGCGTTTCACCAATCCGAGGTTGGCGAGCGAGGCCACCGTCTCTGGGGTGAGCGCCATCAGATCCGCGCGCATCAGGCTCTCACCTTCGAGGCGATCCAACCGGCCAGCTCGCCGGGCGTCATCGCTCCGACGTGCGCGCCGACGTCGACCAAACGTTGACCCGTCTCGCGATCGAAGTTGGGCTCTGCCGTCTCGTCGAGCGCCGCCAGCCCGAGCACCAGGGTGCCCTGGCTCACGAGCGCTTTGACCCGCGCCACCAAGAGATCGGGTCCACCGCCCTCGTAGAAGTCGCTGATCAACACGACGATCGCCCGCCTCGGCGCTTCGATGAGCTCCGTCGCGTACTGCACCGCGCGCTGGATGTTGGTCCCGCCGCCGAGCTGCACTTTCATCAGCAGCTCGACCGGGTCGGTGACGTCCTCGGTGAGGTCGACCACCTCGGTGTCGAAGGCGACCAGATGCGTCTTGATCCCGGGCAGCCCCCACAAGCACGCCGCCGTGACGGCGCTGTGGATGACCGAGCTCACCATCGAGCCCGACTGATCGACCAAGAGAATCACCTGCCAGGACTGGATGTGCTTCTTGGTGCGGGAGAAGAAGTACGCCTTCTCCAGCACCAAGCGCCGCGTAGCGGGATCCCAGCGCTTCAGGTTCTTCTCTAAGGTGCGCTTGAAGTCGAAGTTGCGGGCGTTGGCCACCAGCGAGCGGCGCCGCCTATCGATGGTGCCGCCGAAGGCCTGCCTCACGTCCTTGGCGAGCTTCTCGATCAGCCGATCGACCACGCGTTTCACCAGCTTGCGCGCCGCGTCCACGACCTCGGGGTTCATCAGGTGTTTGGTGCGCAAGACCGCGCCGAGCAGGGCCTCGCTCGGCTGAACTCGCTCGAGCACCTCGACGTTCGTGACCACCTCGTCGATCTGAAATCGCTCCACCGCATCGCGCTCGAGGCGCTCGATGGTCTCTTTGGGAAAGAGCTCGTGTATCTGATCGATCCATTCAGGAACCGTGAGCTGGCTGGGATCGAGCGAGCCCTCGCGTTTCGTCACCGCGCCCGGACCGCCGCGGATGTCCCGTTCGCCCAGCGTCCCCTCGCGACCGTAGAGCCACTCGAGCGCTGCATCCATCGCGCGTGTGGACCCATCGAGCGCGCCGAGCTCGTCGGCCGGCGCGCCGAGTACCAGGCGCCACCGCGTGAGCGGATCGACCTTCTTGGGATCAGCCATCGAGCCCGTCCTTCAGGCCGAAGCGTCGGGCGAGCTCGGTGGCGGCGCGGTCGAGCGCGAGGCCTGCAGCGATCTCGGTAGCGCCCGCGCCGGGTCGCAAGAGCACCGACGGGTCGATCGACGAGCCCCGCCGGACCAGGACTTTGCGCGCCAGGATCCTGCGCTCGCGCGGAGGGAAGAACGAGAACGCCAGGCGAAGCGACGCCACGCTGATCATGAACTCTTGATCGCCGAGCTCGCTGAGCGCGCCATCGATCGCCGCCATGAGTCCGTCGGCCTCGAGCGCCTCGGTGCGCGCCAAGTAGAAGAGGCCTCCCAAAAAATCACCCAGCCGCGTCGGCAGGCTGGCGCTCTTGATCGCCGTGACCGCGAGCGTTTCCACGTCTTGAGTCTCGTCTTCGGTCTCGCTCTCGTTCGAACGACCGGAGCTCCAGAGCCCGCCGAGACAGCCTCCTCGCACGGCGGGGGGCGCGTGAGCGTCGGTCGTCCGTCGGGTGAACACCCCGCGAGCGCGCTCGTGCTGCGCTCGAACCGAGGCGGGGCCGCGCACCACGAGATCGCGTAGCCCCGAGATCCCGAGCACGTCGCCTTCCTCGAGTGGCGCGTCGGGACCCGATCGCGCCTCGAGCAGCCAGAGCCCGCGATCGAACGCGCCATCGAGCACTTGCTCCAGCACCGGCGCGCCCTGGGCACCGAGCAACTCGCCGTGCAAATACACGTCGAGCAGGCCGCGGATCGCGGTGCCGACCTCGCCGAGCGCAGGCTCTGCCGCCATCGCAGCCTTCAGGCGATCCATCACCTCTAGTGCGACGGATTCGATACCTACGAAGATGAGCGAGCCCAAGATCGCCGTCAGGCGCGACAGGCGCCCTTCGGCGTGGAGGAGCGCGTCTTCGATGCGAGCGAGTGCCGCGCTCTCCAGTGTCGCGCCCCAGATCGAGGCCTCGATCAGCGCGCTGAGCGACGCGTCGGTGCGGAAGAGGAACCAGGTCTCGTCGAGCTCGACATCGGTCGCCCAGATGGGGCCCGAGCGCCGCTCGAAGCCCGGCACCTCCAGCACAGCGAGGCGATGCAGGACCCGGCTTTGCGCTCGCCCCCGAGGCTCGCGCAGCGAGAGCGTGATCGTGCGCGGCTTGTCGCTCGGCTCGAGCTCGAGCCGCGAGAGCTCGCCAGTGACGTCGGCGACCAAGGGCGGCTGCGGCGTGCCTTCGGCGAGCTTGCCCTCGCGGTCGCCAGAGAGCGCGGCGACCACCTCGACCAACAGCGGATGGGTGCCCGCGCGGATCCGACCCCGCTTGGACCAAGGCAGCGGTTGCTCGAGGCCGTCTTTCACCAACGCGCTCGCGAGGCCATCGAGCACATCCGTCCGGAGCAACGCCGGGTGTCCTCGCAGGGCCGCGAGCGCTAGGGCTCCGGTGCGCACCGCGATGAGATCTGCGGTGCTGATCGGCTGCTTCTTGCCGCGCAGCCGGGTGACCACCAACGAGAGCAGCGCTTCGGCGGCGTGCTCGGGTCCGTGCTCGTGCACCAGCTCGTAGAACTGCGGCGAGGGCATGCCCGCGTCGTAGCCCGCGAACGCATCGAGGCGCCGGTAGCCGTAGGGCACCAGATAGCTGCCAAAGCGCGCGCCTTCTCGGGGCGGCGCGAGCTCGGGCAAGGCGACGGGCTCGCCCCCCTCCAAGAGCGCGTTCGCTCGACGGGCGACGAAGGGCGCGTGAAAGCCGCCGCAGATCAGCAGCACGTCGTGCGACGTCGGCGCGCCTTGGACCTCTCTCGCGGCGTCCTGCATGGCCCACGCGCAGTAGCGGGCCATGAGCGCCTCGCGGGGTGCGTCCCGGGGGCCACCCGGCTCCTCGTCTCGGTAGAGCTCGAAGTAGCGCTGAAGACGCTGCTCCAGATCGTCGAGCGCGCCTTCGCCGCTCGAGGGTCCCTCGAAGAGGTGATCCCAGAGGGTGTCCATGTCATCCACCCCGTAGCGCTTGCACAGCGCATCGACGTAGCGCGCGCCCAGTGATCGACCGGTGACGACGCGCGCGTTGGGATCGGTCTCGGTAGGTTGGGGATCGGCGTAGCGGTTCTTCTGGTCCGAGAAGACCGGATCCCACGCGGGCAGATCGCAGAAGCGCACCTGCGCGCCGTGACGGTGTCCCTCGGTGACCGCGATCCACTCCGGCGAGTAGGCGCAGAACGGCGTCCAGCTCGCGTGTCGCCGGGCGAGCACCTCACCCGCCGCGTCGGCCTCGCGCAGGTACGTGAAGATCGCGACGGGGAGTCGATGCGGCAACAACAGCTCCGCGATGCGCTCGTTCATGTCCGCCGGACCCTCGATCAGTACGTGCCGCGGTCGATCACGCTCGATGACGTGCGCGACCAACCGGGCGCAGGCCGGCGAGTGATGACGAATGCCCAGGACGCGCAGCACGATCTCAGTCCGGCAACAAATGACGCGCTTCGAAGAGCGCGCGCCAGTGTTCCCCCGGGCGGTTCGCGACGCGCTGCTCCAGGTAGCGCCGGATCTTCTTGAGGTCCTCGACGTTGTCCTTGGCGGCGGTGCCCGCGAGGCACTCGACCACGTCGGCAGGGGTGCCGGCATCTCCGCGCAAGAACCACCCGCGCACCCCGACCGCGTGCGCCACGGCCACCGCTTCGGCCGTCGACATCACGCTCGAGAGGCGCTCGATCGCGTTGCCGTCCTGCACCTCGCCCGTGCGCAGCTCGCGGAAGGTGGTGACGAGGATCTCGATGACGCTCTCTGGGGGCGCCATGGGCACACCCGACTTCTCGAGCAGGCGCTGGGCTTCCCTCCTCACCAGTGCCATCTCGGCGCGCAGATCGAGGATGGGAAAGACGGTCTCGAAATTGAATCGACGTTTCAGGGCGGCGCTCATCTCGTTCACTCCGCGATCGCGGGTGTTCGCGGTCGCGATCACGTTGAAGCCCTCGCGCGCATACAGCATGCCCTCGTCGCCCTCGAGCTCGGGGACGGCGAGCACCCGATCGGAGAGCACCGAGAGCATCGCGTCCTGCACCTCGAGCGGGCAGCGGGTGATCTCCTCGAAGCGCACCAACTTGCCGAGCTTCATGCCCGAGTAGATCGGCGCGGGTACCAAGGCCCTCGGCGTCGGCCCTTCGTTGACGAGCAGCGCGTAGTTCCACGAGTACTTGATCTGATCTTCGGTCGTCGACGCGCCGCCCTGAATCGTGAGCGTCGAGGTCCCCGAGACCGCGGCGGCCAAGAGCTCGCTGAGGAGTGATTTTGCGGTGCCCGGCTCACCGATCAGCATCAGCCCGCGGCTGGTCGCCAACGTCACCAGACATCGATCGAGGAGCGAGGGCGGCAGCACCAGCTTGGGATCGACACCGCGGGCCTCATCGCCGAGCACGAACGCACGGGCCGCGCGCAGCGAGAGGCTCCAGCCCGGAGGACGCGGACCTTCGTCGGTGCGCTTCAGCGTCTCGAGTTCCGCGGCGTAGAGCACCTCCGCGGGCGGCCTCTGGTAGCTCGCGTGGGCGAAGGTCTCGGTCTCGGTCTTCTTCTTGGCGGCCATGAAGCCGGCAGGGTACCCGAGGTGCCCGGTGGATCAGTGGCCTCTGAGCAGGGCCCGGATGTCGGCTGCCGCTTCGCTGGGCTCGACGGTGCAGACGCCGATCCCGCTCCCGAGCTCGAAGCCCGCATCGCCGCCGGTGCGAGGCAACAGATCGAAGAAGAACGACGCGTTGTCCTCACCGACGGGCGGGTCTCGCAGGAGCAGGTTGTAGTCGGACGTGCCGCTCACCTCGAGGGCGGCAGCGACCACCTTCGGCAGGATCTCTGCGAGCGCTTCGAGCCCGCTCTCGGAGATGGCGCTGAAGCGCGGCCATTCGCTGCTCGCGATGCGCACGTGAAAGGCGCGCTCCGACGCGGGCGGGCACCACGCCCGAAAGCTCCGTTGGACGGTGACCGGATCCAGCGCCTCGCGGTCCATCACCGCCGCCAGTCGCAGCGATGGATCTTCTGCCCGCTCCGCCCGCGTCGCGGCGCTCGGGGTCACCTCGGGCAGCGCGACGATCTGACCATGCGGATGAGGTTGCGAGCTGCCTGCCCGCCTCCCTCGGTTGCGAAAGAACACGACGGAGCGCGCGCTCGCTTCGAGCGCCGCGATGCGCTGCTGCACGACGGTCAGCACATCGAGAGCGTGCCCCCGCTCGTAGTTGCTCAGATCGCGAGCGTGCTCGCGGTGCTCGATCACCACCTCGTGCGCGCCATCGACGGTCGCGACCAACGGATAGCGGTTGGGAACGACCCGCACCCGCCAAGGCTCGCCCAGCGCGAGCAGGCTCGGCTCGGTGTCTGCTTCGTGACCCGGGCAGAACGGGCAGCGGGTGCTCGGCTGAGGCAAGCCCGCGGGCCGGCTCGCCCCGATCTTCCTGCGCCCCGGCGCGACGATCACCCGGAAGCCCGTCAGCGGATCGATCCGCGTCACCGACATCCCGCGAGGCTAGTACACGCGGCCGGCGGCCGAGTCGGAAGGAACGCGTGGCTTCCCTTTTGCGGCGCGCTGGGCGACCCTGGGCGCAACAAGGAGCTTGGCTATGAACAGGACTCAATTCATCGGTGCACGGGGCACGGTGGCGATAGGCGCTTGGATTGCGCTCGCGCTCACCCTCGGCGGCTGTCCCTCGGACCCCACGATCGTGGACACGGCAGAGGGCTCGGACGCGGGCGTGCGAGACGCGCCCGTCATGGATGGCGCGACGGAAGATGGCGGGACGCACGACGGCGGCGCCTGCACCGCGACCGGGACCACCGAGACCGCGTGCGGCGACTCCGCCGATGACGACTGCGACGGCGAGACCGACTGCGACGACAGCGACTGTGCCGACGACGCGGCCTGCGCGGCCTGCACGCCCACGGGCGACTCCGAGACCAACTGCGGCGACTCGGTCGACGACGACTGCGACGGCACGATCGACTGCGTGGATCCGGACTGCGATGCGGCCACCGCGTGCGAAGGCTGCCTCGACGCAGAGCTGACGTGCGACGACTCCGTGGACGACGACTGCGACGGCGCGACCGACTGCGATGACGTCGAGTGCGCGAGCGCGGCGAGCTGCGACCTCTGCGCCGACACCGAGACCGCGTGCGGTGATCGCAGCGACGACGACTGCGACGGAGCCATCGACTGCGGAGACTCCGACTGCGCCGCCGACCCCGCGTGCGCGAGCTGCGAGGACAACGAGACCGTGTGCACCGACGGCAACGACGAGGACTGCGACGGCCTCACGGACTGCCTCGATCCCGAGTGCGCCCGCACCGACGCGTGCACCTGCATCCCCTCGGGGCGGCGCGAGATCCTCTGCGGCGACGGTATCGACGACGACTGCGACGGCACGGTCGACTGTGCGGACGGCGACTGCGCGTTCAGCCGGCTCTGCATGATGTGCACCCCGACGGGCGATCGGGAGTCGATGTGCGGTGACGGAGTCGACGACGACTGCGACGGCACGGTCGACTGCGCCGATCGCGACTGCATCTTCGACGTGCTGTGTCGTGCCTGCGCGGTCCGCGAGGGCAACTGCGGCGACGGTCTCGACAACGACTGCGATGGCGCGACCGACTGCGACGATCGCGACTGCGCCCGCTCGCCCGTCTGTGAGGCGTGCACCCCCAGCGCCGCGACCGAGACCAACTGCACCGATCGCGTCGACCAGGACTGCGACGGCACGCTCGACTGCTTCGACACCGACTGCGCGTCGTCCCCGGCGTGCGGTCGCTGCATCCCGAGCGCGCCGAGCGAGCGAGGTGCCTGCACCGGCGGCATCGACGAGGACTGCGACGGGGCCATCGACTGCGACGACCGCGACTGCCTCGGGACCCCCGGCTGCCTGCGCCCCTGAGCGAATCGTGACGTCTGACCGAGTCGTCTGACCGAGACATTCGCTCGCACCGATCGCCCGGCCCCTCCTCATGAGGTCATTCTCGCGAGGGTGGTGCCGGGCGTCTCGCGTTGGCTCCCGTGAAGTTGCCCAGCGAGGGGGGAGGGCGGCATGCTGCCGCGCCATGAACGACCTCGCGCGCCGAACGGCCTCACTGCTGTCTATGTGTCTCGCCCTCGGCTCGTGCGGCGGCAGCTGCCCCGAGACCACGACGGCGAGCACGGAGCCCATGCCGAGCAGCGGCGCCGAGCGCCCGATGCTGACGGCGGAGACCACCGCGCCCGAGACGATGGACGTCTCGCTCGACGAGCTCGGGGTCGTGGGCGGCAGCGCGCGCCTCGACAACCGCCACGTCGCCAACGTCTTCGGCTGCACTGGCGAGAACCACTCGCCCGCCATCCGCTGGAGCGGCGCGCCCGAGGGCACCCGCAGCTTCGTGCTCGAGGTGCACGACCCCGACGCGCCCACTGGCGTGGGCTTCTTCCACTGGATCGTCGTCGATCTGCCGAGCGACACCGCGTCGTTGCCCTTCGATGGCGCGAGCGCGTTGCCCGAGGGCGCGTTGGCGACCCGCACCGACTACGGCAGCGCGGGCTACGGCGGACCGTGCCCTCCGCCTGGTAGCCCGCACCACTACGTCTTCACCCTCTACGCTGTCGACACCGATCACCTCGGCGTGGATGAGAACACCTCGCCTGCCGTCGTGCGCTTCATGCTGGGCATGCACACCATCGCGCTCGGCCGCGCGACGGCGACCTTCGGCTTCCCCGCGGAGTGATCGCGCTGGCGATCACCCGGCGCGGAAGCGTCCTCAGAGCGTCGCGATCAGCGCTTGCAGGACGTCGTAGGACTCGTCTGCACCTTCGGCCATGCCCGTTCCGAAGACGTAGTCGCGCGTCGCGGCGTCGGGAAAGACCATGACCAGGTGCATGGTGGTCTTGCCGTTCGCCTCCGTGAGCGTGGTGGTGATCACCGACTCCCCGGGGGTGCCTTCCATCGACTCGGTGTGCACCACGCGCTCGTCGCTCACCTCGCGGTAGGCGCCGGTGAACGCGAACTCGAAGCCGTCGTGGGTGCGGTAGGCGGTGCGGTAGCGGCCGCCGACCTTCAGATCGTTCTCGGCGGGGGTGACGATCGCGCGCTTGCCGCCCGACCAGCGCTGGATGAGCTCGGACTCGCGCATCGCGCGCAGCACCAAGGCCCGCGGTGCATCGAACAACCGCTCCATCACGATCTCGCTCGGGGCTCCGTCGAGTACTTTCAGCTTGCTCATCGCTTCTCCTTCTTCTTCGGGGGATTGGGGGTGGCGCGCCGCACCTGCGGGCGCGCCTTCCTTTGGGCCTCTTCGGCCTTCAAGGTCTCGAGCACGCCGTCGAGCGCTTCGAAGCGCTCCTCCCAGATCGCGAGGTGCTCCTCGATCCAGCTCGTCGCGCCCTGCAGCGCCGGGACCTCGAGACGACAAGGCCGCCGCTGCGCGTCGCGTCCTCGTGACACGAGCCCTGCGCGCTCCAGCACCTTGAGGTGCTTGGAGATCGCGGGCTGGCTCATCGCGAACGGCTCGGCGAGCGCGAGCACCGAGAGCTCGCCCGTGCAGAGGCGAGCGAGGATCGCGCGGCGGGTGGGATCGGCCAGCGCTGCGAAGGTGGCGTCGAGTTGGGTAGGCGTCATGGATAACCAAACGCGTATATAACCTACGAGTTATGTTTGGCAACGGCCTATTCGCTCTGCCAGGCGCAAACGGGCGGCGCTTCGGGACCGGGTGCTACGATCGGCCGCCGTGCTGGTCCCCCTGCTCTTTGCTCTGACCGCCCTCGCCTATGTGATCGCGAGCGGGCTCTACATCGCGTTCCTCACCCGAGGGGTCGAGGGGCTGGCGCGCGCGGCGACCGCGACGCTGATGGGGGCGGTGGTGGCCCACGCGGTCTTCTTGGTGCTCGACGCGATGCGCACCGCGTTCGCGTTCGACATCCACCAGAGCCTGGCCATCGGATCGCTGGTGCTGACGCTCGCGTTCCTGATCACGGCGATGATCTCGGCGCGGCAAGGCAAGCCGCGCATCCAAGTGCTCGGCGCGTTCGTCACCCCGATCACGTTGCTGTTCTTCTTGGGTGCAGGCCTGCACCGCAGCGTGACGTCGGTGCCCGAGGAAGTGCGCTCGATGCTCCTGCCGGTGCACGTGATCGTGAACGTGCTCGGCGTCGTCGCGTTCGCCCTCGCGTTCGGCTTCTCCATCGCCTACTTGCTCCAAGAGCGTCAGCTCAGGTCCAAGCAGCTCGGGGGGATCTTCCAGCGCTTGCCTGCGCTCGATGTGCTGGACTCGCTCGGCTTCCGCTTCATCGCGCTGGGCTTTCCGCTCTTCACCCTCGGGGTGGTGAGCGGCGCGCTCTGGGCCGTGCGTCTCGATCCCGACGCACCGGTGCTCAGCGCCTCGCAGATCTTGGGGCTCTGCGCGTGGGTGATGTTCGCGGCAGTGCTGCTGCTTCGCGTAGTCGCGGGCTGGCGCGGTCGGCGCGCGGCCTACGGCACGATGCTGGGTTTCCTCTGCACCTGCCTCTTGCTCTTGGGCTACGTGCTCCGCGACGGAGGCGCTTCCTGAGTGGCCGAGCTCTTCGTCGTCGGGCTCTCGCACCACAGCTCGCCCGTCGAGCTGCGCGAGAAGCTCGCGGTGCCGGGCGACGCGTTGTCGGGGGTCGTGAAGCGGCTGACCGAGGTCGCGGGTTTGGACGAGGCGCTCATGGTCTCCACCTGCAACCGGGTGGAGGTCTATGGCCTCGCGGATGAAGGCGCGGCGAAGCGCGCGCGCAGCTTCTTGGAAGAGACCACGGGCGCAGGTTCGCTCGCCGCGCACGTCTACGAGCGCCACGGCTCCGATGCGGTGCGCCACGCCTTCCGCGTCGCCTCGAGCTTGGACTCGATGGTGGTCGGCGAGCCGCAGATCCTCGGACAAGTGAAGGACGCGTACGCTGCCGCGACCCAGGCCGGCGTGCTCGGCACGCTCTTGGATCGTGCGTTCACCAAAGCGTTCGCGGTCGCCAAGCGGGTGCGCAACGAGACCGGCATCGCAGCGGGCGCGGTCTCGGTCAGCTCCATCGCGTGCGATCTCGCGCTCCAGATCTTCGGCGACCTCAAAGGCCGTCGGGTGCTCTTGGTCGGCGCCGGCAAGATGGGCGAGAGCGCGGCCAAGCACCTCGCCAAGCAGGGCGCCAAGCTCTTCGTGCTGAACCGATCGCGCGAGCGCGCCGTCGAGCTGGCGGCGGCGTGTGGCGGTGAGCCCCGCAGCCTCAGCGAGCTGACCTCGGAGCTGGTGCTCTGCGACGTCGCCATCGCGTCCACCTCCAGCGATCGGTTCGTCATCACCCACGAGGCGATGAAAGAGGTCGCCAAGGCCCGCAAGTACCGGCCGCTCTTCCTCATCGACATCGCGGTGCCCCGCAACGTCGACCCTCGGGTCGGCGAGATGGAGGGCACGTTCGTCTACGACGTCGATGATCTCTCCAAGGTAGCCCAGCAGAACATCGCGCTGCGCAAGCGCGAGGCCGACGCCGCCGAGCGCATCGTGGAGGACGAGGTCCGCGCGTTCTCCGACTGGCGCAAGCAACAGGATCTCAAACCCCTGATCGTCGGTCTGCGGCAGCACGTCCGCGGGGTGTTGGCCGCCGAGCTCGAGCGCACGATGCCGCGTCTCAGTGGCGGCGAGCAGGACAGAGCTGCGCTCGATCGCATGCTGGACGCGGCCACCAACAAGCTCTTGCACGGTCCGCTCACCGTATTGAAAGCCGCAGGCGAGCGGGGCGACGCGGCGACGCTCGAGACCGTGAAGTCGCTCTTCCCCGAGGCGATGCGTCCTACGCCCGCCGCCGCTCCTGACGCCAACCCTGCGCTCGCCGCGAATCCTCGAAAGGTCCCTGCCACGTGAGCCGCATCCTCCGCATCGCCACCCGCAAGAGCCCCCTCGCGCTGGCGCAGACGCGGTACGTCGGCGAAGAGATCCGCAAGCACGCGCCCGACGTGGTGATCGAGGAAGTGCACTTGATGACCGAGGGCGACAGGGTCCTCGACGTGCCGTTGGCGAAGGTGGGCGGCAAGGGTCTCTTCGTCACCGAGGTGGAGCGCGCGCTCATCGACGGCCTCGCGGACATCGCGGTGCACTCGCTCAAGGACGTCCCTGAGGCGCTCGCCGAAGGGATGATCTTGGCGTGCATCCCCGAGCGGGAAGATCCGCGCGACGTGCTCGCGACCCGCGACGGGTCAGGGCTGTTCGATCTGTCGGCGGGCGCGCGCCTCGGCACCAGCTCGCTCCGGCGCGCGGTGCAGCTTCACCGCGAGCGCCCGGACCTCGCGATCAAAGTGCTGCGGGGCAACGTGGGCACCCGCCTGCGCAAGCTGGACGAGGGCGATGTGGACGCGGCGGTGCTGGCCTATGCCGGGCTCAAGCGCTTGGGCTTGGACAAAGAGCGTCGAGTGCACGTCCTGCCGATCGAGCAGTCGATCCCCGCGGTCGGCCAAGGCGCGCTCGCCATCGAGGCCCGCGCCAGCGACGCAGCGACGTTGGCTTTGCTCGCCCCGCTCGAGCACCGGATGAGCCGCATCGCGGTCGAGGCCGAGCGCGCGTTCCTCCAGCACCTCGGCGGCAGCTGCACCACGCCGGTCGCGGCACACGCGCGCTTCATCGAGGGGCGCCTGCGGATGGACGCGATGGTCGGCGCGATCGACGGCAGCGAGCTGATGCGAAGCTCGGTGGATCAGCCCCTCTCGCCCGACGCCAAGGATGCGATCGCGCGGGCCCGCGCGATGGGCATCGACGCCGCCGCGCGCCTCTTGAGCGAAGGCGCCCGCATCTTGGTCGATGCGGCGCGCGCCGCGTCCGATCCCTACGCCGCTGGTCTCTACAGCCACTCATGAGCGCGAGGGTGCAGCGCGCTCTCGCCCTGGGCCTCATAGCCTCGCTCTTCGCGATGACCGGCTGCGACACCGCGCTCGGAGGCCGGGACTGCGGGACCCGTGCTTGCGAGGTGGCCGACGCGGGTACCGGCGAGCGTGATGCGCCGCGGACCGACGCGATGGCGATCGACGCGTCGGGCAGTGATGCGGGACCTGTCGATGGCGGCGCGGATCCCGACGCGGGCATGCCCGACGCAGGGCCCCCCCCGCCCACTGGCCGGGTGCTCTATCCCACCTCGCGATTGCACTCGCCGATCACGTCCGATGTCGCCGAGGGCCTCGCGGCGATCGCTGCTACCGCGGCGCGCGACGATCACGTGGTCTCGCGGGTGGGTGATTCCATCACCGTGAGCACCTCGTTCCTCAACTGCTTCGCGGGCAGCAACGTGATGCTCGACGGACGCAGCGAGCTCGCGCCCACCATCGATCACTTCAACGCGGGCCGGGTCGCGGGCGCCAATCCCTTCACCCGTGTCAGCCAAGCGGCGACGGTCGGGTGGTCGGCGTCGGCCGCGCTCGCGGGGTCCCCGGCGCCGGTCGATCAGGAGATCGCGGCTGCCCACCCCGGCTATGCGAGCTTGATGTTCGGCTCCAACGACGTGGGCTTTCGCGCGCCCGACGCGTTCGCGAGCAACATGCTCGATCTCACCGATCGCCTGATCGCGGCGGGCGCCATTCCGGTGCTCTCGAGCATTCCGCCCCGTGACGACAGCGCCGCGGCCGACGCGCGGGTGCCGCTCTTCTCGGCGATCGCGCGCGGCATCGCCCAAGGACGCGGCGTTCCTTTCGTGGACCTCCATCAGGCGCTCTTGCCGCTGGCGAATCACGGTCTGGGCGGCGACAACCTGCATCCCAACGTCTACTCGGGCGGTGGCTGCGTGTTCAACGCCACCGGCCTCGGCTACGGCTACGACCAGCGCAATCTCTTGGTGATTACGGCCCTCGATCGGGCGCGTCGTGTCGTTGGAGGTGAAGCCGCGCCCGATGACGTCGTGCCGCGTATGACCGGCATGGGCACCGTCGCATCACCCTTCGAGGTCACGGGTGACGTGTTCACCGATCTCCGCAATACCTCGACCATCGGCACCTCGAGCTGGCCCAGCTATCCCGCTTGCAGCACCGCGAACGAGGGCGGGCCGGAGGTGGTCTATCGGCTGGTACTCGATCGGCTAGCGACAATTCATGCATGGGTGTTCGGCCGGGGGACCACCGATGTGGACGTTCACTTGCTCGATGCGCGGGGAACGCCTGATGGGTGTCTGATGCGCAACGACGTCGAGGTCGCGCTCGCTGCCGCGCCGGGGACGTATTACCTGTCGGTCGACTCGTTCGTGGATGGCGCCGGGACCGCGCGGGTGGGGGAGTACCTGTTGGTCGTCCTCCTCGAGTAGCTACGCGTCGAGACCCGCGCGCTCCTCGATACTTCCTTCAATACTCGAACAGAAAGTACTCGTCACGACGATCCCCCACCAGTCGCAAGAGCTGCTCCTCCAGCCCCGATCGGCGCGTCAGGGGTCGCGCCTGAGGGAATCTCACGGCCCCAAGCCGCGCAGCTATCGAGCACCTTCTCGCCGCGCGCCGACCATCGTAGCGGGAGGACACCCCGGCATCTCGGGGTCAGGGGGGTCGTCGCAGTCCATCCCGGTCAGGGGCCGGCATGCCTCCGGCACGTCCACGCATGGGTCAACGTTCTCGAGCCGAGCACGCGCCATCTCGTCGTCCGGACACACATCGGGCCGACTGCCGATCGTGACCACCTCGCCCGTCGCGTCGACATCCCGGCCCCATCGGCGGGATGCAGTGGAAATCCGCGATTCGCTCAAGGGGATACTCGTTGACCGCGCTTGCTGGCACTGACGCTTCCATCGCGACGCCGAGGCTGTCGAGCGGACACGAGCCGTCGGGGAGCTGCGCGCCAATCTCTCCGGTGGGCGACAGGCGAACGGTCGGTCCCAACAGACGGCGCACATACACGATGCTTGCTCAAGAATTCCGTCGGGCGCCACAAGCTCTAGATGCCCAGGGACCAAGCAACCGGGTGACAGCCCGCCCCGAGCGCCAGCAGGAACGTTCCAACCCAAATGCGACGCATTCGATCCATCGAGCCCTCCGATCCTGCGGCAAGCAAGCTGCTGACCGCGGAGCCCACTGTAGCGTTGGCCCGAACCTCTTGTCTATCCAGGGAGGCCTTGGGCCTCGCCGGGCGTTTCGCACCTCGCCATCATCCTAGGGACGTCGACCCGCGGGCGCGCTGGCTGACTCGCTCGCGGGCTCCCCGCGCCGGTCAATCAAGAGACTAGCTCCATCGATTCCCCTCCTCTTTCTCTGCGCGAGGCTTGACCCCGCCTGCGCGCGACGGCGGTGGGTGCTTCGCACCCGAGCTCGTTCGGCGTTGCAGAAACCACGGAGTCAGAGATGGTGTTGCGAATCTATGGTGAGGTGATTGGCTTGGGTCGGCGGATGCGGCAGGTGATCGCGCAGATTGCCAGGCAAGACAACGATGCAGCGAAGCAGTGTCGTAGGGCGCTGATGAGCATCGCGTTGAACGTGGCGGAGGGGAGCCAGCAGCGAGGCGGGCATTCGCGGCTTCGGATGCAGACGGCGATGGGGAGCGCCGATGAAGTCAGGGCGTGCCTCGAGATGAGCGCGGCGCTCGGGTACATCGAGGAACAGGCCGAGTTGGTCGATGCCTTCGATCGGGTGGCGCGGACGTTGTTCAAGCTGATGCGATAGGCAGCGATTCGGTGGCCCGCGGCGATGCGTCGCGGGCCGCCGCTTTCGCTTCCGTGTCCGTCGCTGTCGCTGTCGCTGTCGCTGTCGCTGCCCGGCGGGTCTGTCGCCGCGGCGTCTGCCACTGCCGCCCAGCGCCGAGACGGAAAAGAAATCGCGTCCTTACCGCCTTGGCCGTTGGATTGGTGAGAACCCCTTCAAGAACCTTTTGAGGTGGGCGTCGGTTCGCTCGCTTCAGGCTTCCCAGTGAAAGTAGCTGGGTCTGCACACCACGAGCGGGACTGACTCCCGAGATGAAGGATGTTCAGGATTCTCACCGATACCAGAGTCGAACCAGGTAGAGGGACGCGAGGCCTGATGCTGGGGAAATGCGAGCCGCCCGTCAAGCGCGCTCTCGCGTCACCCCTCACAGCGTCACCACACCTTGGTCTCGTAACCGACCTTGGACTCGACGAAGCGGTCCTGCTCCTCGGCGCTCATCGGAGCTATCTGGGCCCGCGCGGTGACGTACGCGCGCCAGTGCTGCCGGGCCATCTCCACGATCTGCCCCTTGCTCAGCTTCTGGCGCTGGCGCTCGAGCTGGATCTTGCTTCCGACCGTCGCCTCGTCGGCGATCATGTCCGGCGCCATCGCGAAGTACGTGTAGACCAGGCCGTCGGGGGACACCGAGTTGACCGCGAGGCAGTGCTTGCAGCTGACCGACTCGGCCTGGTGAAAGACCGTCCGGTTGGTGAGCTCCGCGCCGCACTTGGAGCAGCTCTTGGGCGCGTGCATCAGGGTCTGTGCGCGGGCCCAGATCGAGCGGACCAGGCGCCCGTTCCAGCTCACCCGCCAGTGCTCGAAGTTGTCGTCCATCCACTCGGACGTCTGGTTCATCAGCTGCGCGGCCTCGCGCATCACGTTCAGCGCGCCCACCACGTTCTGGGTGTAGACGTCGCCGAGCTTGACCCGCAGCTCCTTCACCCGGATCTGGATCGCGTTCATCGCGTTCACGAAGGTGATGGGATCGAGGTTGGGATCCTGAAGCAGACCCTCGAAGCCCGCGTTCGATTCCGTGAGGATTCCTTGGTAGCGCTCGGTGGTCTTGGCGACGAAGGACTTCCAGCGGCTCAGAGTGTCGTCGGTCATCGGGAAGCCTCGCGATCAGTTCATGGGAGAACGACAGTAGCGGCAGAGAAAATCGAGCTCGGCCTGCTGGGGCGCGCCGCACGCGCGGCACTCGTAGACGCGCGTCGCGTCGAACTTCACGTTCGCCCAAGGGGTCAGCTTCGCGGTCGAGGTCGCGTTGGCGAACACGCTGTTCACGCTCGCAGCGACCGCATTCTGCGGCGGGCACACGTTCGTGGCGTGCTGTGCGGCGACCTCGTCGACCACCCGCGACAGGCGCGCCCGCAAATGACTGATACGCGGGCCGAGCTGTCCGGCGGCGGTGCCAATCATCCCGGCGGCGCCGATCGGTAGCGGCGCGGCCACCCGATCCAGCTCCTCGCTCGCCTGCTTCTTCAGCCCCTCGGCGGCGCGGCGCACTTCGTTCAGGCTCGCGCCCTTGCTCTGGCCCGCGCGCTGAGCGTCCTCGAGACGCTTCAGCGGCGGGTCGTGCTCCTGACCGTACTGGGTGAGGACCCTGTCCCAGTCGTGGTTGCCCCCGAATGGACAACGCTGTGCCTCTGTGAGGAGGTAGCGCATGTGCCCCTCGACGTGCGTCTCGAGGGCATGAAGCTGGGTCTGGATCTGGGCGAGCTGATTGGGGTCCACGGCTGCTTCCCTCTGGGGCCGCGATCAGAACTGGAGATCTTGATCGGCCTTCGGTGCGGCGTAGCGCGCGGCCCACTGCTCCTGAAGAGTGTTCATCTCCATCATCTTCTGGGGGTCGGTCATCATCCGGCTCATCCAGTACTGGCTCATGTTCGACCAATCGAGCGCGTTGACCCCGAACTGCTGCTGCAGCATCGCGTTCACGTCCTTGCCCGACTGCGACCACGCGCGCTGGGCGCCGCCTATCTCGTTGTACTTCTCCCAGCTGACCGGCTCGCCGCCGCCGACGCCCTGCGCCTGACCGCTCGCGCCCGTCCCCGCGCGGCTATCCGCGCCGGCCGCGCCCGCGGCGCCGAACTGACCCGCGCCCGCGCCGCCGAACGCCTGACCGTAGATCGTGCTCAGCGCGTACGTGGTGTCGTCACGCATGCGCGCGTTCCAGCCGGCGGCGACGCGATCGTACTTCGCGCGATCCATCCCCTGCTGCATCAGCATCTGATCGAACTGGTCCGGCGGCAGGTTCTGCGCGGCCTTCGCGCAGATCTGCGCGTACTGCTCGATGGTGACGCCCTCGATGGGCGCGACGAGCCCGGGGTTGGCGGCGGTCGCCGCGGCGGTCTTCTGCGCGTGCTGCTGCTGCGCATTCACCATGGTCTGCTGGATGAACGCGTTCTGCGTCGCCATGTCGACGCCGGGCTGGTAGCCGGGCGGGACCGCGCCGCCCATGCCGGGCGTGCCGTACGCGCCGGCGGCGTTGTTGTTCGACATGTTCATCGCGTGCGCCTGCGCGCCGGCGGCGTTACCGCTGTTCGCCATGCGCGCGATGCGATGGGCGTCGGTGTTGAGCCGGGCGAGTCCCCCCATGCCGAACATCCGAAGAAACATGTTCACGATCCGCATGATGAAGCTCATCGCTCTCTCCTTTTTTTCGCGCGGGTCCAGGGGCGCGAACGCGGCGACGCTACCACTCAGCTCCGCGAAGGTCACCCGACGTCGCGTCGTCGATCACGACTCCGTCGACGCCGGGGCCGCCATCACTGAAACAGTCCGCTCACCCCAGCGCGATGAGCGGCAGCCACGCCGCCGCGGTAGCGACGAGCGTGCCGAGCGCGATGACGAGCGCCCGCCCGCGGAGCACACCGACGAGTCGGGTGAGCTCTCCTTCTCCGAGGAGCTGCACGCGCTGCACGGCGATGGCGCGGTAGCCGCCACCGCGGCGGGCCCGGACGACGACGCGCGCCGCCGTGCTGGGCGGCTCGAGCTCCACTGGCTCCCCGTCATCGAGCACATAGCCGTGCGCGGTTCGGCGCGCATGAAGCGCTCCGCGCAGATCGCGGAGGCGCGCGAGCGCCACGAGCACCGCGAGCGATCCCACGCCCACCAGGAACAAGCCCACGAGCCAGATCGCCACGCGGTGCTGGGTGGGCGCGACATGGCGGGTGGCGGTGCGCAGCCTCGGGCCCGCGCGCGCCACGTCGGGAGCTTCACCGTCCGCGACGTAGGTGGGAGCACGCGAGAGCGCGGCGGGAGCCGGGCCCTCACCGGCTTCGGTGTGTGCTGCCCCCGCAGAAGACGCCTCGCCCGGCGCGAGCTCGAACACCGCGAGCTCGAACCGCTCGCGGCCCGGAAAAGAAAGCACTGCGAGCAGTGCGATCACGGCCGCCGCAGCGAGCGCAGACATTCCGCCGAAGCGTCCCGTCGCGGGCGAGGTCGAGCCCAGCGCCCGTATGACCGCCGCCGAGAGCGCCGCTCCCACGACGAGGCAGCCGAGCAGGGCGACCGGCACGCCACCGACGATGCCCACGGTCGCGAGCGCCATCGCGAAGGCCCCGATCGCGCCGACGCCGATGGCGGCGAATGGCAAGTCGCCTTCAGCACGCGCACACACGAGCAGTAGCGTCGAGCCCGTGACGAGGACGCCCAGTGGGCCGAGCCACGAGCCGCTCGCGAAGAACGTCGCAGGCGCTGCGCAGACGATCCAGCCGAGCGAGGTCAGGAGCAACGCCTTGGCCCGGTGCCGACGGGGGCGCCCTCGCGAAACGACCTCGTAGCGAGCGCTCACTTCGGCGAAGTTATCACGCTCGCGGCCCTTCGGTTGGATGGGTCTCACGCGAGGCGAATCCCTTTCGACGCCTCCACCTGGCGGCTACCATCGCCCTCGATGTACCGATCGCTTCGTCCTCTCTCTTTCGCCTTTCTTTCGCCCTCACGCTCGCTGGGTGCGACTGCGGCGGTCCCGTTCGCGAGGGCTGCGCCAACTCGACCGAGTGCGCGGGCGATCTCGTGTGCGTCGATGGGATGTGCGAAGCGCCCACCGATGGCGGCGGCGTGGATGGCGGCATCGTCCGCACCGACACCGGCAGGACACGGGCATGACCTGCCCCAGCGCGACGTTGTGCGGCACGCCAGCAGCGGGTACTCGTGGATGGTCGCGCTGCTCGAAGGGATCGTCAGCTGCACTTCACCCGTGGTGACCATGACGACGGTGCCGCTCCTTCCCGGCGCGAGCACGCTCGTCACCCTGGATGTCGCGCTGATGGGGGACCCTCCGTATGCGTTCGTCGCCGTGGTCGACGACGATGGTACCGGCGTAGGCACGATCACCGAATGCGTCGAGGACAACGGCGAGGCCGCGATCGACGGACTCGACTGTGCGCTGGTGTTCTGAGCGATGGCCCTACCTCTCGAGGACTACGCGCTGATAGGCGACACCCAGAGTGTGGCGCTGGTGGGGATCGATGGGTCCATCGACTGGATGTGCCTGCCGCACTTCGACAGCGGGGCCTGCTTCGCCTCGCTCTTGGGGGATCCGAGCAACGGCCGCTGGCTCATCGCGCCGCGTGATCCCAGTGAGGTGACCCGCCGCATGCGTCCGGGCACCTCGATTCTCGAGACCACCTTCCGCACCCAGTCGGGGGTGGTCCGTCTGACTGACGCCATGCCGCCGCGCCACGACACCCCCGACGTGATTCGGGTGCTCGAGTGCCTCGAGGGCGAAATCACCATGCAGCTCGAGCTCTTGATCCGGTTCGACTACGGCTCGGTGATGCCCTGGGTGAGCCGCTGTTCAGACGGACGCCTCCGCGCGGTCGCGGGCTCCGATGCCCTGGTCCTGCAGTCCAGTATCGAGGTCCAAGGCGATGGTCCGAGGACCGTCGCCGAGTACGGCGAGGTGCTCGACGCCCTGCACCAGGCGCGCTGTGCGGGCCTCCCTTGCGACGATGCCTGGGCGCTCGAGACGAAGCTCCTCACGTTCCTCGAGGGCGCGTGGTCCGAGCCGGACGAGGGTATGTGGGAGGTGCGAGGGCCCCGGCGTCACTTCACCCACAGCAAGGTGATGACCTGGGTGGCCTTCGATCGCGCGGTGAAGTCGATCGAAGAGCAAGGCATGTCCGGTCCCGTCGAGCACTGGAGGAGCGTGCGCGACACCATTCACGCGGATGTGTGCGCGAAAGGTTTTCATGCTGGTAAGCAATCGTTCACCCAGTCGTACGGATCGGACGCGCTCGACGCGAACCTGCTCCTGTTGGTGCAGGTGGGCTTCTTGTCCGAGGACGACCCCCGCATCGTGAGCACCGTCGCCGCGATCGAGCGCGAGCTCTTGGTCGATGGCTATCTGCTCCGGTACCGCACCGACGAGGGGTTGGACGGTCTGCCTCCCGGCGAGGGCGCGTTCTTGGCGTGCAGCTTCTGGCTCGCCGACACCTACGCGCTCATGGGTCGTCAGGAAGACGCCGAGGCGCTCTTCGCGCGGCTGCTCGCGGTACGCAACGACGTCGGTTTGCTCGCGGAGGAGTTCGATCCGACCTCCAAGCGCCTGCTGGGTAATTTCCCTCAAGCGTTCTCGCATGTCGGCTTGGTGAACACCGCGTTCAACCTCTCGGCCGCGACCCGCAAGCCCGCGCACGAGCGGAAGAAGCGTTGAGGCGCGTCGTTCCGTGTGAGCGCTCACCCGCGGCGCATCGGGGGGCACCCAAACGTCGCTAAGCTCCCTTGAGGACCCGCTCGCCTGTCTCGCTCGCGCTCCTTCTCGCCTCGCTCGTCGCCGTCGGCGTCCCGGGCTGCACGGTGGAGACGCCCGATCCGGACGGCAGCCGAGGCAGCGATGCTGGTGCCTGCTCCGTCGATGGCCTGAGCTGCGTGGGGAACGAGGTGGTGTCGTGCACCGGCGGGGTGATGACCCCGGTGAGCACCTGCATGGCGCCCGAGGTGTGCGCGCCCGGCATCGGCTGCGCGAGCTGTGTCCCGGGCTTCGCGAGCTGCGAGGGGCCCGACGTGTTGCGATGCCGCGCCGATGGCAGCGGCTTCGACTTCGAGAGCAGCTGCCCGGAAGGGGAGGTCTGTTACGCGGGAGGCGCGGTCTCGGGTTGTACCAACGCGTGCGCGGCGGCGGCCATGAACCGATCGAACCTGGGCTGTGAGTACTGGGCGGTCGATCTCGACAACGAGTATGCGAACACGCTCCTCGGCGAGAACGACGCGGCGGGCGCGCAGTTCGCCGTGGTGTTGGCTAACCCCAGCGACAGCGCCGCGCGGGTGACCGTCGAGGTGAACGACGCGCCGCTCGGATCGCCGCCCGCGCTGCGCGAGGTGTTCACCGGCGTGGTGCGCGCCCGCAACGTCCTTCAGATCGACCTGCCCAAGCGCGAGGTCGACGGCTCGACGGTCGCGGGGCACGACGATGGACCCGGGACGTTCGTGAGCAGCAACGCTTACCGCGTCACCACGGACTTCCCCGTCGTCGCGTACCAGTTCAATCCGATCATCAGCAGTTCTCCAACGACGCTTCGCTCTTGATCGCGAGCACGGGTCTGGACACCCACTACCGCGTCCTGGGATGGCCCACCGCAAATCCCATCGCGGTGTTCCCGATGCCCGGTCTGCCCGATCACTCCTTCGTCACCATCCTCAGCACCGAGGCGTGCACCACGGTGAGCGTGACGCTCGGAGGCGCGATCGTCGCAGGCGGCAGCGTGCCCGCCACCGCTGCGGGCGGCGTCGTCACCGCCACCCTCGGACCCTTCGACGTCCTCAACTTGGAGAGCGATGGCATCCCCGGCGATCTCACCGGCACCGTCGTGACCTCGAGCGCGCCGGTCGCGGTCTTCTCCGGTGGCGAACGCGGGATCGCGCCCATCGACACATCCCGCATTCCGCTGCCGCCGGGCGGGGAACCAGAGAACATCTGCTGCACCGATCACCTCGAGGAGCAGGTCTTTCCGACCTCGGCGTGGGGCCGCCAATTCGTGCTCACCCACTCGCCGGTGCGTTCGAACACCAGCTGGGTCGAGCCCGACATCTACCGGATCATCGCGGACCGCGAGACCACCACGGTCACCACCAACCTCGAGGGCGAGGACGCGTCGTTCACCCTCGCACCGGGCGCATGGCGTGAGTTCTACGCGCAGCGATCGTTCGTGCTCAGCGCCGATCACCCGGTCTCCATCGAGCAGATCCTGGTGAGTCAGCAGTTCCTCCCCAGCTGGCGACCTGGCGCAGGCGGCGATCCCACGATGACGTTGTTCCCGCCGTACGAGCAGTTCCGCGAGCGCTACGTCTTCCTCACCCCGACCACGTTCACCGAGGACTACATCGTCGTCGCGCTCCCCGAAGGCGCGACCGTCGTCGTCGATGGCCTCGACGTGCAGGGCGACGAGTTCCAGACGCGGTGTGTCTATCAGGACGCCGGTCTCATCGAGGGGGTGAACTATATCGCGGCGACCTGCACCGTTGAAGACGGACCGCACGAGCTGCGCTCCGATCGCCCGGTGGGCCTGATGGTCTACGGCTACTACAACGTGGGTAGCTACGGCTACGCGGCGGGGACGAACCTCGAGCGAATCAACGTGTTCTGACGGGTCGACGAGGCGCCCGAATTCGCGGTGTTTCGGGGAAGTTTTCCTCAGTGAGATCAACTCGTCACGCGTGTCGAATTCGATCGGATCGGTGTCAGTTCGAGACGGGTGCTTCCGTCTCTGAGGCAGCATGATGAATCGCTCCAAGTTCCGCCTCGCGCTCCTCGCTTCTTCTCTCGTTCTGCCGATCCCGTTCGCGGGTTTCGTCGTCGGGCCCATCGTCCCCGGTTCGCTCGGCATCGCTCCCGATCTGGGCACCGAGGAGGTCACCTTCGAGCCGGGAGGTGAGCTCGAGCGCAGCACGATCCTCGTCGAGGTACGCGGCCTGCGATCCGATCGAGGGCACGTGCTCGGCGCGCTCTTCGACTCCGCGGCGAGCTGGGGGATCGAGGGACGTCAGGTCGCGGTGTGTCGCTCGCGCGTGGTGCGCCATCGCGCCTATTGTCCGATTGAGCGGGTGCACGAGGGCCGCTACGGCTTCGCGTTCATGCACGACGAGAACGACAACGAGCGGATGGACACGAACTTCATCGGTCTGCCCGAGGAGGGGTTCGGCTTCTCCAACGACGCGCCCGTCAGCTTCGGTCCGCCGAGCTTCGACGCGGTCCGCTTTGCCCACGACGGTGGCGTCACCCAGCTCGTGGTGCAGACCCGCTACGGCATCTGAGCGCGTAGCCTCACGAAGCGATGCGGCTCGCCGCGAGAAGTGCGGCCGATCGGAGTACCGTTGCACGCAGTGCAGCGAGAGGCGCAGCGAGACATGCAGGGAACGAGCGTCGTCGCACGATGGGCTGCGTGTGGGTTCATCGCGCTCGCGCTCGGCTGCACGCCCGAGGCCCCGCGGTTCACGACCAGCTCGTCGAGCCTGGTGCTCAGCGCCGACGAGCGAACCCTGTATGTGACCTCTCCCGACGATGACGCGGTGGTGGCGATCGACGCGGAGACCGGAGCCGAGGTCACCCGCTTCGCCGTGCGCGGCGCGCCCGAGCAGCTGACCTGGCGGGACGCCGAACACTTGCGGGTGACGTTGAGTCAGCGCGGCGCCATCGCGGAGGTGACGATCGCCAGCGCCGAGGTGAGCTACCTCGACGTGCCGTGCGGGAGCACCCGCGCCGTGGTGCAGCTGGGCGCGCGAACGTTCGTGTCGTGTCCCGATGATGGGCGGGTGATCGAGCTCGACGCGTCGGGGGTCGTCGCCATGCGGGAAGTGGGCGGGGGTCCGTCGGGGCTGGCTGTCTACGGCGATCAGCTCGGCGTCGCGCTCGCGCGGCATGGCGCGTTGGCGATCATCGATGTCTCGGGCGCGCTCAGCGAGGGCGTCTTCATCGAGCAGCGCATCGAGCTTCCGGAAGGGATCGCGGCCTCAGAGGCCGAGCCGCTCACGGCCCATCCGATCGGGGGCTTCGTGTTCGCCTACCAGCGGGTCGAGCACGACGCGGACAGGTCGCGCGATCCGGCTCTCGGCGGCTACGGACAGGTGACCGACGGCGCGCCGCGCATCGAGCCGCGCGTGCGATCGGCGTGTGGCCAGCGTTACGCGCGCTTCGACGGCGGGGCGCTCGCGATGAGTTCCCCAAGCGCCGTCGCCGTGGGCGGCGAGCACCTCTGGATAGCGCACCTCGCGACCGACGGAGTGGTGCTCGCCCGCTGCGCGCCGAGCGACGCGTCGGTGAACGAAGGCGCGCTCGAGGTGATCACCACGTTTCGAGTCGGTCGCGCGCCGCGCGGGATGGCGGTCACCCGCGACGGACGCACCGCGTTCGTGGACAACGGCTTCGACTGGTCGATCTCCCGACTCGATGTGCCGAGCGCACCTGCGTCGCGCCTCGATGCGACGTGGACCCGCACCCGTGCTCTAGGTCCAACCGCGCTGTCGGAGATGGCGCTGCGGGGAAGGAGCCTCTTCTTCGATGCGGTCGATACCCACCTCACCCCGAGTGGTGTGGTGAGCTGCGGCACCTGTCATCCGCGCGCCGGTGAGGATGGGCTCTCGTGGTTTCTCCACACCCGCGGTATCGCGCCCAAGTTGCGCCGCACCCCACCAGCGTGGGCCGCCCGCTCTGCGCTGGCACCCTACCACTGGGATGGCGAGCTCACCGACGTCGCTGCCCTTGCGCGGAGCACCACTGCCGAGCTGATGGAGGGCGATGGACTCCTCATCGATTTCCGCGCCATCGCGGCCTACCTCGAAGAGACCGCAACGCCTTCGCCGCGCATCGAGGTGGGAGAGGCCGTCGCGCGCGGCCTCGCCGTCTTCGAGCGTGCGGGATGCGGCGACTGCCACGCGGGACCGCTCTTGGCCGACGGCGTGCTGCACGACGTGTTGCCGCCGAGCGACGATGACGCCGCGAACCTGCCTTCGGCCAGCACCCCACCCCTGGTGGGCGTTCGCGCACGCGCACCGTACTTCCACGACGGACGGGCCGCCTCGCTCGAGGATACCCTCGCCGTCGAGGGCGACCGCCACGGCCGCACGTCCACCATGAGCAGCGATCAGCGCGACGACCTGGTCGCGTACCTGGAGAGCCTCTGATGAATCGCACGTCGATTGTCTTTCTATCGCTCTCGGTGCTGACGGCCTGCGGTCCGAGCGAAGCGACCGATGCGGGGATGGACGCATCGATCCGCGACACCCCGTCGCTCGACGCGTGGGTGCCTCCGATCTCTCGCGACCCCATCGAGGCCGGCAACGCGCTCCCGTCCGGCGACCCGCTCTACGAAGGACAGCAGCGCTTCCTTTACGAGACGTTCGGCACCGAGGTGCTCGATGGCTGGCCGCCCGCAGACTTCATGATCGCGCTCATGACCACCGAGCCCAGCGTGTTCGCTTCTCAGTTCGCGTCGTTCGGCTTCATCGCGGATCCGGACAGAGATCTTCCCTACGGCTTCGTGCGGGGCACCGACGATCCCAGCCGGGTGCACGAGAGCTGCGCGCTCTGCCACATCGGACGCCTCCCCGACGGCTCGCTCTGGATCGGAATGCCGAACCGCGAGCTCGACTTCGCGCGCTTCCGCTTCGAGGTGAGCGCGCGCTGGGTCGCTGCGGGCCACGAGCCCCTGTTGAGCTATCGAGAAGCATCGAAGGCGCTCGCGTACGGTCCCGGGCGGACCAGCGCGGACTCCGAGAACTACCCCGACGCCGTACCGGCCGACTTCCCGCCGTACTTCGACCTCGGTGAGCGCACGGCGTTGAACTACCTCGGCACTGGGCGAGACGTGCGGACGGAAGTATACCTCGCGCTTTTCACGTTCGGTGCCGGCGCGCCGAACGAGCGCACCGCCGTGGTCCCTTTCCCCAGCCCCGCGCGCGTCGATCCCTTCCTTGCGTATCTTGGAAGCCTCAGGCCGCCGCCGCCGCCCACAGGAGACGCGAGTGCTGTCGCAATGGGCGCGACGTTGTTCGCTCGCGAGGGGTGCGATGGCTGCCATCACGTCGCCGACATCTCGATGAACGGCATCATCCCCTACGACCGTGCTCCCGATGGTCGCGATCGCCTGCCTGGTGAAGACCCCGACTTTCCCCGCGGGAGTATCCGAACCTCCTACCTCCACCGCATCCTGGTCGACGGGGTGCCCCAGACCGACGCTGGCATGGATGTCGATGCTGGCGCCGGCGTGGATGAAGGCCGCGCGGACTTGATCCGCTTCATCGCGGCGAACGGGCTGCGCGTCACGAACAGCGATGGATACCGCGCAGCCGATCTTCACGCGCTGTGGGCGAGCGCGCCGTACCTCCACAACGGCAGCGTGCCCACGCTGGAGGATCTCTTGCGGCCGCCGAGCGAGCGCCCGGTGACGTTCGAGCGCGGGACCTTCACCGTCGACACCGCGGCGCCCGGCAACTCGAACGAGGGACACGCCTTCGGCACCGCGATCAGCGAAGACGACCGTCTCGCGTTGGCCGCGTACCTGCGCAGCCTGTGACGTCGATCAGACGACTCTGTCGGCGGCGGTCACTCGGACCACCTCTTCGATCGTGGTCGTGCCGAGCTTCACCTTCGCGAGCCCAGCCATCCGCAGGGTCTGCACCCCTTGGCGGATCATCTCGCTCTTGATCTCGGCGGTCGAACCGCCTTGGAGCACCTGCTCCTTGAGGCGATCGGTGAAGGGCATGACCTCGTAGAGCGCGACCCGGCCGCGGTAGCCGGTGTTGTTGCACTCACGACAGCCCGCGCCCTTCATCGCCTTCACGCCCGCGGTGGCGTCGGCCTCCGTGAAGCCCGCGGTCAAGAGGCCGGCCTTGTCGACGGGGAGCTCTTGCTTACAGGCCTCACAGATCTTGCGCGCGAGCCGCTGCGCCAGCACCAGGTTCACCGACGCGGTCACCAAGAAGGGCTCGACACCCATGTTCAAGAGACGCGAGACGGTGCTGGGCGCGTCGTTGGTGTGCAGGGTCGACAGCACGAGATGGCCCGTGAGCGCGGCTTTGACCGCGATCTCCGCGGTCTCGAAGTCCCGGATCTCGCCGACCATGATGATGTCGGGGTCCTGCCGCAGGAACGAGCGCAGCGCGGCGGCGAAGTTGAGGCCGATGTCCTCGTGCATCTGCACTTGGTTGATGCCCATCAAGTTGTACTCGACGGGATCTTCGGCGGTGGAGATGTTGGTGTCGGGTTGGTTGAGATCCGAGAGCGCCGAGTACAGCGTCGTCGTCTTGCCCGAGCCGGTGGGGCCGGTGACGAGCACCATCCCGTAGGGCTGGCTGATGGCCCACTTGAAGTCCTCGAGCGGCTTGGCATCGAAGCCCAGCTTGGTCATGTCCAGCTGGAGGTTCGACTTGTCCAAGAGCCGCATGACGATCTTCTCGCCCCAGATCGTCGGCAGGACCGAGACGCGGAAGTCCATCTCCTTGCCCTTGCCGAGCTTGAGCTTGATGCGTCCGTCCTGGGGCAAGCGGCGCTCGGCGATGTCGAGCGAGCTCATGATCTTGATCCGCGACGCGATGGCCGCCTTGAGCTTGAGCGGCGGGTTCATCTCCTCGATGAGCACGCCGTCCACCCGATAGCGGACCCGGAGCTTGCGCTCGTAGGGCTCGATGTGGATGTCCGACGCGCGCCGCTTGATCGCGTTGAGCAGGATCGCGTTGCAGAGGCGGATGACCGGGGCATCGGACGCGCCGCGCTCCAGATCACCGAGCGCGACCTCGTCGTCGTATTCGGCGACCTCGATCTCGCCCTCATCGAACCCCTCCATGATGGCGTCGTACGAGATCTCCGGCGCCGCGTAGGTGCGCTCGATGGCCTTCTGGATGGCTCCCTCGGACGCGACGACGGGCTCGACGTTGTAACCAGTGAGGAACTTGATGTCGTCGATCGCGTGGAGGTTGCTGGGGTCCGCCATCGCGACGATCAGCGTCGAGCCGGTGCGCGAGACCGGGATCACCTTGTGGCGATCACAGACCTCATGGGTGACGAGCTTCTTGACGTCCTCGTCGACCTCGTACTCGTCGAGGTTGATCGCGGCGACCCGGTACTGCTGGCTGAGGAACTCCGTGATCTCTTGATCGGAGACGTAGCCCATGCGCGCGAGCTGGTAGCTCAGCGAGGTGTTGGAGCGGCGGGACTCGTCCTGCGCGCTCCGCAGTTGGGTGAGGCTGATCAGCTTCTCGCGGACGAGGAGCTCTCCGAGACGATTGCTCATGGTGCGACTCCGAACGACACTGCGTCGAACAACTCTGCGTGCTCCTGGCGGCAGGCCTTCGTCGAAGGCTTCCGCAGGGTGGTGCATCGTCGAGGAAGGCCTCCCTCAGTGTCAATCTCCGCTTGCCGCTCATGTCGTTTCTGAAGGAGCTCTTCGATGGCCGCCTCCGGCGAGCCCGCTCGCTGGAGAGCAAGGGCGAACTCCGGGCTGCAGCCGGGCTGTACGCCGAGGCCGGCATGCCGCTCGAAGCCGCGCGCGCGCTGATGCACGAGGCCGAGCGGGTGGCGCGCATCGATGACCGGGTGGCGACGTGGCTGGACGCCCTGCGGGTGCTCCCGGCGGACGCGGGGGATCTTCGGAAGGAGGCGGAGGTGAAGCTGGGGCGCACGCTGCTGGCCCACGCCAAGGCCCACGGCGCGGCTGGTGTGCTGGAGCGTGAGCGCTTGGCCGACGGCGCCGAGCGCCTCGAGCGACACGGCGCGTTCACCGATGCCGCCGATGCGTACGAGCTGTTGGGGCGTACCGACGATCTCGCGCGCTGCTTGGAGTTGGGCGGGGAGATCGAGCGCCTCGAGGCGGTGCTCGGCAAGAGCAACCGCGACGACGCCGCGAGCGCGAGAATTCGGCGCTTGGTGTCCGAGGCCGAGCTGGCGCGCGAGCTCGGCGATCGCGACAGCGCGCGCACCGCGCTGCGCGAAGCCGTCAGCATCGCGCCTGACGACGCCGACATGCTGCGGATGTTGCGCGAGCTCGAGGCCAAGTGGATCGGCGGCCGCCGGGTGCGCCTCGCGTACGGCGCGGTGCGCCTCACGGTGGTGGGTCGCCTGCCGGTGACGCTGGGCCGCTCGGATGCGGACGTGATCGTTCGGGGCGGCAGCGTCTCGCGGAGCCACTGTGCGCTTCGCTTCGATGACGGCGCGCTCTTCGTCGAGGATCTCGGGAGTCGAAACGGGACGCTGGTCGCAGGCATCCCCATCGGCGCCGCGATGAAGATCGAGGGCGTCGTCGAGGTGGGCCTGGGCGACACCGCGACGGTGCGGGTTACGCCGCGAGGACAGAGCGCCGAGCTCGAGGTGCTGCGCGGGCTCGATCGCGGCGAGCGAACGCTGGTCGGTCGCGATCGACTGCCCTTGCCGGATGTTCGCGCCGCCATCGTGTTCGAGGGTGATCGCACGTTGCTGGAGCCGCTCGAGGGCGCGACGGTGAAGCTCGGAACGCGCACCATCCACGCGCGGGTGGACCTCTTGCTCGGCGATGTGCCCGAGATCGATGGCGTGCGCATCGAGGTCGCCACGTGAGCGTGTGGGATCGGATGCGGGGCATCTTCGGCGGCAAGGTCGAAGACGAAGAAGAGGCGAAGGCCCCCGAGCCGGAGGAGCGCACAAAGGGGGCGGGCTCGGCGACTTCGAGGGGTTCGAAGGCTGCGGCCGCCGAAGTCGAGGAACCGAAGAACGCGCCGGCCAACGTCTTGCGGGTGCTGGCCGCCGGGAGCGGCGCCGTCGACGAACAGAAGGCGATCGACGCGCTCGACGGCGCGGCCGAGCAAGGGCACGAGTTGTTGGCGATTGATCTCTGTCGTCGACTGCTCGCGCGTCCCGGGCAGGCGCCCCTGCCCGAGCTGCGCTTGCGTTTGGCCGAGCGGCTCCTGGCGCGGGGCGACGAACTAGACGCCGAGACGCTGGTCGCGCCGTTGGCTGCCGATCCCGAAGGGGCGCTGCCGGCCTGGATGCTGGCCGCGGAGCTGGCCGAAAGACGGGGCGATCGGGCCCATGCGCGCGCGCTCTACGAGCGGATCGTGGCGCGGGATTTCTCCTTCCCCCGGGCCAAGGAGCGGGCCGCGCGCTTACGCGAAGCGGACGTGTCGCCTCGGCGCGACGCGGGCGCGACGTTGATTGCTGACGGCGCGAGCACCCGACGGTTTCGTCTGCGCGAGGAGCTGGGTCGCGGCGGGGCGGGCACGGTCTTCTTGGCCGAAGAGCCGGCGCTCGCGCGGGTGGTCGCCCTCAAGGTCTATCACCGCCGAGGCCGCGCCGATCGCGAGCGGTTGCTGGTGGAAGCGCGGAGCGCAGCGGCGTTCGCGCACCCCGGAGTGGTGCGGATCCTGGACGTCGATGAGACCCTCGGAGCTATCGCGATGGAGCCCCTGCTCGCGGGTTCCGTGCGCGGGGCGATGGAGCGGGGCGCGAGCGCAGCCGAGCTTCGACAGCTCCTAGCTGGCGTGGTGGAGGCTCTGCGCTACGTCCACGCGGCTGGCGTGGTGCACTGTGATCTCAAGCCCTCGAACTTCCTGGTGCGCGAAGCCGTCGGCGAGCTTGGCGCGCGCGGTGTGCTCACCGACTTTGGGTTGGCGCGCGGCGTCGGTACCCCGCCGCGCGAGCGAGGGGAGGGCACGTTGGCGTTCATGAGCCCGGAGCAGCGCGGCGCGCAGCTAGCCCATCCGGCCATGGACGTGTTCGCGATGGGCGTCTCGATCCAGCGCTTGATGCCCCCGAGTGAGCGGGCGTTGCTGGCGCTTGCGAAGGTGATGTGTGCGAGTGATCCGGCACAGCGGCCCGGGCTCGAGGATCTGAGTCGAGCATTGGAGTCCGATAGCGCATGAGTGTGGACTTGGGGAGCGCGCGGAGCACCCGAGTACACGCCATCGATCTGTTGCGCTTGGTGATGTCGGTGCAGATGATCCAGGGCCACACGATAGCGTCCCTGCTCGAGCCCGAGGCGCGGAGTGGTGCGGGGTACACGGCGTGGACGTTCGCGCGGGGGCTGACGGCGGTGGGGTTTCTGTTGGCCGCGGGCGCGAGCTACTGGCTGGTGAGTCAGCGTGAGGACGGGGCCGAGCAGGTGGCCGAAGGGCGGGCGCGGCGGGTGCGGCGAGCGCTCTGGTTGATTGGGATCGGCTTTCTGGCGCGGCTGCCTCTGGGGTTGCTGTCCGGGGATACGGAGCATGCCCACGCCGTGCTGGACACGTTCTTTGCGGTCGATGTTCTGCAGTGCATCGGGGTGAGTCTGTTGATGCTCGAGGGGCTTCGTCGGATTCGCCTGCCACTGGGCGTGCTGGCTGTGACCGTGGCTTTGCCGTTGATTCTGCTGGCGCCGGTCACCACGGGCCTCGAGTCGGAGCGGCCCCTTCGCTGGGTGCTCGACTGGGTGACCCGCCGAGGGGGTTCGCTGTTTCCGCTGTTGCCGTGGTCGGGATTCCTGTTGATGGGGGTCGCGTTGGGGCCGGTCATTCAGCGGACGCGAACGGCGCGAGGGAGTGTCGGGGTGATGGCGATCGGGGTGCTGATCGCGATGATGGGTCGTGGGCTCGTCGAGTCCTTGCCGCATCCTGAGCCGATGACGTTCTACGCATGGCCGCCGTTCTCGATGTTGCGGGTGGGGTTGGTGTTGGTGGTCACGGGGGGGCTGGGGCTGGTGTCCGTTCGAGTTCGCTCGCTCCCAACCTGGATGCGTGTGCTCGCCGGTCAGACCCTGATTCTCTACCTGGTGCACCTCTTTCTCCTGTACGCAGGCGGGATCGGATTGGCTCACTCGATCGGACCGACGCTGTCGTGGACGTCAGCCATCGCGGTCGCCGTGGTCTTGGTGATCGTGAGTGTCGTCGCCGGGCTGATGTGGCCGCGGCGCGAGGTCTTGTTGGCGAAGCTGAGGCCCAGCGCCCCGGTGGTGGGCTCTGCGACGTAGACACTCCTCCGTGCTGGGCGGTGTGGCGCGCTGGGGAACCCCGATCGTCACGCGGCGAGCGTGGCGTGGCGCGTCCAGCGGACGCTCGCACATCACTCGGGGATGAGGAGCCGCTCGAGCGTCTTCACCTGTGCGCGGAGCGCTCGCTCCTCGAGGCTGAGTAGCCCATGCCCGGCGAGCTGAACGCAGCCCACGTACGCGCCGTACGCGGCGACGGCCATCCGACGGGCCTCGGCTGGGGAGATGCCGAGCGCGCGATAGCACTGCTCCGTGTAGTCGAGACGCCGCTTCATCACCCGCGCCACCACCGGCGCGATCGCCTCGTCCCCGCGTGCGCCTGCTGCGCTCAGCGACGCCTCGGCCTTGAGGTGCGCGACGTCGTCGAGTGATACCCGGAGCAGCGACGCGAGGCGTAAGCGCGGGTCGGCTATCGCCTCGAGCTCGGCGATAACCCGATCCGTTCCTAGCTCTTCCCAGCGCAACGCGAGCGCCAGCACCAACTCCTCCTTGTTGGCGAAGTGCCAGTAGAAGCTGCCCTTGGTGACCTCCAGCGCTGCTGCGATGCGCTCGACGGAGACCGCGCCCAGGCCGCCGTCGATCAACGCGGCCACTCCGGCTTCGATCCACCGCTCGCGGCCCAGCAGGGTGCGCGCGTTCGGCTTCGGATCTGCCGCCGCGCTCGGCTTCTCTCGTTTCCTTGCCGCCATGGGAACGAGGACCATACTCGGCCGTATGGTCCATACGCTACCGTATGGCAGGAGACGCTAACAGCATGTCCAAGTCCGTACCGAAGGTCACCGTCGGCGCAATGCTCATCGGGATTGCGATCGTCCACACGTTCGTCGGGGTCCTGATCGGCCTCGGGTTCGATCCGAGCATCCCTTCGACTGGGGCCCCTGCGTTCGGCGCGATGCTCGCCGATGGGGTCATCGACAGCGTGGGAGCTGATCCCGTGCGGGGCGCCGTGACATGGTTTCTTCTCTGGGGCTTTGTGCTGGCCCTCGTCGGTCTAGTCAGCCATCAAAGCGAGCGGGCCGGGCTGGCGCCCTCTCGCTCGTTCGCGTGGAGCTTCGGGGCGATGTGCGTGCTCGGCGTCGTCCTGATGCCTGCGAGCGGCTTCTGGCTGGGATTTGGGCCGACGCTGATCGCTTTTCGCCGGGCGCAGCCCTCGGTGCTCGGCGCGTGAACGACTCGGCTGCCTGATCGAGCAGGGAGAATCGTGTGGTGTCGGATGGATTGGACGGCGCAGGGTTGGATCGGAGGGCGCCGCCGTCACCGAGCTCGGCCTTGCGTTCGCTTCTCCTCTGCGCCATGCCCGGCCGATGTCCGAGGTTGCTTCTCCTTTGGCCGATGAGGCCGTGTCCGTGATGACCAATGACGGGGCGTTTCGCGTGATCGCGCTGCGCTCGACCGAGACCGTGCGCGGCGTCATCGACGCGCAGAAGCTCGAGGGGGACACCGCGCGGCACCTCGGGGATCTCTGTACGGGAACCTCGCTGGTGCGGCTGACGATGTCTCCGAGCTACCGGGTGCAGGCGGTCATCCGGGGCAGGGGCGCCAAGGGGAACCTGGTGGCCGACAGCTATCCCGATGGCGGCACCCGGGGCTTGAGCCGAGCGCCCTCAGGGCCCGTGCGACTGGGCGAGGACGCGCTGCTCCAGGTCATGCGGACGCTGCACAACGGTGAGCTCCATCAGGCGGTCGTTTCCGTCAGCGAGGAGCACGGGGTGTCCGGCGCGCTGATGAACTACTTCCTCGAGTCCGAGCAGATCACCACTGCGACGGCTGTGGGCTCGCTCTACACCAGCGACCCCAGCAAAGACACGCTCTCGCTCGCGGGCGGCTGGGTGGTGCAGGTGCTCCCCGAGTGCAACGAGCCGCCGCTCGCGGTGATGTACGAGCGCCTCCGCAACGACTTCGCAGACGTGGGCAAGGTGCTCCAAGAGCTCGGCGGCGATCCCCGCAAGCTCGTCTCCGAGCTCTGTTACGGCATGCCGTACACCGAGACCCAGGCCCACACGCTCGAGTACCGTTGCCGTTGCTCGGCCGAGCGGGTGCTCGCGAGCTTGGCGACCATCGGTCGCGCGGATCTTCAAGAGATGCTCGACGCCGCGGAGCCGCTCTTCATCACCTGCGACTACTGCGGCACGCCCTACGAGATCCCCGCCGAGAGCCTGCGCGGCCTCGTCGCGGTGAGCTGAGCGCGCTTGTCCGACGTCCCCGTGCGCCTCGAGCTCGCGCCTCGCTTCGAGGTGCTGCTCTGCGGGGCGGTCTTCCTCATCCGACTGCGCGGCGTGCCGGACGCCGACGACATCCGTCGGGCCATGGAGCTCGTGCAGGGCCACCCCGCGTCCCAGTCTCGCTACGCCATCGTCTGGGTGCTCACCGAGGCGATCCGCGGTTTTGACCGCTCGCTCCTCACCGTGCACCGCCACGCCGGGCGCGACGTGCTGCCGGTCTTCATGGGGATCGTGGCTTGGCACCGGATGCAGCGCGCGGTCATCCGCACCATGAGCGCGGGGCTGGAGGTGGCGATCGGGGTGGGTCTCTCGGTGTTCGCCGACGAGCCCAGCGCCCTGGACGCAGCCCGACGCGCCCTCTCGTAGCTTTGGTGGAACCCGCGCGCGCGCCTGCTCGATCCGGTATGGTCCGCCCCCGATGCGAACCGGTCTCTGGTGGGTCCTCATGTCCGCTGTCTTGCTGCTCTCGCTCCTGGCGTCTCGGCCGGCTCACGCGCAGACGGATGCGCGCGCGCAAGCGCGGGCTCACTTCGAGCGCGGGCTCGATCTCTTCGATGAGGGGCGCCTGATCGAGGCGCTCTCGGAATTCGAGGAGGCCTATCGGATCTCGCCGGCGCCCGCGCTGCTCTATAACCTGGCGCAGATCCACGCGGAGCTGGGCCACGCGGTGGAGGCGGCCGACGCCTACCAGCGCTTCCTCCGCGACTCACCCTCCCTCGATGCGGAGCTCCGCGCCGATGCCGAGCGAGCGCTCCGGGTGCAGCGCGCGCGCATCGGGCGAGTGGAGGTGGCGGTGAGCGTCGCGGGGACCCGGCTTTTTCTCGACGACGTCGAGGTGGGTGCGGCGCCGCTCGGTGAGCCGCTCCAGGTGAGCGCGGGCGAGCACGTGGTGGTGGCACAGAGCGCGGGCTTCGAGACCCAGCGCCATCGCTTTCGGGTCGCGGGCGGCGCGACCTATCGGGTGGAGCTCGTTCTAGTGCCGAGCGGCAGCCGCGGCGCGAGCTTGCGCATCGAGAGCATCATCCCCGGCGTCGAGGTGCGGGTGGACGGAGCGTCGATGGGGCTGACGCCGCTCGACGCGACCGTGCCTGTCTCTGGTGGCGCGCACCGGGTCGACGGCATCCGCGATGGCTACGTGCCGTTCGCGCTCGAGGTCACCGCGGAAGATGGCAGCGAGACCCGGGTCGTGATCCAGACGCGGCCCGATCCGAGCGCGCTCGCGAGCACCCGCGCCGCGTTGCGCATCGCGCTGCCATCCGTCTCGACGACCGTACGTCTCGATGGGGAGGTCATCGACGCAGCAGGCGCGCTCGAGGTACCGGTCGGTCTGCACGATCTCGAGATCCGCGCGGCGGAGCGTGAGCCTGTCGACGCGCGCATCGACGTGGTGCCGGGAGAAGGCCTGTCGCTCGAGCCGCCCTACGCGTGGACGCCGGATGCGCGTGAGGCGCGGGTGTCGGGCGCGGAGGGACAGCGCACCGCGGGCTGGGCGACGATCATCACTGGCGTCGTCGCGATGTTGGGCGGTGCGGGGATCCTGATCGGCGACCTGCTCTGGTACGACCAGAGCCTCGCCGGCCCGGCCGCCTTCCAGATGCCCTGCGCGGGCATCGTCGGAGGGGCCCTGCCTCCCGCGTGCGCGGATGTGCTCCGGTCCTATACCGGCGATCCGTCCGCCGACTATGACGACTATCTGCTGATCACCCAGCAGTACGAGCAGGACGTTCCTGTGTACTACGCGCTGCTCGGTGTAGGCGCTGGGCTCGCGGGCCTTGGCGCCGTCTCGCTCGGCGTCGGCATCGGTCTGCTCGTCGCTGCGCCCTCCGAGGACGACATCGATCGCGGTGCTCGCGCCGAGTTCACCCTTCAACTCGACCTCGGCGTCGATCACTTCGGTGTCCGAGGCACCTTCTGATGACCGAGCAGCGCGACATGCTGCCAGGCATCCTCGGATGCTTGGGCGGCCTCGGTTGTGGCGCGGCGCTCCTGGTGATCGGCATCTCGGGCGCGCTCTTCTACGTGGCCGAGCCGCGGGTCGATTCGTCGCCGCCGATCACGGTGCCCACGCCTTTCCCACCGCCTATGCCCCTGCCCCCTCCGCCGGTGTTGCCGAGCCCTCCCATCGCGCCGCCGGGCACGCTCGCGCCACCCGGTGACCTGTCATCCCGCTTGGTGCACGCGACCGTGACCGCAGTGAGCGGCGATGGAGCGGGCATCGCCGTGGGCGCGAGCTGCGACTTCAACGTCGAGCGCGAGGACGCCCCCGATGGCTCGTTCGTCTGCAATGCGCAGGTGGTGTGCGGCGGACGCCTCCTCTATGGCGGCCCGGGCGCGGGCTACTTCCCTTGCACACTGTATGCGGGCCCGCCGCGTCACGTCGTCGGCGCCGATCTCAACACCACCACCGCCGATCACGACGGCGCGATGTCGCTCGACACCCACGGCACCCTCGAGCTGTGGGACGACGCGACCGGACCGAACGGCGAGTTCCGAGTCACCGCGACGGTTCTGTCCGTCGAGTAGTTCAGCGCCTCAGAGGTCGTTGATGAAGCCGCCTTCGGGGCGGGTCTTGAGCTCGGTGTGGATCTGCTCGCCCACCACGGTGAAAGGCCGCGCTTTGTCGTCGGTCTTCACCAGATCCCCCTCGAGCTTCCAGAGGAACGCGGCGGAGTAGCCGCGGCTGTCGGCGTTGATCAGGTAGTTGCGCAGCGCGTTCTCGTCGTGGCTCGGCTTGGTCACGCCGCACTCGCCCGCGATGAGCGGCAGGGTGAGGATCTCCGGAGCGCCGACATAGCTCGCCAAGTCTTGGCGCGAGGGGAGCCCGCCTTCGCGGTGGTACATGTGGATGTCGACCGCCGTGAGACCTGCGCCGCTCTTCCAGAGATCGGGCAAGAACGCGTGGCCGGTGCCCGAGGTGATCAATAGATCACTCCGCTCCGAGAGCGCCGCCTGACGCGCCAGGCGGATGGTGCGACCGAGCACCTCCCAAGGGACGGTCGGCAGATCCACGGGCTGCACGTCCTTGCATCCTTCGGTGAGCACCTCGGGCTCGTTCACCACCTCCAGGCCGACGGCGATCTCGGGATCGATCGCCCGCGCGATGGGGCGAACGACGACGTCGGCGAAGCGCGCAGCGTGATCGTGCTCGACCAGGATCGAGCGGGTGATGGTGTCGCCATCGCGCGAAGCGCTGTTGGCGTCCAAGAGGCTCCAGTAGATCCGCACCCCCGCTAGCTGTGCGCCCTCCTCGAGCATCTTGATCGAGTCGAGCAACATCGGGTGCGGTCCGGTCAGGGCACCGGCCGCGTCACGGAGCATCCCTTCGGCGCCTTCGCACAGCCAGATGCGCACCGCGTCGAGGCCGATGGCCTTCGCTTCGAGCATCGGGCGGTAGGCTTTCATCACGTCGAAATCGACGGGCCAGTCGGGGAAACGAAGCGACGGAGCAAGATCGTGCCCGTACGCACCGTAGAAGTAGGGCAGGTTCACTCCAAGGAGGGCGCGTGACATCGGCCCAGGGCTACCACGGGGTGTTCCCGACCTCCATCTGTGGCAACATCGCGCGCGCTCGCGACCCTCAGCCAGAAGGAACAGCGCGGCAGAGAAGGAACACTCGATCCGTGCAAGCGACCGTGGTCATCCCCACGTACCGACGAAGCGCCCGCCTCAAGGAGCTGCTGACCTGCCTGACCACCCAGCGTGGCGAGGCGGGCGAGCCGGTGCTGAAGCAGGTGATCGTGTGCGACGACGGATCGCCAGATGACACCCGCGCCATCGCCGAGGCGTTCGAAGATCGTCTGCCCCTGCTCTACCGCCACCAGGCCGATCTGGGCTTTCGCGCGGGGCAGGCGCGGAACATGGGGATCCGCGAGGCGACCGGGGACGTGATCGTGTTCGTCGACGACGACGTGATCTTCGCGGACGACTTCGTGCTCGAGCACTTGTTGGCGCACGCGGCGCAGCCCGTGCCCTCGATCGTGATCGGCTACCGCCATCGGGCGTACGAGCCGCCGAATGGGCAGCCGACCTTCGAGGAGATCGCGGTCGGGGAGACCGACGATCGGGTGGCGGTGCTGGGCAGCGACGGGACTCCCGTGCGGGATCACCCGCGGCCCTGGGTCTACGTCTACTCGTGCAATTTCTCCGTTCGTCGCCCGCGTGACGTGGCGGACTCGGAGCTGCGCTTCCACGAGGGCTTCTCCGGCTGGGGCATGGAGGACATCGAGCTCGGCTATCGGCTCTGCCGGCACGCCAAGATGCCGATCGTCGCTGCCGCGCGCGCGCGGGTGCTGCACGTCGAGGATCCGGCGCCCCGCGATCCCTTCCGCTGCGAGGAGCGGGCGCTGCCGCCGGGCTACGACTCGTACGTGCGCAACGCGGTCTACTTCATGGACCTGCACCCCGAAGACGACGACTTGGCCGACTGGGTGCGGAGCGATCTGCGCTGGTACGTGCTGGGCCCCGAGGAGAAGTTCGTGAAGAACGGCTTCTCGAACGACGTCGAGCAAGTCATCGCGCGGTGCCGCGCCGATCGTCCGCAACGCGTGTCTCCGCTGGGAGCCCATCCATCCGACCCGACCGACTCCCTGGAGCCCCGCGCATGAACACTCTCCGAACGACGCAGCCCGTGCCCAAGTACGACTACTTGCGGGTGCTGCCTCAGAGCCCGAACCTCGAGCGCCCGATGGAGGAGCTGGCGATGGAGCTGACCGTGTACTGCAACCTCAAGTGCAAGATGTGCAGCGTCTGGGAGCTCAAGCAGCACGGGGTGCCCTTCGAGCTCGCGGAGAAGATCATCCGGCAGGCACGTGCGCTGGGCGCCACGTCCTTCACGCCGTGCGGCGCCGAGTCGTTCATGCGCAAGGACTTCCTCGATCTCGTCGAGATAGCGCACTCGATTGGCTACACGACCCAGGACATCGTGACCAACGGCACGATGATCACGGACGAGCACCTCGATCGGTTAGAGGCGTGCCCCTCGGTGTACCTGCACATCTCGATCGATGGACCCAAGGACGTGCACGACGACCTTCGGGGCGAGGGCAACTACGACAAGTCGGTGGAGACCGCGCGCAAGTGCGTCGAGCGCGGCATCCGCATCGGCCTGAGTGGCGTGCTCATGCGCGAGACGATGCACCACGCCGAGCACCTGCTCGAGCTCGCCCAATCGATAGGCGTCCCCGAGGTCTCGTTTCAGCCCTTCCAAGAAGAGATAAGCGGCCCCGACAAGGAGCTCCATCGCTTCTCGCTGATGCGGACTCCCAAAGAGCAGATCGAGAAGAGCCTCGCTGTCATCTCGGCCAAGGCCAAATCGCTGGGAATCACGATCTTCACCGAGTCGATGTTCGGCGTGATTCCCGACTACCTCGCGACCGGCAAGCGGCCCATTCCTCCAGGTGGTTGTTTTCTGCCGAGCAAGTTCCTCTTGGTCGACTTTCGCGGTGACGTGTATCCCTGCTTCTTCATGCGCACGGATGGGGATCGGATGGGCAACGTGTACGCAGACGAGATCCCCGGTATCTGGCACTCGCTGCACCACAAGCAGCTGCAGACCCTCGCGCTCACCGAGCGCTGCCCCGGTTGTCTCGCGGCGTGCTCGGACGTGGACAGCTTCGTTGGCAAGGAGGGCGCCGAAGTGATGTACGCCCCCGCCAAGGGCAAGCTCGCCGCGCAGGAGACTGCCTGAGATGGGGCTCCCCTACATCGCGAAGGTCAAAGTCCTCGAGCCGGGCCCCAGCACCGTGCAGGCCAAGCGCGCGCGTGCCTGCAGCAAATGCGACACCGAGGTGGTTCACCGCATGAGCGGCCTGAGCGCCATCGAGCGCGAGCCTTGCCCCAAGTGCGGGACCGAGGCGCTCTTCACCAGCTACGAGCGCATGGACATCGCGCTCAGCGAGTACTGCAACCTCACCTGTCAGATGTGCAGGCGGCCGTCCGAGACCCTCTTCATGGATGAGGAGGTCTGTAAGAAGGCGATCACCGAAGCGGCCGAGCTCGGAATCGAGACCGTCAGCTTCTCGGGCGGTGAGCCCTTCGTGCACCCGGCGATCTGGCGCCTGCTGGAGCACGCGTTCGCGAGTGGCAGCAAGGTGCAGATGGTCTCGAACGGGACCCTGATCAAAGAGGACAAGCTCGAGTTCCTCTCGCAGCTCGACTGTCTCACCATCAGCGTCGATGGGACCGAAGACGTCCACGATCACATCCGGCAGCGCAAGGGCACCTGGGCCCGGACCATGCGAACGCTCGGTTGGCTCAGCAAGTCCAAGCTGCAGTGGGGGACCAACACCGTCATGCAGCGGGACAACCACCACGTGCTGGAGGACAGCTTCCGGCACATCCAGGCGATCGGAAAAAACAAGTACGCGTATTGCGGCTTCAGCCACGTCGAGGTGGTGCCCGAGACCGCACATTTTCAGATGACGCCCGAAGAAGAGAAGCTGGCGTACGAGCAGCTCGTGCGGATCGAGAAGGCCTGTCACGACACCCACACATGGTTCAACGAGAAGGAGCTCCTGCTCGAGCACTTCGAGATGTACAGCCGGAAGGACTTTCGCTACCGCCCTCAGGACGGCTGCAAGATCCCCCAGAAGTTCATCGGCTTCTCCGACCATGGGTTTTACCTGTGCTGGCACCAGGGCCGAAACATCCAGGCACCGTCGCTCGTCGAGGCGCTCTCGAGCGCGGCCGCGAGCGAGATCGTGTGTGAGGGCCTGGAGAAAAAATGCGTGGCCTGCAACGGCTTCAACTACGCGTGGGACCACGAGTGGAACCAGGGAATGATCGCGAGCGCGACGGCCGGACCCAGCGTGGCGGGCGGCGTCGAGCGCGGCGTGGTCTCGCTCCGGATCCCCGAGCGGATGCGCCAAGGCAAGAAGGCCAAAGGCGCGCGCGGCAATACGCTGGACATCCACGACGAGTAGCCGTCTGCTCTTCGAAGTTCAGGCAGAGCAACAGGCACTGTGGAACTTGGAGGCCATTCTCGAGAAGGCGCTCGTCGAACCGCTTGCATCGAACTACGAGGAATCCCTCGAACAGGCCCGAGCCCGTCTCGGAGATTCCAGACCTGAAGGTAGCTAGCCAATTCAGCTCAATGGCACCCAGGAGACCACCTATGAGACCGGACCTGACCGCGATCCCAACGATCGCGTCATCACGACGACCGAGTTGTCCGACTACGAGCACGGGGCACCTGCTCACACCGTCCTTCGGACCTCGGGTCGTCGCGGACCGATCGCTGAGGAAGGCGATACGACCGTCATCGATGTCACCTACCGACACAACGAGTTGAACTGGCTGCTCGGGCTCCCCGAGCGGACCGTCACGCTCAGCCAAGTCCACGGCTCCGATAGCCCCGATGATGACCCCAATCCAGGGCGAAGGGCGGGGGCCACGACGGTGGACCGCACATTCGACGGGTACGGTCGCCTGTGGACCGAGACCCGGGACCCGGGGGGCGACGCAGAGGTACGCACGGAGGTCCAATACGACGACATCTTCGGAGTTCCCGACGAGATCTCCGGTGAGCTCCCGAGCGGGGTGCGGCGCGCGATCAAGATTGGGTACGACGAGGAGCACTATCTCCCCAGGAGCGTGACGAACGCCCTGGACCACACCAGCGAGATGATCGTGCACCCGGCCTACGGGGTGCCTGTGGTGCGGCGGGACGCCGACGACCTTCTCTCGGTCGTCCGCATCGACACACTGGGCAGGGTCATCGAGTCCGAGACGGAGGGCGCACCGCGCGCGTACACGGAGCGCGACAACGTTCGCGATCCGGCGGAGACGGGCGCGCGCCTGGCGATGCGGGTAGTGACCTTGCAAGAGGGGGCTTCCCCGACGATCGAGTACCTCGACTACATGGGCCGGACGACCCTCAGCCAGTACATCGTCGATGACGGTGGGTGGGCCGCGGTCGAGTCCGAGTACAACGCGCAGGGCCTCGCTAGACGAGTGAGCGAGCCCTACCGGGTAGGAGAGACCGCGAGTGCGTGGACCACCGTGGGCTACGACGGTCTGGACCGCCCGACATGGGTCGAGCGCGCCGACGGCACGGCGGTCCGCGCGAGTCACCTGCTCTTCGAGACGCGGATGGAGAACGCCCGTGGGACTCCTACGATCTCGCGGCGTGACGTGGAGGGGCGAGAGATCGAACTGATCGAGCAGCTCGTGAGCGAGGAGAACCCCACCCCCGTCGACGTACACACGTACTCCTACTACGGCGCGTTCGGACACCTGCGCTGGTCCGTCGATGCGACGGGGAACGACACCGTGTATTCCGTCGACGACTACGGGAGGGTCCTCGGGATCGACGACCCCGACTCGGAGGAGCGGACGT
>Ga0105047_10000275_pt1 | contig 81572 bp, 63 predicted proteins | sample MAT04_FD_78384 | JGI IMG/M metagenome (GOLD analysis project Ga0105047, IMG submission 78384) | Freshwater microbial communities from Lake Fryxell liftoff mats and glacier meltwater in Antarctica - MAT-04 (megahit assembly) | ecosystem: Environmental > Aquatic > Freshwater > Ice > Liftoff... | reverse complement strand
GTTGTTCGGCTCTCCGGCTGCGGTCTGTTGTTCGGCTCTCCGGCTGCAGTCTGTTGTTCGGCTCTCCGGCTGCGGTCTGTTGTTCGGCTCTCCGGCTGCAGTCTGTTGTTCGGCTCTCCGGCTGCAGTCAGTTGTTCGGCTCTCCGGCTGCAGTCAGTTGTTCGGCGCTCCGGCTGCATCAGCCATTCGGCTATTCGGCTCTTCGGCTATCGGCCGATCCCGCCCCGACGAAGTCGGGACGGGATCGGCCGATCCACCTACTTGAATCTCCGGCCAGCGCCCCCTATACTGACCAGTCAGTCATTAGCGCACACCCCCAAACTCAACTTTGCCGCATGCAGCCCGTCGGTGCCCCTGTCCGTAGCTGGCTTCGTCTGGAAGCCCTGACCGTCACCATTGCGGGCCTCATGGTCTGGGCAGGGATGGGCGGCGGCTGGACTCGTTTTGTTTTGTTGATTCTTGTACCCGATCTCTCGCTGATCGGCTACGTCTGGGGGCCCCGCGTTGGGGCGGCTCTATACAACGCGGCGCATAGCTATGCCCTGCCCCTCATCATCGGGGTGGTCGGTGGCGCGCTGGATCACCGGCTGCTGGTGCTGATGAGCGCACTGTGGATCACGCACATCGGCATCGATCGCACGCTGGGCTACGGCTTGAAATACGTCACCTCGTTTGCCGATACGCATCTGGGTCGCGTTGGACGCAAAGCGTTGCCGGCGGCAGTTCAGCGCACCGGCGAGCACCTGACGCAGTTCCTGAACCCGTCCGACAGCTCACAAACACTCGCGCGCTGATACGAATCGACGCACCAGAACGCGATTGTCACTACCAGCGTTCGTGTTTCGCATTCGTTACCAGCGTGGCTTTACGACTTGATTGCCCATCTGGGCCTGAGAAATAGAAACGATGGCAGTACCAACAGCAGTTGCGGATGTTACCGAACCCAAACGACGGCGTGCGCCCGAAGAACGTCCGCAACAAATTCTGGATGCAGCGTTTCATGAATTCGGTGAACGTGGATTGGCCGGTGCGCGACTTGATGACATTGCGAAACGTGCGAACGTTGCCAAGGGCACGATCTATCTGTACTTCCCGAACAAGGAAGAGCTGTTTCGCGAAATGGTGCGAAGCTCGATGGTGCAAGCGTTGGATCGCAACGAGGCCATCGTTGCCGAACACGTCGATGAAAGTGCGACCATGCAACTCACGGCGCTCTTTGGCGCCTGGTGGAAGTTTATGCGCTCGGATCGCTTCACCGTGGTCCACCGACTCGTGATTGGCGAGCTGCACAACTTTCCTGATCTGATGCAGTTCTACGCCGACGAAGTCATCCTGCGCGGCCGCAGCTTGTTGAGCAGTGTGGTCGCGCGCGGAACTGCTCGTGGTGAATTCCGCAGCATCGATCCCGATATCGCGGCCCGAATGCTTTCGGCGCTGGGTGTGAGTCATTCCATCTGGTGCTCGCGCCGCCACTCCTTTCCCGCCCTGCTCTGCACCAGCGACGACGAACTCGGCGCTCAATTGTTGGATTTCTATTTGCACGCGTTACGCCCATGAATACCAGAATTTTCATAAACCTCACCGCTCGTCGCGGAGCAGCGACGCTGCTGACGGTCGCACTGTTCGCTGGAAGCGCGCGGGCCCAGGGCGCGCTCACACTGGGTGACGCTGTACGCATGGCGGCCAAACAGAACACGAGTCTGGACGTCGTACGCGCGCGGGTTGCACAAGCCGATGCTCGCGTGACCCAAGCCAAGGCCAGCCTGTATCCCGACGTCACCGCATTCGTACAGCAAGCACAACGCACGACGAACACCGCCACCTTTGGATTTTCCTTTCGCGATGCGGCGACGGGTCAGTATCTGTTCAATCCGAACGGACAGCTACTGGGTCCAATTCCGCAAAGTGATGCGCGACTCCGCGTGTCGCAAACGTTGTATGACGCGGCTGCTTTTGCTCGCGTGAAAGCGGCACGATCGTCATCCGCGGCAACCGCGGCCGACCTGAATTCAGTTGAGGAAGGTGCGGCGGCCATTGCGGCTTTGGCGTACATCCGTGTGGTGCGTGCTGAAGCTCAATTGAGCGCGCGGCTCGCCGACTCGGCCCTCGCGGCCGATCTCGAACGTATTGCGCGCGATCAACTGGCCGCGGGCGCAGGTATCGCGTTGGATGTCACACGTGCGCAGAGCCAGAATTCGAACGTGCGCGTTCAGTTGATTGGTGCGCGGGGCGATCGCGACCGCGCCCGACTTGAATTGCGCCGAGCGCTCAACCTCGCTGCGGACGCACCGTTGGTGCTGGCCGATTCGCTGGGTGGACTGCTTGTAGATGCCAGCGCGATCGACGAAGCCGCCGTGATCGTACGCGCCTTGGATCAGCGCGCCGATTTGCAGGTCATCAAGGCGCAGGGAGCAGCCCAGCGCTCGCAGGCCCGGGCCATCAAAGCCGAACGGTTGCCAACGTTGTCGGCCGTTGGGGATGAAGGTGCGCTTGGGAAGAGCTGGGCGCATCCGATCGCCACGTACACGTGGGCCCTGCAGCTGTCCCTGCACCCGTTTGATGGTTTCCGTCGCGAAGCTCGCCTGCAGGAACAGACCGCCGTTGCGAATGAACTCGAAGCGCGCGACAAGGATGTGCGCACCCAAGCGACCCTCGAAGTTCGCACGGCGTTGGTCGATCTCTCGGCGACACGCGAACAGGCGGCAGCGGTGACAGAGCGTTTACGGTTTGCCGAAGCCGAAGTGTCGCAGGCGCAGGAACGTTTTCGCGCTGGTGTCGCTGGCAACAGCGATGTCATTACCGCGTTGTTGTCGCTCAACCAGGCACGCACCATGCGCAACGACGCCTTGGCCGCGTATCAGTCGTCGCGTATTGCACTCGCGCGGGCGACCGGTCAACTGCAACAGATTCGCTGATGTACACACGCTGAAAAGGGCGCAGCGAGTAGCGCCATCGACCTCATAACATTGTTCACTGATTCCGCCGAGACACATCATGGCTACATCCGCAATCGAAACTGAACCGAAGAGTGCCAGCGCGGCCGCTGCCTCTTCACGCCGTAATCCGCTGCCGTTTGTCATCCTGGCGCTGGCGCTGGCGGGCGGCGGGTATTGGGGATACAACCGCTGGCTGTGGAGCAGCTCGCACGAGAGCACTGACAATGCGCAAATTGACGGACGTATCGTTCCGGTCATTGCGCGGGTAGGTGGGTATGTGCGGGTCGTGAATGCCGGCGACAACAAACACGTCGATGCCGCATCGCCGCTGGTCATCATTGACGACAGCGAATACAAAGTGAAGGTCGCACAGGCCGACGCCGATCTGGCGGCCGCGCGTGCAACTTCTGGTGGACGTGGCATCGAAGGACAGGCCGCCGCGCTGGTGCAGACGACGACCAGTCAACGCGCCGTGACCGACGCGCAAGTGATTGCCGCCAAAGCGCAACAGACGCGCGCACAACAGGATCTTGATCGAGCAAAGGACCTCGTGGCGAAGCAGATCGTGAGCCGAGCTTCACTGGACGCCGCGCAGGCCGCATTTGACGCCGCCGTTGCAAACGTGGTCGCAACCGAGCGTCAGGTGAATGCCGCGCAGAGCAGCATCAGCGGCGCGCAGGCCGGTGTTCGTTTGGCCAGTGCGCGTTTGCTGGCGGCCGAAGCGGCGCGCGACAATGCGGCCTTGATGTTGTCCTACACCTCGATTGTTACTCCGGTCACGGGAACCGTCGCGAAGAAACTCGTGGAAGTGGGGCAACTCGTGCAGCCGGGCCAGACGCTGATGTCAGTGGTGTCGGACACGGGATTGTACGTGACCGCGAATTTCAAGGAGACGCAGCTCAATGTGATTCACGTGGGTCAGAAAGTTGAATTCGAAGTTGACGGATATGCGGGCGCGAAGGGCGAGGGCGAAATCGAAAGTATTTCGTCGGCAACGGGTGCACGGTTTGCGCTGTTGCCTCCGGACAACGCCACGGGGAATTTCACGAAAGTTGTGCAGCGTATTCCCGTTCGCATTCGCATCACGAAAGATCTGGGCGCGGACCGACCGTTGCGGCAGGGCATGTCTGTCGTGGCCCACGTTGTTACGAAATAAGCGCGTTTCGCACGCACATACACGCCCGATCCCATCGGGCGCATTCATACAGGTGTCATTGTGGCAACTGCAGTAGCGCCAACGGGCGGCGCACCAATCGGCCTGACTCGCACCGCCGAACATCCCGCGAAGTCGAAAGCGATGTTCGGAAAGGAAGCGCCGGCAACGCCGAAATTTGAGGACCCGTACGCCAATCGATATCTCATCGCCATCGCGGTGACACTGGCGGCGGTGCTCGAGCTGGTGGACACATCGATTGTGAACGTGGCGATTCCACATATGATGGGAACGCTGGGCGCAACGCTTGATGAAATTACCTGGGTGTCCACGTCGTACATCATCGCGAACGTGATTGTCATTCCGATGTCGGGTTGGTTGTCGGCGTATTTCGGACGCCGTCGCTATCTCACCGGCAGTATCGCGATCTTCGTCCTCGCGTCGTTTTTCTGCGGCGCCGCAACGTCACTGTGGGGACTTGTGTTCTGGCGCGTCATTCAGGGACTGGGTGGCGGTGCATTGTTGTCGACCGCGCAATCCACCTTGTTCGAAGCATTCCCACCGGAAGAGCGTGGTGTTGGCCAATCGATTTTTGGTGTGGGTGTGATGGTGGGTCCAACCATCGGACCAACGATTGGCGGTTACATCGTTGATGGCTATAGCTGGCCGTGGATTTTCTACATCAACGTTCCGTTGGGAATTCTGGCGGGGTGGATGGTGTGGAACTACGTGCGCAATGCAGCGCACCAGGTCAAAGCCAAAAAGGTCGATTTCCTCGGCATCGGCCTGCTGACGCTGGCCGTTGGTTCGTTGCAGTGGATGCTTGAACGCGGTGAACGCAACGACTGGTTTGAATCGCGCTTCGTGCTGGCGCTCGCGATCACCAGCGCCGTGTCAACAATTCTGCTGGTGTGGCGCGAGCTGACCATCGACGAACCGATCATCGATTTTCGCATTCTGAATAGCCGTCAACTCGCCCCGGGTGTATTGTTCGTCGCGTTTCTTGGTCTCGCGTTGTACGGCTCCGTATTTGTGTTGCCGGTGTTTCTGCAATCGTTGCACGGTTTCACCGCGTGGCAAACAGGCAAAGTGATTCTGCCAGGCGCACTCGCTTCGGCATTCACCATGGCGATTGTGGGCAAGAATGCGCCCAAACTTGATGCGCGTCCGCTCATTGTGACCGGAGCGTTCCTGTTCCTGTGGTCGATGTACAAGATGTCGGTGCTGACGCTCGACACGGGCACCGAGGATTTGTTCTGGCCGCTCATTCTGCGCGGTGTTGGCATGGGACTCATCTTCGTGCCGCTCACCAGTGCGACTGTAGCGGGTTTGCCCATGAAGGACATGGCGCAGGGCACCGGTATGTTCAACCTGCTGCGCCAGCTGGGTGGATCGATGGGAATTGCCATCATCGCCACTCTGCTGTCGCGTTACAGCAAGGTCGAGAAGGCGGTGCTCACCGAACATGTCGGCGCGTATGAGCCGAGCACGCTCGAGCGCCTGTCGCAGTTGACGCACGGTCTCATGGCGCGCGGATTTGACGCCATCACCGCCAAGCAGCAGGCCATTGCCGTGATTGACCGGCAGATTACAGCGCAGGCCAGCGTTCTGGCCTTCTCCAAGCTGTATCTTGTGAGTGGGTTGCTGCTGGTTGGCGCGCTGCCCTTGTTATTCCTGTGGCGCACCGGGCGCTCTCAGCTGCCCAAGGGTGTCGATCTCCCGCACTGAGGCACTGTGCCAGCGCTGCTCATTGCGGAACGATTAGGTTTTCCCCGGGCGCATTAACACCCGGGGCCGCCCGAAGTCTCCTCAGCGTGCCGAACGCGACGACGCGGCCGACAGCGGTGTATCAGGCACACGTGTCCTATGTATTAGCGGCGCGAAGGCGTTAGCGTGGGGGTTCACCACATCCCGCGATATTAGCGACCCGCGCCACCACCCACAGCTCTCCCTGATGTCTGAACCATCGCGAGCGGATACTCTCGCCCTCATGCAGGCCTGGACCGCCAGTGATTCGCTGCGCAAGCACATGCTCGCCGTCGAATCGGCTATGCGTTTCTATGCCGCCAAATTGGGGCAGGACGTCGAGTCCTGGGGCATCGCTGGCCTCATTCACGATTTTGACTATGAGCGCTATCCGAATGCGGCCTTGTCCCCCGACCAGGAGCATCCCGCCGAAGGCGTGCGATACCTCCGCGCAAACGGCTACTCCGACGAAATCTGCGACGCAGTGATGGGACACGCGCACTATACGGGCATTCCGCGGACGAGCCTCATGGCCAAGGCACTGTTTGCCAGTGATGAGCTCACCGGACTGATCACGGCATCGACGCTGGTCAAACCCAGCAAGAACATCGCCGATGTTGACGTGGCTGGGCTCCGCAAAAAAATGAAGGACAAGGCGTTTGCCCGTGGGGTGAACCGAGACGATGTGATTCAGGGCGCGGAGGCGCTGGACATCCCGCTGGACGAACACATCGCGACGGTGCTGGAGGCGATGCGCGGGGCGGCCGACACTCTGGGACTGGATGGGCGCTTGGCACTGTTTACGCGCCTCGACGCGACAACACAGGCTGCCAAGCTCGAGGAAATGTCGACCATTCCTGATATACAGGTCCTCGTTGGCGATTCTGCTGTAAACCCGACGGCCCCAGTCACAGCACCGGCCGCAACGGGTGGTGCCGATTCAACGCCGGTCTCGCGGGACGCGTAATTCCTGTGACTGTCCAACGTCGCGATAACATGCTGGCCTTTCCGGCGCCACCGTCCGAACCGCCTGAAAGCGGCGAAGAAGGCACGGCACCGGAAGTGGCTGGTGCGCCAGCCGACGCGGTAGTTGTGCCTGACGACGGGACCGAGACGCTGGTTCCCGACATCAGCACGCTGGGAGTCGATGCACAGGCCGAACGTGCGTTGGTGTTAGCGGCGCAGGCGGGCGATGCGTCGGCGTTTGCAGGCCTGGTACGGCGGCATCAGCGGCGGGCGTATGCAGTGGCTCGTGCAGTGGTGTTGTCGCACGATGATGCCGAGGATGCGGTTCAGGAGGGGTTTCTGCACGCGTTTCGTGCGTTGAGCCGCTTCCGGCCCGAGCAGGCGTTTGGTGCGTGGTTGCACCGCATTGTGGCCAATGCTGCGCTGGATATTGCGCGGCGGCGAAAGGTTCGCGATGCGGATCAATTACCAGAGTCACTGGCGTCACCTCATCGTGACCCAGCGGAATCAGAAGAGCTGCGTACTCGATTAGCGAGTGCGCTGGAGACCCTCGGGCCGAGGCAGCGATCGGTGATCGTGTTGCACGATGTTGAGGGATATAAACATGCGGAGATCGGAGCACTGCTCGGCATTCCCGAGGGAACAGCGCGATCCGATTTGCACCATGCCCGGACTCACTTGCGAAAACTTCTGGGCGATTTGCGGAGCGATTCATGAACGGTTCCAACGAAAACAATTCTGCTGTGCAAAGCGCCGGGGACGATCCCGTGCTCACAGCCCTGCTGCGCCACACCTACGCCGCGCCAGCCGATGCCAGCTATTGGGCCGGTTTTGAGCAGCGCGTGATGGCGCAGGTGCAGGATACACAGTTGCTGCAGAGCGCTTACGCTGCGCCCGCCGATGCCACCTACTGGTCAGGCCTCGAGCAGCGCGTACTGGCGCGCGTTCGCGACCAGGCGCCGTGGTGGGCGGTGCTCCCCGAATGGCGCGCGGCCGGCATGATCGCCGCCGCGGCCGCACTTTTCCTGGTGGGAGCAGCCACCGTGCGCGAGCAGCAGCGAGACGCAATCTCGCGGGAGCGCGCCGCCATGGCCGCCGAAGCGCGAGTCTTCGATGCGTCAATCGAGCCGGTCAACCTGGCAATTTCCCCGTCGTCTCGCGGTGCAAACGGCAGATCTTCGACGCCTGAGCGCTACATCGATTTGATCCGTCCGTAACGGTCGCGACGGCACTACCGACAAGCCAGTGAATACCTCTCCCCGCCCCAAATCGGTCGCCCTGATCTTTCTGCTCGGGGCGTTTCTGACCGGAGGTGCCGTCGGATACGCGGCCACAAAAACCTTCGACTCGCCGAAACCGATCCCGCAGTTCACATCCGCGCAGATGCGCACTGAGATCAAGCGCAAGCTGCAGCTGACACCTGAGCAAATCACGCAATTTGACGCTCACTACGATGCGCGTCGGGCGGTGCTCGATTCCCTGCGCACGTTGTATCAGCCGGCGATGGACTCGATCCGCGCCATCTTCCAGCCCAAAATCGATTCCGTGCGCGCCAACAATCAGGAAAACGTCATGCAGATTCTTGACGCTTCACAAAAGGACACTTACTCGAAGATGATCGCAGACGACAAGCACCGCGCGGACAGCACCAAAAAGGCCAACGCCAAATGATCCGAATCCATATCCGGGCGATAGCAGCCGTTGCGGCGGCTGGGGCGGTCCTTGCGACCGCCCCGTTTGTTTCCAGTGCCCAGGTAACCCCGGCCGTTGTGAATCTCGTTGGCGGAAACGGCGACGATGGCGCACGCCCGTTGTCGTTAGCCGAAGCGGTTGAGCTCGCGCAGCGCAATCTGCCTGCCGCCATTCAGGCACGAAATCAAGAGCGGTCCGCTGCCGCCGCCGTGCGCGCTGCGAAAGGCTCGCTCATCCCAACGCTCAGTATTGGCGCGACCACGGGATATTCGGCGGGCACGACCATCAACAACTTCGACGGATCGCTCACGCGCATTGGCGGGAACCCGTACAGCTACGGAAACAGCCTCAGCATGTCGCTGCAGTTGTTTGACGGGGGCAGCCGTTTCAGCGAAATCAAACGCAACGGCTTCGTGGCCGAGGCCGCGAACGTCGCGGTCCTGACGTCGCGCTTCGATGCGGCGCTGCAGGCCAAACAACAATTCTACGCAGCCCTCGCGGCCCGCGAATCGGAAGGCGCGGCGCGCGCTCAGCTCGAACAGGCCGATCAGCAACTCAAGGCATCCATCGCACGGCTAAACGCCGGCGTCATCACGAAGTCCGACTCACTGCGTTCTGTAATTCAGGTTGGGAACGCGCAACTCGCCGTACTGACCGCGCAAAACGACCTGCGGGTTGCGAACGCTGCCCTCACGCGCATCACCGGAGCGACGTCGCTGGTCACTGCGAATCCGACAGACACGTCGTACGTTGCCATGCCGCAAATCACTGAGGCCGAGCTGCTTCGCACCATTCCAGACGCGCCGGCGATTCAGCTCTCCGAAGCCAATCTGTCGATTGCGAGAGCGGCCAAACGCACGCAGCGTGCGGCGTATCTCCCCACGGTCAGCGCAACCTTCGGGTACAATCTCAGCGCCAACAGCAGGCAATTGACCAGCGGAAGTCTCGTGCTGCCGTTTCAAAGCAACCCGAGCCGACAGTCCGTCAACTTCAGCATGTCGTACCCGATATTCAACGGGTTCGCGCGTGAACAAAACGCGGTGAACGCCGATATCGCGGTCAACAACGCCGAAGCCAATTTGCGTGATGCGAGGTTGACGGCTAGCGCCAACCTCAGCACCCAGTTGCGCTCGCTGAACAACGCCAACGCGCGCATTCAGGTGCAACTGCAGTCCATCGCGGCGGCCGATGAAGATCTGCGCGTGATGCAGCAGCGCTACGCACTGGGCGCATCCACTCTGCTCGATCTGCTCACGTCGCAGACGCAGCTCAATCAGGCCCGTCAGGCGCTTATTCAAGCGCGATTCGACGCCCGCGTTGCCAAGGCACAGCTGGAATCTCTCCTGGGTCGCGAGCTGTAAGGTGCACCCTCACCCAACCCCTCCCGGACTGCAGTTTCTGTATTCCGTTATCTCCGCAGGAGAAACTTCGTGGGAATGATGAACAAGCGCGTCCTGCTCGTCCTTGTGACCGCCGCTTCATTCGCGGGCTGCCAGAAGAAGAAAGAAACGGTTCAGCAAATCGGTACCGCCAAGATTGATCGACGGAACATCACGGTTGAGGCCACGGCTACGGGAGCGGTCGAGCCAATCAGCATCGTCGAAGTGAAGTCGAAAGCCGGCGGTCAGATTATTAAAATGCCCGTGGAGACTGGTTCTCAGGTGCGCGCCGGCGATCTGCTCGCGCAAATCGACACACGCGACACGCAGAACGCCGTCGACCAGGCAGACGCCGATGTGCGCACCGCCAAAGCGCAACTCGACGTTGCCGAAGCGAACAAGAAACGTTCTGATGAACTGTTCAAGACGCGCATCATCACGAACAACGAATACGAAGCCGCCACGCTGCAACTGACACAGGCGCAGGCCGGAATCGTTCGCGCGAACACCAATCTTGATCTCGCAAAACAGCGCCTCGAAGACGCACGGGTTGTTGCACCGCTCTCTGGCACGATTATCGAACGGCCGGTCTCCGAAGGCATGGTGATCGCGTCCGCCACCGGCAACTCGGCGAGCGGCGGAACAACACTGCTCAAGATGGCCGACTTGTCACGCGTGCAGATGCGCGTGCTCGTGAACGAAACGGATATCGGCAACATTCGCTCGGGGTTGGCCACTCGCGTCGTGGTCGATGCGTATCCTGAGCGCCCGTTTGCCGGTGTGGTCGAAAAAATTGAACCACAGGCAATCATCCAGCAGAGCGTCACCATGTTCCCGGTGATTGTTTCGCTGCAGAACAACGAGGGGTATCTCAAACCCGGCATGAACGGTGAAGTATCGGTCATGATTGAGCAGAAAATTCAGGTGGTTGCGGTTCCAAACGACGCCGTCAAAACGCTGCGGGAAGCGGCGCAGGCTGCCAAGCTCGTCGGACTCGATCCTGACACCGTGCAGGCGTTTGTGCGCGCGGAGCAAGCGAAGATGGCGGCTGCGGGCCGCGGTGGGAACGGTGGCGCAGACAAGCCAGTTGATGCCGCCACCACGCAGGCTGTTGGTGGCGCCGGTGGGCAGAAAGCTACCGGCGGCAATGTCGGCGGCGGCACCGCAAACGGCGGCGGACGCGGTGGTTCTCGCGGGGCCGGAGCCGATGGCAGCTCACGCGTTGCGTCGAGCGGAGGCACTGCCAGCAGCGGCGAAGGGCGCCGTGGTGGCGGCCGTGGCGGCGCTGGCGGCAGCAGCACTGGCGGTCGCGGCGGTAACGCCGGTGCCGCTGGAATGAGTGGCGCTGGCGCTGGCAAACCGATGTCCAACGCCAGTTCCGGCGGACCGAAAATCACCCCGCGCACCCGTACCGGGTTGGTTTTCGTGGTCAACGCAGCCGGTGGTTACGAACCACGCGTGCTGCGCCTCGGCGCGTCCAACTACGACTACTCCGAAGTTATCTCGGGTGTGGCAGAAGGTGAGACCGTTGCGACGCTGGCTGTCGCGGCATTGCAAGCCAAGCGTGACGCGGCCAACGATCGGATGCGCTCCATGCAGGGCGGCGCAGTTCCGGGCATGAGTGCCGGCGGCGCTGCCGGCGCTCGCGGTGCTGGCGGTGGCGGTGGCGGTGGTGGTGGTGGTGGTGGCGGCGGACGCGGGGGCATTTAGCCATGATGTACGGTGAGACGGTCCGAGTAGCGCTGGCCGCACTGCGCGCCAACAAGCTGCGTTCGGTATTGACGATGTTGGGTATCGTGATTGGCGTTGGTGCCGTCATTACGATGGATGGCATTGGCCGCGGAGCGCAGAAGTCCATTCAGGATCGCATCACTGCGCTTGGCACGACATTGCTGACCGTCACTCCGGGCCAGGTCATGAGCCGCGGTGTAGGGGCGCAGGATGATCGGGCCAAGCTCACCATGACCGATGCCGACGCGCTGGCCGATTACGGCGAAAACATTCGCGCCGTGCAGCCGGAAATGTCTCGCCAGTTTCAGGTGCAGTATCTCGGCAAGAACACCAACACGCAGGTTATTGGCACGTCGGCGAATTATCTCGAGGTGCGCAAATACGAGATGACGGCCGGCCGCATGTTCAGCGCGCAGGAAGATGCGTCCAAACAGCGACTCGTGGTGCTCGGCCCGACGGTCGTGGACAACCTCGGCGTTCAGGATCCGAATTCAATCATCGGTGAACCCATCCGCATTCGCGGGATTCAGTTCACGATCATTGGTGTACTCAAGTCAAAGGGCCAAGCGTCGGCGTTTCAGAATCCGGATGATCAAGTGCTCATTCCGATCACGACGGCGCGCTTTCGCGTGATTGGCAGCGATCGCATTCGCTCTATTTCCATTCTTGCGCCTTCCGAAGAACGCATTCCGCAAACGATGGGCGACATTCAGAAAGTGCTGCGCCGCGAGCACAAAACGCCGCGAGAGAAAGACGATGATTTTTCGATTCGCAATCAGGCAGACTTTCTGAATACGGCGGCGGAAACCAGCGCCGTGTTCAGTTCATTGTTGGCCGGTGTGGCAGCTGTGTCGCTGATTGTCGGTGGCATTGGTATCATGAACATCATGCTGGTCTCGGTGACCGAACGCACGCGCGAAATTGGAGTGCGCAAAGCGCTGGGTGCCACCGCCAAGAATATCCTGTTTCAATTCCTGATCGAAGCCGTGGTGTTGTGCATCCTTGGTGGCTGTATCGGCATTGCGATGGGACTGGGCGGTTCCATTCTGCTCAGCAAGCTGAATAACTGGAACACCGCGATCTCGTCGCAATCCATTCTCATCGCGTTCTGCTTCTCGGCGGTCGTTGGTGTGGTGTTTGGCGTCTGGCCGGCGCGTCGTGCGGCCAAGCTCGACCCCATCATGGCGCTGCGGTACGAATAGCAGCCGCCTGCTGCGCAGGTGGCTGAGCCAAAAGGCTTAAAAGCCGAACGGCCTGCCTGACCGGAATTCAGAAACGGCAGAATTCAGAAACGGCAGAATTCAGAAACGGCAGAATTCAGAAACGGCAGAATTCAGAAACGGCAGAATTCAGAAACGGCAGAATTCAGAAACGGCAAGTTGACAGATAGTGGTATGGAGATCACGGCCGGCGCATTTTGCGTCGGCCGTTTGTGTTGCGCGCCTGGTTCCCGCAGGGACGACCTGCTGAAATTCTCAACTCTGCAGGTTCTGCACTCTGGGCACGCAGCCTGTTCGGCCATTCGACTGTTTTGGCACGCGCGCGCCAGCGCGCGTGCTACATTTCACGGTTTCGTCCCACATCCATGTCTAACGAAACTCCAAGTGAGTCCGATCCGGACTCTTTAAAGCCTCCATCCGCGCAGCCTCCTCACGCTGAAGCGAATGTCGAGTTGCATGCTACTACCGCGATGTTTCCGGCGGCCACACCGCTGCACAGTCTCGCGCATGACGAACATCCGCGCGGCAAACGACTGGCAATTCTGACGCTGACGGCGTTGGGCGTCGTGTACGGCGACATCGGTACGAGTCCGCTGTACTCCATCAAAGAGTGTTTCAGCCCGATGTACCACCTGCAGGCCACGCGCGAGAATGTGTTCGGCGTGCTGTCATTGATTGTGTGGGCGCTCACGCTGGTCGTGACCGTCAAATACATCAGCTTCATCCTGAAAGCGGACAACCGCGGCGAAGGTGGCACGTTTGCGCTGCTCGCGTTGATCTTTCCGAAGCGAGCGCCCGACGGTAAAGGATCGCGCGGAAAAGTTCTGGTGGCTCTGGCACTGTTTGGAACGGCGCTGTTGTACGGCGATGGAATTATTACGCCAGCCATGTCCGTCCTGGGGGCGCTGGAAGGTGTGGAAGTGAAAGCGCCAAACCTTGCGCGCTATATCGTTCCCGCCACCCTCGTTATTCTGACGTCGCTGTTTGCCATCCAGCGTTTCGGCACCGATTTCATGGGCAAGGCGTTCGGTCCGATCATGTTGCTGTGGTTTGCGGTCATCGCAGCGCTTGGCGTCAATGAAATCATTCATTCGCCGTGGATTCTCACGGCCGTGAATCCGATGTACGCGTACACGTTCATGAAGGACAACGGAAAGATTGCGTTTTTCGTGCTTGGTTCCGTCGTACTGGTAATCACTGGCGGCGAAGCGCTGTACGCAGACATGGGGCATTTCGGACGGCGTCCGATTCGGGTTGCGTGGCTCTGGTTCGTATTCCCCGCTCTTCTGCTCAACTACTTCGGACAGGGCGCGTTGCTGGTGCGCAATCCGGCCGCAGTTTCAAATCCTTTTTACCTGCTGGCTCCGGAGTCCCTGGTGATTCCACTGCTGGTGCTCGCGACCATGGCCGCCATCGTTGCGTCGCAAGCGATGATTTCCGGCGCGTTCTCTGTCACGCGGCAGGGCATTCAGCTCGGATATATTCCTCGACTCGAAGTCCGGCATACTTCAAAGACTGAACAGGGGCAGATTTATATCCCCGAGGTAAACGCCTTCATTGCGGTGGGTTGTCTCATCATCGTGGTAGCGTTCAAAGACACCGCACACCTTGGTGCAGCGTACGGTATCGCGGTGACTGGTACCATGTTCATCACCTCAATTCTTTTTTACTACGTCGCACGATTGCGCTTTCGCTGGAGCATGGCCAAAGCACTGGCCCTGTGTGCGTTGTTCATCACGGTTGACGGCGCGTTCCTGGGTGCGAATCTGATCAAGGTCGAACACGGCGGCTGGGTGCCGCTGCTGCTTGGTATTGCTCTGTTTATTCTGATGATGACGTGGAAACGCGGTCGCGCGTTGCTGAATGCGCGTCTCGCCGACGGCACCATGCCTATCGACCTCTTTCTCGACAGCGTGTCCAAATCATCGGTGCATCGCGTCACCGGCACGGCCGTATTCATGACAGGCAACGACAATGGGGTACCACCGGTGTTGCTGCACCATCTGAAACACAACAAGGTGTTGCACGAACGCGTCTTGCTCCTTTCGGTCAAGACTGCCGAAGTTCCCGAGACCAGTGCCAGCGAGCGTGTGCGTGTGATTCCGTTACAGCAGGGGTTCTGGCGGGTCATTGCGACGTACGGCTTCATGCAATCGCCCAACGTTCCGGAGATTCTTGAAGCGGTCGATCAATTGGGCATCCGCTGCAAGCCGATGGATACAAGCTTCTTCATGGGGCGCGAACGGCTCATCCCGACCAAAGGTCGGACGGACGATCCGTTCAAGCTGCCTCGCTGGCGCAAAGTGGTGTTTTCGATCATGGCCCGTAACGCCCGATCGGCCACCGAATTTTTTGGAATTCCGCCCAATCGTGTTGTGGAACTGGGCACCCAGATCGAATTTTGATTTGGAACCAACGGCCCGTGGAAACACCCCGTCATGATTCACTCACAGCCCGAGCCCAGACCAACGCGTGACTGCACTGTTTGACGTAGCCTTTCTCGACGCGGTGTTGCACACAATTCCGGGTGGCGTGTTCGTGTACGACTGCGAAACACGACAAACAGTCTTCGCGACGCGGGCATATTTCGAGTTATTGGGATTTGTCGAGGAGACAGAGCCGTTCAACATGCCGCTGCTGATGCAGGCAGTGGTGCACAACGACGACCGCGCTGCTGTACGCGCGTCCGTCGAACGCGCCGTGTTGTTGCCACGACATCAGCACGCCGAAGTCACCTTCCGCATGAGGTTGCCTGATGGGGCTTGGCGTTGGGTAAACATACGCGGCGCCCCACTCTTCCTGCCGAATGCTTTGCAATCTGACGCACCGGCTCGCTACATCGTAGGCGTGGCCGAGGATGTCACGAAACGTCGACAAGCGGAAGAAGAATTGAAGCAAAGTGCGGACTCGCTGCGCCTCGCGCAGGAACTCGCCAACGTTGGCAGCTACGATCGCAATTTGTTGGATGGAACCGTGCACTGGTCCGAACAGATGTTTCGCATTCACGGTGCCGATCCCGTGCGTGACGATCCAAATGGGATGGGCGATCTGATCGAACGCTTTGTACATCCGGACGATCGCAGCATCTTGCGTCGCGCCATGCGTCAGCTGGCGACTACGGGTCGCACAGGCCCATACGCATATCGCGTGGTGCATGCCGACGGGACGGTGCGTAACGTCGTGGGTCAAGGCGCCATCCTGCGCGATGCCAACGGTTTGCCGCAACGTCGCGTGGGCAGCGTCATCGATGTGACCGCGCGAACGGCAGCCGAAGAAGAACGCGCACTGCTGGAAACCAAAGTGCGCGAAGTGCAAAAACTCGAATCACTGGGTGTGCTGGCCGGTGGCATCGCGCACGATTTCAACAACTTGTTGGTTGGTATTCTTGGCAATGCAAGCGTGTCGCTACTGGACATGCCCGTGAGCTCGCCGGCGCATGCAGCCGTCACGGCCATCGAACGGGCCGCGCGTGACGCCGCGACGCTCACGCGCCAACTCCTCGCGTACGCGGGCAAGGGCCGCTTCCTGCTGGAGCCGCTCGATTTGAGCGTGCTGGTACGCCAACTACGTCCCGTGCTGCAAACCGCACTCGGTGCGCGCGCGAGTCTCGTCAACGAATTGGCAGAGCATTTGCCAGTCGTGCACGCCGATGGTGAACAGTTGCGCCAGGCGGTTGTGAACGTAGTAACCAACGCTGCCGAAGCCATTGGCGATCGCGCTGGCTCGATCAAAGTGTTGACCAGCGAAGAATCGCTGGACGAAACACGACTCCGTCATTGTCTGTCGGGTCACCGCGCGAAGCCCGGCCTGTTTTCGTGCATCACTGTAGAAGATGACGGCGGCGGCATGGACGAAACTACGCTCGCACGCGTGTTCGATCCGTTTTTCTCGACGCGTCTCGCTGGTCGCGGGCTCGGGCTCGCCGCGACGTTAGGCATTGTGCACGGTCACTCTGGTGCGCTGGAAGTGGTGAGTGCGCGTGGACGCGGCACCACAATGCGTTTGTATTTCCCGGCCGCGTACGAGGAAAAGGAACGTTCGCTCGGCACCGCCGGTGCACCTGGTGCGGCCTCGGCGCGGGTACGCGTGCGCGTGCTCGTGGTGGATGATGATGCGCACGTGCGTGCCCTCGCGCATCGCGTGCTTGACCGGTTGCACTACGAAGCGACCGAAGTAGCGGACGGTGTAGAAGCGTTGGATTTCCTGCGCGCCGATCCCACACAGGTTGACGCCGTGTTGTTGGACATGACCATGCCGCGAATGAACGGCGAGGATACGTTGCGCGGTATTCGCGCACTCGCGCCGTGGATGCCCGTGATTCTCATGAGCGGACACGACGAACGTGAAGTCACACCGCGGTTGCTCGAACACGGACTCGGCGGATACCTGCAGAAGCCGTTCACCGTTGACGCGCTCGCCCAAATGTTCGCTCGCGTTGTGGGTCCGCCGGACCGGTCAGTCGCGTAAGCGGCTTCGTCGCTTACGCGACTGACCGGTCCGGAGCCAAACAGCTGAAAAGCCGAATGGCCTGCCCGCACAGCATTCAGAACCCAGGAATACAGCATACAGAAACGGCCGACGCAGTTCGCGTCGGCCGTTTCTGCGTGCTGCGTGCTGCATTCTGAACCCTGAACCCTGAACCCTGAACCCTGAACCCTGAATCCTGAACCCTGAACCCTGAGGCCTGCGGTTGCTGCACTCTGCAGTTGCTGAATTCTCCGGCATGAAGGCCGTTCGGCCTTTCAGCCGTTCGGCCTTTCAGTCGTTCGGCTCACGGAGACTGATCGCTGCACAGCAGCAATCAGTCCCCGTGTCAGTCCCCGTGCGCTGGCACCGGACTGTACGCACGCGCGGCGGGCGATTTTGCGCGTTTGCGATGCGCCAACGAATCCAGGTACGTGTAGATGACCGGCGTGACGTACAGCGTCACAAACTGCGAGAACGCCAGACCACCAACCACCGCGAGACCCAAAGGCTGACGCGATTCCGCACCAGCTCCATGGCCCAGTGCAATTGGCAACGTACCCATCAGTGCCGCCATAGTCGTCATGGTGATAGGTCGGAATCGGACTTTCGCCGCTTCAAGAATTGCTTCCTTCGCCGAAGCACCATCGTTGCGTTCTTTCTCTGTCGCGAAGTCAATCATCATGATCGCGTTCTTCTTGACGAGTCCTATCAGCATGATGATGCCGACAAACGCGTACACGCTGAGATCTTTTTTGAACAGCAACAGCGTGACCAGCGCGCCGACGGCCGCGAACGGCAGACCGGACAGAATCGTGATCGGATGAATAAAGCTTTCGTATAGAATGCCCAGTACCACATAAATCACGAATACGGCGACGCCGAGCAGCATCAGGAGGCCGCTCTGTGCTTGTGCAAACGCCTGCGTGTCGCCCGAGAGCACCGTAGTCACGTCGGCCGGCAACGTCTTGCGCGCTTCGTTGGTGACGGCATCGACCGCAGTACCCAGTGCGACGCCCGGCTTCAGATTGAATGACACCGTGACGGCCGGCAACTGCCCGTTGTGCTGAATGGATTGTGGTCCAACGCCTTTGGAGAACTTCACCATCGAACCGAGTGGAACGAGCGTACCATTGTTGGCGCGCACGTACAGGCGGCTCATGGCATCAATGTCCAGCTGATATTGCGGCATCAGCTCCATGATGACCTGGTACTGATTCGTTTGAGTGAAGATCGTCGACACCTGTCGCGAGCCGTAGGCGTTGTACAACGCGCCTTCAAGCTGCGCCGCCGTAACGCCAAGCGCCGACGCGCGCTCACGGTCGATTTCCACCGAAACGAGCGGGTTGCCAACTTGCAGATCGCTGGAAATGCCTTCGAGCTCCGGCAACTGTCGCATGCGTTGTTCAAGCGTGCGCGCCGATGTGTACAGCAACGCAATGTCCGCACTTTGCAGCGAAATCTGATACGCGCTGTTCGACCGGCGACCGCCGATGGAAATTGGCGGCGGGTTACGGAAGAACACCTGCATGCCCGGCACTTTCGACGCTTTTGCATTCAGCTGTCGCATGACGACATCCACGTGCGGTCGGTTTGCGCGCGGAACCATTCGCACTGTCAAACGTCCGCCATTTCCGCCACCGCCGCCGCCCGGACCACCGCCGACATTCGAAAGCAGGAACTCAACGTTGGGATCGTTTGCAACGATTGCGGCGACTTCGCGCTGCTTCGCAACGAGGCTGTCGAACGAAATGCCTTCACGAGCTTCCGTGGAGGCTTCAAGGCGGCCCGTGTCTTCGGAAGGAATGAAACCCTTGGGGATATACATGAACAACCCGACCGTTGCGAACAGCGTGATGGCGCTGAACACCAGCATCCACGGACGATGCCGCATTACCCAATTGAGTGAGCGCACATACCCGTCTTCCGTTGACTGATAAATCCGTTCGATGGAACGCCAGCGTCCTGCACCGTGATGTCCTTCGTCGCCCTTCAGGAAGCGTGCGCACAACATCGGCGTGAGCGTGAGCGATACAAATCCCGACACCAGGATAGCAACACCGATGGTTACGGCGAACTCCCGGAACAGGCGTCCAACCAATCCCGGCATGAACATGATGGGAATGAACACCGCGACCAGCGACAAGGTCATGGAGAGAATCGTAAAGGAAATTTCCTTCGATCCCTCGAGGGCCGCGTCCATTGGTTTCTTCCCCATTTCCATGTGGCGCACGATGTTCTCGAGCATCACGATGGCGTCGTCAACCACGAATCCGACAGCCAGCACAATGGCCATCATTGACATGTTGTCGAGACTGTAACCCAGCGCCCACATCAAACTGAACGTGCCGACCAGCGAAAACGGGAGCGACAACGATGGAATGATCGTTGCTCGCACATTTCGCAGAAACAGGAAAATCACCAGCACGACCAGTGCGAGCGTCAGTCCAAGCGTGAACTTGACGTCTTGAACCGATTCGCGAATGGAAATCGAACGGTCGTAAATGGTTTCGATGTTGACGCTGGTTGGAATCTGTGGCCGCAACTGTTCAATCAGCGCTTTCACATCTTCCGCCACACGCACCGTGTTGACGCCAGGTTGACGAATGACCGCGAGTGACAGATTGGACCGACCAGTCTTGTCCGCGCCGTACGCCTCGTTGTACACGCGCAGATTCTGCACCGTGTCCAGCACACGACCGAGATCTCCCAGCCGCACTGGAACCTTGTCCCGGTAACCGATCACGAGATTTCGGAATTCCGCGCCTGACTTGAGCTGGCCGGTCGCCTGCACGGTAAATGTGCCGCCCGGACCCATCAGCACGCCGCCCGGCAAATTCGAGTTGCCCGAATTCACTGCAGCCGCCACTTCATCAATTCCAACACCGCGGGACGCCATCGCGCTTGGATCGAGTTGAATGCGCACCGCGTACTTCGCCGATCCGTAAACCTGAACCTGCGCCACACCGGACACGGTCGAGAGGCGCTGCGCCAGAAATGTTTCCGCGTATTCGTTCAAGTCCGTTCGCGACATCTCTTCGGAATTCAACCCCACCATCAACACGGGCGAATTGTTGGAGTTGCCCTTGTTGTACGACGGGGGATTCATGCCCTGCGGCAGCTGCCGGGAGGTCCGTGAAATGGCCGCCTGCACGTCGGCGGCGGCCGATTCGAGATCGCGCTCCAACGTGAATTGCAGCGTGATGTTGGTGCTGCCGGTGGAACTGTTCGACGTCATGTTGTCGATGCCGGCAATCGTCGTGAACGCCTGCTCAAGCGGCGTTGCGACAGACGACGCCATGACCTCGGGACTCGCACCGGGCATACCGGCGTTGACCGAAATAGTCGGATAGTCAATGGTTGGCAAATCGCTCACCGGCAACTGTCGGTATGCGACAACACCAAACACCAGGATCGCCAGCATGACCAACGTCGTCATGACGGGACGTCTGATCCAGATTCCGCTGATATTCATCTTAGTTGCCTCCCCTTCCTCGTCCGCGTCCGGCGCCGTTGCCGCCGCTACTGTCTGTACTCGCACCACCACGCGCACCGGAATCACCGCGCACTGATTGCGATTTGCTCGCATCGCCTGCGCGAGCACCGCGACCGCTCAGCGTACGGATTTCTACCTTCGCGCCATCGTTCAGGCGATTCTGCCCATCGGTGATAATCGTTTCACCACCAACCAATCCACTGTCGATCACGACGATGGCTCCGCTGGTGCGGCCCACTTTGACCTGATGACGCTTGGCCTTGCTCTCGTTGTCCACAACAAATACAAAGGTTCCGGTTTGCGAAGTCACGACCGCCTGCGTGGGAATCGTTACCGCATTGCTGTCGACGGACAGTTCGAGACCGATTCGCACAAACTGTCCGGGCCACAATGCTCCGTCGGCATTCCCCGCTCTCGCCTTGAGTATGACAGTACCGGTGGCCTGATCAATCGCGTTGTCAACAAACGCCAGCTTTGCGTTAATGGGTGCCGACGAATCGCTGGCCGTACCCGAGCGGATCATGACATCAAGCGCCCGGTTGGTTCCGGCCCGCTTGCGCATCTCGGAAAAGTCGCGCTCGGGAATCGCGAAACGCACGAGCACCGGTCGCACTTCGTTGATCGTAACCAACGCTGGTTCGGACGACGCACGCACAAGGTTGCCTGCGCGAATTGACAGAAGCCCGGTGCGACCAGACATCGGCGCTCGAATTACGCTCTGCTCGACCGACAGTTTCGCGGCTTCCACTGCAGCGCGATCGGCCGACACCGTTGATTCAAGCGCCGAGGCGTTGGCCGTGAGCTGATCGATTTGTTCTCGTGTGGCAGCACCGTCTTTCGCGAGCGTTGCGTAACGTGCGAGAATTCCTTGCGCCTGCACCAACTGCACGGAATCACGCGACAAGTTTGACGTCACACGCGCTAATTCTGATTTGAATGGACGCGAATCCACTTCGAACAGTACCTGCCCCTGCGTTACTTCGTCGCCTTCGTTAAAGGCAACACGCGTCAGCATGCCCGACACCTGCGCCTGCACTGCAACCGTGCGCGCCGGCTCAACCTGACCCGGCGCACTCACCACATACGGCAGCGGACCGCGATTGGCTTTCGCGACCGCAACAACCGGCGTGCTGCGCGGCGGCGGAGTGTCCTTCTTGCACGCGGTGGCAACCGAACTAGTTGTCAGCGCCATCACCAGCAGGCGCGATACGAGGAGAGGGCGGCGCACAGGGCGGAGCCCGTTTTTGGTCATGATCATTCAGGAGGGCGAACGTCTAAAACACGGAAGGCGCGCCTGCCGGGGAAACGTCTCTGCTCCCTCAGCAGGTCGCGCCTGGCGTACGCTCGTCCAAACTAACGCGCCATCCACGCGTGGCGTTGGCCAATTTTGGAGCAGTTATGCCCCTGACACACGGCGAATGACCGTCCGGTTAACCGACGGGGTTGCCTTGCGATAGACGATGCGGTTGGTATCCGCACCCGACCGACTCCTGATGATCACCGGCATGTTTTCCAGCTTCATTCCGGGCAGGCTCAACGTTCGAATGCCATCCCCGGTGTTGATCTGAAAACCCCGGGACATCGAATCGGCGCTGTTCCCGGTGGTCACCTGCACCTCGCGATACTTGCCCTGACTGTAAATCCGCAGCGTGACATTGTCGCTGGGCGCCAGTTTGCCCAGCTCGCGAGTGAACCGGTTGACGCGCGCAGCCCCGACCTGCGAATCGTCTGCATCCTCGCGTGAGACACGAACATCCACCCCGTTAATCGCCGCAATCCGATCACCCTCAATGATCCCCGCCTTCTCGGCCGGCCCATTGCTGACCACACCAGAGATGAAGATGCCAAGGGTGTCGCGAACAGTTCCGGTGCTCCCAATTGAGGCGCCAATCGAGGCATGCTTTTCCAATCCATCGAGGCGCCCTTTGGCCGAGACCACCGTCCGTGTGGGGAACAGATCCTCGGGGCGCACGGTCCTGACCTTGAGGGGCGTCGTTTTGGAGCCACTGAGCACCGCCAACTCAACTTCGTCCCCGACTTTCGCCTTCCCGATTTCTCGAATGAGCCGGCGCTGGCCCAAATCGCGCAGCTCGGGATCGTCCGCGTCGGCGGCCGAGATACGCAGGCTCACGCCATTCACAGCGGTGATTCGGTCCCCCTGTTTGATGCCAGCTTTCCCGGCAGGCCCGCCCGTGGTGACGGTCCCAACCAGAACACCGAGCGTATCCAATTGGTTACCACCGCTGGTCGTCGTGATGCCAATCAACGCGCGGTTCGTTTCATCGAACATGTTGAGCAGTCCCTGCGGCAGGCGCGTGAACGTGCCACTGGATTGCAGTTCTTTGGCCATTATTTCGGCGCGCGCGCGGGCCGACGCCCCGGCGTCTTGGGCAGGCACGGTCAGTGAAAGCGAGGTCAGCAGCAGCGCGACACAAGCGCCGGATCCGGCCGACTGGTACTTCTGAATGAACGTTTCCATATATTCTCTCGGTCCAAGGGAGCTGACATTTCGACACGAGAACGCGCGGCCAGGGTTTCCGCGCACGAGTGAATGGCTTCGGAACAACTCAACTATGTGATGCAGGGCCGCAGCGCACCTGTTGCGCAATCCCGACAGCCGCGTTTGCTCAACGGAGACAGAAAGGGCCTTGGGAGGTAAGCTGAAGGCGTTCCAGCGCCACTTTCTGGGTGTTCAAACAATGGGAGTCCATGGCACGCATAATGCACGCCGAGTATTCGGATACAGGTGTTTCAGGTCCAGCGGTCAAGCTGTGAATGTAGTTGAGGTAGCCCCCCGCCTCGTGCAGACTGGCCTTTGCCCATCCGGCGACCAGCACAATGCGCGTGCACCACCCTCCTCCGGATCCATTATGAAGAGCATGGTCAGCAAACTCGCGACCGGGATCGGCTTCAGCGGGCTTTTGGCCGCTGGTGTCGGAGCCCAGTCCATCACGCCAAGCAGCACGACGGCGACGATCAACATCGGCGAAACGATCACCATCAATAAGACAATCACGCTTGGCGCGGTCGGCGCCACGAATGTTGATGTGTTCTTCCTGGCCGATAACACCGGTAGCATGGGTAGCGTCGTGTCGAACGCCCAGGCGGGTGCGACGGCCGTCATGAATAACTTCGGCGCTGGTTTCCAATTTGGCGCCGGGCGCTATTTAGGCGATCCAATTGAGGGAGTCACACCAGCTACGGCCTACGCGCAGCTGCAGGGGCTGACATCGAACAAAGCGCTGGTGCAAACGGCCATCAACTCCTGGTTCGCGTCCGGCGGCGGAGATACCCCAGAGGGCAACTTCTATGCGTTGGCTCAGGTCGCCAACACCGCTACGTGGCGCGTCGGCGCCCAGCGGGTGCTCGTGTGGCTGGGTGACGCGACGGCACACACAGAAACCACCACGCAAGCGCAGGCAATCGCCGCACTGGCAGCGAAAGGCATCAAAGTCGTGGCGTTCAACAGCGGTACTGTCGGCAACGGCATCGACGGTTGCTATCCAAGCCCATCCACGGGTTGCGTCCCGGGCCAGGCGACTTCCGTTGTCAATGCGGTTGGCGGTTCACTGACCCACAACCTCACGTCGCTGTCCAACGCAGCGTTCGTTGCCGCGGTTAACGCCCAGATTTCAGCCGCGACTTCCAACATCAACCTCGACTTCTTCAGCACCCTGCTCAACCCAGGATTGTCGGTGAGCTTCCGTTGCACGGACGCCCTCGGCTGCACGAATGTCGCCGCTGGCGCCTCACGCACGTTTGCAGTCGACATCACCGGCGTCGCCGCTGGCGTTTACGCCTTCGACGTTGGCGCCCGCGGCGTCGACGCTCTCGAAAACGACCTCATCACGGTGCGCGGCGATACTGTGGTTCCCGAGCCGGCTTCAATGGCTCTGGTCGGCGCTGGCCTGCTGGTCGTCGCCGGCTTCGCTCGTCGCCGTCGTCGCTAGTAAATTCCCGGGCGGAAGTTCGCCCCGAGTAACAAAGCGGGCAGCTCTTCCGGGAGCTGCCCTCTTTCGTTTCCCGAACAGAGTCGTCACCCACGGGTATTCTTGTGTGCCCGTCGACGCCCCTCACCGCCGATCTACTCCACATGCATAGCCTCTCTCGAATCGGACTACAATTAAGCGTAGTAGCGGCCATGTCTTTCGGCGGCTCGGTTGCAGCGCAACCGGCGGCGAAGCCGCAGGCAGCGGCTACTGCAACAGCTGCGCAGGAGTTCTACTTCAACTATCGGCTGGCCTTGAACAAGGCGACCTCGATGGAAGACTTGAAGCCGTGGATGGCGCAAAAGGGTTATCAGAGCGCCACGAGCACGACCAAAGAAAGCCAGGCGATGTTGTTCAAGGCCATGAAGGTCATCAACACCGCCATTGGTAACGTCGCAGTCACCGATCGCGTGGCCGCTGCGGACACAGTTGTCTTGCGGTTGAGAGGAGTTGACGCACGGGACCAGCAGTCTATGCTGGGAGCCGCAATTATTGTGCGCGAGGTTGGTGGGTGGCGCCTGGGACGCGAAGACTGGCGCTCGGCGCGCTGATGCCGAGGCCCAGCGCAATGCTGGGCCTCGAGTCACACGGTTGTTGCTTACCCCACCACAATGTTGAGCAGACGCTTCGGCACGTAAATCACCTTCTTCACGTCGCCGACCACGAACTTCGCGATGTTGGGTTCCAACATCGCCGCAGCCAGCACCGTCTCTTGCGTTGCGTCGGCGGCAACCCGCACCTGACCGCGCATTTTCCCGTTCACCTGCACGGTGATATCAACTTCGTTGTCGATGAGTTGCGCCGCATCGAACATGGGCCAGCCGCCATCGAACACGCTGCCGGTGTTCCCGAGATGCGCCCAGCATTCTTCGGCCAGATGTGGCGCAAAGGCGGCGGCCAATTGCACCAGCGGCAACACCTCGTCGCGATGACCAACACGTTCGCCACGACGCACCACGTTGATGTATTCCATCATCGCCGCGATGGCCGTGTTGTACGACAGTGAAGCGCAGTCTTCACCCACCTTCCTGATGGTGCGATGCAACTTGCGAATCACTTCGGGATCGGAGGCGCCATCAGTGCGCGCATCACGCACTGATCCCCACAGGCGATCAAGAAAACGACGCACACCGCTGATGCCCTGATCGCGGAAATCGCCGCCTTCCTCGTACGGCCCGAGAAACATGAGATACATACGGAACGCATCGGCGCCCCACTGTTCCATGTATTCGTCGGGATTGATCACGTTGCCTTTCGACTTCGACATCTTCGCACCGTCGCGAATGATCAACCCGTGCGCGCGAAATTTCGTGAACGGTTCGTCGAAGTCGATGTGACCGCCATCCTTCAACACCATCGTCACAAAGCGTGAATACAACAGGTGCAAGACCGCGTGTTCGTTACCACCGATGTAGGAATCAACCGGTAACCATTTCGCCGTGCGATTCTTTTCGAATGCCACCTGATCGTTTTGTGCGTTCGGATACCGCAGGAAATACCACGCGCTGTCGAGGAACGTATCCGAAACGTCGGTTTCGCGACGGCCCATCGCACCGCAGGTCGGGCACGGCACTCGGTACCATTCTTCGTGGCGCGCCAATGGCGACACTCCCGAATCATCGGGCTTGAAGTCTGGTATAAACGGTAACTCCACGGGCAACTCTTTTTCCGGCACCGGCACTGGACCACACGCGTCGCAATAGATGATGGGGATTGGCGGTCCCCAATAGCGTTGCCGAGAGATGCACCAGTCGTGCAAGCGATAGTTGATGACCGGTTTGGCGTGGCCCTGTTCCGCCAGCCAATCAGTTGCCTGAATTTTTGCATCGGCCACACTCAGGCCGTCAAAGCGCCCTGAATTGACGAGACGCGTGTTGTCGGAGTCGGTAAAGGCGTGATCGACAATTGGCGAGTTCCCGTCATCATCAACGCCCGCCACCACGCGCACAATCGGCAACGAGAACACCCCTGCGAATTCGAAGTCGCGTTGGTCGTGACCAGGCACCGCCATAATTGCGCCGGTGCCGTACTCCATCAGCACGTAGTCGGCAATCCACACCGGAATTGGCGCCCCCGTTGCGGGGTTCGTTGCGTGTGCACCGGTGAACACACCGGTCTTGTCCTGCACACTTTTGCGCGTGATGATGTCCTGCTTTTGCGCACGGTCCTGATACGCGATGACGTCGCCGCGTTGTGCGTCTGTGGTAATTGAGTCAACCATCGGATGTTCGGGCGCGAGCACCAGATACGTCGCCCCGTAAATCGTATCCGCTCGGGTCGTGAACACGCGCACCTGTTCGCTCGCCCCTTGAATATCAAACGTCAACTCGGCGCCTTCCGAGCGACCAATCCAGTTGCGCTGTGCCTGCTTTGTGGTTGGCGACCAATCGAGCCAATCCAGATTGCGCAACAACCGGTCGCAGTACGAACTGATGCGGAAGAACCACTGCTCGAGAAAACGTTGCTCCACCGCCGTGCCGCAGCGTTCGCACAAACCGTTTTCGACCTGCTCATTGGCGAGCACAGTTTTGTCGGTCGGACACCAGTTCACGGCCGCCGCTTTCTTGTACGCGAGTCCCTGCTTGTACAATTGCAAAAACACCCACTGCGTCCAGCGATAATACTCGGGCCGACTGGTATCAACGCGCGAGCGCCAATCAATCATCAAACCGGCGCGTTCAATCTGGCGCTGGAAGTTCGCGATGTTGCGCGGCGTCATCTCCATCGGATGCGCGCCCTTCTTGAGCGCGTAATTCTCGGAGTGAATGCCGAACGCGTCGTAACCAAATGGCTGAAAGACGTTCTTGCCCAACAAGCGATGATACCGCGCCGAAATGTCGCTGCCGGTAAACGCAAACAAATTGCCAACGTGCAGCCCTTCGGCCGACGGATACGGGAACATCATGAGGGCGTAGAACGGATCAGTGGCTCCGTCCATATCGACTTCGTTTGTTCCGCGCTCGCTCCACAACGCCTGCCATTTCTTTTCAATGGCGAGCGGTTCGTAGGGAGTTGGGATTGGGGCAGACGGATTCGTTGATGATGCGTCGTTCGACATGTCGCTTCGCAGTGCGGGCCAGAATTCAGAGGTAGCGGTTGAATCTAGGCCCAGCACACGCATGCTTCTACGCCGGAGCGTCGGTTAGTGCGCGACTTTGCACTTTTCTGCCCCACTGGCAATACATCGCTTATTTGGGTCGCTCGCTGGCCTTGAACAAGAACGCACTTTTCACCAGGCGCGGGCCCTGTTCATCGCAGACGGCATACGAACTGCCTTCGTATGCGCAGGCGCCGGCAAAACGTCCATCCTTCGTGAGCGCGTAGAAATTCAAATCGAATCGCGGTCGGCCGTTGTCGTCCAACAGGCGTTTTTCGCTCAGTGCGATGACACGTTCCATGACCTTCATCATCGCGGCTTCGGGCGCCATGCCCTGCCGCATGAACTCGACGCCCAGCATCGCGCCGCAGGCCATGATGTTCGACTCGCCGCGCCCCGTGCTGCCGCAGGCGCCGACGGTGTTGTCGCAGTACTGCCCTGCTCCGATAATTGGCGAGTCACCCACTCGTCCGGGAATTTTCCAGGACATCCCGCTGGTTGTCGTGATTGATGCGATGTCGCCCGAAGCGGTGACGGCGTTCATGTTGATGGTGCCGGTCGTGAACTTGATCTTCGCGTCACCCGTGCGATCCAGCCAGGCGTCGCCCTTGTTGAGATTGGCCTTCCAGCGCAGCCAGTCCTGCCGGCTCTTTTCCGTGAGCAGATTCTCCTCCTCGAATCCCATTTCCAGCGCGAAGCGCTTGGCGCCCTCACCAACGAGCATGATGTGGTCGGTGTAGTCCATGACCGCCTTGGCAACCAGCGACGGCGTCTTGATGCCTTCCAGGCAACCCACGGCCCCCGCGCGCTTGGTCGGCCCATGCATACACGACGCGTCCAGCTGCACGACGCCATCGGCGTTTGGCAGCCCGCCGTACCCGACCGACTGGTCGTTGGGGTCCAGTTCCTGGATTTTGACGCCCTCGATCGCCGCGTCCAGCGGGTCGTCGCCCTTCGTGATCATGTCGTACGCGACTTTCACCCCGCGAACGCCGTTCGCAGACGAGACGATCAGCGGACGGCCGCGAAAAGCGGTGCTCGCGGACCCACTCGCTCCGTGCTCCAGCGCCTCGAACTCTTGTGCCGAGAGGATGCGCGGGAGGAAGCCGGCGGCGGCGAGGGCGGTGGTGCGTTCGAGGAAGGATCGGCGGGAGAACGACATGTTTGCGGCTCCGGGTGAGGATCGGCCAACAAGCAGGGCGCGCCGCCCCACCTGCGTTTTTGTTCTGAAATTGCGTGTTGGAAAGTGCGCTGCGCGACTGATCAAATCAAAGAAAAAGTGATTGGCCCAGCCCGCACCGCCCAGCCAATCCGCGGGGGCCTGTCCGAGAAGTCCGTGAAAGTCCGTAAAGTCCAGAGGCAGTTAGTCGGTTGCGGCGCGCCGGATGCAAGACGCACGGTCGTTACCCGGTAACCGCAGCAGGAGCAGAGTTCAGGATTCAGGGTTCAGGGTTCAGAGTGCAAGAGGCCAGAGTGCACCGAGTTGAAGGGGTGAGAGTGCGCCGAAACTGAACTTGCAATCCTCGGCGGTCGAGCGAGCCAGCTCGGCGTGTCCTGTGTAGAATCCATGTGCCACCGTACGCCACAAGGTCGTCATACGACTGGCACTCCCTCCTTCCACCACGGGACCGTGTCACGCGATCGGCCTCTGCCGCCCGCGTCCGTTCCGCCCGCCTCGCCCAACTCATGACATCACCGGCCGATATCGCCGACGCCTTGCGCGCTACTTCGTTTCTCGACGGGTTTCTTGAATCACACCTGTGGAAACTCTCGCGGCACATGACGCCGCTCGAACTCACCCCCGACTGTCTGCTGTTTCAGGAAGGGCAACCGCGCGAACGCTTCGCCATTCTCGTGTCTGGCGCGGTCGCCATCGAAAAGGAGAGCGAGGGCAAATCCACACGCCTGGTGACGTTTGGTGCGGGGGACGCCGTCGGCGAAGGCCTGCTGTTGGACGAATCCGCCCATGGTACGACCGCGCGCGCGATTATGCCCGGCACCGCACTCGTGATGACGCGCACGCAACTCGATGACCTGACCAAGGAATCACCGCAGTTGTACGCCGCGCTGGTTGCGCGCGCCGCCCGTTCCATCTCCGAGCGGCTCCGGCGCGCCGACGCAACACTCGTGGGTCGCGGACGTACCCTCGGCTTTGGCGGACATCGCACGCGCCGCGAGCACGATTTGCTGGGCGACAAGGAAGTCCCGTACGAAGCGTTGTACGGTGTGCAGACGTTGCGTGCGCTCGAAAATTTTCCCATTAGCGGTGAGCCGCTGCGCGAATTTCCAGAGCTCATCGAAGCAATGGCCGCCGTCAAGGAAGCGGCGACGATGGCGAATCTCGAACTCAAACTGATCGACGACGAGCGTGCCGATGTGATACTGCGGGCCGCCCGTGAAATACGCGCCGGGCGACATCACGAACATTTTTTGGTCGACATGATTCAGGGAGGTGCGGGTACCTCGACAAACATGAACGCCAACGAGGTCATCGCGAATCGCGCGCTGGAGCTGCTCAATCATCCACGCGGAGATTACGCGAAACTCTCACCAAACAGTCACGTGAATCTGAGCCAGTCCACGAATGATGTGTACCCAACGGCCGTTCGACTTGCTCTGCACATCAGCATCGAGGGATTTCGCAAAGAACTCCGCCTGCTCTGTGACGCATTCGCACTCAAGGGAAAGGAGTTCGCGCCGATGCTCAAGATGGGGCGGACTCAAATGCAGGACGCGGTTCCGATGACACTGGGACAGGAGTTCATGGCGTTCGCACACACACTCGGAGAGGACGTGGATCGTTTGGGGGAAGCGCAGTTGCTCATTCGTGAGATCAATCTGGGCGCGACCGCCATCGGCACGGGCCTCAATGCGCCAATCGGTTACGCAGAACTCGCGCGCAAGCACCTGTCGGATATTGTCGGGGTAGCCCTGATCACCGCTCCCGATCTCGTGGAAGCCACGAGTGATACCGGCGCGTTTGTGCAGCTGTCCGGCGTGATGAAGCGCACGGCCGTCAAACTCTCCAAGATTTGCAACGATCTACGCTTGTTGTCGTCGGGGCCGCGCGCGGGCTTCGGAGAAATCAATTTGCCTCCGATGCAGCCGGGTTCGTCCATCATGCCGGGCAAGGTTAATCCCGTTATTCCGGAAGTGGTCAACCAGGTGTGCTTCGATGTCATCGGGGGTGATGTCACCGTAACGATGGCGGCCGAAGCCGGACAGCTGCAACTGAACGCGTTTGAACCGGTGATTGCGTACCGGTTGCTGCGCGGCATCGACACCATGCGAAATGCGTGTCTGGTGCTGCGTGAACGTTGTGTGAACGGCATCACGGCAAACGTCGAACGGATGCGCTATTTCGTGGAGCATTCGATCGGAATTGTCACGGCATTGGTACCCGTTATCGGGTATGAAGCAGCCACCGACGTCGCAAAAACGGCACTCGACAGCGGTCGAGGTGTGTTCGACATCGTGCTGGAGCGCGGTCTTTTGACGCGTGCGCAACTCGACGACATTCTTAATCCTGCGGCCATGACTGCGCCGCGTACTGTGACCTGAGGTTTCATGTTCTACTCCGCGTGTTCTCGTGCACTTCTGATTGCCACATTTGCCTTCTCCCTTGCCGCCTGTGGCGGTGCGGATGGCGGTGGGACAACCATTCCACCGGGACCCGCGGCGAACGTTGGGATTTCGAGTTCGGCATTTACGTTCGTTGCCATCGGCGCATCGCAGGCGGTGTCCGCCTCGGTGACCGATGCTTCGGGCAAAACACTCAGCGGCGCGTCCATCACGTGGGTGAGTGACGATGCGTCCGTGGCCGATGTACAAGCGAGCGGCACTACCGCAACCATTGTAGCGCGCAAGATCGGAGCGACGACCATCCGTGCGACTTCGGGCGGCGCGTCGGCGACAATCAGCATCATTGTGCTCGGCGTGAAGTCAGTCTCCGTTTCCAGTCCCACTCTGACACTGCGCGCGGGCAATCAAGAAACTATCGTCGCAACCGTCTCGACCGATCAAGGGGTCTCACGTTCGGTCAACTGGTCGAGCAGCAACAACGCCGTGGCGTCGGTCAGTGCACAGGGCGTGATCACCGGCGTAGCGCAGGGCACCGTCACGATCACTGCAGCCGCTGTCGCGGACGCTGGCATGACCGCATCAGCGCAAGTCATCGTGTTGCCGGCCCGAGGTGTGGCGATTGTCCCCACAGCAGTCTCCCTCGGCACTGGAACAACCAAACAACTCGCGGCTGATGTTGTGCTCGATGCCGGGGTTCCGACAACAGTCACCTGGTCCACGAGCGCTTCTTCCATCGCTACTGTTTCGCAACAGGGCCTGGTCACCGGTGTCGCGCTCGGTGTTGCTACCATAACGGCGACGTCCACCGCCGATAATGCATTGCAAGGCACGTCGACTGTTACGGTGGCACCAATTGTGCGACAGCTCGCGATCACCCCTCCATCCAGTACTGCGCTGTACCTTGGCCAGGCGGCAACGCTTGTGGCCGTTGTGACGGCCGACGCAGGAGTGTCGCAAGCCGTGGCCTGGTCCACCAGTAACGCCGCCATCGCTACCGTGAATGCAAGCGGTGCCGTGACCGCAGTGTCAGTCGGCGGCGTAAACATCACCGCCACTTCGTTGGTGGACAGCTCGAAGTCGGCCACCGTCGCGTTGACCACGTTTTCGCGTCCCGTCAGCCTCACGCTCTCCGCCCCAGCGCTCACCGTCACAGCCGGTAATTCGGCAACACTCGTCGCAACTGTTACGGCCGATCCCGGAGTGTCAACCGCGGTGTCCTGGAACAGCAATGCCCCAGCGGTTGCAACTGTGAACAACGGTGTAGTGACGGGCGTGACCAACGGCGCAGCTGTCGTTACCGCAACGTCAGTGGCCGATCCAACCAAAAGCGTTTCGCTGACGGTCAGTGTCGGCGCACGTCTGGCCAATTCGTGGACGACGACCGGTTTGGCCGGGCCGATGATCGAAAACATGGTGTCCACGTATGTGGCAAGCGCCAACAACGTGTTTGCAGTCAACTCCCGCGGCGATGTGTTCCGCTACAATGGCACAAACTGGAGCAGGTCGGCGCAGGGCTCGACGTTTGGTACGACGCTGCTCGCCGTGCACGGCAGCAGCGCGAACAATGTGATCGCAGTTGGCACCGGTGGAAAAATTCTGTCGTGGAACGGTACGACCTGGCAGGCCGCGTCATCAAACACCAACGCCGATTTGCGTGACGTGTGGGTGGAAAGCGCCACGAGCGCGTTCGCAGTTGGCAATAGCGGTGTCGCCGTGCGACTCACTGGCACCACGTGGACAACCACGTCCACGTCGGTCCCGACCGAAAGCCTGAACGCAGTGTGGGCGGCTGGAGGCGGACTTTGGTTTGCGGTGGGCACCAATGGCACATTGCTCCGCTTCACCAACGGCACGTGGAGCAGGTCGACTTCACCCACGGCCGTCAATTTGCGTGATGTGTTCGGCAACGCGAACAACGATGTCTACGCCGTTGGCGAAGTGGGCACAGTGGTGTGGTTCAACGGCGGCGCCTGGTCCATCATCTCGTCCAATTTTGTCAGCAGCGATCTCTATTCGGTCAGCGGTACAACGGTCGGTGGTGGCGCCCGCATTTTTATCGGGGGCGATCGGGTTTCCCTGCTGCTCGTGAACGGCGTACTCGACGCAATCCCCAGCGAGCCGCCGTATAGCGTTCAGTTTCTCAGCATGTCGGCGGATGCCGCCGGAACGCTGTGGATGGGCGGCGAGCGCGGCGTGATGTTGCGCTATTCGGGCACGTCGTGGGAAACCATGAACATCGCACCCGACCTGATTGACGTGTGGTCAACGGGTGTGAACAACAGTTGGGCGGTTGGAGAGTTCGGATTTATTTATCGCTTCAATGGCATGAGCTGGTCCCGTCAGAATTCACCCACGTTAATCCGTCTGAACACGGTGTGGGGGACCAGCAGCGCCGTCGCGTTTGCCGGTGGCGATGCGGGAACCTTGCTGCGCTACGACGGCGCGAACTGGACGGCGATGTCGTCGCCCACCCGTTCCGATATCCTGAGTATGTGGGGCAGCAGTCCGACCAACGTGTACGCCACGACCTACGACGGCGAAGTGCTGCGCTACAACGGCACCACGTGGTCAGTCGTCACCACGCAAACGAGCCCGCTGTACTCCATCTTCGGATCGAGCGCTTCGGACGTGTACGCGGCGGGCGATGCCGGTACTATGCTACGCTATAACGGCACGACGTGGTCACCCATCTCCACGGGGTCAACCGCGCTTTTGGCCGGTGTTTGGAGCAGCGCCCCCAACAATGTGTTTGCGGTTGGTGTGCAGACCAGCGCTGCAGCGAGCCTCCGCTATATCACTTCCTGGACGCCGTTCAGCGTCGGTATCACCGCCGAACTCACGTCGGTGTGGGGCCCAACGGCATCCGATCTGTACGTCTCGGGCGCGTCCGGCACCATTCTTCGCTATGACGGTTTGACATGGCAAGTGATGCCCACCGGCACGACGGAGTACCTGTGGTCCGTCTCAGGCGATCCCGCGGGCCTGGGCGGAGGTTTCGCTGTGGGCTTCAACTCGACACTCGTGACGGGCCTCGGACCCGCTGCCGTGGGCGCAGCGCGCGCGGCGGCGTCATTCCGCAGCGCAACGTCACTTGAACCCAGCCGCGCTGCGTTGCAGTCGCGCACTGTGGTGCGTTCATTGCCGCAAGGCGCGGCGCGGCGCTCGGTTACGCTTTCCCACTCGGCCAGGATTCGTGCGTCAGCGAGGCAGGTCAAGCGCTAAACCGCCGACTTCTCCAAAGCGAAGCGCGCCGAGCAATCACTTGCTCGGCACGCTTTTGGTACGGGGGTGGCGGCTCCGCCTCAGCCAGGCGGACTGAGCTTGGGGATGAGAGTCAGAGGATTGGGGTCAGAGTCGTCATTTTGACCGAGCCTCAATTTGGTACTGGGGTTGGTACTGGGGTCAGAGTCGTCATTTTGACCGAGCGTCAATTCGGTACTGGGGTCAGAGTCGTCATTTTGACCGATCTTTCCCAAGCTGAAATTGGTACTGGGGTCAGAGTCGTCATTTTGACCGATCTTTCCCAAGCTGAAATTGGTACCGGGGTCAGAGTCGTCATTTTGACCGATATTTCCGAAGCTGAACCCACTCCGCGGTCGAATTTGGTGCTGGGGTCAGGGTTGCCGCCACTCCGACTTCGTACTGGGGTCAGAGTCGTCGCCACCCTCCGACTGACCAGCTCATCCTGAGGTCAGAGCGGTCGCTACCGTCCGACTGACCGACTATTCCCGCCAGAACCCCGCCATTGTTGGACCCATCGCATCGATGGTCTCACGCGCATGGAACCGATCGGTTCCGTTGTACAAAAACGAGAATGCAATGATCTCGCCGTTCTCCGCCGTGACGTAACCCGCGAGCCCGATCGCGGCATTCGTCGTTCCGGTTTTCGCGTGCAAATTGCCCTGCGCGGGCGTCGATTTCATGCGATGTCGCAGCAACTCCGATTCACCAGCGACTGGCAACGACGCATGAAACGCGCTCGACCACGGCGCAGTGTTCGCGTGCGACAACAGCTGCACCATCGCACGTGGTGTCACACGATCAAGCACCGACAAGCCACTACCATCTGTCGCGATAACGGCGCCGGGCTGAACCCCCACCTGCTGCACCAGAAACTGTTGCAGCGTTGAATCGGCGGTTTGCGCCGAGCCTACGATGCTGCGCTCCGGTCCGCGCGCGGCATCACGCCACAACATTTCCGCGTAATGATTGATGCTCTCGCGATTCATCAGCGAAACGAGGCGCGAAAGCGGTGGCGACGGCATGGACGACACAATCGTGGCCTGCGGCGTGGTCAACCCAACACGAATATTTCCGCCAACCGTGATGCCCTTTGCTTCGAGCGCCGCGCGGTACGCACCAGCCGTAAATGTGACGGGGTCTCCCACCACCAACTGATAGCGACGCTGCCCTGCGCGGGAGCCAATGGTGCCGGACACAATCACCCGGTCATTGCTGACGCGACGCGACGACACACGCACACCAGTTCCGGCAACGGTGCGCACGGTATTGGTGACCGTCATTCCGCGCGTTGCAGGCTCGAGTGCCACGGTCGCCGCGTTACCCGCGCCACCAGGCGTTATGGAAATGACAACAATGTTTTCGTTCAGCGACAGCGCGGAAAACGGAGCCGCATACGCCGAACCCGCGTAACGCGATAACCAACCTTCCGGAATATTCCGCGATTCAAATGCCGACGCATCAGCAATCAAATCACCCGTCACTTTGGTCACACCGGCGCTGCTGGTGAGGGCGGCAAGCATATCCATCGGACCGCTAGGGCCACCGCGCACGAACCGCTGCGAAAGCGCGGGATCACCATCGCCCCGAATAATCAGGTTGCCATGGACGACCCCATCCTTGTCCATCAACCCGTCGCGCAACACGTCAGTACTGAATGTGTGTTCGGCGCCCAGTTTATCGAGTGCGAGTGCGGTCGTGAACAGCTTCATGGTCGACGCCGGCACATACGGCTTGTCGGCATTTACAGCAAACAGCGTGTCACCGCGACTGAGCGAAATCACCATCGCTCCCCACGAACCGCTGCGTGTGCGACTGCCCAGTATCGCGCCAAGATCGGCGGAGAGCGCCACAATGCCACGCGGAGTGGTGTAGCGCAGTGCCGGTTTCGCCGGCGTCGGTTTCTTCGCCGGTGTTGCACTCTTTCGCGCGGGTCGCCGCGTTTCGGTCTTCTGCGGTGCCAACGCGTAAATCGCCGGCACGGGGTGTATCGTGGGCGCCAACGCGGTGGCACCAACCAGCAACAAGGCCCGAACCGATAGCGACGATGGTGGCATCAGATGCGGCAGGAGAAAGAATCACTTCGCATACGCGACAGGGGGCATACGCGACAGGACGCATACGCGACATATGAGAAGGTACACGCCGACAGCGAATCTCCCGAATGTATTGCGTTACACCTTCAATACAAACCCGCGTTTCTCGGCGATCAGCAACAACACGTACCACAGTGCAACGAACGTGAGTGCGAATGCCAAGGACGCGTTGATGGGAGACAGCCAACTGGCGTAGACGTTGTTGTACACCACAGCCTGTAATGGAGTCTCGGTTCCGTTGACGTTGATCATGATCATCGAACCCATCATGCGCGCCATCATGCCCGACCCCAGGAAGGCGAGCATCGGATTGAGACCGTACACCACGAAGGGGCGCGTCCATGCGCGAATCCCTTGCACGTCAATGATCCACAGGCACGTGGCCAACACAACCGCTGCCATGCCGCCGCAGAAGAGCACGTAAGAACTCGTCCACAGTGACTTGTTGATGGGGAAGAACCAATTCCACACCAGCCCGAGCATCATCGTGATTGCACCGACCGAGAAGAGCGCGGAAAGTCGCGTGTTGAGTTCAATATCGCGTCGGCCAATCCAGCGGCCCGCAAACGTACCAAGGATGACGGTGCCGATGGCAGGAACGGTTGAGAGCAGCCCTTCGGGATCCCATGTCTTGCTGCCGCTCCACAGGTGATTCACTGTCAGCACCGTGCGGTCAAGCCACGCGCTGAGCAGCTGATCAGGTTTGTCCAGCACAAAACGTCCCGGAATACCAGTGTCAGGAACCGGGACCAACGTCATCAGCGCCCAGTATCCGAATAACAGCGCCGCCAGAATGACGAATTGCGATTTGAGCGACGAGCGCAGCGTGAGGAGTGCGCCTCCCAGATACGCGAGTCCAATGCGCTGCAACACGCCCAAGATGCGCAGGTGCTCGACTCGATATACCGTTCGATCGAGGAACGACGGATCCGGCACATCGGGAATTGCGGTGTACGTGAAGAACGGGAACCAGGACAGCAGCAATCCAAAAAGAAAAATCAATGCGCCACGTTTGAGGACCTGGCGAAGAATCGCGCCTTCGTCGTCACCGCGCGCGCGACGCCCCGTTAATGAAATTGATGTGGTAATGCCAACGATGAACAGGAAGAAGGGAAAGATGAGATCAGTTGGCGTCCAGCCATGCCACGGAGCGTGTTCCAACGGTGGGTAAATCGCACTCCACGTTCCGGGATTGTTCACGAGCAACATGCCGGCCACGGTCGCACCACGAAAGACGTCCAGCGCCACCAGTCGTTCACCTCGTGCCGTCATGCGCCCTTCTCCTCTTTGACGCCTTTCAGGATCCAACCATCAACGCCGCAGGTGAGCGTGTATTCACGCGTGATGGCAGACTTCCCGTCGAATTCGCCCGTGACATAGTGACCGCCTAATCGAATGATCTCCAATGTCGTGCCAACCTTCTTGTCGCTGCGCTTCACGATCAGCATCACGGGCCATGGCCCGATAGTCGTGAGCTTGTCGCGCAACTTTGCCTTGGACGCTTCCGATCCCGCGTAGTAATACGTTGGCCCGAACTCCGCGACCAGCGCCTTCATGTCGGTGTCGGACAACGCTGAATCCGTTCCGGCGGCAATAAGAAAACGTCTGGGCAACGGCACGGCAACTTTTACAAAGTGACGAAGTGCCAACTCCATCGGGAGTTTTCCCGCGAGCGGCGTGCAAGCGCCATGTGACGGCGCGGGCGGCGCCACCGCCGCCTTGCCTGCAGGCGGCTTCGCGGGCGGCTGTTGCAGCGTGGCCTGATTGCCCAGCGCGTGCTTGGGTTGCGTTGACGCCTGGGCGGGTGCGGCAGCCAGATAAGCGATGGCCAGAGCCAGCGTCACCACCGCGACCGGCGATCGATGCACCGCGGGGGACGACAGAAAGGCGGAACGAAGGTTGGACATCAAGGTAGAGTTAGATGGAGGGTACGTTGAGGCCAAGTCTACTGGCGCCCGGACGGCCCGCTGCGATAATAGAGCCACTGGCGTTTGAGAAAGCGAATCGACGCAGGGCACCGTCATTATGCCGCGCCGCGAACGCCAAGCTCTCGGGTCTGCAACGTGTTACGGAGGGTCGAACACAATGGATGAAGTAAACAGAGTTCCACGCGAGGGAATTGCCGCTGGGCTAATCGGGGCGACCGCGGTGGCCGCATGGTTTTTTATCCTCGATCTGTACCAGGGCAAGTTACTGGCGACACCCGTCATGCTGGGTACGTCGTTGGGGTCCATGTTTCTCAGCGGAGACACTCCCGGGCAGGCCGCCGCCTTTCTGGGCTACACCCTGTTTCACTACGCTGCGTTTGTCGCAGCCGGGATCGGGTTTGCCTGGGTGGTGAATGGAGCGGAGAAGGTGCCGTCGGTGGCGATCGGTCTCTTGGGCTTGCTCGCACTCTTTGAGGTGTGGTGGGTGGGAGGCACGTACCTGCTGTCGCGTGGGTTCGGCGATTTAACCTGGTTGCAGGTTTTTCTCGCCAATATCATTGGCGCGGCTACGATGGCCTTTTATCTGTGGCGACAACACCCTAGGTTAGCTACAAGGGTAGACGCGGTCCTGGCTGGAGCACGGGAGTAGTTCTGTCGACAGCCGGTACATTTCGCGAAAAAGAAGCCGCCACAAAAATGGCGGCTTCTTTTTTTTTCAGTGCGATTTCGTTGGGAATTGAAACGTAGATGTGAACTGCCCGGCACAAACCTGGGTCCAGCTCCCCGCCAAACTCATCTCATACCACCGGCGCCGCCACCGACCCCACCTGCGCACTGCCCGCATCGTCCGCGTCCCGCTGCTGCCACTTGAAGAACACCACACTCATCACGCCATAAAAAAACAACGCACCCGGAATCCACATGATGAGCCCTCCGTACTGCTGATCCTGCATCGGCGACATGCCCCAAATGCGCGGCGCAATTGCATACGCGGGATACAACAGATCTTCTGCCATCGAGACAAAGATCGCAATGATGCCCATCGGAACCGTAAGCAGAAAACAGTACATCATTTGCGCAGGGTAGGACGCGCGTGGCAATTCTGGCAATTGCGATGTGAGTGGCCACCACATGAAGACGGAAGCGGCCAGAAACATGAGGTGCTGCAGAATGTGAATGGCATGATTGGCGATTGCCAGATTGTACAGCGGCGGCAAATGCCAGACAGCCAGCACGCCGTTGAAAATCAGAAAACATCCGGCGGTGCTCGTCATCACTTTCGCCACCCGAAAGACCGATGCATTTCTGAGCAGCGGCCGCAACATCCATCCTGGTGTACCGAGTATCAGCAGCGGCGGTACGATTAACGTCAGCACCAGGTGCTGAATCATGTGCGCGCTGAACAGATAGAAGTCGCTCAGGTCGTGCAGCGGCCCGTTCAGCGTCAGAAAAATGATTGCGAGCCCTACGAAGAATGCGGCCCGTTGCCCTGACGTTGGCGTCACAATGCCTGGCGCAATCTTTTGACCGGTTTGATTCGCAACGCTGTCCAGCAGCGAAGGTCCCCGCTGTGCGCGCCACAAATAGGCGCCGCCGAGGGATATCAATCCGATAACCGTACTGAGATGAACCGTGAATCCGGTCGCAGTCAGATTCGCGGCGGGGTGAAGCAGGAGCATCGACTTCTCGAATGGTTGTTTCGGCGGCCCGCACAGTCACCGCGACAATGCCGACGTTTCTAAGCTAACCAATCACAGGGCTCATACGAATCGGGGGCCGCGCAGTCAAATTGACGGCGCGGCCCCCAAGCAAACTCCGGCCAGAATGACCGCTCCGACGTCGTGATGAGACCGCCTAACTAAGCGCGCCCAGCTTGATGCTGAGTTTTGCAAACAGGAACATCAGTCCGATCAACGTGAGGCCGGCCAACAGCAATGGTCCGGTGAACAGCGTGCGAAACAATTTGTGGTCGTACTTGAGGTGCATATAGTACGCTGCCACAATCGCAAACTTCACCGTGCTCATGATCAGCATGCTGGGTACATACACCCACGACTTCGACCACGCCGGGATGTAGTACGCCGAAACTTCAACGGCCGTGATAAACGTCAGAATGAGCGCGACCTTCCAATACGTGCTCCAGCCCGGATGTTCGTCGTGGTGCGCCGCGTCGTGACCGCCCGGCGCTGGTGCGCCGCCGTGTGCTGCGTGTGCGTCATGGTTCGCCATCGTCAACCTATTCGATGAGGTAGATAAGCGTGAAGATCACGATCCAGACAACGTCGACGAAATGCCAGTACAGCGCAGAAATGTCAACGGCCGTCGCGTCAGCTGGCGTGAGACCACGCTTGTAGTCGATCGCGAGCAATGTGAACAACCAGATCACGCCGGCGGTAACGTGCGCGCCGTGAAAACCCGTCAGCGTGAAGAACGTCGAACCAAACAGGTTGGTGCGAATGGTCAGCCCCTCGTGAATGAAGGACGTGAATTCGTACGCCTGACAACCCAGGAACGTGATGCCGAGCAGACACGTCGCCCACAACCAGAGCTTGGACGAACCCAGCATTTTGTCCCACGTGCCCACGCGCGTCTTGTAGCGTTCTTGCACGGCGGACAGTGCGAGCACCATTGCCAGTGAAGACATCAGCAGCACGAACGTCGAAAATGACGTGACCGGAATGTTCAGAATGGGATTGAACACATGGCCGGAAGCGTCAGTAAACGCGGTATGCGGATACGGTCCGAGCGGGCTCTTGTTCTTGTAGATCAGGTACGTTGAGATCAACGAAGCAAACAGCATGCATTCGGAACCGATGAAGGTCCAAATGGCCACTTTACGATTGTCGAGGCCGAGCGAAGTGTAACCGTGCCCGACGCCCGAGTTCTCGAGCTTCGTTGCCGGAATCGTAGGTGCAGTCATTCTAGTGTGCGTCCTCAAGCGGAGTGGTCAACCACTTGTAAAGCGATCCAACCCAGAACGCTGTACCGGTGAGCATGACGGCGATGGCCAGAGTCACGCTTGTTTCCATGAAGAACAACCCGCAGAACATCAGCACGATGCCGGCCGCGCAATACAACGGCCAAATGGTCGGATTCGGCATGATGATGTGCAATTCTTTCGTCGTCGGAACGCGAATGCCGACTTCTTCTTCCGTCGTGGTTTCATGAACGAGCTGTTGCCCTTCCTTCATGTTCCACAGCGGATAGCGCGACTTCACCAGTGGAATTTCAGCGAAGTTGTATTCAGGCGGCGGTGAAGGCATGGCCCATTCGAGTGTGGCCGCGCCCCAGGGATTGCTGCTCGCGATTTTTCCCCGGTGCCAGCTCTTGATGAGGTTCCAGCCACCAATCGCGGAGCCAATCATGATGATGTATGTGCCGTACGTGGACATCGCATTGAACAAGTCCCAGCCCTGGCCGGCATCGTAGCTGTAGATACGACGCGGCATGCCGTACAACCCGCTCATGTGCATCGGGAAGAACGTGAGGTTCATGCCAACTACCGAAATCCAGAAGTGCCAGTTGCCCAGCTTCTCGCTCATGAAACGGCCAGTGATCTTCGGAAAGTAGTAATAGATGCCGGCAAAGAGACCCATGATGGATCCACCGAACAACACATAGTGGAAATGCGCGACCACAAAGTACGTGTCGGTCTGCTGCAAGTCTGCCGGTGGTGATGAGTGCATGACACCCGAGATACCACCGCACGTGAACAGTGCGACCAATGCAATGGCGAACTTCATCGCAACGGTGAAGCGCAAGTTGCCGCCCCACATCGTCGCCATCCAGTTGAAAATCTTGACGCCAGTTGGAATGGCGATGAGCATCGTCGTGAGCGAGAAGATCGCATCAGCAATCGGGCCCATACCCACCGAGAACATATGGTGAGCCCACACACCGAAACCGAGGAAGCCGATGAGGATACCCGAGTACACCATGACCGGATACCCAAACAGCGGCTTGCGCGAAAACGTTGGCAATACTTCCGACACAAGTCCGAACGCGGGCAGAATGAGGATGTACACTTCAGGATGCCCGAACACCCAGAACAAGTGTTGCCACAACAACGGATCAGCACCCTTGGCAACTGTGTAGAAGTTCGTGCCGAAGAAGCGATCGAACTGCAGGAACACGAGTGCGACGGTGATGACCGGGAACGCCAGCGCCACCAGGAACTGCACGACGAACGACATCCACGTGAAGATCGGCATGCGCATCATCGTCATGCCGGGCGCGCGCAGATTAATGATCGTCGTAATGAAGTTGAACGCCGCTGCGAGTGACGAGATACCAAGGATCTGCAGACCCAACACCCAGAAATCCATGTTGTGTTGCGGCGAATACGCTTTCGTGCTGAGCGGCGCGTAACCAAACCAACCGCCGTCCGGCGCCATCCCAAAAAAGATTGGCGCCGTGATCAGCAGGCCGCCAAACAGAAAAATCCAATAACTGAACGCGTTCAGGCGCGGAAACGCGACGTCTCGCGCGCCAATCTGCAGCGGAATGAGAAAGTTGAAAAACGCCGCGGACATTGGCATGACCGCGAGGAAGATCATCGTCGTTCCATGCATCGTGAACAGCTGATTGTACATCTCGGCCGTAACCAACTTGCCGTTCGGTCCAATGAGCTGGGTACGAAGTACGGCGGCTTCAAGTCCGCCGAGGACGAAGAAAATCAGCGCGGATACAAGGTAGAGCTTACCGATCCGCTTGTGATCGACCGTCGTGAGCCAGCTCCAGATACCATTCTCTTCCTGGTACTGGGTGGCTGCGCCGGCGTGATGGTGTGCTGCGACTGAGGTGGCCATCGCTAAGAAGTCTGGGATCGGTTACTTGAGAACCTGCAGATACGCCACGATGTCGGCGATTTGCACATCGGTATACATGCCCATCAGGCTGGTCTTTCCGGTGGTGACGTCCATTTGGGCTTTGCCAAACGGCGTCATCTTGCTGCCCGGCTTCATGTGACCCGAGTTCTTGATCCAGCGCGCCAAATGTTTGGCGTCGTTGGGGTACAATCCAGCGCCGATCGTGTGCCGACTGGCGATGTGCGTCAGGTTCGGAGCAATCGGGCTCATGCCAGGGACGATCTTCGTGCTGAACTGATGGCATGCCATGCAGAGGGCGGCCGAATTCTTGCCACGCGTGGCGTCACCGTTCGCCAGCAGCGCCTCGTCAAACTCGTTGCCTTCCGGAATTGGCGTCTTGGGAATCGTATAGCCGAACTTGGCTTCGATCTGATCCGCCGGGAACATCCAGACTGGTGGACGCTCGGCCACAACCGGGATCATCGTCGCCTTGGCGCTGTCTGGTTTCGCTGCCGCCTGAGCTGATGGCGCCGGAACCGCTCCTCCCGCCGCCGGGGCTGGTGGAACCACGGGAGCCGCAGCACCCGTGAACGCAACTTCCGATTCCTGGTTCTTGCGCCAGGCCTCGAATTCGTCAGGCTTCACGGTGTACACGCGGAACTTCATGTTCGCGTGTGACGGCCCGCAAAACTCGGCGCAGGCACCGTTCCACGCCGACGACGGCAGCGTGTCACTGGGTGTGAACCACATGTAATTCGTGCGATTCGAGATGAGATCGCGCTTGCCACCCATCGCTGGAATCCAGAACGAGTGCAACACGTCGACTGTCTTGAGCTGGAAACTCACCGTGCGCCCAACCGGGAGATACAGCTCGTTCGCCGTCACGATGTTGTATTGCGGATAGCGGAATTCCCACCACCATTGGTGGCCAATGGCCTCCACTTGCAGTGCGTCTGCCGGGGCCTTGGCCTGCGTGCGAAAAATCGTCCGCACGGTCGGAATGGCCACGATGATCAGCACGAGCGCGGGAATAATCGTCCACGTGATTTCCAGCGTGGTGCTGCCGTGGACTGGTTTCGGCTGCGGCGAATCAGGGCGTCGCCGAAATTTGACGATCACGTAAAAGAGGGCGACTTCGACTCCGATAAACACAATCGTGCCCAGGAACAACAGCTTGTCCCACAACGCGTCGATAGACGTGTTGTATTCGGTGTTGTGACTGAACGTCGTGTTCGGATAGACCGTGCTGCAAGCAGCTAGTCCGAGAGCTAAAGCGCCCAGCAGCGCGACTGTAACGACGCGTCGCGGGCGGAACATGCCAACCATGCCGGTTCCTCAAGAGTGAACTGCTGCCGGAGCCGCGCATTTGCACGCGACCTGAACAGCAGTAGATGAGACAGCCGAGCGAAGGTAATCGCCCGTTTCGATCGCTCGCAAGGAAACTGCAAAATCAGTTGGATCTTTTCGCAAACTGTCAAGAAATGCCGACACTTTTTCGTAGCAAATTGCCTTATGTCAGAGAAATCCCGACAGCGCTATTGCGGGAACGGCTTCCAGTCGTCCTCTGAATGGCAGCTCGCCCAAAATGCAGCACCTGATCCCGATGACCCAGATTCGCTCAATTCCAGTCCTTTTCGGTGCTCTCGCTTTCGCCGCCTGCTCTATGGGCGAGAGCGACCGAGCCAGCGCCAGCGGCAGCACGACTTCGGCCGTTTCTCAGTTCTCCAGTGCCCGCAAAGACGGAAGCGAGGGCACTTTTGGCATTGGAGTGGGTGCGACCCCCGGCAAACCGGGCTTCGAGGGCGTCATGCGTGGGCTGCAGCTCGCTGTCGAGCGCCTGAATGCGGACGCAGCTGGCGCGGTGCGGTTTGCCCTGATTACGCCCGCCGCAGCTACCAGCGCGGTTCAGATTGCCCAGCAACTGCGCGACGACCCCACTGTGATTGCCGTCGTAGGCCACCCAGAAAGCGGCAGCAGCCTGGAGACGATTCCCGTCTACTCGGACTCCGAACACGGCGGCGCCAACGCCGTGGTCGCGATTTCCCCGACCGCGTCGTCACCCAGCCTGAGCGGAATCAGCCAGTGGTTCTTTCGCGTCGCCCCGAGCGACAACGAAACGGCACGCCTCGTGGCCCGTTACGTCGCCGACACCCTGGGCGCCGAAACCGTCGCGATCGTATACCGCAACGACCCGTACGGTCGCGATTGGTCGGCGCGGTTTGCCGAAACGTACGCCACCAAAAATCGCGCCGTACTCGCGCGCCTTCCTTACCTCACGGGCATCACGGAGTGGAAGGCGTACGCGTTGCAACTCAAGAAGCTCGCGCCGCAAGTGTTGTTGTTTCCGGGCGATGCCGATGACGCAACCGCGATGTTGCGCGAACTCAAGGCCAACGATGTGCACCTCACTTTTATTGGCGGCGATGGCACCGAAGGGCTAACACGCGCTCACGAATTTCCCGATGCCAAATACGCGGCATTTTTTCTTCCGGAACGTGCGACCTCGGCTGAAGGAAAACGTTTCGTGAACAGCTATCGCACCCGTTTCAACGAAGCACCCGACATGTTCTCGGCATTGTCGTATGACGCGGCGCTTGCCATTGGTCGCACGGTACTTGCTGGCGCTCACACTCGCCCAGCACTGCGCGACAATCTGGAGCGCATTACAGGCGCCAACGCCATCGATGGCGCTGGCGGCAAGATTGCGTTCAACGCGCAACATGATATCACGGACCGAACGATTGTGATCGGGACCGTTGGAATCGGAAATACACCGACATCAACCAAAACCAGCGTGCCGATCGCGGCGGGTGCGAAATGACCTTTCGGCTACGCACGATCAACGCCCGCTTGATGTCTGGCTTCGGAACGTCGTTCGTTCTGTTGGTCGTCGCTGGACTGGTGGGCTGGTGGGGTTTCTCGAACATGAGCGGTCGCACCAGCGATACGATTGACAAACTGATGAGGCGCTCGGAATGGACCGAACGCACCATTACAACAGTGATGCGGGAGCTGGTCGCCGGGCTGCGCTATTTGAATACACGCTCGACGGTCGACGCCAACCGCTACCAGTTGTTGGTGTCCGAGGCCGACTCCCTGCGGAGACTGGCTATTTTGCAAGGCAACTTGCGCCCGACTGAACGAAAGGTGCTGGAATCGGTTGGGCAGATACAATCGGCGATGGAAGTGCGGGTCGCCATGACGCACGCGTATCAAATCGTGGGACGTGAAGACGACGCCCAGCGCATCGTGTCGCTTACCACGAAAGATATTGACGCGGTCGAGAAACAATTGGGCATGTTGAGAGTCGCGGCCCGCGAAGGCAAGGACGTCGAACTCAAATCGATGGATGAGGCGCTCTTCACCAGCGAGATCGCTTTTGGTGCCGTGGTGTTGCTGGCGATCGCGACGGCATTCTTTTTTGCACAGAATACGTCAAGAGCCGTAACGGAACCGCTGGATTTTCTGCGCAACGAAATGAACGCCATTGGTTCGGGTGACTTACGCCTGCCCGATAATGCAAAACGAACGTCACGCGAGTTTGCGGAAGAATACGCGGACCTTCACAACGCCATGCAGCAAGCTCGGGAACGTTTGCGTGCGTTGCTCACCAACGTGCAGGAAGAAGCGGACCAGGTCACGCTTGCGGCCGGTGAGTTGTCGTCGTCCGCATCGGCGGCAGCGGCATCATCGCAACACGTCACGACCGCTGTGATGGATATTTCGCACGGCGCAAGCTTGCAGTTGGATGCGCTGAACGCAGCGAGCGATGCCGTTCACAAACTGGCGGAGGCGGGCGCAACAATCGGCGAGGCCGCTGAGGAGACCGACAGTGCCGGACGCGATATCCGCGGCACCGCCAACACGACGCGTGAGCAGGTGCAACGCGCTCTCGACACGTTGCTGGGCGCGCGGGAAGCGGTGATGGAGTCCACCAGGGAAATGTCCGCGCTCAAAGACGCGACGGCGGTGGTCGATGATTTCGTGCAGGTCATTTCTGAAATCGCGACCCAAACAAACTTGCTCGCACTCAACGCGGCCATCGAAGCCGCGCGCGCGGGCAGCGCGGGCCGTGGTTTTGCAGTCGTCGCACAGGAGGTGCGCGCACTGGCCGAGCAGAGTGCAAACGCCGCCAACGAAGTGACCGACAACGTGAAGCGCATTCGGGCGCGTATCGCCAGCGCGTCCAACTCCGTTTCCTCAGGCGCGATGCACTTGAAGGATGTACACGGTGTTGCCGCAGGTGTGTCCGAAGCCCTGACGCGCATTGAAGATGTGGTGACGCGCGTTGAAGGCAGTTCCTCGCGGGTGTCATTGGCAGTCAGTGCGAACCACTCATCACTCACGGCCGTGCAGCGCTCGCTTACGAGCGCCCGTGATACCGCTGAGGGTCACGCTGCGGCGGCCGAGGAAGTGGCGGCCAGTACCGAGGAAACATCAGCGTCCGCCGAAGAAGTGTCGGCAACTGCGGAAATGCTGCAAACGGCTTCGGTGCGGTTGCGTGGGCTGATTGGAGAGTTCAGGACGTAAGTCGTCAGTTTCGCGCTGGGGTTCGGCGAACGGTGGGATTGGAGTAGGTGCGCGCGCGTGTGCGCAGCGGTCGGACGCGGCCTACGGACTACTTTCGCGAGGTCGGTCGCGGCGCGCCGCCTGCGGCGCGACCGACCAAGTCGCCGCGCGACGCCTGAAATTTCGCTGTTAAGAAGCAGCGACCTCAGAAATGACAACACCACGCTCGGCCAACATCTCGAAATACTGCTCGGGCGGAATGCATTCGTCGGTGGTGTGCACGCCTGGCGCAATCGCCCGCGTTGCCTGCAACTGACCGGTAATGGACAGCGTGTATCCCGTGGTGCGCATCATTGCCGTGATGCCGTGCGCTGCGTCGTACTTGTCGACCAGCTGCCACGCGCGCGATGACTTCTGCCCGCCACGGGTTCCCGTGACAACGACGCGCAGAGCGACAAGGTCGGGACTGGCGGGTTTGCGCAATTTGTCGCCGGCGACCTTCACGAACACGTCGCGCGGCACAACTGACTGTCCTTTCACTTCGACGGGATCTTTTGACAGCAAGCCCAGTTGACGAACACCCGCCATGATCGCCGCGTGGCCCGGATATCGCAGCGTTTTGTATTCCATCACGGGAATCTGGTTCGCGTAGCGATACACCATGGTCGACAAACCACCGGCCGTGTGAAACGCCTCAAGTTGTCCGGTTGGCTCGGGAAACATCACCGGCACAATTTCGGTCAGCGCATCTACTTCGGTTGGTTGGCCATCACGAATCACCAACGATGGCGTGGTGTAGTAGTCCACGACGCCTTCAATGGAATACACAATCTGATAGTTGAGTGGTGGCTCGGGATGTTGCGGCAATCCGCCCACGAACATGCGTACACTTTCCACTTTGTCGAACTGGTTGATGCCGTGCTGGGCGATGATGTTCACCATGCCCGGTGCGAGGCCGGTGTCCGGTACAACACTTATTCCTTTCGCTCGCGCATCACCGTTCAGCTCTTTTTGCTTCAACACAATTTCGGTGTTGCCACCAAGATCCGTGAAGTGTACGCCCGCCTGCACGGCCAATTGCGCGAGCCGCAAGTTGAAATAGTACGGAATCGCACTCTGCACAGCATCACACTGCGCCATCACGCTCAACACCGCCGCTTCGTCGCGCACATCGAGCACGGTTGGCACCAGGCGCTGGCTCGCGAGCGCCTCGTGTGATTTCAGAAACGGTGCGAGCGCATCCACCTTCACATCGGCGAGAATGACCCGCTCGACAGCCGGGTTGTTGAGTAGATCGAACGCACAGGCCGAACCCTGCAATCCAGCACCCAAGACGAGCATGCGCATGAAAGTTTCTCTCTATTTGAAAGGGGTCGCGCGTGTTACAGCCGCACGCGATTTCGGCCGTCCGCCTTCGCGCGATACAGCGCTGCGTCAGCACGAGCGAACAGATCTTCGACGCTCTCGATACGAGCCGCGGGAAACGTCGCCATTCCAACGCTGGTGGTCAGGTGCAATCCCGGCTGATCGGCCCGCCCAGAAAAGTTGTGCGATTCGATGGCCGCACGAATTCGCTCGGCAAACGTCTCGGCGCCGGCAACGTCTGTCTCGGGCAACAGCACCAGAAATTCTTCGCCGCCGTACCGCGCCACCATGTCGGTCGTGCGGATCGTCACCGTCAGCAGCGCCGCGACATCGCGCAGCACATCATCACCGACCAGATGGCCGAACGTGTCGTTGATGCGTTTGAAGTGATCCAGATCGATCATCAACAAGGCCATCGACGAATCGTAGCGCAGCGCGCGCTCCATCTCGGCCGTGATACGTTCGGTCAACGCCCGACGATTCAACAATTGCGTCAGCGCATCGGTTTGCGCGAGCTGCTCAAGGCGCGCGTTGTCCGCCATCGTGCTTTCGACCATTTGCGCCCGCTGAATAACCGCGACCGCCGCGTTGATGACGTCCTGCGCGAATTCCATGTCCTTCTGGCCCAGTGGCTCCTGGTCCCGCGTGCGCCGGACGAGAAATACTCCGTACGCGCCACGATCAACGCTAAACGGCAGCGCAATCACCGAGCGAATCGCAACTTCGATGCCTTCAATGCCCCAGACGGCCCGCACGCCTTCGTACAGCGGATGCGTGTCGATATCTTCGACCAGAATAGGTTGGCCGGTCTCGAACGCCGCTTTCAGTTCCGGATAGCGGTCAAGTTGCACGCTCAGCTGGTTCAACTTGGGATTTTCATACGCGGCCACCACCGTCGCGATCTTGTCGCCCGGCCGCGCCAATACCACCGAGCAATGCGAAACCCCAAGTGCGCGCGCGGCGCGACTCACAAGCAGGTGATACAGCTCCGAGACCGAGAGGTCGCCGGTAACCTCGTGCAGAATGTCGACCAACGTGCGACGACTGTCCGACTCGGCCTGCGCGCGCTGCAACGCTTCTTCTGTGCGCACGAGTGCTTGTCGCGTGCCACGCAACACGGCGCCAGCCCGCAACTGCGCTTGCACACGCGCGAGCAATTCTTTTGGCCGGAACGGTTTGCGAATGAAATCGGAAGCCCCTAATCCAAATGCGCGCACGGACGCCTCTTCCGGCGGCAGGGATGACAACATCAACACCGGCAAATCGCGCCAGCGTTCTTCGCCCTTGATACGCTCCAACAATTGACACCCGTCGGCGTCGGGCATCAGGATGTCCATCAACAACAAATCGGGCGTGCGTGCGTCAAGCTGTTCCATCGCCGACGCGCCACCGGTCGCTCGGGCTACTTCATACCCGTTATCGCGCAGCAACCATGACACGGATTCGAGAATTGCGGGATCGTCGTCCGCAATCAGAATGCGCGCTGTGGCCATGGGTTTCAGGTGGAGTACGGAGGAACGTCAGCAATGAGCTGCATGAGCCCAGGCCATTCGATGTTCCCACCACTCAACACCAACACCGTTGGTCCGACTGGTTTGAACAATCCTTCCATAAGCGCGGCCAGCGTGATCGCGCCACTGGGTTCGGCCACGAGTTTCATTCGGTCAAGCAGAAATCGCATCGCGCATCGGATGGGCGCGTCAGGCACCTGCACGATTTCGTCTACCCGCGCCGACAGATGCGCGTAATTTGCATCGCCAATGCGCACTCCCAACAATCCATCGGGCAGTCCGGCGTTTTGTTCGAGCGTTACTGGACCACCCGCCGCGCGCGCGCGCGAAAGTTTTGGGGTGCCCGCCGGTTCAACAGCAACAACGCGCACTCCCGGCACACGCAGCTTGAGCGCGGACGCCACGCCCGACGAAAGACCACCACCGCCCACCTGCACGACAACCGTGCCAATGGATGGCAGATCGTCGGCAATTTCCATCGCAAGCGTGCCCTGCCCTGCTATGATCACAGGCGAATCGTACGGCGGCACCACAACTGCTCCGGTTTCAGCCGCAATCTTGTCACCCGCGGCCAGGCGTTCGGGCGTCGTCGTACCCGCCAGCACCACACGACCGCCGTACCGCTCAACACCAGCGCGTTTGGCGGGGCTGACCGTGGTTGGCATCACCGCCGTACACGGAACTCCAAACATGCGGGCCGCATAGGCCACCGCCTGCGCATGATTGCCCGACGACGGCGCAATCACACCGTGTGCACGCAGGGCAGGATTCATGCCCGCGAGAAACGTGAAGGCGCCCCGAAACTTGAATGCGCCCGTGCGTTGCAACATTTCCGGCTTCACCCAAATGCCGTCGGGAAACTGTTCGCTCAATGCATCCACCGGCAACAACGGCGTGCGGACGGCAATGCCATCCAACACGCGTTGTGCTGCCTGCAAATCCTGCAGCGTCACCAAGCCGGAGTGACTCAGCGTGTCAGTCATTCAGGTCCAGTTCACCATCACCGGCCGGCTCGTCCATCAGATCTTCACTGGAGGTCGCGCCTGGGTCTTCATCCCCAATGTGCTTGTCTTCCGGAATGACGCGAGCCACTGCGGAGACTTCGTCTTTGTCGTCGAGCGCCACGAGTTTCACGCCCTGCGTCGCACGACCCGCCACGCGAATGTCACTGACCTTGCAGCGAATCGCGACACCCTGACGCGTCATCAGCATCAACTCGTCTTCGGGCACGACTTCCAGCAGTGAAATCACATCGCCGGTGCGGTCGGTGCGATTGAGCGTGAGGATGCCTTTGCCACCGCGCTTCTGAACGCGGTATTCCTCGATGTCCGAGCACTTGCCCAGCCCTTTCTGCGTCACTACCAGCAACGTCGCGGCGCGCTTGATCACCACCATACCCACCACTTCGTCGCTGGGCCGTAGCTCGATGCCCTTTACGCCCGTGGTATCGCGACCCATCTCGCGCACATCGCTCTCGTGGAAACGCACCGAAAGTCCGTGCTTCGTGGCGAGTACGACGTCGTTGCTGCCCGACGTGACCTGCACGTCGATCAGCAAATCGTCGTCTTCCACCTTGATGGCTTTGATACCGGTCACGCGCGGGTTCGAATACTGCGACAACGCCGTCTTTTTGACCGTGCCGTTCTTGGTGCAGAACAGCAGGAATTCCGAATCCGAGAACTCACGCACCGGCACGACTGTGCGAATACGCGTATCCGGAGTGACGTTGATCAGGTTGACGATCGGTTTGCCGCGTGTGTTGCGACCGGCCTGCGGCAACTCGTGCACCTTGAGCCAGTAGCAACGTCCGTCATCGGTAAAGATGAGGATGTACGTGTGCGTGCTGACCACGTAGAAGCGTTCGAGAAAATCGCCGTCCTTGAGATCGGCGCTCTGCTTGCCACGCCCACCACGTGTCTGCCGGTTGTACAGCGACAAGGCGGTGCGTTTGATGTAGCCGTTGTGCGAAATGGTGACGACCATTTCTTCTTCGGCGATGAGATCCTCGATGGAAAATTCACCGTCATCGCTGACGATTTCCGTGCGGCGCGCATCGCCGTACGTGTCGGACATCTTTTCCAGATGTCCACGAATGATGTTCGAGCGACGATCGCGCGATGACAGGATGTCGCGTAGATCGCCAATCATCGCGCGTACTTCCGCCAACTCTTCTTCCAGCTTTTCGCGCTCCAAACCGGTCAGCTTGGCGAGACGCAAGTTGAGAATCGCTTCGGCCTGAATATCGGAGAGCGCAAAACGCGCCTGCAACTGCGCGTTGGCTGTTGGTGTATCGGCGGCCGCGCGAATGAGCGCGATGACTTCGTCGATGTTGTCGACGGCAATCTTGAGACCTTCAAGAATGTGCTCACGTTCCAGCGCCTTCCTGAGATCGAACTCGGTACCGCGCAGCAACACTTCATGCCGGTGCGTGAGATAGTGCTCGAGACACTGCTTGAGTGTGAGCACCTTGGGCACCAGCTGGCGCGTGTTGATGTCCGGCACGAGTGCCAGGCAGTTCACACCAAACGTGCTCTGCATGGCCGTGTGTTTGTACAGTTGATTGAGCACCACACGCGGAATCGCATCACGTTTGAGCTCGATCACCACGCGCATGCCTTCACGGCTGGACTCGTCGCGCAAATCGGAAATGCCTTCCAACTTCTTGTCGCGCACGAGCGACGCGATATCGATGACCAGCTTGGATTTGTTGACCTGATACGGCAGCTCTGTCACAACAATCTGCGATTTGCCGCTGGACTCCTTTTCTTCGATGACCGCCCGACCACGCATGACGATGCGGCCGCGCCCTGTTTCCTGATAATCGGTGATGCCCGCGCGACCGTAGATGTAGCCGCCCGTGGGGAAGTCAGGGCCTTTCACAAACTTGCGAAGGCCTGCGCCGTCAATTTCCGGATTGTCGATGAGCGCAACCAGCGCCTGCACCAACTCGATCAGATTGTGAGGCGGGATGTTGGTTGCCATGCCAACGGCGATGCCGGACGACCCGTTCAGCAGCAGATTGGGAATGCCCGCTGGCAACACCTTGGGCTCTTCGAGGCGATCGTCAAAATTGGGCGCGAAATCGACCGTGTTCTTGTCGATGTCCGTCAGCATTTCTACCGCAATGCGCATGAGGCGCGCTTCGGTATAGCGATAAGCTGCGGCCGAGTCGCCGTCGACGGAGCCGAAGTTTCCCTGGCCGTCAATCAGCGGGTACCGCAGCGAGAAGTCCTGTGCCATACGCACCAGCGCGTCGTAGACGCTGCTATCGCCATGCGGATGGTAGCGACCCAGCACGTCACCCACGACGGTCGCGCACTTCTTGTACGGACGTCCCGGTAACAGGCCATTCTCGTTCATCGAATGCAGCACGCGGCGATGCACCGGCTTGAGTCCATCTCGGACGTCGGGCAGCGCGCGGGAGACAATCACGCTCATCGAATAGTTGATGAACGATTCCTTGATCTCCTCGTTGATGAGACGCGGAAGAATACGATCGCGGATATTGGGACCGGTCATGTTGCGGCTGGGACTGGGTTCTGGAGAACGTCAATTCGCGCGAGAACGCGCAAAGTCTTGGGGGATAACAACTTCAGGTTGTGGCGACAGGAGTGGTTCGGGGCGCTCGCGCCGGCTTGTCTGCCTCTTCATCCTCTTCCACTTCCTCGGCCAACTCTTCGGCCTCATCGGCCGCTGCTTCGCGTTCGATCGCTTCCCGCTCGGCGCGGTAGCGCTGGTACCAGGCGCGCGTAACCTCACCGGCGAGTTCGCGATTGCCGAGGCCAAACGAAAGCGAAAGGGCGAGGGCCACGGCACCAAACAGAATCGCGAAAGCCGTCGTCACGATGTCGGTTGCCACTCCAAGCTCCTGCAATGCCATAAAGACCGCGATGACCGTGACGCCCCCCCGGCCGACGCGTGCCAGCGTGGGGCCGCCGTGCATCGCTCCCGCGGAGGCCATGATGAGGCCGCTCACAAAGCCGCCCAGCACGATGCCGACAATCACGATGACAATGGCCGCGAGCACACTGGGGATGTAGCTCAGGAATTCGGAGAATACGTTCGCCAGCGAATCCAAACCAATTGCATTGGCCGCAATCAGCAGGGCGGCAAACATCATGATCCAGAACAGGAACTTCGCGACGACTTTGGCGGGATTGAGATTTGCCCCCGACCGGTCGACGACGTGCATCACGCCCCCGCGCTCAAGCAGCGAGTTCAGGTGGACCCTTCGGAGCAATCGGTAGACACCCTTTTCGGTGATTTTGGCGAAAACGTAGCCAACGAACAGAATCACCAAAGAGGCGAACAGCGCGGGGACAAATTCGCGAAGCAATAAAAAACTGCGCGAGATTCGCTCCAGGAACGTCGAAGACGCCAAAGGCGACGTGGCTCCCGCTTGAGCAGCCGCCTGGGCCGCCGCGAGAGAGTCTTGCAGAAGGGTGTCTGGCACTGCGAGTTGGAAGCGGCGGAGTAGTGCGGGCGGACACCCGCGCCTTGATCAATAGAGGTAAAGCTAGCAGGGAGGTGGCATGGCCGGACAGGCCCAGCCAAAGTCACTACCGCCGAGTGCGGAATCCGATGCCGTCGCGCTTACAGCCGCGTGCCGCGTTTCCGATCAAACAGCACGCTGCGTTTGCAGGATGGGCACAGCAGCCACTCGCGGGTTCGGTGATACCCGAGCCCAAATGATCCTCCACCGATAGAGCGGTGCGTCATGCGCACGTTGCACCTGGGACATTGTGCCGATTCGGCCGAGTCCGTCGCGAGGCGAATGGCGCGTTCTTCGTCGGGGGTGTATTTCGCGAGCTCGGTGGTCACGGGTGAACGGTATTGCACCTCGAAGCGGAATGTCAGTGGTGATGGACGGCGTGGCGTGCGTTGTGCCCTACGGTCTTGGTGAATGTTGCCCCAGCTATGGCAAGACCTTTCCACTCACCGTCGGGCGGCATCCGGTCGGGCGAACTCCAGCACGCGTCGCCCCAGCGCACGCAGCGCTTCTGGAACCGCACTTTATCCTTGGCAGATGAAACAAGTCTGCGCGGCACTGCTGACGGCGATGATGGTGGTGAGTGGAAATTCCGCGGCTCAGATGGCTCGTGGAGTTGTGGCGGATCGTGACGCGGCTCACCGCGTTGCTGAATCTCTTGTTGCGCGTACACGATACCAAGCAAGTCGCGCAGGCACTCGTCCTGGCGAATCGCATTGGCGTTGCGTTGCGCGCCAGTGCGGACCCCCTCATGGATTCGTTGCCAGACGCGAAATTGCTGCGCGACCTGCGAGACACGCAGAACGGTTTGCGCGCACCAAGCGTGCGCAGGGAAGTGTTTCGCACTCTGGCCGATTCGACGTTGTTTCCGGAACGGCTGAGTATCGATCCCCGCAACGGCAACACTTCCGTGAGCAGTATCAGTCATCGCAATGTGCTGGCGGTTGTGGCAGATGGCCGCTCGTCCCCGCTCCTGCGCGGCGAACACCCGACCGTTGGTGGGATCTTTGGAATTGTTGTGGATACCCTGCGCGGCTTGTTGTGGGCAGCGAGTGCACCAACGCCCGAAATGAGCGCGAAGGGAGATTCCGGCGCGGCGGTCGCCGCGTTACTCGCGATTCGATTGAGTGATGGTGAGCTCGTGCAGCGCATTGCAATTCCACCCGGTGTCGCGAATTCAAGTCCGGGTGATATTGCGTTGTCGGCCAATGGCGATGTGCTGCTGTCCGATTCGCAAGCGGGGGTGATGGGCACGCGGCTGTCCTGGAGTTCGCGCAGCGCGCTCTCGGACAACGCAGAGAACTCCTCGCGTAACGTCGCATTGCTTTGTGACAATGGCACGACGAGAACCGACTGCGCCGCCAAGCGCGACGCGGCTGCGAGCCAACCGAAAACGCGGATGGCACGGACCGAACTCGCCAACAAAAACTTCATATCCGGACCTCGAAGTGTTGTTCAGTTGGCGACGCACAATCCATCGCACGCAATTCCTCTGCTACTCCAAATCGCTCACTCGCACCACCACCTTCCCAAACTGCTCGCCGCTCGCCAAGCGCTCGAACGCGCTGCGTCCATCTTCCAGCGCAAACACCGAATCGACAGGCGGCCGCAATTGCCCCTGCCGCAAATGAATCGTAATGGCTTCGAACTCGGCATCGTTGCCCATCGTGCTGCCCATCAACGTCCACTGATTCCAGAACATGCGCCGAACATCCAGCTGCACCATCGGCCCCGATGTTCCGCCACAAGTCACCAGGCGCCCGCGTTTGCCAAGCGCGAATAACGATTGCGGCCACGTTTTTTCGCCGACCGAATCAATCACCACGCTTACCCCACGTTTGCCGGTGCGCGCGCGCACTTCGCGACCAATGTCCAGCTCGCGATGGTTAAGCAGATGATCCGCGCCTAACGCCTTCGCACGTTCGAGCTTCTCGTTTCGGCTGGATGTGACCCACGCATTCGCGCCGAACAATTTCGCGATTTGCAGGCAGGCGAGCGCGACGCCACCACCAATGCCCCAAATCAAAACGTCTTCGCCTGCCTGCACCTTCGCGCGCGTTTGCATCATGCGCCACGCAGTGAGCGTCGCCAGCGGAAATGCCGCCGCCTCTTCGAACGGAATACCCGACGGAATGGTCCGCACATTGTCCATCGGCACCACCACAAACTCTGCCAACGTGCCGGGCCGATGTTCGCCGAGAATGCCATACGTCAGACACAGCGGCTCATCGCCCTCGCGACAGTACTCGCACTGACAGTTGCGATCGACGATACCGGGATTGATCACAACCCGATCGCCAACCGCCATGCCCGAAACGTCATCACCCACGGCGTCGATCACGCCTGCCGCGTCTGACCCCAGAACAAACCCGGGGGACAACTTCATCCCGGGAATGCCGCCCAGTACGAAGAGGTCGAGCCGGTTAAGCGCAGCCGCCGCAACACGCACACGCACGTCGCGTGGGTGCTGAAGCTCGGGAACCGCGATGTCATCGCGAAAACGGAGGTGATCGACACCACCGTGCGCATCAATCGTGAGAGCGCGCATAGGAGTGGGGTTGAGGTCTGCGCCGGTCTATATTGGTTCATTGTAACCATCGCGCCGCTCTCTGTGCGCGTTCATTTCCGGTCTTTCAGCGTCAACTACTCATGTCGTCCATCAAGGTCCCGCCGCTTGGGGAATCCATCGTCGAAGCCACTGTTTCCCGCTGGCTCAAGAAAGAAGGCGATGCCGTAGCCGCTGGCGACACGCTGGTCGAGCTCGAAACCGACAAAATCACGGTCGAAGTACCGGCGGTCGTGGCCGGGGTGCTATCGAAGCGCCTGAAAAACGAGGGTGACGTGGTCGTTGTGGGCGCCGATCTCGGTGAAATCAGCGAAGGTGCGGGCGCTGCGGCGCCTGCCACCGATCCAACGCCCAGCGCGCCTGTCCCGGTCGCCGATCCAGCGTCCGCCGCCGCTGCGCCGTCGGAATCGCCTGAAGTTGTCGTGCAAAAGATCTCCCCGGCCGCTAATCGGCTCGCGACGGAAGCCGGCGTTGACCTGGCCAGTGTGACGGGAACCGGCCGCGGAGGTGTCGTCAGCAAACCCGACGTAGTCGAAGCCATGGCCGCGTCGGCTGCCGCGCCGGCTGCCGCTCCAGCTCCAGCTCCAGTCGCGGCAGCACCTGAGGCGGCACCTGCTGCGGCACCTGCTGCGGCACCTGCTGCGGCACCTGCTGCGGCACCTGCTGCGGCACCTGAGGCTGCACCTGCTGCGGCACCTGCCGCCGCGCCGCCGCCACGCCCTGCCCTGGCCTCGGGCACCCGCGAGACGCGCGAGAAGATGACGACGCGCCGCAAGCGGATTGCCGAGAATCTGTTGTTGTCGCAGCACGCGACAGCGCATCTCACGACGTTCAACGAAATCGACATGACCGCGATTATGGCGCTTCGTGAGCGATTGAAGGAGCGCGTTGAAAAAGATCAGGGCGTCAAGCTGTCGTTCATGCCGTTTTTCGTGAAAGCTGCTTGCCTCGCGCTCAAGACCTTCCCGGCGGTGAATGCGCAGATCGACGGCGACACCATCGTTTACAAGCATTATGTGAACATGGGAATTGCCGTTGCCGCTGAAGGCGGGCTTGTCGTTCCCAGTGTGAAGGACGCCGATCAGAAGAGTATTGTCGAAATTGGCAAAGACATTGGGGCGCTTGCCAAGAAGGCGCGCGACGGCAAACTCACGATGGACGATCTCACCGGCGGTACGTTCACGATCACCAATGGTGGCGTGTTTGGTTCGCTGGTTTCGACGCCGATTATCAACTACCCGCAGGTTGGCATTCTTGGCTTGCACAAAACGCAGGATCGCCCGGTGGCCATTGACGGCAAAGTTGAAATTCGCCCCATGATGTACATCGCGCTGTCGTACGACCATCGCATGATTGATGGGCAGCAAGCGGTGTTGTTTCTGGTGCGCGTCAAGGAACTCATGGAAGATCCCGCAGCCATGCTGGTGCTGTAGATCTCGCGCAGCACGCTCCAAACCTAAAACGGCCGTCACTCAACGTGGCGGCCGTTTTAGGTGTGATGCAGACGGATGCAAGGGCTCGCATTCCGCTGCCGCGGGGCCCGGAAACCCAAACGCTCCGTACGGAGACCGTACGGAGCGTCGGGTACCGAGCGATGAGCGGTTCCGTGCGAGGACGGGTGTCGTCACCACTGCGGCAGATAGCCTGGAGAAACGGAGACTGACCTCCGCTTCGACAAATAGACGCTCAGAACGAACTGACCGTCACTACCCGAACATTACATCTGGTACGGCGCGCGCGCGCTATGCCCGCCGGTCTGGGTAAGAGAATGTGACAGTGCGAGAAAGTCGGCCCGGGCAGCCACCCGACCGCGGACAGTGCTGGCGTAGTTTCAACGCCCGCGCTCGGATAACTTTGAGCGCATGACAAATTCCCTGCAAAACACGGACGTGCTGGTGCTGGGTGGCGGCCCGGGCGGATATGTCGCCAGTATTCGCGCGGCCCAACTGGGCTTCTCCGTCACGTGCGTTGAAAGCGACAACACGCTGGGTGGTACCTGCGTGAACGTGGGCTGCATTCCCTCGAAAGCGTTGTTGCAATCGTCCGAACACTTCGAGTGGCTGCAGTTGCACGCGAAGGAACACGGCGTGCTCGTGGACAACGCGCGCATTGACTTGCCGGCGATGATGGCGCGCAAAACGAACGTCGTTGCGCAGAACACGAAGGGCGTCGAATTCCTCTTCAAGAAGAACAAAATCACCTGGGCACGCGGCGAAGGTACGCTCAAAGCCGATAACGTCGTCGAAGTCAAAGCGGCCGACGGCGCTGTGTCGTTGTATCAGGCGAAGTCGGTGATCATCGCGACGGGTTCCGTGCCGATGGAACTGCCGTTTCTGCGCTTTGATGAAAAACGCGTGCTGTCAAATGTGGGTGCGCTACAAATTCCCGAAGTGCCCAAACAGATGGTAGTAGTTGGCGGCGGCGTGATTGGTCTCGAACTGGGATCCGTGTGGCGTCGCCTGGGCGCGCGTGTGCACGTGATTGAATTCATGCCGGCGATTCTTCCGGGCACCGACGACGAAGTCGTGAAGGAAGCCGACAAGATTTTCCGCCGGCAGGGACTCGAGATTCACACGGGCACGAAGGTAACCGGCGCGAGTGTGCGCGAAGATGGCGTCACGCTGCATATGGAAAAAGACGGACAGCCGGCGAGCATCGAAGCGGACTACGTGCTCGTTTCAGTTGGGCGCAAACCAACACTGCGTGGTGTGGATGCCGCGGCCCTCGGCCTGACGTTGGGCAAACGCGGTGAGATTGTCGTGGATGATCAGCAGCGCACGAATTTGCCAGACGTATACGCGATTGGTGATGTCACCGGCGGCAAGTTGCTCGCACACAAAGCCGAGGAAGAAGGCGTGATTGCGGCGGAAGTGATCGCGGGTAAGCCCGTACACATGCATCAACGGACGGTGCCGGGTGTGGTGTACACGTGGCCCGAGATTGCGACAGTTGGTCTGACAGAGCAGGAAGTCAAAACCAGTGGTCGCGAATATCGCGTCGGCAAATTTCCGTTTCTCGCGAACGGGCGCGCGCGTACGATGGGCGAAACTTCAGGATTCGTGAAATTCATCGTTGATAAAACGACGGACGAAATTCTTGGGGCGCATATGATTGGCCCGAACGTTTCGGAGTTGATTCCCGAAGCGGTACTCGCGATGGAGTATCGTGGAAGCGCCGAAGATATTGCGATCACGGTGCATGCGCATCCGACGTTGTCGGAGACTGTCAAGGAAGCGGCGTTGGCGGCGTTGGGGCGCGCGATACACACGTAGCGCGCACGTAAAAAAGGCCAGCATCGCGAAGTGCGATGCTGGCCAGAGCGTCAAGCGTGAGTCAGAGTGTCAGTGCAGCAAATACTCGCCCACAAAAACGCCCGCTGCGACAAACGCCAGGGCCGCAAGAACTGCTGCGGCCCGCGAGATCTTGAACCGATGAAACAGCAGATCGGTCGGCTTTGACTGCTTCTTCGGCAGCACGGCCATCACGCGCTCGGACATCAGCGCCGGCGTTTCCATGCGGCGACGACGACTTGTCTCAGCCGAAATCTTGTTCCAGAATTCAACAGCACTATCATCGGAGCGACGCGCAATCCGTTCGGCGACATCGCCATCCAACCATTGTTGCACGACCACCGGCATGTCACCAATTGATTGAGACGCTGCAGTGGGCAGCGGGACTTCGCGATCAATCAAAGGACGCAGGGTCACGACTTTGCGTGGTTCCTGGTTCAGCTCCGCAGCGGCGCGGTTCGGGTGTACATCACGGTGTTCGCGCATATCAGGCGTATTTTTCTTCGAGTAACGCTTGGAGGGCTTCACGTGCACGATGCACGCGCATTTTCAAAGCGCCAACGGTGGTGACCAGCAAGTCCGCCATCTCTTCGTACGAACGTCCTTCAACGTGTTTCATGATGAAGGCTTCGCGGAGCGATGGAGCGAGCTGGCATAGTGCGTAATCCAGATCCGTCCGCAACTCCGTACGATCGAGATCTTCTTCCGGCGTGGCGTACCCCGACGGTTGATCATCTTCTTCATAGCTGAGATGCGTGCGGCGAATGTTCTTGAGCCAGTCCTTGCACCCGTTCGCCACAATGCGAAACAACCACGCATCGAAACGCCCACGCACCTCGCCGAGGTGATGATACGCCTTGATGAACGATGTCTGCAGGATGTCCTCTGCCACATCGGGACTGCCCGTCATGCCCAGCGCGTGTCGATACAGCGGATCGCTATATCGGTTGATCAGAATGGCAAAACCATCCCGATCGCCGGCCATGACCCGAGCAATGATCTCCTGGTCCGAATCGATCTCTGCGATTGCAACCTGGACCTGAACCGCAACGGGTTCCGACACTATCACTGCACGGGAGAGCAGCGTGGCTGGCAACGGCAGTACTGAGGCAAACGAAAGCGGAAGAGTCATGACAGTGCTCGTCACAGGAGGAAGACGAAGGAAGGGCGATGGGGTCACGTGCCCCGACTCATCCCAGTATCGGCACCACCTTGAACGCACTCCAATGCATTTTGCGAATTAATGCGCCGTGTTCGTCCAATTGAGGCGGCGGACGGCGAACGGAACCGCCCGTTGCTGGTCCAACACCCGTTTCCGGGGACGCCACGACCTCTTTCAGTGCGTCCAGTACCCCTCGGACCACTCCGCAGGGGACGCCCGCGGCATCGAGCTTCATTACCCAGGCCGACGCCGACTCGCTCGAGACCGCCTGTGAAATTGCTTCTACTATATGGTCACGGTGAGCCAGCCGACCAGCGTTCGTATCCAGCGCACGGTTCGCGCCCAACTCCGTCAGCCCTAATGCGGAGACGGCGGAGTGCCATTGGTTGTCACTGCCGACCGCAAGAACGAACGGTCCATCGGCCGCGGCAAAGAGTTGATACGGCACCAGATTGGGGTGGGCGTTTCCCCAGCGCCGAGCCGGTTTGCCGGTAACCAGCGCATTTTGGGCCACGTTGACGAGTGCGGCCGCGGCACTCTGCTGGAGTGAGATGTGCAGGGTGCGCGCCTGGGCCGATCGCGGCCGGTGTCGACCGGCGAGGGCCGCGAGAATCGCAATGGCCGCATCTTTTCCCGCGATGACATCCACGAGGGCCACGCCAACTTTATGCGGCGTTCCGGATTCTTGCCCGGTAATCGCCATCCAGCCGCTCTCCGCCTGCAGGACAAAATCGTATCCGGGGCGTGCACTCTCCGGCCCGAAACCGGAAATCGTGCACCATACGAGGGAGGGATTGGCGTCGAGGAGCGTGTCGCGATCCAAACCCTTTCGGGTGAGTGCCCCCGGCAAAAAGTTTTCGATGACGACGTCGGCGGACTTCGTCAGTTCCACCAACAACTCCCGATCCGCTCGCGACTGGAAGTCGATTGCGATTGACAGCTTGTTCCGATTCGTGCTGAGAAAGTAGGCAGATTGACCGTTTTCGTGGAACGGGGGCCCCCAACCGCGGGTGTCATCGCCCGTACCGGGCCGCTCGACTTTGATGATTTCGGCCCCGAGGTCGCCCAGCATCATCGAACACAGCGGACCGGCGAGGACGCGTGTCAGGTCGAGCACTCTGACGCCTTCAAGCACATCTGGCTCGTTACTGTTCATATAGTGATTTTATGATGACGTTACTGCTGCTGGAGAAAGTCGTGAATTCGTATGTTCTGGCGGGGAACTTCCTGGTCGTTGCACACTATATAGAATGTGCCAGAACGTGAGATTGGACGTGTCACGCCTTGCATAGATGCCCGAAAATCATATAGTTACCCGCGTTCTGGGGGACTCGGACACCTCAGAAACCAAGGCACGGCCCCGTGAAAATTTGAATGGGCTGCGGCTGCACACCTCATGCGGTCCGATTGAAGGAGTTTGCTCGACTCATGCCCGATTCTCCGCAGGCCGACGACACGCTCACCGAAGCCGAAACTCCCGCTGGACCGCCGCCGCCCCGTCGTGGGCCCGGCCACAGGGCGGCCGACGCTCGTGATACTGCGGCTGAAATGGCGGCCCGCGCGCATGAAATCAGTCTCGAAGCCGGTAGCAAGATGGCGGGGGCCATGCGCGAAGTCATCGGCGCAGCTGCCGGACTAAGCGCGTTTGCCATCGAAAGTGCCCGCGACCTCATTCACTACATGGTGCGACGCGGCCAGATGGGGCAAGAGGAGGCCGAAGCGCTGATTGCGGTGGCCGAAGGCGCGTACATCGCCAAACACGGGTCGCTTCCAAAGCCGGAACCCAAAGCCGCACCAGCCAAACCCGTTCCGCTTGGATCGACGGCCAAGGACCAAGCGGCGTCTGCAGCCGCTCGTGCCCCTCGCGTAGAGACGCCCGCGCCGGTTGCTGCGCCTGCGCCTGTCCGAGCGGCATCGGTTCCAGAACCGGTGGTCGAAGCAAAACCTGCGCCTAAGGTCGCAGCGAAAGCGGAACCCAAGGCCGAAGAAAAAGCACCGGAACCAAAGGCTGCAGCGAAACCCGTCGCGAAGCCAGCTCCGAGCGTTGAAGCCGTACCGGCAAAAGCTCCTGCCGCAAAGGCGGTAGCGGCCGCCCCAGCGAAGGTTGCGGCCAAGCCAGCTCCGGTTGCCGTAAAAGCTCCGGCGCCAGTAACGAAAACGGCTCCCGCACCAGTAACGAAAACGGCTCCCGCACCAGCGGCGAAAGCTCCGGCCGCCAAACCGACTCCTGCAAAAACGGCTGCGCCTGCCAAGCCAGTCGCGAAAGCGCCCGCCAAGGCGGCAGCGAAAGCCCCAGCGAAACCAGCGGCGAAAGCTCCCGCCAAGGCGCCAGCGAAACCCGCCGCCAAGAAAGCCGCGCCCAAGCGCAAGTAACTCCAGGGCGTGCGTGCAATGGCTGCACGTTCGCTGACCGCGCACGCGCCAACCCGCCTCGACTTCGGCGGAGGCTGGACTGACGTCCCGCCTTATCCCGAAGAACGAGGCGGTTTTGTCTGCAACATCGCCATCGAACGGCGAGCGACGGCACGCCTGGTCGCCAGCACTGCACCCCCCGAGTCGCCCGGTGCATTGATCTCGGCTGCCTGCACACACGCGGGCGTCAGCAACGCGCACATCTCGCTCACGAGCGACTTTCCGGTCGGCGCGGGACTTGGTGGGTCATCGGCCGCCGGTGTCGCACTCGCGGCCGCACTCGCGCACTGGAACGGGAAGTCACGCACGCTCTCCGAGTTGGCCGAAGCGAGCCGATATGTCGAAACCAGCGGCTTGCAGATGGCCGGCGGATCTCAGGATCACTACGCAGCGGCTTACGGCGGCGCATTGGGCCTGACATTCGAGGATCAGGTGCACGTGCGGCCGCTCGCGCTGTCCGATGAAACCATCGCAGTGCTCGAAGCGCGCAGCGTGTTGCTCTACACGGGCGAATCACGTATTTCCGGCGAAACAATTACCGCCGTGCTTGATGCCTACAACGATCGTTCCGCACACGTCATGCGTGCGCTGGAACAGATGAAAGCGTTGGCGATCCTGATGGCGCATTCGCTGGAACGCGGTGACATTGACACACTAGGCGCGCTCGTTGGTGAACATTGGACGCATCAACGATCACTGCACCCGCGCATTTCGACGCCGCGCATTGATGCCATCACCGAGCAGGCGTACAAGGCCGGCGCACTGGGACTCAAAGCGCTTGGAGCTTCTGGAGGCGGGTGCGTGCTCGTGGTTGCCCCATCAAACGCCGTCCATCGCGTGGCCGAGGCGGTCGCACCCTACGGTGAACGCCTCGATTGGCGAGCGGCGCGTACGGGCGTGCAGGTCCGCGAAGATTTGCCGCTGTCGCCTGACGACGTTTCTCGATAAGCTCCCAGCGTGACTGATCGCTTTCCACTCGACGCCGTCGCGTTGACTCAATCGCTGGTCGCGATCGATTCGCGCAACCCCGACCTGGTTCCCGGTGGACCCGGTGAGTCTGCGTGCGCCCATTTCCTGGCCGACGTATTGTCGCAGTGGGGATTTGCCGTTTCACTGCAGGAGATTGCACCGAATCGCAGCAACCTTCTCGCGCGAATTGGACCAACCGGGCACACTCCGTTGATTCTGAACGGGCACCTGGATGTCGTCGGCACCGACAACATGGTGCACGAACCGTTCGTACCGGAAATTCGCGACGGACGTATGTACGGTCGCGGATCAACGGATATGAAAAGCGGCATCGCGTGTATGTGTGTGGCGGCAGCACGCGCAGCGACACGCGGCGCACTCGCGAGTGAAATCATTATTGCTGCAGTATGCGACGAAGAGTTTGGCTCGCTGGGAACCCGCACGTTACTGGCCGACGGTTTGCGTGGCACTGCCGCTATCATCACAGAACCAACACGACTGGCAGTGTGCCCCGGGCACCGCGGATTTGCGTGGTTGCGCGTTGATGTGTTTGGCCACGCCGCGCACGGCAGTCGCTTTGATCTTGGCGTCGATGCAATTCGTCACGCGGGACTGCTGCTGGCCGAACTCGACACGATGGAAACCACCGTGTTACCATCGCGCGAACATGCGTTGATTGGACGGCCGTCACTGCACGCGTCGACGATCAGTGGCGGTACCGGTTGGTCAACGTATCCGGATCATTGCACGCTGCGCATTGAACGTCGCACAGTGCCGGGCGAAACCGGTGAGAGCGTCAAGGCGGAGTTTGAAGCATTGTGCGCAACTCTGCAGCGCGCACGCGCAACTTTCCGCGCCGAAGTCACGCTGGAGCTGTATCAGCCGGCCAGTGATCTCGCGACCGACGCGCCACTGACGCTCGCAGTAGTTGCCGCACTGCAAAAAGAAACCTTGCCCGCCCCCGTTGAAGGGCTCTCGTGCTGGACCGACGCCGCACTGTTTAATGCGGCCGGAATTCCGGCGCTGTGTTTTGGTCCGGGCGATATCGCCCTCGCGCATTCGGCCGAGGAGTGGGTGACGCTTGACGATATTCATCACGCCGCTGCGGTACTTGAACGCGTGTGCGCCTCCTGGGGACGCTGAAGCAAAAGCATGGCACAACTTTCTGTCAAACAGTACGACACCATTGAAGACGCGGTGGTCAAGGGGCGTCGCATCGGCATTTGGAGACGCGGCACCGAGTATCTCATCATTCCGCTGGCGTTGCGGGTGGTGAATCGCCGCGAGTGTATCGACACGCGTCATCCGGCAACGGGCGCCAACCTGCGCTTGTGGCTCGATGAAGTGGACAGTGTCGAGGACGTGCGTTGAGCGCGCGATACCCGTTGGTTGCTGTGTACGCAGACGAATCGTGTTTGGGAAACGGAAAGTCTGGCGATACTCCCGGCGGCTTTGGTGCACTGATTGAGTATCGCGGCAAAAACGATGTGATCGTGCGTTTTGACCTGTGGGATTCTGAACGCAACACGACGAACAATCAGATGGCGTTGCGTTCGGTCATCGACACGTTCGAGGCATTGTCACGCAAAGGCAACGCTATGTCGGTGCAGTTCACCACCGACTCGCGGTACATCGTTGATGGAATGACGTCATGGGTGCGTGGTTGGATCGCGCGCGGCTGGCGTCGCAAAGTGGGCGCGGTCGAGAATGTCGAATTGTGGCAAAGCGCCGTCGAAGCCATCGAACGGCATCAATGTCAGTGGCGTTGGGTGCGTGGCCATGCTGGTCATCCACAAAATGAATACGCCAACCACCTGGCGACGCGCGCGGCGGCCGAGCAGGATCGCAGCGCGGGGCTCAGGGCATCCGACTTCGAAAGCTGGTGGGCCACCCACTCGGCCAAGTCAAAAAAGCCGCCCGCGCCCCCAGACCCATTCCCCACATCGCCGGCCTTCGAGCCCGCCGAGCCGTTACCACAGCACTGACTCGATAGTCGGCAGGTGTAGGCTTACGCCCAGTCGCCTTCCTGTCAGCGACGCGGCCCACTCCCGACGCACATGTTCAAGTACCTGTTCATTCTCGCCATCGGCATCGCCATCGGTTACAGCTACGGCTGGAAAGATGCGCAGATTAACACCCAACATATCGCCGAACGTTTAGTTGAGCGGATTGGTGGCGATAATAAGAAGAATATGGATGCCGACATAGACGCGAAGATGCGATCGGCCGAGAAGAAATAAACCGTGGAACCATGGACGACCTGGACCGGCTAGCTTTTCGGCTTGTGCGAACAGTGCGTAACAGTTATCCGCATTTGCTTGCACAGGAGTTTACACTCACCGATCTCGAGGAGCGGCTGTTGCCGTTTCGCGATGCGCGCCGCGAGATGTCGAGTAATGGTCCCGAAGTGTGGGAAGTAAATGTGCTGCGCATGGTTTCCGGTGAACGCGAATACCTCAAGACCGATGCCGACTTGCAGCTGGCGTGTCGTCAGGCACTTACGCTGCCATCGCCAACACTGGCCTTGGTGCGTCCGTGGTCTGCGACCACCATGCGTCTTGGTACATCAGCGACAAGCCTTGGAAATGATCGCGTACAGACGCAAGCCAATGACGCGTTTTCCGGGTCTGCGTTGGGATTGGAGTATTCGGCGGTACCGTTGCGACTCGCGACCCCTGCTGTCCCAACAACGGGAACGGCGACGCTGCCGCACGCACGTCCGGAATCGCACGCCTCCAGCGTTTTATCGTCCGATAGTATTGCAGTGCAGAGCGCCGCCGCTCGCACTGCTTCGGCGCACGATGCTTTACGTCGAATTACGCCCGGGCACACGTTGCGCACCTGCGGTTGTCGGTTTTGCGGCGGCAAACTGCCCGAAAGCCGCACCTTGACGTTCTGTCCGCACTGCGGTGTGAATCTCACCGTGCGCCAGTGTCCCGCGTGCAGTACGGAGCTGGATGTGAATTGGCGGTTTTGTGTGACGTGCGGGAGGGGCGCCGACGTGCCGGAGCTGCCCGTGTCGCTGACGCAGATAGCGGGCACCATCGCGATCTGAGGGTCGGCGCGGTAAGGTGCTCGAACTCGAGCCCTGACGACTGAAACGATCACCGTGACTGGCGACCGGAAATTGTTGAGCATCCCTGCGGTACCGGCCTGTTGAGTCTGGGGTAGTTAATCGCCATGAACCTCACTCACTCTCCGAAACGGCGCGTGCTCGCGCTGGCTGCCAGCGCCGCGCTCGTATCGGCGTGCGCTAGCGCTGGTGGCACCACGGCCTCTCCGACAACCCCGGGTGGCACGTCCAGCACTGCGCCGACGCCGGCACCCCAGGTTCGCTGGCCGGTCAAAACCGCCGCACATTTTGATTTGTGGCTGCATTCGTTTGCAGAAATCACTGTAGATACGACTGCGATTCCGCTGTTCAAGCGCGGCTATAAAGACTCGATCAACGTCGTCAAAAATCGCGGTAACGTGGTGACGTCGTTGGATGCGAATCGCCAGACGTTGGTCAGGCAACTTTCGGCCAACCCTGCACTGGTGCAAGCGCAGTTCCTCGTGTTTGAGTTTGCGTCATTGCCCGAGCTGCAAAACGCCACCGCGAGTTTTCTGCTGGCTCAGGGCGAACCCAGTCGCGCGCCCGATCAGGCAACCGCCTCCGTGATTGCGCGACTCGCTCCGATATTTCCTGCTGCGGCAGATCGCGAGTGGCTGCGTCTTTTCATGCTGGGCGTGGCTGACGAACAGGCGCGCTTTTACGACGCCGAGTATCAGCGGGTTGTGCGCGCGCGCAGCGCGGTGGTCTCGGCGGTTAATGAGCTCTGGCAAAAAACCTACCGGCCAAAGTTTGATCGGTTTCTGAACAACACCGGCCAGCGCAGCGGGGAGATCTACCTTTCCCTGCCGCTCGGCGGCGAAGGACGAGCGTCGGCAGGCGCCAACAACGAAACGTTGATCGCGGTCCCGTTTCCGGCGCGTACGGCGGATGCTGTTCAATCCATATTTGTATTCGCGCACGAAGTTACCGGCAATCTTGTCGGACCGGTCATCAACGACAACACGACGCCCGCGCAGAAGCGTGATGGCCAGACCGGTTCATTTGTCGCGTTTGGGCAGGTGCAGGCGGGGTTGATGCTGCTGCAGAAAATTGCACCGGAGCTGGCCGAGCCGTATGCGAAATATTATCTGGCACAAGGTGGGAAGTACGTACCGTCGTCGAACGCCGTCGACGCACTTCGAGCGGCTTTTCCGCTGCCGTCGGGCATCAGTGCCGGGCTCGCACGACAGATCGAAATTGTGTTGGGTGGCATCTGAGGTGAAGCGCCGGAGTTTCGACACCTCCCACGCCGTGATTACGTTTTGTCTGCATGACTCCTAACGATTCAGGTTCCGAACCCACGATCGCACGTGCTGCCCTGGAGCGCGTGCTGGCGCGAGCGACCGAGTTGCAGGCTTCCAATACTGAAGCGCCCGAAGGCATCAGCGAAGCACGGCTGGTTGAAATCGGTCGCGAGGTTGGAATTCCTGCTGAGCATTTACGATTGGCGTTGGCCGAGGAGCGCTCGCGTTCGCCGTATGCCGAGGCCGAGCATGGGCCGCTGCTTGATGGTTTGGGTGTTGTGCAGATTTCCGCTCAACGATCGGTGCCAGGCAAACCGGCGGATTTACTCGCGAACATTGACGCCTGGATGAAGCGCGAAGAGGGGCTCGATTCAAATCGACGTTTGCCCAATCGGTTGAGCTGGGCTCCGCGCAATGGGCCGCTGAGTTTTATCTACAACGCGATGGGGCGGAGCGGACGTTCGTTGGAACTCGTGCGCACTGATGAAGTTTCTGCCACTGTGACCGCGATTGATGCGGCGCGCACGGTGGTGCGGTTTGATGCGGATCTCACGCGGCTTCGTCGCTCGCAGCGCAACATGATGTTGGGTGTGGGCGTCGTGTTGAATTCTTTGGTGTTCGCGACGGTGTCGATTCCTGTTCTGATCCTCGGCGGCGCCTCAGGGAACATGGAGACCGTGTTGCCGGGGATCGGGATACTGGCGGGGGTGCAGGCATTCGCGGGATACGGATTTTGGCGGATGTTAAAAGGACAGTACCGGAAGACGTTGGCGAAGATGCATCAGAAGCTTGAACAGCTGCTGGATAACGCGGAGCACGGCGGGATGACCGCGCGTCCGACGCTGATTGGGCAATTGCGGGACGCGATGATTGAGGCGACGACGCCGCTCAAGGGGATTTTGCCGCCGCGAGATGTGTGAAGTGAGCGGCCACGGCCACAGCAACTGCCACTGCGACTGCAACCGCCGGGACGCTGAGAAGTGTCGAGAATGCTGAGCAACGCTGAGAACAGAAACTGCAACAACCAACTGCAACTGCTATGGAGCGGATTTTGGCGGAGTTCGCGGATTCGCCGGATACAACGCGCCTTCGCGGCGCGTCGGCGTCATCGCAATTGGGATATTCGGGCGCCACGTACCTCGTGCAGGAAGTGTGCAACGCGTTGTTTGATGCTCGGAGGTTCTGATTTTTGATTGAACTACTTGGAGAGCGGGTATTGGAGCTGGGTCAATGAGCCTCGACGAGTGGTCAGGACCGTCGGCGCAGTTTCAACAGAAAAATGCAAATTTGTCAAAGCTGCGCACTGATGTCCCCGCGTGATGCGAAGTATCCGGTTAATCCAAAGACTCCGCCAAAATCCGCGTGAATGCAGTTCGCTGTTCTCAGCGTTGCTCAGCTTTCTCCGCGCTTCTCCGCGTCCCCGCAGTTCGCTGTTCTCCGCACAGGCTCCGCGACTACGCGAAGGCAAGCTCAAACGCCCGCCGCCGCACGCGCGCGACGAGCTTCCGTACGCCCCAGTTACTCATGACCAGCATCGCTCCGGTCATCAACAGCGATTTCACCTCACGTCGCGAAATCTTGACGGAGCCGCCGGACTTGAGCATTGCCGTACTCTGCACGAGATCACGCAACGTGGCGTACGCCAACAACAGCGGCAGGATGCAGAAGAGCCGAATCGATACCGCGCGACGGGGGATCAGCAGTAGATAGTTTCTCGCTTCCTCGAGATCATCCCACGCCATTTGAATCAGTTGATTCAGTGCCGCGCGATTCCGCGTGACGAGTTCGGGCGCGAGTATCGTGCTCTGCGCACTGCCCTGGGCGCGCAACAACTCTTCGGGGATGTAAATCGAATTCTCTTTTTCAACATCCACGGCCACGTCTTTGAGAATGTTGACCGTCTGCAGCGCTTCCGCGAATGCGCGGCATCGCTCGCGGAGTACCTGATAGCGCCGTTCGCCGATGCTGGATGAATGTTCGTACCACAAATCTGTCAGCATGTAGCCGACCGTTCCCGCGACGTAGTAGCAATACTCGCGGTATTCGTCAAGCGTCTGAATGCGAATGCCGTTGGGATACAGCAACACAAACTTGCGCATGCCGATTGACATTTCAGTCACCCACTTGAGCACAACATCCCGTGTTGCTTTTGGAAGCCGGCTGAAGTGCTGCAACACCAGGTCGGTGTTGTTCGTGAGCATGAGATGGGCCGCCTCGCCCGCGAGCGCTTTGACTCCGCTCAGGAAACGCGCGAGCGCGCTCGCATCGTTGAATGACGCCAGGAAATCATCAAACAACGCGGCTTTCACCTGTGGATCAATGCCGGGCGCGTCTTCGACGGTATCGGCGATGCGACACAACAGATAGGCGTCGAGCACCGCCTGACCGAGATCACCGGGCAACACACGAATGCCGAGCGCAAATGTGCGCGAGACGGCTGGGAGAATGGCGGTGCAAAACCCAGCCGCGTCGCGGTGAGTGAGCGCCGCGTGCAACGCGGGATTGTCGAGCGGCGTCGAGGGCATGTGCGCCGGAAGATAGGAGCGGTAGCAGCCCCCGTCACGCATCGCACCAAATATTGCGACCAGTCTTGTGAACTCACCGGCACCGCGGTGAAACTCCGGGGTGAACTTATCGGCCCCCATCAACGGACCCACCCTCGAACAACTGGGCGACGACCGTCCCGCTGGTTTCGAGGGCGTGCTGCGAGACGACCGACTCGCGCGCGAGCTGTATTCGGAGGGCGCGGGGATTGCACGGACGCTGCCATTGGCGGTGGCGGTCCCGGCGAACGTCGCCAGCGCCGCAGAGTTGGTGCGATGGGCGCGCGCGAGCGGGTACTCACTCATGCCGCGCGGTTCCGCGAGCGGCATGGCCGCCGGCGCAATTGGCCCCGGCATCGCGGTCGATCTGTCTCGCATGAACGCGATCGGAGAAGTCGACGTCGTGCGCCAGCGTATTTGTGTTGGCGCAGGCGCGGTGCGTGCGGCCGTAGATTCGGCGGCGCGCACCGTTGGGCTTCGCTTCCCTGTTGATCCCTCCAGCAGCGCATTCTGCACGATTGGCGGTATGGTTGGAGCCAACGCCGCGGGCGCTCGCACCCTGCGGTTTGGTGCAACGCGGCCGTGGGTCATGGGGCTGGAGTGCGTGTTTGATGATGGAGCGACAGCCTGGGTGCGTCGCGGCGAAACACCGCCGCTGCACATTCCGGCAGTGGCGCGCCTGGTGCAAACGCTCGCACTCATGCGCGGACACGTGCGTGACGATGCCCTCGTGCATGCGGACGTGCGCAAGGAGTCGTCGGGCTACGCGATCAGCGCCGCCCTGGCACCAGGTGGCAGCCTGATTGATTTGTTGGTTGGCAGTGAGGGCACGCTGGCGGTTTTCACGCAAATCGAACTCGCGCTGACCGAGGTGGCCGGTGCGACTGGCACGGTGCTGGCGTTGTTTGACACACTGGAAGCCGCGACCGAATGTGCGCTACTGGCACGCGACCTGGGTGCCTCAGCCTGTGAGCTGCTCGATCGCACGTTTCTTGATGTAGCGGCGTCGCAGGGCGCGAGCGGGGTGCCGCGCGGTGCAGAAGCAGTGCTCCTCGTTGAACTGGAAGCGGATGACAGCGCCTCGATTGCCGCCGCGATCAACACTGCGGCGCGCGTCTTCACCACGGCAGGGGCACGCGAGATTTCGATTGGATTGAGCCGCGAAGCCCAGCACGACCTGTGGACCTTGCGGCACGCGGCCAGTCCGATTCTGTCGAGCCTTGCGCCGCGACTGCGATCCATGCAGTTCATCGAAGACGGCTGCGTACCGCCGCATAACCTGCCGGCGTATGTACGCGGCGTCCGGCATCTTCTGCAACGCGCAGAATTTTCCGGCGTCATTTTTGGGCACGCGGGCGACGCGCACATGCACGTGAACCCGTTGGTTGACGTACACCGCGACGGGTGGCGTGACCGCGTGCGTGGCGCGCTGTTGGACGCCTGCGCTCTCACGTACCAACTGGGCGGAACGTTGTCGGGCGAACACGGGGACGGGCGTTTGCGCGCCCCGTTGTTGCCGCACGTGTGGAGCGCCGAGGCACTCGCGGCGTTTGCGAACATCAAGGCCGCGGGCGACCCCGCAGGCGTGCTGAACGCTGGATGCAAAGTGGCGGCCGCGCACGACGGACTTTCGGGCGAACTTCGCCATGATCCGGCAGCGCACCCATTGAGTGATGCGGCGCGAACAATTCTGGACCGCATTGAACGCGAGCGCAGCTGGAACCGTTATCGCCTGGGCGAAATTCCAACATAACAAGAATCGACTCCACAGAACCGTCGGTGCGACGCGATATTTGTTGCGGGCGCTGCTAGTTTCGTTCACTCCACCTTTGCGCAATGCCACTTCCCACCGCAGCCATCCTGCGCGAGCCACACATCACCGTGTTATCGCGACCGTCGTTTGTTGAACCGACTCATTTGCCAGTGCAATGGGCAGGCGAGTCGACCGACGGCGAGCGGCTGGCGGAATTTGCCGGACGCCTGTGCTACATGAATCAGGGCAACCCCGCCAATCGCGACACGCGCGAGTACATCGAAAACATCAAGAAGCAACGGCACGGCAACGTGCTCGAACACGCGAACTATTCATTGCTGATTGAAGGGGTGAGCCGGTCGCTCACGCACGAACTGGTTCGGCACCGCGTAGGATTTGCCTTTTCTCAAGTCTCGCAGCGCTATGTCGACGAAAGTGCCGCGTGTTTTGTGATGCCGCCCGCTGTGATCGGTGATGCAGCGCTGGAGCTGGCCTGGACTGCACAGACGGAGGCCGCGTTGGCCGTGTATGTGGCGATGGTGGAACAACTGATGGGGCGCTTTGCGTGGGTTGACGACAAGATGCGTCGACGCAAAATGGCGCGAGAAGCGGCGCGCAGCGTGTTGCCCAACTGCACGGAAACCAAGATTCTCGTCACCGGCAATGCGCGAGCATGGCGAACGATGCTCGAACTCCGCGGCGGCGAAAGCGCCGAGTTTGAGATGCGTCGCCTGGCCGTTGTGGTGATCCGGATACTGCAACTGGAAGCACCGTCATTTTTTAGCGATTTCGAGATCTACACGGCCGCCGATCGAACCGAAGCGGCGCGCGTTCTGTATCACAAAGTTTGAACGCGATTGAACATGAGCGCCCCAACAACTCCGACACCATTGGACGCGACCGCAACCAGCGCCGCCGCATCCTTGCAGTCGGACGCCCCCGGACTCGATCCCGCCAACTGGGCCGACTTCACGAACGTTGCACACCGCGCCGTTGATGACATGGCGCAGCATTTGTCGGCCCTGCGCGACAAACCCGTGTGGCAACCAATGCCGCCGTCTGTCAAGCAGTCGTTTGCCGGTCCAATTCCGCACGAAGGCGTTGGTGATGCGGCGGCGTACGACGACTTCACCACCAACGTGCTCCCGTATCCCGGCGGTAACTTGCATCCGCGATTTTGGGGATGGGTGATGGGAACGGGCGTACCGTCCGCCATGGTCGCCGACTTTCTGGCAGCGGGAATCAATCCCAATTGTGGTGGGCTCGAACAAGCCCCGGGCCTGGTAGAAGCGCAGGTGTTGTCGTGGATGGGTCAATTGCTGTTGGACGATGCAACCGTCAGCGGCGTGTTCGTGAGCAGTGCAAGTGTCGCGAACCTCGTGGCGCTCACTACTGCGCTGCACGCGCGTGCCGGATTCGATATTCGCGCCGAAGGATTACAGGGCGCGCCGTACAAATTGGTGTGTTACGGGTCGGTCGAAACTCACAGCTGGATCAAGCGCACTTGTTCTGTTTTAGGGTTGGGTGAGTCTGCGTTTCGCGCGATCCCCACCACCTCCGATTTCCGCATTGATGTGCCGCAGCTGCGCGAGGCCATTCGCGCGGATCGCGCCAACGGCGTGCGTCCGTTTTGTGTGATTGGCACCGCCGGCACGGTCAACACGGGTGCCACCGACGACCTGTCGGCACTGGCCGATGTGTGTGTCGAGGAAGCATTGTGGTTTCACGTCGATGGTGCGTTCGGCGCCATGGCCCGGTTATCGCCCACGCTCAAGCCGATATTTGCGGGTATCGAACGCGCGGATTCGCTCGCGTTTGATTTGCACAAATGGGGATACTTGCCGTACGGGATCGCCGCGGTGCTCGTCCGCGATGCCCGCGCGCACCTGAGTCCGTTCACGACCACTCCCAGCTATCTGCAAACAATGGCCCGCGGTCCAATGACATCGGGCGTCACCTATGGTGATCGCGGACTCGATCTCTCGCGTGGATTTCTCGCACTGAAGGCGTGGTTCACGCTCAAGTCGCACGGCGTCGACGCGGTCGCGCGCAACATCGAAGGCAACGTCGCGCAGGCCCATCATCTGGGTCGACGCGTGAGTGCCGCAACCGATCTGGAACTGCTGGCACCGGTTTCTCTCAATCTCGTGACGTTTCGCTACGTCCCGACCGATCGCGCGCCCCTGGGAGAAGACGCCCTGGATGCCCTCAACGTCGAGATACTGCTGCGGCTGCAGGAGCGCGGCATTGCGGTGCCGTCGTCGTCCCGCGTGAATGGGAAATACGCACTGCGCGTGGCTATCACGAATCATCGTACGCGTTTTGAAGATGTTGATGTGCTGGTGGAGGCCGTGCAGGATATTGGGGCCGAGATCGGCAACGGTTAGCCGGACATTTCCTGGCGGCCGTTAGTGCGTATTAACAGCGAGTCGAAGTATTGCTCCTGCATTGTCGCGGCAAAAGAAGTCACGCTGCCTGACCCGCTATCACAGCGCGGGAACGGCCGTTTTCAGGCTGGCCCGTATGTGACGACGCAACCAAAGGGGCGTCTCCCTTGTGATCCGGTGGCCCTCCCCCATCCGTCCAATCAGGCATCGTCCAAGTGAAGGTCTCTCTGTCGAAGTTTCGCTCACGCGCGCGCCCCGGCTTCACGATGATCGAACTGCTGATGATCGTGACCATCATCGGTTTGATGGCACTCATGGTGCTGCCGCGCATTCGCGTCGACAACGTGTCTGTCGACACAGCCGCTCGCGCCGTCAGCATGTCCATGATGGTCGCGCAGCGTGACGCTGTTTCGCGCCAACAAAATGTCATCATCGCGTTTGACACGGCCGCGCACACCGTTCGCACGGTCTGGGATGCCAATAACAACGGCGTCATTGATGCCGGTGAACGCGCGCATCCGTTCCTGCTGCCTGAAAAGGTGATCCTCGGACGTCCAGGCTCGGTGCCACAACTCGGCGGTATGTCCGAGGCACCTTCCACATCGCGCTCTACGCCAACGGGCCCGTATTTCATCATGCAACGGAACGGCGCCATGGATCGATCCGAAGTCATGTATTTCACGACCAGGAAATCCATGGGATCCGGACCGGATCACGATGTTCGCGCCGTCGCGATCGCGCGTGCCACGGGCAGAACCGTGTGGTACAAATGGGACGGCAGCGTCTGGAGGCGCGGATAATGCATTTCACTCAGACAACAGGTTGCGCGCCGAACCAACACGCCGTTGGTCGCGCACGCCGGGGCTTTACACTCATCGAGGTGCTCGTCGCCATGGTCATCCTGGCAGGCGTGGTGCTGACGATGGCCATGAACACGACCTCGTCGGCGAAGCAAGTCGCTACATCGGGAGTGCGCAGTCGCGCGCAGGCCATGGTGGATCAACAAATCGCGCGTGCGCGCACCTGGCCCACGTATTCGACGTTGAGTCAGTTGTCGCTTGAGCGTTACAACACGGCCCAGAATGGGCTGACGTCGGCGACCGCGGTCTCCCGCGATACGCTGCTGAACAAAAACGTTACAACGATCACTGTCACCGTAACGGGCAACAGTACGCGCACACTTCCTTCGCCAATCATTCGCTCCATCTCCATCGCCGCACCATGAGCCTTTCAACGCAGCACTTCGGAGTGCCCATGCCATTCGTTCGATTACGACGCGGTGTGACCCTGGTGGAATTGCTGGTTACGATGTCGATCTTTGGCGTCGTTGGCGCCAGTGCGGTCGGATTCCTGCTGGCGCAATCCAAAGGATTTCGCGTAACCGCGAACCGATCCGAGCAGATCCAGAATGGTCGGTTCGGTCGCGACTTGATGCGCCAGGAAATACGAACAGCTGGCACAAACACCACGGACTTTCAACCCGTGATCGTGTACGCGGGTGATTCGGTGTTTGCCTTCAACAGCGATCTGCTGACCAACCGCGTCGATTCGGCGCAGTTCACCGGTGCGATCTACACGGACCTGTACGCCACCGGTGCCGAAGCATCGGCGTTTGATCTCGGATTCGCACAAGCGCTTCCTGGTACGGGGTTCACGTATCCGCTGGCCAACTATTCCACGGTCGCGGGAACGACCGGTGAAGCCGAGACGATCATCTTCAGGTTCGTGAAGGACACCGGTTCGAGCAGCAGTTCTGACTACATGTTGCTCCGCCAGGTCAACAACGGCCAAGCGGAAATGATTGCATCCGGCCTTCGCAAAGTTGGAACCACACCATTCTTTCGCTACTGGTATGATCCGACCCGATACAGCGCGACGCTGACCGATCTGGACACTGTTCCACGTGCCTGGTTGCCGCTGGCAAAAACTGTCGCGCAACGCGGTGCGATTCCAGATACCGGCATCGCCGTCACGACGCGCATCGACCAGGTCCGCACCGTCGAAGTCAACTTTGAAGCGACGCGACCGACGACCAGCGGCAGCGAACGCGTGAACTATCAGGTTCCGCTTCCCAATGCCGCAGTGGATCGACAGTCACGCGCGTGTGGACGTGCACCAATCGCGCCGTCGTCGCCATCCGTGGCATGGAACCCAGACAGCGCTGCAGTCCTCATCTCGTGGGCCAAGGCTGGGGACGACGGGGGTGGCGAAAGCGATGCGGTGCGCTACGTGATCTGGCGGAAAATCACGGGCGCCGCAACGTGGGGTACGCCACTCGCCAGCGTGAGCGTCAACGGCGCGACAACGACGTATCGCTACAAGGATGGCGGCGTGGATACTGGATTGGGACGTTCCTATCAGTACGCGCTGGCTGTGCAGGATTGCACTCCCAACCTGTCCGGCGTGGCCGGCTCATCCAACGTGGTGGTTCCATGAATATGTTCCGCAGAATTCGCCGCAACCGCATAACGCGTCTGACAATTGCGCCGCAGCAAATCAATGCTGCATCGGATACGCAAACTCAGGCATCGAAGCGTAAAGGGTTCGCACTGTTGACTGTCCTGCTGATCGCAATCGTTGGTGCAGTGATTGCGCTGGCATCGGGGATGATGGCGATGTCGAACGTGCTCGTGCAGGGCTCGTCCGACCGCGCTGCAGTGGTGGATGACGCTGCACTTTCGGGTTTGGAAATCGAGCGCTCACGTATGAATGCGAGGCTCGACACCGTGCCGCTCAACGGATACACGACGGTCGAAAACAATGCGCTCCTCGCCAACACGGGCGGTGTGCGCCGCACTACCTACATTTCGCGACTGGGCAACTCGGATTCGCTGGCAACGACCGGTGAATTTGGCGTGCAGGCGGAAATTGTTTCGAAGGCCGTTGATCCGGCCGGCAACGTGGCGATTCGTCGCGTGCAGATGTATCAGGAGTCGTTTGCGCGTTATGCCTCGTTTACCGACCTCGCGAAATCAACCAGCGGCGCCACGTTGTGGTGGGCCCTTGGCGCGCAGGCGCAGGGCCCGGTGCACTCCAACGACACGATCTGGGTGTGGAACGGCACACCGCAGCCGCAAGCAATCTTTTTTGACAAGGTAACGACCAGACGAATTGTGCTGAACAAGTCAGCCGCTCAATTCCGAAAGGGGCAGCCGTCCGAGCTAATCGCGCGCATTCCGCTGCCTGGCAACGCCGACCTTGACGTGCTCAAGGGTATTGCATCGCGGGCGGGTTACGTGTTCACGCCGGACGTTGTGACGGGTGACAGTGCGTTGGCGACGATGCGTATCGAGTTTCTCGCGATCGATACCGATGGCGATGGTAACACCACCGGTCCGAATGACGGATACTTCCGCGTGTACAAAGTGCGCGCCACGCCATCGGTGTCGGATTGGGCGGGGTACGGGTACGCCATGGCACGCACACCGGCACCACCCTCCGGTGGCACGGTTCCCGCACCGTGTGTTGCGACCAGCAATACCTGTGCGAATCCGTATCCAAGCGGATTTACGGTGCCCGTCGACAGCCTGCTGTACTCACACAACTGCGGTGTGTCGGCGACGGTGGCTGGTGTGGTGACGATGCCCAATACGTTTGCTTCCATCCCGGTGGTGACGGCGGCAACGACCTACGCGACGAAAATGGTGGATAAGCAGGCGGCCTTCGACAACGCCAACGCACGGTGTTATCTGGGGGGCGATGAACGACTGACCACCAACGGACTGTTTCGCGCGGTCGATTCGACGGGCTATTGGGTCCCGCGCACCAGTGGGTCGATACCAGGGACGATCGCGGGCCGAGCCGACGCTGCCTATCTGTGGCCGTTGAGTGCGTCCTACAATCTGAATTTTCGCGGCGTCATTTTCGCGGAAGGCAAAGTCGCCGTGAGTGGAACCGTCCGTGGCCGCCTCACCATCGCCTCGCGCGCCGTCATGGTGATCGCGCATGATCTTCGTCAGGCAACGAGTCCCGCCACGACGACAGGCACGTGTTCCGCCGATGACGACATCGTTGGTTTGTTTTCGGGATCGTACGCGATGTACTCCGATAACACGCTGGCGACGCCGCAGTGGCGCCGGGTCAACAGTACCGGTGATGCATGGCAGTGGCCGCGCAAGGAATTCGATCCTTCACCCGGTCGACCGGACATCACCATTCACGCGTCCATCCTCGCGCTCCAATCGGTGGCTGCTGAAAATTCAAAACCACCGGCCGGCCTCGCGGCCAATCGGTTTGTCACGCGCGGCACCACGCGCCTGATTGGTGGCACGATCGAATCGCGCACGGGGCAAACTGGTACCATGAGCGGCGCTAACCTGCACGGCTACTACGACGATCTCTCGTTCAACCAGTGCGCGCTGAAATATCCGCCGCCATACTTCCCGACAACGGGACGTTGGACGCGCACGCAATTCTACGAAGTGAACCCGCAGAGTTTTACGCCCGGCTCGTGGTTCGCGGGGCGATAGACGACCGCCGTACAAACCCAAAAAAGGAGAGGCGGCACGCAATCATCGCGTGCCGCTTTTTTGTTTCGTCGTAGTTCTCCGCGTCTCCGCAACCTCCGCGTGCTCCGCGTGAAAGCCGTTGCCGTTACCGTTACCGTTGCCGTTGCCGTTGCCGTTGCCGTTGCCGTTGCCGTTGCCGTTACCGTTGCCGTTGCCGTTGCCGTTCCCTCTCCCGCTCCCCAATCACCTGCTGCGCCGCCTCCGCCTGCTCCTGCTCTTACCCCTTCACCTGCCCAGCCCCCAGCCC